>Ga0272445_1003027_pt1 | contig 10834 bp, 11 predicted proteins | sample YNPCB0031_FD_194404 | JGI IMG/M metagenome (GOLD analysis project Ga0272445, IMG submission 194404) | Hot spring sediment microbial communities from Yellowstone National Park, WY, United States - YNP-CB-003-1 | ecosystem: Environmental > Aquatic > Thermal springs > Hot (42-90C) > Sediment... | reverse complement strand
CCGCACATGAGTGATGCGAAGAAATTTATTACGGGAATTCCAGGTCTTGACAAGCTTATAGGGGAGGTTGAGGCACCGTACACCCTCCTAGTAGCCGGGCACCCAGGCTCCGGCAAGACAACCCTTGCAACGACCGTGTGCTACGCTAACGCTCTCCAAGGCAGGAAATGCCTGTATGTGACGTTCTACGAGGATAGGGGGAGGTTCTTCAAGTTCATGAAGCGCCTGGGCCTGGACCTCGAGTCCGTTGAGTCCAAGGGTTTACTCAGGTTCGTTAAGGTCCCGCAAGTACTGAGCTTCGAGCAAGCCGTTGAAGGGTTAAGCAAGATCGTCACCGGGGAGTACGACGTCGTGGTGATTGACACGATAACCTCGCTGCTAGAGAATGTTAAGGAGAGCGCTGAGAAGAGGGCTTGGCTACTCAACTACTTCTACCAATTACCGACAGTGCTAGACAACTTCCTGATCTTAATCGCTGAGCTACCGTTCGGGGAGGAGAAGCTGAGTCTAGACCCGATAGAGTTCGTCTCAGACGCCACGCTACTGCTGAAGCACAAGATTGAGGACGGGTTCTTAACGAGGATAGTTGAGGTGAGGAAGGTCCGCGGAGCCCCCGTACACGTGGCGGAGACATACTTCACGATCGCTGAGGGTATGGGCGTAGTAGTGTTCACGCCGCCCGTACTCGCGGAACTCCCGCGGGAGAGCGAGGAGGTAGTCGGTTTCGAAGAACTCATGAAGTTAGCCAAGTTCCGCAGAGGCTACGTAATAAACGTTTTCTACCCTCCGGAACCCGGGGCAGGTCTAGATGCCTTGCTATTTGCGTTAGCGATAGCTATCAAGAATGATATGAGGACGCTTATAGTAAGCTACACTAACCCGGACTCAGTACTGCGTGAAGCCCTCAAGAACAAGCTCATGGGGTACGGCTTAAGCGGTGAGAAAGCTGATAAACTCCTAGACAAGCACGTCACCATCGCGGCGCTAAACCCCTTCGCTTACAGCCTCACACAGCTGATCGCGCGCGAGCTAACCATCATAGAACGTGCTAAGCCCGATATCGTGGTCTTCTGGGGGGTGCACATACCTAGCTATGTTAGGTACGTGGATGAATTGAAGGAATTATTCAACGAGCTCATGTACCTGAAGTCCAGGAACGTGACGACGATCAGGGTTGGTTCCTGCCTGAACGAAGACGTCTGCAACGCGGAGACAGCTATTTCCGACATAACACTCAGGTTCGTGAGGGTCTTCAGGAAGGATGGCAGCATAGACACGAGACTCTACGTCTACGAGAGGTTTAAAGAACCCGTAGCACTCCCTAGCAAAGCAATCGCGGAGTTCGTGAGGTCGTGTGGGAAGGTATTGAAGGAGCTTGCCGGCAAGCTCTGAAAGCGAGAGCGTGCCTAGCTATGTTGGCCGAGCTTCATTAACTCCTCCAGTAACTGCGTGAACTGCCTCACCTTTCCCAGCAACTCCGAGTACTTGGTAGCTAGCTCCTCCCTCTCCCTGGTTAACGTAGCTAGCTTAGACTGCACCTCCGCGAGCTCCGCCCTCATCTTCTCTATGGAAGCCTCCCTCTCCCTCAAAACCTCAGTGAGTTGCGCTGACCTCGCTCTCAACCGCTCGACCTCGTCTTCAAGGTTCTTAACCCTCTCCCTGAGTCGAGACGCTTCCTCCCTCAACGCCTTAACCTCCTCCTCAGAACCGGCGATAGGCGCCTTAATCAACGGGACCACGAGCTTTAGTTCCCCCTTCCTCAACTTCTCGTAAGTCTCGGCGACAAGCTTCCCGGCCTTCGTCTTGCCGGATAAGTGACTCCTGATAGTTGCTTCAGTCCTGCCGAGCTCGTCAGCTATCTGAGACACGAGCATCCCGGCCTTAGCCCTAGCTAAGGAACCAGCGGCGACAGCCAAGCTATCAATCCACGTAGACCTCTCGACAGGATCTCTAATCAACTCCAAAACCTCAGGCCTGTAGAGCGTGCCAATTATCAAAACCATCTCCAGCTGGCTAATCTCCTTCTTACCGACAGGCTTGAGAGGGACGTTACTCAAATCAATCTCAACGGATTCAGGCAACGCGCTCTGCGACCCAAGGCCCTGAACCTCCCCACCACTAACCACGCCCAACCCACCATAAGTAATAGCTATCGAAGAACTTAAACCCTCAACGCAGGAAAAACTTAAGTTCACCAACAACGAATCACTTAATGGAGGCCCCAAACAATGAGCGGGGAAGAAAAGAAAGAGAAAGGCAAGGTAGAGGAGGTAGCTGAGAAAACAGGTGAGGTAGTGGGCGGGGCTGTTAAGAAAGGGGTTGGCGCGATCAAGAGTTTCGGTAAAGGACTAGCGAAAGGTATTAAGGAAGAGAAAGAAGAGAGCAAGTAAGTAATATGGTTTTAACTAATAAGCTTCGTAACCAACCCTACTTTTTTATGTTAAAGGGTAAGAAGATTGTGAGTGACCGACGTCTTGGTGGTGTGTATGCCTCAAGTTATAGACGTGCACGTCCACCCCCCTCTAGACGCTGAGGAGAGAGGGGTGGGTCCGGAAGTCGTCGCTCAGGAATTGCTTAACTGGATGAGTGAGAACGATATTTCAAGAATTGCTGTCTTGCCGATAGCTCCGTACATCTCTAACGACTACGTTTACAGGATGGTTGAGGCTGACCCGAAAGCATTGGTGGGTTTTGCTTCCGTAGTTCCCGCTCCCTATGAGAGGGCGGTGAAGGAACTTAAGAGAGCTGTTCTAGATCTGGGTTTGAGGGGGTTGAAGCTACATCCAAGTCTTCAAGGATTTTGCTTGAGGAATCCGCACGTCTGGGAAGTGCTGCGGGTAGCCGGTGAGCTAGGTGTTCCAGTGATTATACACGCGTTATGGATCGATGAATCCACACTCTACTTTAAATCGCCTTACAGTCCGTGGGTCAACCTAGTCGAGGACTACGCCCTCTTACCGCACGTAGCCCCTGAGACGAAGCTGATATACGCACACATGGGGGGCCTACACCACTTCAGGGAAGTCTTAAGCATCGCAACCCGCAGGAACGTATACTTAGACACGTCCTACAGCATCATAACGATCTCGCGTGAAATAGGTTTGGAGAGATTAGCTCAATACGTTAGGTTGCTGGGGGCTGAGAAATTTCTGTTCGGGAGTGACACGATACCGAGATTAACCCCCGAAGAACTCGGGGCAAGATCTCAAGTAAGGCTAATTAAAACGCTCCCGCTCAGCGAGGAAGAGAAAGAAAAGATACTGCGTAAAAACGCTGAGGAGGTCTTAAAGATCTCTTAGATAGCGACTCAATCATAGGTAAAAGGAAACAACCTCGCAGACTCGTCGTCAAGATTGTTGCTCGACTTTAAGGCATTACCGATGTTTTGGGTTGGGATCTTTAACTGTTTTTCGTGGTGTAGCGTCATTGCTTATAAGTCTCATTCTTGAATATATGTTCATAATGCGTGTTCAGGAGTGGTTGTCTTGGCCGGGTTTGGGTGTGGGGGGTTGGTGCGTGATGGATTACTCTAGGTTCTTGTCCTCGGAGTCGGACCTCATGCGTGATCCGGAGATAAGGGAGTTGCTGAAGCTGACTGAGCGAGGCGATATCGTGAGTTTTGCCGGAGGTCTTCCAGACCCTCAAGCATTCCCGTCTGAGGAATTAGCTGAGGTAGTGTCTTTCGTGCTGAGGGAGTTCGGGGCGTCAGCCCTTCAGTACGGGCCTACGAGGGGGGCGACCCCCTACGTTAAGGAGCTGACGGAGTTCCTGTATAGGGTCAGGGGCTTGAAGACCTCGATTGAGGAGGTTGTGGTTACTGTCGGTTCTCAGCAAGCTCTAGACATGCTGGCCAGGATCCTCGTAAACCCGGGCGATTACGTGGTTGTTGAGGAACCGACCTACCTAGCAGCACTCAACGTCTTGAAGCTTAGGAGGCCGAGGTTCGTGGGGGTTCCGGTAGATGAGGAGGGGTTGCTCGTCGACGTCTTGGAGGATAAGTTGAGGGGGATCCGTGATGGGGGCGGGCGTGTTAAGTTCCTCTACACGATCCCCGTAGCTCAGAACCCGGCCGGCGTAACCTTAAGTAGTAGGAGGAAGAAACGCTTGGTCGAGCTAGCTGAGGAATACGACTTCCTGATAATTGAGGACGACGTGTACGGCCTCCTAGTATTCGAGGAAAGCGTTGACGCGACGCCGGTAAGGGTTTTAGCTCCTGAGAGGACCGTGTACGTAGGGTCCTTCAGCAAGATCCTGTCTCCGGGGATGAGGCTCGGCCACGTAGTAGCTCCCCAACCCCTAGCCGACGTCCTCGAGAGAGCTAAGCAGTCCACGGACCTCCACACACCCACACTAACCCAGTACGTGGCGATGGAGGCTTTGAGGAGAGGGGTTGTTGAGCGTAACCTACCGCGAGTCAAAACCCTCTACAAGCTGAAGAGAGATATAATGCTTGACGCACTCCAGGAAAACATGCCTGGAAGAGTCTGGTGGACTAAGCCCGCGGGAGGGATGTTCATCTGGCTGAAACTCAACGCCCGAGTCGATACCTCACACCTACTGCCTAAAGCCGTTGAGCGCGGCGTAGCCTACGTCCCCGGCAAGGCGTTCTACCACGACGCGAGGGAGACAGACACCATGAGACTCAACTACACGAAACCGACGGCAGAGCAGATAAGGAAGGGTGTTGAGACCTTAGCGAAGGTAGTGAAGGAAGTACTTAAGTAGGTGTCGTTGAGGTTAGCATGACCTCCATTAAGTTAGAGGATTGAGTGGTAGTGCGGTTAGTGTTGAGGGGTTTGCTAAGGTTATCGTTACCGTTAAAACATCCTTGTTTTTGAGGCGCTCACTGAGAATCACCATAGTCACCGTGTGTCCAGGGCTTAAAGCTATGGGTAGCTGGAGGCTTAACCTAGTTTTCGTGTTGTCCGGTCTCGTTATGATCACGTATGATTCGTTGTTTGACGCGTTATACTTAGAGAGGATTAGCTTAGTGCCGTCCGCGAACACCACAGTAACCCCGGTTACTAGTATTGCTTGAGGGTACCTACTACTGACGTTCACCGCTAGCAGGGTGTCCTCATGTAGCCACGCGCCGTGCACCGACCTAATTACGGACTCACCCTCAGCTCTCTCCCTTAAAGACTCACCCATCATCTGCGTGAGGTCCGCCAACCTGTAGAGCGTTGTTAGGAGGAAAGATATTATAGCGATGAAGATAAGTATTAGCGCCGCCACCCCGACCACGGAGCTAATACCGCGCTTAAATCTTGGATGCGAGGACCTCAACCAAACCACCACTATACGAGATCTTAACCCTGACCACATCCTGCGGTTGAGGGAGCTTACAAGCGATCTCGACGACGTCGTAAGGTCTTAAGGAACTGAAGCCATCGCCCGGACACCCGTCAAGCAAGACGTCGTCAACGTAAACACCGTATACCTTCACAGGATACTCACCGACAGATACTATCACGTGTAGAACACCGTCACCGCTCACGTAGCTCGCTGTAACTACCAGGAGCGAACGCATGCTAACACTATACTCAGTAAAGCTCTTAGAAAAGAGTGACTCACTCAAAGAAATCACGGCGTTGAAATACGTGTAAATCAGTGCGAGAGCTCCTAAAACTATGATAACTAATATCACGGCAGACACATACTCACTAACACCAAACCTAAACCTCATACCCGGCACACACCCCCAGCCCACACATATATCCCTCACACCCCGTAATAAATGGTAAGAGACAACTACTGAAGTCTTTTAATATTCATTTGGAGTAATAATTATGGGAATTTAAAATGAGGGCACGGTCAGGCGTCTCACCCATTATAGCTACCATGATCCTAATACTGATAGCTACGGCGGCCGGCGTCTTACTCTGGTTTTGGGTTAGTGGTTACGTGTCTAGAAACCCGGCAATGCAATCAGCGTTGGAGGAGAGGATTAAGATCGAGGCGGTGAGGGTGGATGTAGGGAGTGAAGGCACTACGATAACGCTATACGTGAGAAACATAGGTAGCATAACAGTGAACATAAGCTCCGGATACGTTCTCGACATGAACGGCAACTTAATTATGGGAGGACCCCTCAACGAGGTCATGATAAAGCCGGGTGAGGTAGGGCGGGTCATCATAAGCTCGAACCAAACCTTAATAAGAGAGAACATGTACCTAGCTAAGGTAGTCACGCGGAGAGGCACGGAATCCTTATACCCGTTCGTAGTCCCGCCTTAAGCCACCGAAGATAACCCGTGAGGCGAGGACCATCCCCCAAGCATTAAGAGAAACCTTGATGCCCGCATCACCTCATTGTACGGAGCCCTCTACAACTGTTTTGGGTTTCATAAGGGTTTATAAGGCTTGGCATTATTACATGTTTTGATGAGATTCCCTGTGAGGGGTGAAGAGCCTGCGGAGGCTCTCCCCGAGGGTGTCTAAACACTCAAGATGTGGGGTCTTTGGGGTGGCCTCGAAAGCCCCCAAGCCCGATGAAAACCCGAGCGGGATGCAGGGGAACAAAAATGAGGCAATGACTACAGAGAGCTGTACCCCTCAAAAAATATAACTTGGTTTCACGAGTATTAAGTCGGTGGTGCATGACCGCACATGCTGAGATCCGGTGACGTAGTCCTGAAGACTAGTTATGTAATCCCGACAATAATAGAGGTTAGAGTAGACATTATTGAGGGAGTTGATAAGAAACTCAAATACTACGTTCGCGAGCCACCGCTTAGTGACGCGGGCAGGACCTTCCTAAACACTTTCATAAACAAAGTCTACCGCGACTTAAACCTAATGAAGCGCTTAACTAGCCACGGATTCTCTACCGAAGCATACAACACGGTAGTAGACTTAATGAGGGATTACGTGAGGAAAGAGATTCCCTCAAGGCTTAGCAACCTACTTAAGAGATCCCCTAATACGAAAGTAGTTAGTGAGAGCGAGATCCCTAAAATAGCTTACTACGTAGTCCGGGACCTCCTAGGTTACGGCCCCATAGACCCCCTCGTGAGGGATCGGCAAGTAGAGGATATAACGTGCAACGGGGTAGGGCTACCCGTCCACGTATTCCATAGAGAGTTTGAATGGCTTGAGACGAACGTGGTCTTCCCCGACCCAGACTCGCTAGAGAAGGTGATCAGAATCCTCGCCGTGAAATCTGGTCAGGAACCCTCAGTAGCTAACCCAATCGTTGAGGGGGTGTTAAGACCTGAAGGCTACAGAGTCCACATAGTCTTAGACACCGTGTCTAGGAGGGGTCATTCATTCTCTATCAGAAGGTTTAGGGAAGTCCCCTTCACCATCGTCGAGTTGCTGAGGAACGGCGTCCTAGAACCTGGTTTAGCAGCTGTATTGTGGATAGCTGTGGAAAACAAGCAGGGGATAGTTATTTACGGACCTACAGGCTCCGGCAAGACAACCCTCCTAAACGCGCTAGCCATGTTCCTACCGCCGGAAATGAAGGTCATGAGCGTGGAGGACACCCCGGAGGTCTTCCTCCCCTTCCACGATAACTGGGGTTCCATGACTACCAGACTAAGTAGTGACACGAAAATCCAGAACGTCACACTCCAAGCACAGATAGAGTCAGCTATGAGGCAGAGACCGGACGTCTTAATATTGGGTGAGATAAGGTCGAGGGAAGCGTACGCATTCTTCCAAGGAGTTACCACAGGCCACGGAGGGCTGACAACGGTTCACGCGGAGAGTCTTGAAGCCCTGATAAGAAGACTCACATCACCCCCGATGAACGTGCCTAAACCCAGTATAGCGACAGCTAAACTCTACGTCAACATACTCAGAATCCCAATGCCAAACAACATAGTCAGGAAAGTCACTTACGTTTATGAAGTCAAGGAATACGACGCGTTAAGAGACACCATAAGATTCAAGCTAATATCTAGGTGGGTCAAGGAGAAAGACACGTGGCTCCTCGACTTAAGAGATAGTAGCTTGCTGAAGACAATAGCTGAACTAACCCTCACAACATACGAGGACGTGCTCACGGACCTGGTGAGGAGAGCTACTACGTTGAGTTACGCCGCAGCCAGAAACATCGACATATTCGAGCTTAACACACTCATAAGACGTTATAGGAAAGACCCTGTGAAGACCTTCAATGAAGCTAAGGAATTCCTAGGAAATCCTTATGAGTTGGTGAATCACGAGCTTGAGGAGAAGATTCTTTAACTACTTGGCCTCGCTACCTAAGCAACTCTCACACCCACTCACCACGTTATACTCTAAACACTCAAGACTTGAAGACTACGTTATAGGTTCCGGGATAGGTAGCTTCGAGCGATACGTCACCGTCTCCGCGATACTCACGTTAACCGCCGCGCTAACCACCCTCATCTTAGCAAGCGCCCTAACCTACTACTTAAGCGGCTTAATCCACCTCTCAATACTCTCCGGACTCGCGATTTCTTTAGGCGCGGTCTTCCCACTATGTTACGCGGCTTCCCTAAGCTTCGTCATACTCAAATACAAGAGCAGGGGCACGGTAATGGAGGCTAAGTTCCCCTTATTCACGTCCATCACCTCATTAGTGTTTACGTCGGAGAAGAATATCTCAAGAGTTTTCGAGATCCTCAACCATAATTACGGGGAGATATTAAAAGATTTTCGAGTAGAGCTAGAAATGATAACCTCGCTAATTAAGCTGAACTACCCTGTTAGCGAAGCTCTCGCGAGAGTTGCTAAGGTAACCCCCTCACCAACCCTCAAAGAAGTTTTGCTAAGCCTCTCATCCTCGGTACTCATAGGCGCTGACCCCCTAGAATCGATGAAGACGATCACCAACAAGTACTTGGAGAAGTACGCGCTTAAGGTTGAGAAAACGGTTAATGAGTTAGGCGCCATGCTTGAGATATACCTCGCGATAGCACTCCTAACCCCGGTCGTAATGGGGTCGCTGGGAGCCCTACTAGTTTTAAGCCCCTTAGGCGGCATATCTTTCGAGTTAGTTATCTTCATACTCTCGTACGTGGTGGTGCCGGCTTCCTCCCTAGCGTCGATGGTATTAATAGACGCAACGATCTCTAAGGTGATGTTATGAGCTTAAAAAGAATTATCATAGCCTTCTCAACCCTCCTAACGTTCACGACCCTACTACCCTTAACAACATTAGAGATCCTGAAAATCCTCGGCTTAACGCTCGATCAAGAAGTCGGGGTGTATTTCACGGTTTCAGGCACAGTCCCGCTCATCATTTTATCCGGTAACGCCACATACTTGTTCACAGGATTCATCATCAGCGGCTTAACGCTATCCGCTTACTTATTAATCAACCCGAGGCTAAAGGAAGTTGAGAAGCTTAGGAACCAGTTAGGTGATTTAATGAGTGTTTTCAGGTCTCACGCAATGGCCGGGGTACCTATAATCGACTCCCTCAAGAAGACCGCCGAGCTCGTCGGCCCGCCAGCTTCTAAGTATCTCGAGACCTACGCCCACTTAGTATCGATAGGTGAAGACCCTCTAAGAGCTGAGACCATAGTAACTCACGGACTGCCTAAGGAAGTCAGGCTAGTTTTCGCTTCGATCACGCAAGCAATGAAATCTGGCGGCAGATACTTAGAAGTCCTGAGTCAGGGTGAGGAGTACTTGAGGCAACTGACCAGGTTAAATGACGTTAGGAAGAGCAGATTATCTGAGTATAAGCTAATCCTAGCTCTCTCGGTGGTAGCGTACGTCTTCGCTTCAATAGTGACTTTAAAGCTGGTTACGTCTATGGGTGCAGGTATTAAGGGCGTGCCAATCCTAACAACGCCGACAGATATCGGCATGCTCAAGTCAGCTTACTACATATCAGCACTCACACTAACCGGGATTACCTCAATAATAATGAGCAAAGCTATTGAAGGCTACGTAGCTAAATCATTAAAGTACGTATCAGCGTTCACGCTAATTATCACGGCTATGTTCGTAGGATCTGAACTAATCTGACCCCTCCAGTCCGTTTGCCGGCTCCGGATAAAGAAAACTAGACTCGGTGACGACGGATCCGCGAAGACTATATGTCCACGCCGAGAGATCTCAACATCTCCTTAAATCCTTCAGGATTCTTCATAGCTAGCGTGAGAACCTCGTCCGCCAAGTCCAGCCTCCCAAGCCTTATCAATATGGGTTTAACTAGAAGATAATTCAATATTAAGATAGCCGTATCCTCACTACTATACAAACCACGCAATGTCTCGTAAACCTTCTTCGGATCACTCAAAAATAAGGTTACCATGTCGCTATTGAGTTGAGCAACGAATAACTTATTTAATATACTCATAAGTCCTGGCATGACCCTAGAAGAATAGGACCGCACGTAAGAAACGAGCTCGTCCTTACCCACCCTTAAAGATTGCGAAGGCACGGAAACCCCTCTCCTAAATATTATGATCGTAAGCTAAAATAATTGCAGGATCTAAAATAAATGTAAGTTTTAACATACTCATGTAAACTCCCCGAACGAGAAAACCCTCAAAGCATTCATCAAGTAGATGAAGACCCCCGCACATAATTAACACCTTACGACAGCCTTATTACCAACACCCTCCACGACGCTGACGAAGATTCTTAGACTCTCCTCACCGTATGCCCTCCTCAACTCACCGCATATGTAGTCACCTAAACACTCGGCAGTGACCATGCTGCAATCAAAGACTTTCTGCTTATACTTGAACGGCGCCTCAACACGTATTCTACCAGCGTCCCCTGCCGGGATCAGGAAAGAGTAGCTCAAGTCCTTAACAAGCTTCTCAACAAGCTTCCTCAACTCAATGAAGTCAACAACCCAAGAACCACTCAAGAAACCCTCAACACAAACCCCAACACTGAAGGT
>Ga0272445_1003023_pt1 | contig 10846 bp, 10 predicted proteins | sample YNPCB0031_FD_194404 | JGI IMG/M metagenome (GOLD analysis project Ga0272445, IMG submission 194404) | Hot spring sediment microbial communities from Yellowstone National Park, WY, United States - YNP-CB-003-1 | ecosystem: Environmental > Aquatic > Thermal springs > Hot (42-90C) > Sediment... | reverse complement strand
AGGTCGACGATGTAGCCATCGATGGAGTATTACTCCCCGAGAAAGCTGGTGATGTAGAGCAGTGTGCATTTAGAGTCGTGGTTATTGCAACTGGTGGAACGGAGCATGGTGTGTTAAAGATTGTTGATAAATCAAGTTACACGGTCCTCATCGCTCATAGATACTATAATAGCCTATCAGCTGCACTAGAGTCTATTTCTCTACTAAGCGCAAGGCACATTGGCTTTGAGCTAAGGATCTCTAGTAGCGAGGAGGATATTGCAGAATCAATTAATAAAGCCATTAGAGCATATAAAGGTGTTTTAAAGCTTAGATCTGCGAGATTGGGGTTAATAGGTGGCGTTAGCGAATGGTTGATTTACAGCAGAGTGGATCGGGAGTTAGTCGAGAAGAGGATTGGAGCTAGACTCATTGAAATACCCATGGAGGAGCTTATCGAATCATATAGGGAAGTTGGAGATGTAGATACTGGAGTTGTAATGCGTAGTGCACGCTCTATTAGCGTCCCAATTGAGAGCGTTAAAAATTCACTGAGACTCTACTACGCGGTTAAAAAGTTAATTAATAAATATGGCTTAAACGCAGTCTCAATAAAGTGCTTTGACTTAATTAGGGAGATCGGGGTGACAGCCTGTCTAGCTTTATCAATATTAAACACCGAGGGGTTTCCAGCTTCCTGTGAGGGTGATATACCACTATTGATCTCGATGTCTCTAGGTACATGGGCAACCGGTAAACCCGTATTCATGGGTAATGTTACTTATGTAGATGATGAGGGAGTATTGCTAGCACACTGTACAGCGCCGTTAATTAACACCTATGAATTACTAACTCACTTCGAATCTGGATTAAGCACGGGGATTAGAGTAGAGTACCCTATAGGCGAGAAAGCTACATTATTCCGGGTTAGTCCAGATTTAACTGTAATGCGTGTAGGTGTTGGTGTAATCAAGGGAATCAACTGGAGTAGTATGCTCTGTAGAACACAAGTCAAAGTGAAGTTGAAGAACCCATTGAAAATACTAAGTGAACCCATGGGTAATCACTACGCACTAGTGCTGGGAGACCACTATAGAGACCTCTACACAGTGGGTAAAAACCTAGATCTAGCCATCGATGTGGTTTAATCATTCTCCATGACACAGATCAACAAGTACCGCGTGGGGAACAATTTACTAGAGAACCTTAAACCCAGAAAAGGAGACATTTAAACCCATATAGTAATGCTATATGCCTAGATTTAAGGAGCTAGTAGAGAATAATAAATGGGTGAAGCAATGAGTGAGAGAATAGGACATATTGTTGAGAGGAAATATGAGAGAATTGGGAGGATTTACCCAATAGAGCTCAAGGTCAGTAAACATGGCTGTAAGGATAAAGTTGAAGATAAAGAGTAAAACTACCAGTAGAGAGCTCAAAGTAAACGCACTAGTAAACTCTGGCTTTGAGACTCTTAGACCCCAACTCCTAGTTCCAGCTAAGGTCGCCGAATTACTGGGCTTATGGCCTCTTATATCGAGAGAGTACGTTGTCAAGGACTACATGACTGCAGGTGGGCCGACGAGAATGTATCTTCTCATGGATGAAGTAGAGGTGAGCGTTGATGTGGAGTATGCATCAAACACTGTTGTCGGCGACCTCGTGATCTCTACTATTGAAGATGAAGTATTAATTAGCGATAAACTAGCAGGGAGACTAGGCGTGGTCGTATATGATTTCGCAGAGGGTATTTGGAGGTTGAACACTGATCCTGAGGGGGTTAGGAGGAGGAGTGTGGAGAGGGAGATATGGAGTTGAAGATAGTTTTAGGTTTATTGCGATTTTCTAGTGAAAGGTATTGATCGTGTGATAGGTCTTCAATAATAGTGTGAGTAATTAAATAACTTAGAATCTATTGTGGACTGTGTGTAAATGGTCTCCTTCATAAATCTGGGTTAAAGTACTCATGCATCAGGCTGGAAATGTGCAGTCCCCTGGTATTGGAATATCTGATCACGGTTTATTTTACTGCGGAATCTGGTTGTCCACAAATTAATTATTAACCCCTTTAGTTAAATAACAAAGTTATAGATGGGTTATTATGAATAAAGAGAATACAAAGGAGAATAGTGCAAAGAGAGAGGAGTTATTGGTGGAGTTTCTCGAGAAGAGGTGTAGAGTCTGCTCATTTAGAGCTATTAGGAGATTGTTTACATATAAGTAGATAAATAAATTTATAAAGTCTTGTTTTTAAACCAATTACCTTTGGTTACATCATAGACCAAATACGGGCTCAAGAAGCATTCTCAATATTGCCACTAGTAGTATTGCTCCAATAATTCTCACGAGTTTCTCCTTTCTGGTTCCTAAAGCTACTCTTGGGCCTATCCACCCACCAATTAATGCTCCAATACTTAGAGGTATTCCGATATTCCAATCAATCAAGCCATCTATAAAGTGTCTCAATACGGATGTGAGAGCTGATGGAGCCATGCATGCCATTGATAGTGATACTGCTAAGTGGGGGTCTAATCCAAGTATATATATAAATACCGGGACATTCACTATTCCACCACCGAGACCAGTAATTCCAGCTACTAAGCCTGCTATTGCTCCAGATACTGTGGATAGTGTGTAGTAGACTAGTCCACTGCTAGATCTGAGTGGAGTCTTCTCTGGCTGACCCTGGATCACCATTCTAGCTCCAACAACGAGTAGTATTAAGCCAATAACTACTTTAAGTGTATTTATGGGTAGTACTGCGACGAGATATGCGCCATAGTAAGCAGTTATCATCATTGGTGTGACAACTACTATGAATGTTTCAATAGGTATTCTCAGTCTCCTAGAGTATCTATACGTGCTGACAATTGAGTTTATGAAGACCATGAATTTCGAAGTGGCTACAGATACTTGTATTGCTACACCAGCGTAGTATAGTACTGGGACACTTAGAAAACCACCACCCAAACCGCTCATAGATCCAAGTAGTGTTGCTAAGAGACCTATAACTCCATATAGTGCTAGCTCTGTATTAATTAAATACACATACGGCACCATTATTGGTCATTTAAAGCTATTACTATGAATAAAGCTATAAGTATTTAAAGACATAGTGGTGAATAATGCTTGAGTAGTGAAATAGTACTGTGCATTGGATCTAGGAACCCAGTTAAAGTAAAAGGTGTTGTTGAGGCTTTTTCAAAGTACTTTGTGATAAGGGAAGTTAGGAGCAAACAAGTGGAGACGGGTATTCCGCCACAGCCCATTGGATTAAACATTATCATTGAGGGTGCTAGGAGGAGGGCAAACCTATGTATGCACGAGAACTGCGACTTCGGTGTTGGTGTTGAAGCAGGATTTGTACTATTAGATGATCAGCCGTTTGATGTTGAAGTAGCATATATATACACGCGGAGTGGAGAATACTCAATTGGCTTCTCACCATCGTTCCCCGTACCATTGAGATTCTACGAGGGGATTGTTAAGGGTGAGTATAGAGAACTAGAAGAAGCAGTTGAGAAGTTCTTTAAAGTTGAGGGTGTAGGTGATAGAGAGGGATTTATTGGTTTATTAACTAAGAGGATATGTGATAGATGGGTGTTGAGTTACTACGCTACACTAATGGCTCTGGTGAAATTTATAAATAAAGAGCTATATTCTTAAATTAATCTCTCGCTTTCATTTCCTTTTCACATAGTGCTTTAAACTTTAATGTAGATCTATATTAAGTCTTTAACACTATTTTTATGAGTGGACTCTATTATAGAGTTTTTCGAATACATATCCACCCAGTAGTATAACGGACGATGAAAGCAGAGTAATTAACGATAATGGTAAACCCATAATTTGCTCGAGGAAAGCTCTTCGCGGACCATAGACTATCGCATAATAAGTCGATATACCTACCCCCACGATAGCTGAAAGTACAGTAGAGTACTTTATAATGGGCCCTGGTTTCTTATTTAAGTAAACGCCCATAATGGTAATGGGTGCTAATGGTAGTAGAATAACAGATGTTAAAACCGATAAGTCAACTATAAATCCAATATTTGCACTGGCAAGCAACGCCGCGAAGAAGACTAATACGGCGTCAAGTAGTCTGGCAACTATGAGTCTACCTTTCAATCCAATAGTAGTTAGTAAACTGCTGGATACTGCGAGGACAATGCTATTAGCTGTTGAAACAGCTGCGGCTATTATAGATACAGCTATGATTGACCCCAGTATGGGATTCATATAGTTTAACAGAGCTGGCGTGACAGAGTCTCTTGGTAGGTCTCTTGGGAGAAATCCCACTTCCGCTAACCCACGTGCTATCAATCCCACTATAACCACGATCAATGTGTACATTAATCCGTAGATGAAGAAGTATACAGCGCTCTTCTTATATGATTGCTCATCCCTTGCTATGTATAGTCTAGCAACAACTTGTGGATTTGTAATCGCGAAGAATATCCATGGGGTAGTGTACGCCAAGAACACTGGTAGGCTCCAGAAATTTGTTAATCCAAGATATCCACTATTGGCGGTTACCGAGATTATGTTGCCTAGTGGGTAGCCTGTTGATGGTACGAGGGCAAAGAGCACCCAGGATAAGTATGCTAATCCGCTGGAGAGCATTATAAAGCCCTGGTAAGTGTCTGTTACTGCGACACTCCACATTCCAGCAGTTATTATCCAGGCGTAGACGATGATAGATGATACAATAATGGATTCTACTTCGCCAAGTCCACCATAGGTGAATACACCTTTAAGGCCCTGTATTTGTGCAGCTAGGTATGGTAGCATTGCGAATAAGTAGATACATGAGGTAGTAAACTCTAGTAGTCGAGTCCCGTAGATCTCTCCGAGCATTTGAGATGGTGAAACCCACTTGTAATGCCTAGATAGAGTCCAAATCCTATAGCCAGTAGTTGATAGTAGGAAAACCGTGAATGCTAGGTATGCTAGTTCAAATCCAAGTGCTCCAACTCCTGTGGCGTAGGCTAGTCCAACGAGGCCGATCATCATGAATGCACTATATGTTGTAGCAGCATATGTACCAAATGCTAGTAGAGCCCCTAGTCTCCCTCCACCAGTATAATAGTCTCTTATATCCCCTCTAAAAAACCTCCTTGACATAGTAGCTAGAGCAGAGCCAATGGCTATGTAGATAGAGAATACTAGTAGAAACTCGATCCTCACACTTAACCACCCCTCGAGGTGTTCTTGAGGACTAGGAGTGATAGAAGCCCTGTTACTAGTGTTAACAATGTCCAATATGTGAAGAGCTCTAACCCTCTAGTCTTGTAGAGGAGAGTATATGGAATAAAATAAAATCCTGTAATTAGTGCAAGCAATATTACTACTTGCAGTCTCCTCATCGGATCACCGAACACATGTTCGATATCCAATTGTAAATATTAAGGGGCTTGGTTAATAAATCCTACTGTGAGCTAGATGAGTAGTGGTCTAAGAGAGAGAATTATAGAGTTACTTAGAGAACACCAGGGTTCTCACATACCACAGGCGTATATACATAGAGCACTTGGTGTATCTAAGAGTAGAGTCTCCGAGATACTTAGTGAATTGGAGAAAGAGGGGTTGATTTCTAGGATTAGTATTGGTAGGAGTAAGGTAATCCAAGTACACCCCGGGATATCAGAGAAGTCTACACAGGTGGTGAGGAAGAATCTAAGACTTGGAATAGTCTATTCGAGCGAGTATTTGTATATACCATGGTTCATTAAGAAATTAGCGAGGAGGGGTTTTAGAGTAGAAGTAGTTATATTTAGAGATGGGTTGAAGGCTACTAGAGCTCTCGCAGAGGGAGTAGTGGATCTAGCACTATCTCCTCTACCTGGTCAACTATACATGTATCCACTATATAGAACATATAAATTGATCCTCGCTGGCGTCAAAGGTGGGTTTAGAGTGGTTTATCTCGGTGATAGTGGGCCAATATACTCGAGTATGATTAGTACAATGGATTACGCTAGGCATAGAGCAGTAGGATTGAAAATGGTTGATGCTAATAGAACTATTTACTATGGAGATCCAAGTGAATTACTTAGACTAAAGAAGAGTAGAGGCTATATTGTCACATGGCACCCAGTCTACTATGACCTCGAGAAGAGGGGGTTTAAGTCTATCTACAGCCCCGAAGACTTAGACGTTCAATTCTGCTGTACTCTAGGTGTTTCAAACACAGTGGATGATAGATTACGGAGAATTATACAGAGGGATTTTCAAGCGGCATTGTCTAGCTATGAGAAAAACCCCGAGAGGGGCCTCGAGTACTATGCATCTATCACGGGTATAGATCTAGCTATTTTAAAGACCGCTGTGAGTGAGTATAGTGTTGTAGATAGCTTGAGTAGTAGTATCGTTGATGAATTAACTAGTAGTTTTGCACCATTGGTTCCAGTGAGGGATGTCTATAGAAGTGCACTGCTCGAAGAAAATAGCGTTTAGCCAATACTAGGGGAATAGGTTTTAAAGGTATTTAAGCTACCCTATTTTATTATAATACCTCACCAAAGGGGTGTAGGCATCGGAGTTGAGGCATCTCACTGGATTACTTCCAGTAATAATCCTAGCTATACTACTAGCACCACTCATTAATACACAATTAACGAGCGCTAGTGGCATTGGAGAGTACACAGCGACTTCCTACACGCTAGAGTAGTTGTGACTGAGGTTGTTGATGGAGATACTCTACACGTAGCGCCATCAATATTCATCAACAATACCTATAGAACAATTATTAGATTTGCAGATATTGATGCCCCGGAGGTCACAACACCCGAGGGTCAGTGGGCTAAGGGTAATTTAACAAATCTACTAGCACAGTATGGTGGAGTAGTATACTTGGATATCAGTAAGGGGGTTAGACAGACCGATAACTATGGGAGGATCATAGCCGTAGTCTACATTAGAGTTAATGAATCAACATTGCTAAATGTCAATAAGTGGCTTGTTGATAATGGATATGCTAGTGTAACAGACTACCCAGACAACGACTTCGATCCATCAAAGTGGAGTCTATACATAAACTATGATGTCTCGGGTGAGAAACTACCATCAATAAAAAGAGTTGTCATCTCCGCTGGAAACTTCGCCTATAACACCTCATGGGGTGTTAGAGTTGCTGTAACACCAAGTGGAGACTATATTAATGTGGCATTCGCAGATTATGATGGAAACTACACTCTACACGTTAGAGTATTGGATAGTAGGGGTAATGTTGTTAGTAGCTATGATTACGACCCAGATAAGGGTCCATCTTGGTATGCAAATGTATTCCGTGGAATGCTGGATATTGCTGCCAATGACACTGGCCTTCTCGTTGTTTGGAGTAATTATACTAGAGTTGTAGGGACTGTTTCGTATAGTAGAGTTGCATTATATAGTTATGTACCGGTATCGGGTACACCTACTCAACCACAGCACATATACCCCGCTAGTTACCAGAATCACCCACTAGTAGCTTACTTCATTCACTCTAATGGAACGAAGTGGTGGGTTGTAGGGTATGGTAAGCAGACTAGTAGTATTGCAAACTACACGTTGAATCTCCTAGACTCAACACCAAATTACAATGGTAGATATGTACATATGAACCTCGCTGGAGCTTATGGAGCCAATGTAAATATTGGTGTGAACGTTATGGGTAGATTAATGTTCGACAATTCAACAAGATCATTTATTATTGTAGCTAGAAATAAGACTCTAGATCACGATCACGACATGATCGCTATACATGGTGTCTTAAGTCCTACTCTAGGATTCCACGTCTCAAACTACACCATTGATGGTAGAACGGGTGATCAAGGGCCGAGTACAGACATGTATGGTAATTACTCACACTATAATGTATACCCAATGCACTCGGCTCTACTCGGTAGTGGTAGATATGTCTTGACAACGTATAATGAGTCGTCGACTGCACTGGCATACGCGGTGGTTGATCTAATTAGTAAAAACGTAAACCGCCAGCCACTAATCGACCATGGCACAGCAACCACTTACTACCCGTGGATTGCTGGTGGTAGTAGTAAGTGGTTGCTGGCTTATAGTACTGGTGGCTACGTGAACTTCACGCTGGTTAGTACTGATGGCTCTAATACTGGCTTTTTGCCTCTTAGTGATAGGAACTCGGCTTATGTTAGATCTACGTATGACTCTGGCGCTGGCTTGTTCCCCATTGTCTACGCTATGAGGGATCTTGGGACTAATAACTACAATGCATTCTTGTCGCTCATCAACGGGACTGATGGCAATATTGGTAACTTCATCATACCAATCAACACTACTGGTAGTGTAGACAAGATACCAATTAACATTGTTGTATTACCAGGTATTAGTCCCCGCACAGTAGTGGTTTTCACCGTTGAGGGCAATGACTTAGTCGCATGCTATGTATCCAGAAACTACCCCGAGTCTCAGTATCCTATACCAATACCAGAGTTCCTTGTCGCTATACCAATTGTCCTAGCCGCAGTAGTCGGTGTATTATTATTTACTAGGAAGACGAGGGGTTAACTCTAATTTTATTTTTTATAAAATAAATCACCACTCTTTCAATAATCATTCTCATTGTTTTAACTGTGTTAAATGATCTAATTATGCAAAATTCAAGTTTATAAAATAGTCATTAATACAATATATCGGGTGAAATGGTTGAATAAAGTACTTGGATTAGCAATACTAATAGCAATACTAATACTAACACCACTATACACTACAACACGTGGAGAATTAAAAACACTACAAATAGGGACTCAATCACTACCAATAACAATAGATGGAAACCCCGGTGAATGGGGAACATACGACTGCACTGGTAAAGCACCAGGACTATACCTAGTAACCGTAAACAACATACCACAGTGGATATGGTGCGACCCAGAAGGAGACGAGAGAACAGACTTCACAGGCTTCTCAGCCCCTGATCCAAGAGCAGACCTACTCCAATTCAGAGTAACAGCAGACGAGAACTACCTATACGGACTAGTAATAGTAAAGCAAATGCCATTCAACATAGGCGATGACGGTGGAACATTCGTGGCGATAACCATTAATAGAAATGGTTCAACACCCGGTGAAGAATGGTTTGCCGGCTACTCGGAGACCAAGGTTGATTCCAATGCAAAGTGGCAGTACCAGGTTGTATTAAACCTCGCAGACTCTAGATATCGTGGACAAGGCAAAACACAAGTCACTGATACGCTACAGGATAACTGGGGTGGAATATACTACATAGTGAACTACACCTGGAGCTTCCAGAGCGATCCAGATGCCAGTGTAGGTGCAGACGTATCCCATAGTGCTATAGAGTTTAGAGTAAAGTGGAGCACTATTGGGGATGTACCAAGCGGTGGGAGCTTCTTCCTGAGGATATCTTTGATAACGGCTAGAGGCTGGTCCAACTACGGTGGCAATAGTGGAGAAGCATGGGATATAGGTGGAGCGAGTGATGCACTAGACTGCATAACTATAACAGGGCCTAATACTTGGGATGAAGTGCAGGATGGAGTGGTGAACTACTATATTGACTTATACTTCGCTACTACACCACCATACTATCCAATACCAGAGCCTATTGTTATTCCACTACTGGTTGCCGGTGCTGGAGGAGGGTTTACAGCCTACTTGTTTAAAGCGAGGAGGAGGAAGTAGTTTTAATACACATTTTTAAACTCTACCTACCTATAACCCAGCCCTCTACTAGCTGTCTGCTACTTGGATTAGTATTGGTCTAACTACTCTAACTCCCCTTAGAGACTCTAATTGACCAATTAGCCTCCTCAATACACTACTATCTCCCCTCACGGCTATTGCTAGTAGGCAATTCTCTCTATCCAAGTGTATGTGCATAGTAGCCTTGATCGAGTCTAAGTAGTCGTGTTGAATATCAGTTAATGCCTCGTCAACCCCCCTAACCTCGTGGTTGTACAATACAACGATCACTCCGGATACAAATCCGCTAGTCCTCCACTCGTGCTCAACAATGTAGACTCTCAAAGCCTCCTGGACTACCCGGGAGAAATTAGATACCCCAAGCTCCTTCATTAACCCAACAACCTCTCAGCTAGATCCCCAGGCAAGTAGACGCCAATCTTCATTGGAGGAGAACTATTCAATTCAAAACCACCTTTGTTAAATATATAGTATAAGCCACTATTAATACATGTGGGTGAGAAATTGATCTACGCGTTTAAAGTACCGAAAGGCTCGAGTATACTAGAGTACCTGGAGAGAGCTATACGTGAGAGGGGATTGAAGAGTGGGGTTATACTGGGTATTGGTGGATTGGAGAGAGTTGAGTTGGGATACTACTCTCCGGAGATAGGAACGTATGAGAGAGCAGAGTATAGAGCTGGTGAAACAGTATTGGAGGTGACCTCAATGACTGGAAATTACTTAGTGAAGCAAGATGGATCTATTAGCATACACATACACGTAAATATAGCTACAAAGGACTATGTGAAGGGTGGACACTTAGTGAATGGAGTTGCAAATCCATTCCTAGAGGTATTCCTCATCGAGGCTAACATAGACTTATCAATCATATTTAGCCATAGATAACTCAAAACTCGATCTATGCAGAGTGAGGAGATTCTAGAGATAACGGGTTAGTTAAAAATAACTTAGCCAATACACCCGGACTCTACTAGTTGATATATTTTCTCACGTATTGACGTCGCAATAGTGTACCTCTCAATTAGTGGTGTTTCTTCATTCACTAGTATCTTGGACTTCTCAATCCACACTGGCAACTCTAATGGACTACACTTACTTAGTAATTTGAGTAGTATGGGTGTATAGTTGGATGAAACCTCCTCAACCTCCCTCCTGAATAGCTCATCTAGTGTCTTTACAG
>Ga0272445_1003022_pt1 | contig 10853 bp, 20 predicted proteins | sample YNPCB0031_FD_194404 | JGI IMG/M metagenome (GOLD analysis project Ga0272445, IMG submission 194404) | Hot spring sediment microbial communities from Yellowstone National Park, WY, United States - YNP-CB-003-1 | ecosystem: Environmental > Aquatic > Thermal springs > Hot (42-90C) > Sediment... | reverse complement strand
CTTGCCTTGAAAAAAGGGTAAGCATTCCAAATGCCTGGAGCGCTGCCAAAAATGGAGTTAAAATTCTTCCGTATTGCTCAAATTTTCTCCTCTCTTCTTCTCCTCCTTCTTTGTACATTCTTTCAAGAGAAGGAAAGATCATCGTTAAAAGCTGCAAAATTACTGAAGAGATAACATAAGGACCAAGACCAAGCATTGCAATTGAAAATCTTTCTAGGGTACCTCCGGTAAAAACATTCAAAAGACCTAGCATTTTAAATTGCTCAAAGAATTGTTTTAATTTTGAAGCATCGATTCCTGGAATTGGAATGTTTGCTAAAAGCCTAAAAACGGCAAAAATAAAAAAGATAAACAAAACTTTTTTTCTTAAATCCTTTATTTTAAAAACATCGACTAAGGGTTTATACCACATATCCTCCTGCTTTTTCTATTTTTTCTTTTGCGGATTTTGAGACCTTGCAATTTTCAAATATTAACTTTTTAGTGATCTCCCCTCTCCCTAGGATTTTAACTTCTGGAATCTTTCCTCCTCTTTTTCTTATCAATCCTTTTTCCAGCAGAGTTTCTGGAGTTACTTTTTCTCCTTCTTTAAATTTCTTTTTGATTTTGTCCAGGTTTATTATCTCATATTCTTTCTTTGCCTTAAACCTGTATCCCCTCAGTTTTGGATACTTTTTCAAAATTTCTCTAATTATTGGCTTTAATTTTTTTCCAGCCCTTGCCTTTTGCCCCTTAATTCCCCTTCCAGAATACTTTCCCCTCTTTCCCCCTCTTCCCACCCTTTTTTCTTTTTTCCTTTTATGAATTGGTTTTAATTGATGAATTTGGATCATTTTGGCTTTTTAATTTTTAATTTTTTTAATGCTTCGATCGTTGCCCTTGCCACATTCATTTTGTTTGAAGTCCTTCCCAAATTTTTTGAAGAAATGTTTTTGATTCCTGCTAAAATGCAAATTATCCTGACTGTTCCGCCAGCAACCAATCCCCTTCCTTTCTTTTGCGGTTTTAGCAAAATCTTTGCTGGACCAAATTTTGCATAAACCTCGTGGGGAATTGTATCATTGACAATCGGAACTTCGATCATATTCTTTTTTGCCTGAAAGGTTGCTTTTTCAATTGCCTGGGCAACATCCAAGCCAGAGGCAACCCCAACTCCAACTTTTCCAGCTCTATTACCAACAACCATCACCGCCCTAAACCTCAACTTTTTTCCACCTGCTCTTGTATGAGCAACCCTTTTCAAATCCAAAAGCTTTGCCTCAATTTTTTCCTCTTTTTTTTCTTCAATTTTTTCTCCTAACTCCTCCATGTTTGGAATTTGGAATTTGGAATTTGGAATTTTAAAATTTTAGTCCTCCTTCCCTCGCCCCTTCTGCCAAAGCTTTCACCCTTCCATGGTATTTGTAACCTGACCTATCAAAAGAAATTTTCTCTATTTTTTTCTCCAAAGCCTTTTTTGCTATTAATTTTCCAACTTCCCTCGCAATTTCAACCTTTTTCATCCCCTTTTTATTTTTCAATTCAAGGTCTGAAGCAGAAACTAAAGTTTTTCCCTCTGTATCATCAACTATTTGAGCGTAAATGTGCTTTAAAGACCTGAAAACGCAAAGCCTCGGCCTCTCTTTCGTCCCAAAAGTCTTCGCCCTCGTTCTCTTTTTCCTTCTTTCCCTTCTTTTTATTTTCTCTTTTCTCTCCATTATTTTGCCACTGCAGTCGCTTTCTTTCCGACCTTTCTCCTAATTTTCTCACCCAAATATTTTATTCCCTTTCCCTTGTATGGCTCTGCTGGTTTTACTTTTTTAATGTTTGCAGCAACTTGTCCTACCAATTCTTTATCAATTCCAGAAACAGTGATTATGTTTTTTTCAACTGAAATTTTAATTCCCTTTGGTGGAGTGACCACAACTGGATGAGAATATCCAACTCTCAAGACCAAATTTTCTCCTTCCATCAATGCTCTATATCCCAAACCTTCAATTTCAAGTTTTTTTTCGTATCCTTTTAAAACTCCTTCTATCATGTTAAAAATCAATTGTCTGTATGTTCCCCAAAGAGCCTTTGTAATTTTTGTTTCAATTTTTGGAAAAACAAAAATTTTTCCTTCTTTAATCTCAAAACCAATCTCTGGCCGAAATTCTTTAGAGAGTTCTCCTTTTGGTCCTTTAACAGTTACCTTATTTCCTTCAATTTTCACTTCGACTCCAGCTGGAATTTCAATTGGTTTTTTTCCTATCCTCGACATAATTTTGGAATTTGGTTATTGGAATTTGGAATTTTACCATACTTCGCAAATTACTTCTCCCCCAACCTTGTTTCTTCTCGCCTCTTTATCAGTCATTATCCCTTTTGAAGTTGAAATTATAGCAATTCCATATCCCCCCTTTACTTTTTTAATTTTTTTGTATGGCAAATAAATTCTTTGTCCCGGTTTTGAAATTCTTTTGATATCTGAAATTGCCCCAACTTTGTTTTCATCATATTTTAATTTTATTCTCAAAAATGGTTTTGGTTTTTTCTTTCCCTTTTGAATTTTCTTTTTTATTTTTTCAACTTTTTCAATAAATCCTTCTTTTTCCAAAATCCTTGCGATTTCAAACCTCATTTTTGAAAAGGGAATATCGACTGTCTCTTTTTTAACAGCCTGGGCATTTTTTATAGCAACAAACATATCTGAAATTGGATCTACTGACATATTACCAAGAAGCTTTTCTCACCCCTGGAATTAGACCTTGCCTTGCCAAATCTCTAAAACAAATTCGACAAAGACCAAATTTTCTCATGTATCCCCTTTTTCTTCCACATCTAAAACATCTTCTCTCGATTCGAGTTTTATACTTTGGTGGTTTTTGAGCTTTTACTATTTTTGCCTTCGTTGGCATATTACTCTTTAATTGGGAAGCCCAAAAGCCTCATTAATTCGATTGCGTGTTCTCTTTTCTTTGCATTTGTGACAATCGTTACTTGAAAACCAAAAATGAATTTTGTCTCCTCTGGTGAAACTTCTGGAAAGGCAATTTGCTCTTTTATTCCAATGTTTAAATTTCCAGATTGATCAAACCAACCTTTTTCAACTCCTTTAAAATCTTTCGACCTTGGAAGACCAATGTTAATTAATCTTTCTAAAAAATCATACATTCTTTTCCTTCTCAAGGTCACCTTTGCTCCGATTTCTTCTCCCCTTTTTATTTTGAAAGCAGAAATCGATTCTTTCGCTTTAGTTAAGATTGGCTTTTGCCCTGTAATCATTGAAAGGTCGTGAACTATGTTTTTTATAATCTCTTCTTTTTCTTTTTCTGTCTTTCCAGCAACTAACCTTCCAAACCCGCAATTTACAACAACTTTTTCAATTTTTGGAACTTCCATTTTATTTTTAAAACCAAAAATCTCCATCATTTTTGGAACAACCTCTTTTTCATATTTTTCTTTTAGCCTCATGGTATTTTTGCTCCGCACTTTTTGCAAACTCTGAATTTTTCATCACCTTCAATTTTGTAACCAACCCTGGTTGCTTTTTTACAAGAAGGACAAATTAACTTCACTTTTGAAACAGGAATTGGTTTTGGAATTTCAACAATTTGCCCTTTTTCTCCTGCTCTTTTTGGTTTCTGATGCTTTTTCACAATATTTACCCCCTCTACCAAAACTTTAAGCTCTCTTGGAAAAGCCCTCAAAACTTTTCCAGTTTTTCCCCTCCATTTTCCAGAAATTACCAAAACCGTATCTCCTTTTTTTATCTTCATACTATTTCTTCTGCTAATGCAGCTACCTTTTCAAAACCTTTTTCTTTTACTTCCCTGGCAATCGGTCCTATTATTCTCGTTCCCTTTGGTTCTCCAGTTTTTGGATCTACAATTACGCAGGCATTATCGTCAAACCTAACATAAGTTCCATCTTTTCTCCTAATTTCTTTTTTTGTCCTAACGATTACTGCTCTAACGATATCGTGCTTCTTTATTTCCCTCCTTGGCTCTGCCTCCTTTACCACAGCAACTATTAAATCCCCAACCCTTCCATACCTTCTTTTTGACCCTCCCAAAACTCTAATACACTGGACCACTTTTGCTCCACTATTATCTGCAACTTTCAATTTTGTTTTCATTTGGATCATTTTGCCCTCTCAATTATTTGAATTACCTTCCACTTTTTTGTCTTTGAATAAGGCCTTGATTCCTCAATCAAAACAATATCTCCCTCTTTACAACCCAATTCATCATGGGCATGATACTTTTTGTGAACTTTATAAGTTTTTTTATAAAGCGGGTGGCGCTTTACTTTTTCCACTTCAACAACAACAGTTTTTTGCATTTTTGCTGAAACTACTTTTCCGATAAATCTTCTTTTTGGCATGTTTTTTCTTTTAAAATTGTTAAAACCCTCGCAATGTCCCTTTTTGTTTCTCTGATTTCTCTTACATTTTTCAACTTTCCTTGAATTAAATCAAGTTTTAAATTTTTCAATTTCTCCCTTTTCTCTTTCAAAATTTTTTCCAATTCCTCAATTTTCTTTTCCCTCAATTCCTTTGCTTTCATTTTTTCACAAACTTCGTTTTTAAAGGAAGTTTTGCTGCGGCCTTTCTCAAAGCCTCTTTTGCGGTTTCTTCATCAAGACCATCAATTTCCACTATAATCCTTCCTTTTTTCACAGGAGCAACATAACCTACAACATCTCCCTTTCCTCCTCCCATCGAAAACTCAACTCCTTTTGATGTTATTGGCTTTTGAGGAAAAACCCTAAACCAAATTTTCCCTTCTTTTTTCATGTATTTTAAAATTATTTTTCTCACTGCCTCCAATTGTTTTTCACTTATCCATTTAGATTCCATTGCCTTCAAACCGAAAGAACCAAAAGCAAGGTCAGTTACCCTTGTCTCAATTCCTTGAAATCCCCTATCCCTTTGCTCTTTCCTGTATTTAGTTTTTGCAGGCCTGAATGGCATTAATCAAACTTTTCTCCTTTGTAAATCCAAACCTTTACCCCAACAACTCCGTAAGTACAAAATGCAGTTGCTTGGGCATAATCTATGTTCGACCTCAAAGTTTGTCTCGGTAATCTTCCTTGTTGCAACCATTCAGTCCTTGCAATTTCAACTCCATCTAACCTTCCTGCAACTTGAACTCTCGCTCCTTCAACTCCCTTTTGAGCCATAATCCTTGCTAAAGCAGTTTTTAAAACCCTTCTATAAGGAACTCTCTTTTCAATTTGGCTTGCCATCCATTTTGCAACCAAAGTTGCAGATGCCCAGGGATTTTTCACTTCCCTTACTTCAATTCTCAATTCCCCTTTTCTCTTTAAAATCTTTCCTCAATATCCTTTTTTATTTTCTCAACCCCTTCTCCTCCTCTTCCGATTATCAAACCAGGTCTTGAAGTATTGATTATCAAATTTATTCTTCCTGGAGACCTTTCAATTTCTATTCTCTCTAATCCCTCTTTGAAATTTTCCTCCAAATACTTTCTAATTTTAAAATCTTCCTCCAATTTTTTTGCAAAATCCTTTTCATAAAAACCTCTGGAGTTCCAATCTTCCATTCTTTTTAACCTTAAACCTTTTGGATGGGCTTTAAACGTCATGTTTTCTCTTTTTCTTTTAAAATTAAAGTTACGTGGGAAGTTTTCTTTTGAATAATGTCTGCTCTTCCCCTAGCTCTTGGAAAAACCTTTTCCATTTTTGGCCCTTCATCTACAGTGATTTTTGATATGTAAAGATTTTTTTCATCCAAATTAAAATTGTGTTTTGCGTTGGCAATCGCAGATTTTAAAAGTTTCAACAAAGGCAAGGCTGCTTTTTTTCTTGTAAAATTCAAAATTCTCTCAGCTTCCTCGACTGATTTTCCCCTGATCAAATCTGCAACTAATCTCACTTTTCTTGGAGCAATTCTCAAATATCTCAATTTTGCTTTTACTTCTTTCATTCTTTTTTCATTTCTGTTTTAATTTTCTCTGCCTCCTTTTCAGCTTCTTTCTTTTCCAATTCTCTTTGCATTTTTCCTCCGTGCCTTATGAACTTTGTAGTTGGAGCGAATTCTCCAAGTCTATGTCCAACCATTTCTTCCCTAACTTTTACCGGGATAAAGTCTTTTCCATTGTGAACCAAAAAAGTAATTCCAACAAACTCTGGAATTATAGTACAATCCCTGGCCCATGTCTTTATGGGTTCATCTTTCTTTTCTGTCTTCAATTTCAAAACTTTCTTTAAAAGTTTTTGATCAACGTATGGACCTTTTTTAAGTGATCTTGGCATGGAATTAAGTGACCTAGTGATCAAGTGACCAAGTGGCTAAGTAGAATTTAACTCGACCACTTGGCCACTCAGCCACTCGATCACTTGTTCATTTTACTCGACCACTCAGCCACTCGATCACTTTCTCCTCTTAATTATCATTTTATCTGTCCACTTTTTCTTTCTTGTTTTTACCCCCCTTGCAGGCTTTCCCCAGGGAGTTTTTGGATATGGCATTCCAATTGGGGCCTTTCCTTTTCCCCCACCATGTGGGTGATCTACTGGATTCATTGCAGCTCCTCTAACCGTTGGTCTCCATCCTTTTAATCTTCTCCTTCCTGCTTTTCCAATATCTTCAAAAATGTGCTCTGGGTTGGACACTCTGCCAATTGTTGCAAAGCATTCTGAAAAAACTCTCCTTTGCTCTTTTGAGGGTAATTCCAAAATTGTATACTCTCCTTCTTGACCCAAAACTTTTGCTGCAGTTCCTGCAGCTCTTACCATTTTCCCTCCTTTTCCGGGAATTAATTCAATGTTGAAAACTTCAGTTCCAATTGGAATGTTTTTTAATTTCATTCTGTTTCCAATTTTCACTTCTGTTTTTTCATCGCAAATTATTTCATCTCCAACTTTTATTCCATGAGGGGCCAAAACATACCTTTTATCTCCGTCTTGATATTCTACCAAAGCCAAATATGCAGTCCTGTTTGGATCGTATTCTATTGCAATCACTTTTCCTGGAATCTTAAATTTCTCTTGACCAAAATCGACAATTCGATAAAGCCTTTTTACCCCACCTCCACGATGCCTGACAGTGATTTGCCCTGTCTGGGTTGATCTTCCTGCCTTTTTCTTTTTTGGTCTCAACAATTTCTTTTCCGGTTCTTTTTTTGTCAAAACTGTTTCCATTATTTAAAAATTTCAATTTTTTGACCTTCTTTTAATCTAACTATTGCCTTTTTTATCCCTCCTTTTTTTCCAGAAATTCTCCCAAGTCTTCTTGGTTTTTCTGGAAGCTTTATTATTCTAACTTTTTCTACTTTAACGTTGAAAAGCTTTTCCACTGCTTTTTTTATTTCACTTTTGTTTGCTAACCTTGAAACTTCAAAAACGTATTGCCCTTTCTCTGCAAGCCCTCTAGCTTTCTCTGTTAAAATTGGTCTAATTATGATTTGTTCTTCCCTCATTTTTTCAAAAATGTTTCTTTAATTTTCTCAATTGACTCTTTTGGCATCAACAAAAATTTATAATTTAACAAATCCAGACAATTCAAATTTCTAGCCTCCAAAATTCCAACTTTTGGAATGTTCCTTGCCGCCAAAATTATTTTTTCATCCTTTTTTGGAATTGCAATCAAAACTGAACCTTTTTTAAAATTTTCAATCTTTTCTCTCAAATTTTGAATTATTTTTGCCATCAACTTTGTTTTTGGCTGATCTAATTTCAAATCATCCAATAAAATTAATTCATTATCTCTTGCTTTTTGCGACAAAACCATAAATAATGCCTTCCTTCTCATTTTCTTTGGAATTTTCACTTTGTAAATTTTCTCTTTCCTTGGACCATGAGCAACTCCACCATGCCTGAAAATTGGAGCCCTGATATCCCCATGCCTTGCCCTTCCCATGTGTTTTTGCGGCCAAATCTTCCTTCCGCTCCCTGAAACCTCTGCTCTGTTTTTTGTATGAGCGATTGGCTTTCTTTTGTTTGCCATCTGAGAAACAACAACCTGATGGACCAAGTCTGGATTGAATTTGACATCAAAAATTTCTGAAGGCAATTCAGTTTCTCCAACAATTTCTCCTTTTGTGTTGTAAATTTTTGCTATCATTTTACTGATTTAATTTCCAACAAACTTCCTCTAGATCCCGGAACTGCTCCTTTAATGTAAAGCAAATTCTTTTCGGGTTCTATTTTTACAATTTCCAAATTTTTTATCGTCACTCTTTCTCCCCCAGTCCTTCCTGGCATTTTCTTTCCTTTGATTACTCTTGAAGGAGTAGAAGCTCCAACAGATCCTAAAGTTCTTTCTTCATGTTTTGTTCCATGAGTTGATGGTCTTCCGGAAAATCCCCATCTTTTTACCCCTCCTTGAAATCCTTTTCCCTTCGAAATTCCAGAAACTGAAACCAAATCCCCTTCTTTGAAAATCGAAACATTGATTTCTTGACCCAATTGATAATTTTTGGGATCATCCCTAAATTCCTTTAAATATCTAAATGGTTTTTTCTGTTTTGATTTGGTAATCTTTTTTTCCTTTAGTCTTTCAAATCCAATTTGAACTGCTTCGTAGCCATCTTTTTCTTTTGTTTTCAATTGGGTAACATAACATGGCCCTGCTTCAACGATCGTAACAGGAATACAATTTCCTTCTTTATCAAAAATCTGCGACATTTTAATTTTTTTCCCTAAAATAAACTTCATAATTTAAAAACGTCGGGAAAAACCCGACGTTCGGGATTTTTCCCTGAAGCTTTGAATTAAAAACGAATTAAGACCATAATTTACATTTTTATTTCGATATCAACCCCGGCTGGTAAATTCAGGTTTTGCAAAGCATCTATCACTCTAGGATTTAATTCATAAACTTCAATCAGTCTCTTGTGAATTCTAATTTCAAACTGCTCCCTGCTATCTTTGTGAACGAAAGAATCTCTGTTTACTGTATATCTGTGAATTTCTGTTGGCAAGGGAATTGGGCCTGCAACTTTTGCTCCGTATCTCAATAAAACATCGATTATCTGCTTTGCAGACGAATCCACGACTTTATGGTCGTAGGCTTTCAATTTTATTCTAATTTTTTGTTTTGGAGCCTCTTCTTTTTTCTTTGCCATTATTTGATAATCTTTGTGACAACCCCTGCTCCAACTGTTTTTCCACCTTCTCTAATAGCAAACCTTTGCTTTTCTTCCATTGCAATGGGATAAATCAGTTTCACTTTAAAATTGACAGTATCTCCTGGCATTACCATTTCAGTCCCTTCTGGCAAAATTATTTCTCCGGTAACGTCTGCAGTCCTGAAGTAAAACTGAGGTTTGTAGCCAGAGAAAAACGGTGTGTGCCTTCCTCCCTCCTCTTTCGTTAGAACATAAACTTGAGCTTCAAATTCTGAATGGGGAGTCACAGTTCCTGGCTTTGCCAAAACCTGTCCTCTTACAACATCTTCTTTCTTCAATCCTCTTAACAAAATTCCCACATTATCTCCTGCCCTTCCTTCATCCAAAATTTTCCTGAACATCTCAATAGAAACTGCAACAGTCTTTACTGTCGGTTTTATTCCAACAACTTCCACTTCATCGTTTGGATGGATCACTCCTCTTTCAATCCTTCCAGTTACTACCGTTCCCCTTCCAGCTATCGAAAATACATCTTCGATTGCCATCAAAAATGGTTTATCAATTTCTCTGACTGGTTCTGGAATGTAAGAATCTACTGCATTCAATAAATCCAAAATTGGTTTTACCCAGGGATCATCCAGTGACTTTGCCTCCAAAGCTTTCAAAGCAGAACCTCTAATCACTGGAACTTCATCTCCTGGAAATTCATATTTTTTCAAAAGTTCTCTTACTTCGCTTTCTACTAAATCTATCAATTCTTTATCTGGAACTGCATCGCATTTATTAATAAATACAACCAATGCTGGAAGCCCTACCTGCCTTGCCAATAAAATGTGCTCTCTAGTTTGGGGCATTACTCCATCTACTGCAGAGACAACTAAAATTGCTCCATCCATTTGAGCTGCTCCAGTGATCATGTTTTTGATGTAGTCAGCGTGTCCCGGACAATCTATGTGAGCGTAGTGTCTTTTTTCAGTTTCGTACTCAACGTGGGAAATTGTAATCGTCAATCCCCTCGCCTTTTCCTCTGGAGCAGCGTTCAATTCATCGACCGTTACTTCGTGTTTGATCAACCCTTTCATTTTCAGAACGTGAGTGATTGCAGCTGTAGTTGTCGATTTTCCATGGGCAACGTGACCTATCGTTCCGATGTTAATGTGGGGCTTTGTCCTTACGAATTTTTCTTTTTCTGGCATGTTCTAAATTAAAAATTTTTATTTTTGACCTTTATTTAATTTTTCCCTCAATTATCTCTTTTTGAATGTTTTCTGGAACTTCTTCGTAGTGGTCAAATTCCATGGTAAACGATCCCCTTCCTTTTGTCAAGGATCTCAAATCTGTTGCATAACCAAACATTTCTGCCAAAGGGACTTTTGCCCTAATAATTTTTGTTTTCATTCTGTCTATCGTCTCTTCAATTTTTCCTCTTCTCGCTGCCAAATCTCCCAAAACATCGCCAAAATATTCTTCTGGAATTACGACTTCAAGTTTCATTATTGGTTCCAAAAGAGTTGGCTTTGCTTTCTTTGCTGCCTCTTTCAAAGCAATTTCTCCTGCAATTTTGAAAGCATACTCTGAAGAATCGACTTCGTGGAAAGAACCATCAAAAAGGGTAACTTTCAAATCAACCAAGGGATATCCTGCCAAAACTCCTTTTTCCATTGCTGCTTTTATTCCCTTTTCAACAGCTGGAATGAATTCTTTTGGAATTATTCCTCCTTTTATTGCATCTATAAATTCAAATCCTTTTCCCCTCTCATTTGGCTCTACTCTAATTATTACATGCCCGTATTGCCC
>Ga0272445_1003021_pt1 | contig 10854 bp, 14 predicted proteins | sample YNPCB0031_FD_194404 | JGI IMG/M metagenome (GOLD analysis project Ga0272445, IMG submission 194404) | Hot spring sediment microbial communities from Yellowstone National Park, WY, United States - YNP-CB-003-1 | ecosystem: Environmental > Aquatic > Thermal springs > Hot (42-90C) > Sediment... | reverse complement strand
TTTTTGCGGTGGGAGGTCTATAGGCAGAGTAAAGAGGAACTTTTTGAAATGTTATGGTTGCAGGAGGGAGTGGTCAGTCAGGAAAGATAGCATACTTGAGGACTTAAAAGTTCCTTTTTCAAAGTTTTTATTGGCTGTCAAGCTTTTTGTTTTAGAGGTTCCTGTCAACAGGGCATATAGGGAGTTAGGGATTGCTTATAATACGACACACAAAATTTATAGCAAGATAAGGGAGCTAATATACAGGTTTTCAACGAGGGATGAGAGGGTTTTATCGGGTGAGATAGAGATGGATGTAAGTTTTGGAGGTAGAAGGAAAGGCAGAAGGGGTAGAGGTTTAGTTGAGAGGCGAGGGAAGGTAAGGGTGGAGGTGGTGGAGGATGTCTCGGCTGAGAGCATTCTAAGGTCAGCAATAAAGAAGGTAAAGAGGGGTAGTATCATTTACACTGAGAGATTCAGAAGTTATGATGGATTAGTCATGTATGGTTTCAGGCACGAGAGGATTGACCACGGGAAGAGATTTGCAAACGGGAAGGTTTATATAAATGGGATAGAAGGGTTTTGGAGTTATGCTAAGGAGAGGCTTTTGAAGTTCCATGGTGTGAGGAGGGAAAATTTTGTATATTACATAAAGGAGCTTGAGTTTAGGTACAATAACAGGAATAATTTAGAGGAAGTTCTTTATAAGGTTTTAGGTGGAATATATTGAGCAATAACCAAATTTTTTTAGGTGAGATAAACCCACTTCTAATACCGGAAATAATAAATTGCGCTGATGTTTTAGTTTTAACATCCCACATTGAGGGTTCCCCTAATGTTGTAAGAGAAAGCATTGCTTGTGGTGTTCCTGTGGTAACGACAGATGTCGGTGATGTAAAGACAGTAATTACAAGTGAAAAATTAGGATTAGTTGTTAAACCTGACCTAAATGAAATAGCCAATTCTATAATTTTTTATCTTGATGCTCCTAGTGACTTCAAAAATATAATAAGAAATGAGTGTATGATAACAGCTAATCAATGGTCTAAAATAGAAAATGAATATCTAAAATTATGTTATCAATTATATTCTCAAAGAAAAATATAAAGTTTTTATCTTCTTCTTTTAAAAATTTTATTTACTTATTTATTTCAAGATATTTATCACAAGTAATAACAGCGATATCTAATATATATTTAGCAAGAACACTAAAACCTGAATCCTATGGTAAAATAACATTCTCGTTGGCTGTAATTTCATATTTCATGGTACTTACTAATTTAGGACTTGAAATTGTTGGTATTAGAGAGATTTCAATTAATAGAAATTGTGTTAATAAATATGTCAATATAATTTTACCATTAAGGTTAACCTTGGCGCTTTTGTGTTTTATAGTATTGGTTGTGTTAGCTCATTTTATAGATAAATTTTCTGATGTTAAAACTATAATTATTTTATATGGATTATATCTTTTCCCTTTCTCTATTATGTTAAATTGGGTATTCCAAGGTTTGGAACAAATGCATTATAATTTAATAGCTCAGAATATGAATAGTATTTTATATACTTTGCTTATTCTATTATTTGTAAAAAATACCACAGATATATTGAAAGTCCCGCTATTTTATTTTATATCGGGTATGGTTGCGAGTTTATTTCTTATATTTAAATATTTAACATTTGAGGATATTAAACCAGCGCTATATGTAAAAGAGTGGAAACGATTATTGAAATTATCTTTACCAGCAGGATTGGGTCTTTTACTATCAAATATCTATTATGGCTTTGACACAATAATTTTAAAATTTTTTAGAAATATGTCAGAAGTTGGTTTATACAGCGGTGCTTTTAAAATTATTATGTTCATTTCTCCTATATCTGTGCTTGTATTTAATTCCGTTTTACCATCCGCTTCAAATATGTATATTTCACCTTCCAAAGAAAATTTGAAAGGGACACTTTCAAATTTATTATGGTTATTACTTTTTATTAGTTTGTTTATTTTAACATTTGTTATTATATTTGCAAAGCCAATAATTAATTTAGCTTACGGAATTAACTATTTAAGTAGTTCACAATCTCTTAGTATATTAATAATTTCTATTCTCTTCCAATTTTTGACCGCCCCATATTGGGTTTTTTTAATTGCTAGCGGAAATTACAAATATTGGATGTATTCAATTGCAATTGGCTCAAGTACAAATTTAATTTTTAACATAATATTAGTTCCTGTTTGGGGAATGGTAGGTGCTTCTATATCTTATGTTTTAACTCATTTTTTTATTTTTATATATTCATTTCAAACGGTAGAGAAAAAACTGCATTTCCCTTTGTATCATTTTAGTTATGCAAAGCATAATATCTTAACGAAATTTATTAAAAATAAAATGTATCAAAAGTGATATTTATGAACAAAATTAAATGTCCTATCTGTGATAGAGAATTTTTTATTTCTGATTTTAAAGAGATTTATGTTTCACCTTATAACAATAAAGAGTATAAGCGCTACGAATGTCAAAACTGCGAAATTCATTGGGAGCCGTTGAAGATTCTACCTGAGTTTTATGAGGGTGAAGTTTTTGAAGGTTATGTAACATATCATAAAGTTGTGGGAATAAAGCTTACCATAAAGCCTTTTTTAAATACTTTCCCTCTAACATAAGAGGTAGGCTTTTTGATGTGGGATGTGGGGACAGAAGGTTTTTAAAGCATGCCAAAGAGAAAGGTTTTGAGGTCTGGGGAATAGACTTTGATAAAAAGTCGGTGGAAAATGTAAGAAAGAACCTTGGAATTGACACTGTCTTTGCCATGAGCTTAGAGGAGTTTTATGAATACGCTAAAGAGAAAGATTTAAAGTTTGATGTTATCACCTTTTTTGAAGTCTTGGAACATCAGGATAAGACAAGAGAATTTCTGGAAATAGTTAAAGGGCTTTTGAAAGAGGGAGGATATATAGCGGGAAGCGTACCAAATAGAGAATGTTTACTTATGGATGTGGAATGGATATATTATCATGGGGATCATCCTCCTCACCATGTTCTGAGATTTTCACGTTTTTCTTTAGCAAAAGCCCTTGAAATAAATGGTTTTTCTCAAATAGAAGTATATTCATTGGTTGATCTAATAAATTTTGTGGGTACATAGAGAGAAAGCTTTTGGGGGAAAAAATACAAAATATTAAAAATAAGATTAAAACAGTTATTGTTGGGGACTATAGAAAAGGTAAATACTATTCACTTGAAGAAATTGAAAAGATATCAGCGACTCAGTCTATAGTAAGCATTTTAAAAATTCTAAAATTAATTAGAAATTTTATCTTGTTGCCTTTGGCTCTATTTTATATACAAATCAAATAGGTTAAATTTACATTTTCAAGCTAAAAATAAAAATTTTATTTTTATTAAGACACGATGAAGAATTTTAAAAGAATAAAGTTTAGGGTTGAGTCAGTTTACTCTATGCTTCAAAAAAAATGGCTTTCATCTACATTAAAATCTTTACCTAATTTTGAAATAGTTCTTGATTTAGGTTCAAGTATTTCCCCATATAGAAAATATATTAAAGCTAATAAATTCATAACAGTTGATATAGATCCGGACAAAAATCCAACGATAGTTGCTGATATTCATTCATTGCCTTTTGCTGATGAAATCGCTGATCTAGTTATTTTAACTGAGGTTTTAGAACATTGTTATTCACCATCACAAGTAATTCAGGAGGTTTATAGAGTTTTAAAACCGGGTGGAATTTGTATTGCAACAGTTCCCTTCCTTTACAAATTTCATCCGGATCCAAGGGATTACTATAGATTTACCGAACAAGGAATTAAATTTTTATTTAAAGAATTTCGTGAAGTAAAAATTTATTCGTATGGAAATAGATTCCAAGTCATGTATGAATTGTTATATCAAGGAGTAATGCGTTACCCCATATTTTTTCTAAACTACCTAATTTATTTATTAAACTGGAAAGATAAAACTTCACCATTAGGTTATGGAGTATTTGCTATTAAGTAGTACTGTTATAGTAGGTGTTATTATTTATTTAAGATCGCCTGTTATGTTTGTAAAATTATTTGGTGTATTTCTCTTGCTGCAAGAGTGGATTGTTCGATTGTTATATGGTTATGAAACGCCAAGTTTAGTTTTCCTGAAAATTTTGGATGATTATCTAACTTTTACTTTGTTTATTCTACTCATTGTTAGGTGGTTGATAAGATTAAAAATTTAAGTGAAATTTGCTCGTATTTTAATATATGTACCTGTTTTCCTTTTTTTCCGGTATTTTGCCACATTTGAAAGATTTAACACGAGTTCTGCCTGGTATTTATCAAGCTTTTCTATATTTAAAGCTATTTTTTTCTTTTTATTGTAGCCTCTCTTAATTTTTCGGAAGCAGATCTTATAAGAATTGTTAAGTTTTTTGGAGTTATTGCTTTAATAGTGCTCTTTGGTGCACTTTTAAACATAATCTTTCCACAAATGTTTGTTGAAGCTAGATTAATCGCTGAGGATGAAATAGTTTCCATTAGAGCTCATAATATCCCCCAGGTTGTATCCTTTTTAGCCGGAAGTTATGGTTGGTTTATGATGTTTATTTTCATATTTCTCTTGTGCTACTATATAGTAACAGGCACTGAAAAATATTTTTGGCTTGCTTTAACTTTTCTTTTTGGCGGTTTCCTTCAGCTAAAAAGAATCTACATACTTGGTTTCATAGGGGTTATTTTAAATTTATTATTAATCTTAAGACCTAATAAATTTCTAAATATGATTTTTAAATTAACTTTTATTTTATTAATAACAGCTTTTTTTGGATTCAATATGTTAATAAATTATATGAACTTTTTTTAGTTGAATATATACAACCGGATCCTATGTCGGTTTCAAGAATAGCAATGTATGAAACAGCCTTTAAAATTGCAGCAGACTATTTCCCGTTAGGAGCTGGTTTTGGACAGTTTGGTAGTTGGATGAGCAGAATATATTATAGTCCATTGTATGAAAAATATGGTCTATCTAGTATTTACGGGCTTTCAAAAGAAGCGCCATATCATATCACTGATACTTTTTATCCTATGTTAATAGCTGAACTGGGATTTTTAGGATGTTTTATTTACTTAGTTTTTATTTTTAATATTTCATATTCAATTTTTATAAAATTAAAATCTGGAGGTTTACCTCCCTTAAAGAGAGTTTTTTGCTTGGCTGGGATTGTTATAATGATCGAGGGTTTAATAGAAGGAATAGCAACTCATTCACTTATTAATCCACCATATTCGTATTTTATTTTCGGCGTTTTAGGTATGGCATATTCTCTTAAAAAAAATAAAGACAAATAATGAGATTTTGTATTTGTTTTGTTACTTCCGCTCCTTTTCCACCCCAAGAAGGAATCGGTTGGCATGTTTATTACATTTCTAAAGAATTGATTAGAAGAGGACATAAAGTGATTATACTAACACGTGGTTCGTTAAGAAGAGATGTTGTTGAATATTTTGATGGAATTGAGGTGCACAAAATTTTTTTCTTTCCCATTTATCCATTCCATATTTATCTACACGGTTTATTTCTTAAGAGGATAATTACTAAACTTGAAAAAGTGGTGGATATATTTCACCTTCATGTGCCACTTGTACCATCAATAGAATCAAAAAAACCTATTATTACCACATTCCATTCCTCTCTTATTGAAGATATAAAATTTTACGAGAAAAAAAATTTAGCCATTTTTTTGAAAAAAATTGTAACGAAAAAAATTTATAAATCTATATTATCCAGCATAATAAAAAAATCAAAAAAAATAATTACTGTAAGTGAAAATGTTAAATTGGAGTTAGCTAAATATTTCAATATAGATAAAAAGGAAATACTTACTATAAATAACGGGGTTGATCCAGATATTTTTAAACCTACCTTTATGGATAAAGATAAAAATTCTAGAAAAGTTCTTTATGTTGGCAGAATAGAATATAGAAAAGGATTATTTGATTTAATAAACAGTGCTGAAATTGTTTTAAACAATCAGAACGATGTCGAATTTATATTAATAGGAAAAGGTTCTTTAGAAAGAGAGATTACTAATGAAATAAAAAAAAGAGGGCTAGAGGAGAAAGTTAAATTACTTGGTCATTTATGGAGAGATAAATTAATATATTATTACCAGAATAGTGATATATTCGTTTGTCCTTCTCATTATGAAGGTAATCCGCTTGTTTTATTGGAAGCAATGTCTTGCGGTTTGCCAGTTATAACAACGGAAATTGGTAATGGGATTGTAAAGGAAGGAGTAAATGGTTTTATGGTGCCAAGGGGAGAATATAAAACATTAGCAAATAGAATAATAACTTTATTAGAAAATGAAATTATAAGAAAAAAAATGGCTAAAGAAGCAAGGGAAACTATTCTTTCTAATTTTACTTGGGATATAGTAACTGAGAAAATTTTAAAAATTTATGAAGAAATTTTGAAGTGAAAATTTGTTTTTTCTGCTTCGGTTTTACCACGGAGAATATAAAAAAACAACCTTGGAAATTTGTATATGAAATTTGTAGAGGGTTAATATCTTTAAATGTTGATGTTGTTATTATAAGCGATGGTTTATGTAATAGATTGGAATTATGTGATGATTTTGTGAATAATATCAGAGTTAAAAGGGTAAAGAAATTAAGATCTATCTTTACTGGAGAAAACCAAAAATGTTTAGAGATTATAGAAAAGGAAATTCCAGATGTGGTTATTTTGCTTCAAGGATTTACAAGTTATTTGAATACCGATTTTATTAAAAAATTAAAAAAAAGGAATATTCCGGTAATTGGAATCCTAACTAGCCCGTTATATGGAATTAAAGATTTTTTTAATTTATCACTTTATGACCTTTCTGAGTTAAGAAATTTATTTATTCACTTGATCAATGCTTTAATTCCGAAATATTTTATAAAAAGGGCGATTAACAATCTTAACTCTATAACGATTGTCTTAAGCCAAAACTTAAGAGAAAAATTAATTTCTATTGGGGTAAAACAAAATAAAGTATTTTATGTTCGTAATAGTGTTGATGATTTTTTTCTGCATATTGATAGAAGCCAATTGGATAGAAAAAGATATCCTGAAGGGGAAATTGTGATTTTATATTTTGGTCCTGCTGGCAATTTTAGAGGGCTTGATTTATTACTTAAATCTTTTTTTGAAATAAAGAAGACAATTTTTAATATCAAATTGATTCTCTTGTTAAGACCTGATAAAAATGATATTTTTAAAAGGATAAATAGATTGAAAAAATTTATTAAAGATTTTGATTTTAAAGATATAACTTTAATAACAGAAAGTTTGTCTCCATTAGAAATTAAAAAATATATTTTAAATTCTGATATTGTAGTTCTTCCGTTTAAACTTGTTATATCTGAAATTCCTTTAGTAATATTGGAGGCTATGAGTTGCGGAAAGCCAGTCATCTCTACAAAAATTGATGGAATACCTGAAATTTTATCTAAAGGGCGAGGTATTATAATCAAACCGAGTGTGAAGGAATTAACCACTTCCTTAAAGGAACTATTAGCAAACGAAAAATTAAGGAATAAAATTGGTAAAAATGCTAGAGAATATATAGAAAATTTGCCCTCGTGGTCTATGATTTCAAAAGAGATGTATTATTTAATTAATCAAGTTTTAAAAATGTCCAAAATTGCCAGAGTTATCGCATTTTGTGGTCCTGATGGCGCAGGCAAAACATCTTTGTTAAAATTATTGGAAAATTATATTAAAGAACAAGGATTTGAAACTAAATATGTTTGGTTTAGATTTAATCATTATTTAACGAAAATTATTTTTGCTCTATCTAGATTTTTTAAAACTACAAAAAGTATCAAAATTGGTAAAAAAACCATATTTAAATATCATACTTTTTACAAAATTCCTTTTTTAGGATTTCTTTTCGTAATGTCACAATTGATAGATGTTGCTTTTGCTTTCATATTCAAAATATGGTTACCGTTTAAATTTAGAAATTATGTAATTTTATGTGATAGGTTTATTATTGATATTATTATAGATATAATGGTAGAAACGGGTTTTAAAAAAATTCCCATTATTTTATTTAAATTTTTTTTACCAAGATGGATAAAAATTATAGTTATAACATCTGATTATTATAAGCTAAAATCCCGGCGTCCTGAAAACAAATTTGATCCATTTTTTCACTTAAGATTGAATTATTATTTGGATTTATCAAAAAAATTTAATTTGCCAGTTATTTTTACAGATGATGATGTATTAAGCAATTTTAAAAAAATTATAAATATTTTATTATGAAGATAATAAAAGAAAAACCATTATCAATTAATGTAAAAAATAAGCTAATTAAAAATTTTCTGAATACTTCAATGGGAATACTGATAAGAAATTGGCTTTTTCAGGGTTTTATTTATATGGAAAACTGTGAGAGATTATTAAAACTTTTACTCAGTTTATTGTTAACAATTATTTTTTATATACCTTTACATATCTTCTTAAACTTAAACTTTACCTTAACTTTTTTCATTAGTTTTTTTACTTCCCATACTATAAACTGGTTGTTTAATGGGCATTTTTTTGTATTAATGAGATACTTTGGATATAAAACATCAGTAGAATATTTGTATAACTATCTTAAGCGGTTAGAGGAAATCTACCGAAATAATAAATATATTGATTCAATAGCAATTTTTGGAAGTATCAGTAGAGGAAATTTGAAAACAACTTCAGATATAGATGTAAGATTTATCCCTTATGATGGTTTGGTAAATATATTATTTACACTTTTAATTGCAATTAAAGAACGAATATTTGCTTTTATGCATAAAATACCTCTTGATTTATATGTGATTACTAAGTCTAACTCACTTCAAAAAATAAGGGACGATGAAATTAACTCGGCAATTGTGATTAAAAAGGGTAAAAAATTAGAAAAATGGTTAGGTTATTAAAACTTAAAAGAAAAATAGGGGTTTCTTGTTCAGCGGGTGGTCATCTTACGGAGGCACTTTTAGCTTTAAATGGAATAAATGATGAGGATATTTTTTTAGTTACTTTTAGAACTGAATATTTAAAAGAATTTGAAAAAAAATATCGGTTTTATTATGTCCCAAATCCTTTTGAATTAAAAAATGGGTTATTTTTGTTGAGTATAAAACTTATTTTAAATATTGCCTTATCCCTTTACATTTTTTTTAAAGAAAAACCCGCATTGATTTTTTCAACGGGTGCTGGGGTTGCAATTCCATTTTGTATAATAGGAAAACTATTCGGTTCTAAACTTGTTTATTTGGAGACTGGGGCTAGCGTTAAAGATTTATCTAAAACTGGAAAACTTGTTTATAAATTAACTAATGATTTTTTTGTTCAATGGAAGGAATTAACAGAAAAATACACAAAAGCAAAGTGTACCAGCATATTATCAAATATTAAAATTTTAAGGGAAACTAAAAGAAATGATATTAATTTTTCGCAAATACTAATTGTTGGATTTGTTGGGACACTTCCATTTGATAGATTAGTATTGTCTCTTAAAAATATATCAGATAAGTATGGATTTAAGCTTTGTATTCAAACCTCAAATACGGGGGTAACTTTTGATAATTCAAATAAAAAAATAGTAAATTTTTCTTTTATTTCTTACTCAACGATGCTTCAATGGATAAAATCAGCAGACATAATAGTAACGCATGGGGGATATGGGACAATTTTAAATTGTATTATCTGCGGGAAAATACCTATAGCTTTCCCACGAGATCCAAGTTTAGGGGAGAACAAACATGAACAAATTGAATTATTAGAGAAACTATCCCAGTTAGAGTTGATTGATTTAGTAAGTGATACCTCTATACTTGAAAAAAAAATCTTAGAGAAAATAAGGGAACAAAAGAAAATTTTTGCTACTATAAATTTGAGTTTTGCTATGTATCTTAAAGAAATTTTAGAGGAAAAATAATGTGGTTGATTTATCAATAATTATTGTTACATATAATTCCGATAAATTTATTAGGGATTGCCTTAACTCTATTCAAAATGAGAAAGAAAATTTGTCTTCTACCGAAGTAATTGTAGTAGACAATGACTCTCGAGATCAAACAGTTAATATAATAGAGAAAGAATTTCCATGGGTTTATTTGATAAAAAATAGAAAAAATATTGGGCTTGCTAGGGCAAATAATCAAGGCATTGATATTTCAAGTGGTAAATATTTACTTTTTTTAAATCCTGATACTAAAATTTTACAGGGTTCTTTGGTTAAATTGATTAATTTTATGGAAACAACCCCGGATGTTGGGGTGGTGGGTATAAAACTTTTATACCCGGATGGCACAATTCAGTATTCTTGTCGTGAGTTTCCAAATATAAGAGTAATACTTTTTAGAAGAACTATATTGGGAAAATTATTTGGTAAAGAAACACTAAATAAATATTTAATGTCTGATTGGGATCATAATGAAATCAAGGAGGTCGATTGGGTTTTAGGTGCTTTTTTAGCAATTCCTCGTAAAGTTTTAAATGAAGTTGGTTGTTTTGATCCGACATATAAATTATATTTTGAAGATATAGATTTATGTTATAGGGTAAAAAAAGCAGGATACAAAATTTATTACTACCCGAATGCGGAAGCTATACATTATTATCAAAGAGAAAGCAAAAATTTATTTTCTATAAAAGCGTTGTGGCATATTCAAAGTGCCGTTATATTTTTTAGAAAATTTGGCTGGAAATTTTAGTTTTATAGATGAAGTTTTCAAGTGAAAGCAAATATCGTTAGATTTCATAATGTTTATGGACCGCTTGGGACATATGAAGGTGGGCGAGAAAAAGCCCCAGCTGCGATTTGCAGGAAAATTGCACTTGCAAA
>Ga0272445_1003018_pt1 | contig 10870 bp, 8 predicted proteins | sample YNPCB0031_FD_194404 | JGI IMG/M metagenome (GOLD analysis project Ga0272445, IMG submission 194404) | Hot spring sediment microbial communities from Yellowstone National Park, WY, United States - YNP-CB-003-1 | ecosystem: Environmental > Aquatic > Thermal springs > Hot (42-90C) > Sediment... | reverse complement strand
TTTCTCGGTGGGCTGGATGAGCATGAGCCTCTTGTCGACACCAGCCACTCTAACCATACTCCTAGCGTCTTCAAGCTTTATTTCACCCCCGAACCTATAGAACTCTCGTTCGACCTTCGTCAACGCTACGAGCGGGAAGGTGACGCTCGTTACATCGTTCAAGAAGAGGTGGGCCTTGATGGCATTGGATGGCGTCGCCATCACTATGACCCTCTCGACGGGGATCAGCCCCCTCGACTCTAAGGCCACCTCCACCCTAAATGAAGGCAGGGGGTAGGGGATGAACACGTCCACGTCGCTCTTATGGTTTACATCCCCTCTAGCCACGCTGCCGTGAACTATACTCTCCACTCCCATGCTCCTCAGAGCCTCCATCAACTCAACGGCCCTTGCCCTCAGCTCCTTAAGGAGCCTCCAGCGCTCACGGTCGTAGACTACCTCAACGGCCCCTCCTCTAAGTACGGGCTTAACGGCCGGCATCTCCTCTACGTCGAGATCCCTAGCTCCTCGAGGACTTCACAGGCCCTACATATTTCCCTACCAGTGGGCTCACCGCAGCGCCTGCAGACCCTCATCTCTCCCTTAAGCCCGCCCTCCAGCAAGGGTGCTAAGCGGTCTACGGCGCTAACCAATGCATACTTAACCCCTGGATGCCTAGCGTCTAGCCTATTTAGCATCCACCTCACTTCATGCCTAAGGGAAGCCCCGACGAACTTACACTCCTCTTCATACATCTCCACCCCAGTCAGGTAGGCGTAAAGCGTTACCTCTCTTTCAGGTATGTAGCGTAGGGGCTTAACCCTCGGGACGAAGCCCTCCCAAGCCTTTAAAGGACTAGCCCTTAACCTCGCCAGCTTACCCACGCAGCCCCTCAAGATGTTTATGAGGGCTGTTTGAGCCTCATCGTCTAAATTATGGCCAGTGGCCACCTTAGTGGCCCCCAGCTCCCTCGCCTTCAGGTTTATCAGCTTCCTCCTAAGCACCCCGCAGAACGTGCAGGCGTTGAAGGGGGACCCCTTCCTTGACGCTATGCGCTGGACCTCATCTAAGGTGTAGCCATACTCCTCTTTGAACGACGTCACGTAGTGTGGAACCTTAAGCTCCTCAGCCATCCTTCTAGCCTGCTCAACTCCCCTTTCCCGGTAGCCCTCAATGCCTTCGTCCACCGTTAAGGCCATGAAATCAACCCCCCACCTCGACTCCAACCTCACTAAGGTCTGCAGTAGCACCGCACTATCCTTACCGCCCGACGCGGCTACCAGCACCCGGTCACTAGGGGAGAAGAGCTTAAACCTATTAATAGTAGTCCTCACCCTATTCTCAACGCTTCTCTTGAAGCACCTAGCGCAGAAAGATAGCCCGGAGTATGGGGATCGGTAGATGGCGCCCGCTCCGCAAATCGAGCATACAGCTTGAGCCAAGCGGTAAACCTAAGCGTAGGGAGGGCTTTAAGCCTAAGTTAAAGGGCTAATGTAGCGGCTATGTTGAAGGCTATGAGCCCCACCGACGCTACAGTCAAGGCAGCTACCAGCTTCCTCGCCGTCGCCTCGCCGTCCTTAATCAGCCTACAGAGGACAGCGTGGATCATCCTCCCGCCGTCGGTCACGGCCATGGGGAGCATGTTGAACACCGCGAGGCTGAAGAGTACTGCCTCGAGCCATCCATAGAAGGTAAGTACTTGAACTAAGAGGCGAGGGGGGAGGCTCAGGCCTCTGACTTCATAGAAGTCGACGGGCATCACGCCTAAGAACCCCCTCGAAGAGTTGGCTGGATGGCTAGCAGCGCTCAACGACACCTCCCTCTGGAGCCCGTCTGGATTAAGGAAGCCTACCATCACGGTCTGGTTGGGGCGCGTACGCTCCATGAAGCCGTGGAGGTCGGCGACGCTCAATATGTAGGTATCATTGAGCCTCTGGATGACGCAGCCCTCGACTATCCCTGCGCTGGAGGCAGGGGTAGAGGGCTCTACATGCTGAATGAACACCCCGCCGGGCTGGAATAGCGCTGTGAAGGCCATGAGGAGTAGGATGAAGAGAGCTAAGTTGGCGAAGGAGCCAGCGCTGAAGACCCTTAGCTTCTCCTCAAGCCCAGCTTTCTCGACGTCTTTCTCCTCCAACTCCACGAAAGCTGCTATGATCACGGCGAGCAACGCAGCTCCGACGCTTCTAACCTTAATCCCAGCGTGCTTAGAGGCCGCTGCGTGAGCTACTTCATGCAGCGTCGCAGCTATGAAGAGGGCGGCTATGAAGTGAGGAAGCACCTCTAAGGGAAAGAGGACACCAGGGATCGGGGGGAGCACAGCTACAAAGCTTTTAGGAGACGTGAAGTGCTTAACAAGGTTGAAGGCTAGGAAGTAGAGGGAGAAGGCCATCATCCCAAAGCCCACCGCAACCCCAACGTCGAGCAGCACGGCTAAGGCTCTAAGCCTCCCCGAGAGAAGCCTCGCCAACAGCTTGTCCAGCCTCTTGGGGCTGGCCTTAACTATGAGGATGAAGGGCTTGAATTGAACACCCTTGACTCTAACTACACTAAGCAGCAACGCTAAGGCCAACCAGAAGATAATGAAGAGGAGAAGGGCCTCCTCTAAGCTCAATACCCTCCGCCTAGCTTGTGGCTTGCTAAGGTACAAAAGCTTTTCAAGCTAGTTGCCCAAACCACAACGGGGGCGGCGGTGGAAGGGCTGGGGAGCTCGGCCTGCCCTCTCAGGAGGCTCTTCCCTCCTGAGCCGCAAACGGTCGTCATGGCGGGGCCAGCAACTGAGAGGAGCGGCTGGCTGAACGCTAGGCTAGCTAGCTTAAGCGTCGAGGAGGCCTCGCCCCATGGGGTCGACATAGGGAGCCAAGCCTCTCGTAGGGGAGGCCTAAGCCCTCGAGCTAGCCGAACCAGGTCAGGCCCGGGAGAGGAGCGCGCCTCCCTCGAAGGAGCAGCCTTAAGGCTAGGTGTCGGCGTTCATGGGAACCCGGGGCTGAGAACGCTTAACTGAGCAGCCTAGCGGGAGGTAAGCCCATCCTCTCGGGGCATCGCCGCCCCCTTCCTTAAACGTAGCTAAAGACCTTAACTAGCGTAACCCTTGAACCTTTATTAGACGCGCCTACAGCCTCTTCGCATGCGGGGGTTCCCGAGCCTGGCCGAAGGGGCAGGGCTTAGGACCCTGTGGTGAAGACCTTCGTGGGTTCAAATCCCACCCCCCGCATTAATCTACTTGACTTCGTCTCATCGTGGCCGCTATGGAGCTGGGTGGAGCGAGGCTCAGGCGGCTTCGTTAAGCCTTGAGGCTCTATTAAGCATGAAAGATGATCTTAGGCTCATGGTTATAGCCGGGGGCGGATTCGAACCGCCGTCCACGGGGCCAGAGCCCGTGATGCTTGGCCGCTACACCACCCGGCTTCGCTCAAGGCGACAAGGGAGGCCTCTTTTAGGTTTTCGCAGATAGACGCTCCACGGCATCCTTCAAGTCGTCTCGAAGCCTCCCCAGCTGGCTGGCTTTCTCCATCATCTCCTCCTGGAAGCCCCTTCGGGTGCTCTTGCCCGCCTTCATCCTCGACAAGGCTTCTTGGCACTCACTTCGCAATCTAGCTATCTGCTCTTCAAGCCGCCTCAAGCGGGTTAAAGGCTCAAGCAAGCTGGGCTGAACCTCTTCAACCCTCCTGCGCCTCTCCTTAAGCTCAGCATCTACTCTGTTCTGCTCAGTGATTATGGCTCCTAGCTGCCGCTCGTAAGCCCTAAGCTTCAGCTTACCTGTGGCTAGCTCGCGTAGCAGCTTATGCTCTATGCTCAAGAGGGTCAGCTTGCGTTGGTAAGCAGCTGTAAGGCCTTGAAGGTCTGGCGTGGGTGGAGGGGCTAGCTTCGGCTTGGCTGGCTTGAGGAGGAGATAAGCGGTCGAGGCCGCGAGGATGGCTGCGAGGGCGGCGAGTGAAGCTGTGAGTGGTAGCGGAGCTGGAGCCATGGTGTAGGTCAACGCCGCCGAGGAAACAGGCAACGGCCAGTGGCTAAATAAGACATATACGCCTCCACCTCTAACCTCCAACGGTCCTGCGTATGTTATAGAGCCCCCGGGCGGTGGATGTATGTGGAGTTCTAGGCGTAATATTGGTAGGTTGGTGAAGGAGGCGAGCTGTACTGGGCTGGGTGGGATGTGATAGGCTAAAGTGAAGGTGACGTTCTCACGGTAAGCTATGGTGAAGCGAGGCTTAACGCGTAGGACTAGGTGTCCATCCCTCAAGGACATGGAGTAGCTACAGGGCTGGGCAGGCTCTACTTGAGTCGTGAAGGAGAACGAGGAGAACTCATCGTAGACCTCGACGTCACTTGCGTTGACTGGTAAGTGGAGCTCGAAGACCCCTATCCTCCGGCCCGGGTCGATGGAGGTGAAGGTAAGCTTCTCCACGACCTTAAGCGAGCCGTCGAATTGAACGTACACGTCCTTAACGCACCTTGAGCATATGGCCTTCTCAACCTCCCTTTCAAGGCTGTATGTAGCGTTTAGCCAAGTTAAGCGCATGGCCGGAAGACCGCTAGTGCTGATGGTGGACATCCACCGCCTCTCAACCTCCTCGCTATGGAGGGAGGGCCCTGCCTCAACCCTTGCATCTACAGACAGCGTTTCCTCAGGGTACTTTATCGTCACGTTGCATACATCTACCGTCGCATTCATCAGCGGGTAGAGCGGTAAGTATAGGGTTCTGTTCAGCCCATGGTCGAGGAGGAGGTACGTTTGAATTATGCTGGCCTCCCGGCTCACTATTACTAAGTATGTGGTCACGTTCAAGCCCTCCAGCCGCGTCTCGTTCAGCTTCATCGGCTCTAAGCATCCTCCCTCACGCTTAACGTAGAGAGACAATAGACTGCCCTGCTTGAGGCTTGATGGAACGGCTACGGTGAGGTTAAGGGGCTCCGACGAGTAAAGCTCGTCGTTAATAACTAAATGTGCTTGGCCGACCTCAACTATTCGGCGGGCGTTGATGGAGGCCTCCGCCGTCGACGCGAGGCTGAGGCCAGCTAGTAGAAGGACAGTAACAAGAACCAGAACGACCTTGCTAGGTCCCTTTACGTCCACGCATCCACGTCTTCGAGCATATCTTTATATAGATACTTGCCGAGCCTTGTCGAGGACCTTGAAGGTTAAGGTTAGGCTCTTCGCTCAGTTGCGCGAGCTTGTAGGCGCTGATAGGCTTGAAGTCGAAGTTAAAGACGGATGTAAGGTGAGAGAGCTCCTGCTGAGGCTCTCAGACCTCTTACCTCAAGCGTTTAGAGGCGTGGTTGGGCCGCGAGGCGAGCTGATAAATGGGTACTCCATACTCGTCAATGCTAAGCAGGCGGAATTAGACGTGGAGTTGGCGTCTGGGAGCGAGGTGGCCATACTACCTCCAGTTGGTGGAGGCCTTCAGGTAATGTGGGTGGGCTGAGGTCACCTTAACGCGAACCCAGCTCCAAGGCTCCAAGCGGCCACCAACGACGACAGGCTTATAATTGCGGGAGCGGCATATCGTCGTGCCATTCACGTAAGTTGTGGTTAAGACCTCAACCTCCCTGCCCAGCCACCTCTCATTTCGTTTAAGAGCTACTTCAGCGGCTAGCTTAGACACCGCCCGCGACCTAGCCTTCTTAACCCACTCCGGCGGAGCCTTCATTGAGGCCGCTGGGGTTAGGGGGCGGGGAGTAAAGCGAGCTACATGGACTTTATCGGGCTCCACAGCCTCAATCACCTTGAGCGTTGCCTGAAAGCCCTCTTCGCTTTCGCCAGGCAACCCAACCATAACGTCGGTGGCTAAGCAGCCCTCAGGGAACCTAGACCTATATGCCCTAACGACCTCTAAGAAGCTCTCGACCGTATACTGCCTGCCCACCTTCCTCAGCACTTCGTCGCTGCCGGACTGAAGAGGTAGGTGGAGGAAGCGGTAGACCTTAGGGTCCTCGTAGGCCTCCAAGAGGTCGTCGAGTATCTTCATGGTTAAGCTCGGCTCCATCATCCCCACCCTGACCATGAATTCCCCCTTCACCTTACATACCTCCTTGAGGAGGGAGGGTAGCGATGACCCTATGTCGAGGCCGTAGGCGGCGGCATCCTGAGCCACGAGGAAGACCTCCTTGGCTCCTCCCTCTACACCCTCCTTAACCCTAGCAACTATCTCGGCTGGAGGGTAGCTTCTCAAGCCCCCCCTCGTTAAAGGCTCCACACAGTAGGCGCAGCTACCGAGACAGCCTACAGCTATGGGCACGACGATGCGTCCTCCTGCCTTGAGACATGGTAGGTGCATCCATCTCCTAACGCCGCTTCCAGCGTAGAAGCCTCTCCTTGAGCTAGCCGCCTCTACGACGAGCTCGATGGCATCTGTAGCCAGCAGCGACGCATCCGGTACAACTCGAGCCACTAAGGCTGGCCTATACGCAGCTAAGCAGCCAGCTACAACAAGCTTCGCCCCCCTACGTTGAGCTAGCGGAGCTAGTTCGCGGAGCCTCCTTAACATCTTCCTCTCCGTCCCAGCTCTAACGGCACAGGTGTTGACTATGATGGTAAAGGCGTCTTGAGGTATTGAGGCCCTAGAGAATCCAGCCTCCTCTAGGAGCCTAGCCATGATCTGGGAGTCGCCTACGTTGAGCCAACACCCATAGGTCTCGATGTAGAAGGAGGGCCTCATGCAAAGCCCCCTCTAAGCCTCTCTAGATCCTCAGCTATCTCCTCGTCGCTTATCCTCCTGACGACTGGGAAGGGTTTAGCTATCCTCCAGCCTGGCTCCACGGCAAGTCTCTTCAAGCTCTGCCAGCTGAGCTCGAGGGGCCTGTCAACGTAAATGAACGACAATACCTTCATGGAGACCTCGGGGGTGATGGGGTACATGGCTACCATGGCCTCCCTCAGGAAGTTCACGCTCAAATAGAGCGTTGTGGCAGCCTCGCCCAGCCTCTCTCCAGTCTTCCTCCAAGGCTCCTTGATGTTTAAGTAGCCGTTGGCCCTCGAAAAGGCCTCAAGGAGCTTGCTGCCCACCTTGGTTAAGTCCGCCTCCTCATAGAGGCTTTCAAGCTCGTCGGGCAAGCCCTCCATGAAAGACTTGAAGCCCTCATCTTCCTTGTCGAGGCCAGCTGGCTTAGGGACGATTCCTTTGAAGAGTCTATGGATGAGCGTGAGGACTCTATGAGCGTAGTTGCCTATGTTGCCAGCCAGCTCTGAGTTCACCTTCTGCTGAAGCTCCTTCAAGCTGAAGTCGCTGTCCCTAGTGGAGTTTGAGGCCTTGAAGCATGCATAATACCTCAAGTAGTCAGCTGGGTAGCGGTCGAGGAGGTAACGTAGCGGTATGAGCCAACCCCTGCTCTTAGACATCTTCTCCCCCTCGAGCGTCAAGTAGCCGTTGACCACGTACTTTGAAGGCAGGGGGTAGCCAGCTGCCATTAACATGGCTGGCCAGAAGATGAGGTGGTGGTACACTATGTCCTTGCCGATGAAGTGCACCACCTTACTGCCAGCCCTCCTCCAGTAGTCCATCCAGTCCTTCCCTACGCGCCGACAGTAGTTTACGGTGGAAGCTATGTAGCCTATGGGGGCATCCCACCACACGTAGACATACTGGTTGTCAGCGGCCTCCTCGAAGGGCAGCTTGAAGCCCCAGTAGTCCTCGCGTGTGATATCCCAGTCCTCGAGCCCTGACTCAATCCAGCTCAACACGTAGTTAACCACGTCCCTCGGGAAGTCCCTTGGTGGAGCATTCTTCAGCCACCTCTCCAAGCTTTCCTTGAAGGCGCTAAGCTTGAAGAAGAAATGGCTCGCTCGCCTCTTGACCGGCGTAGAGCTGCAGATCGCGCACTTAGGGTTTAGGATCTTGCCCGGCTCGATGACTCTATTGCACTTCTCGCAGAGGTCGCTGAACTGACCCTCAGCTCCACAGTAGGGACAGGTGCCTATGACGTAGCGGTCTGGCAGGTACTTAGCGTCCCGCTCACAGTAGTATTGCTCAACCTCCTTGACGTAAATGAAGCCCCCCTCCCTCCCCCTCCTAAGGAACTCCGCAACAAGCTCTCGGTTCTCCTCGCTGTGGGTGCTATGATAGTTATCGAAGGAGATGCCGAGCCTCTTGAAATCCTGGACGTGGCGCTCACGGTAAAACCTAGCGTGCTCGAGGGGCGTCCTTCCTGCCTTACGGGCTGAAACCTCTATAGGGGTGCCATGGTCGTCGCTGCCGCAGACGAAGAGTGCGTCGAAGCCTTGAAGCCTCTTAAAGCGGGCGTAGATGTCGGCTGGAATGTACGTGCTGATGGCATGCCCTACATGTAGGTCGCCATTAGCGTAGGGTAGGGCAGCCGTTATGACCAGCTTCTCAGCCATGCAGCTCTGACGCCATTAAGGTTAAGAGCGACTTAAGCCTGACGCTTACGGTGCTTAAGCGTGAACGGCTTCGCCGTCTGGCTGACGGGGATCCCTTCCTCTGGGAAGAGCACGATAGCCAAGATCCTTGCCTCAAGGCTTAGGGGGGCTGGGCTGAAGGTAGAGGTCCTCGAATCCGACGAGGTGAGAAGATACCTCACTCCACGCCCCACCTACAGCGAGGAGGAGCGAGATGCATTCTACTCGGCGCTAACCTACATAGGGGAGCTCCTAGTTAAAAACGGTGTGAACGTGATATTCGACGCCACAGCCCATAAGAGGGCCTACCGCGAGGAGGCTAGGAGGAGGATCAAGAACTTCGTTGAGGTCTACGTTAAATGCCCCTTGGAGGAGGCTATGAGGAGGGACTCAAAGGGCCTCTATAGGAGGGCCTCCTTAGGTGAAACCTCAACTTTACCTGGGCTTCAGGTGCCCTTCGAGGAGCCTACGAACCCTGAAGTCGTGGTGGACACCTCTAAGCTAAGCCCTGAGGAGGCGGCGAGGGCGGTTGAGGTTAAGCTAAGGAGGCTAGGCTTCTTAAACACCAGCTCTTTATAGGGGAAGAGCTACTCGACGACCGAGGCTGCTTGAAGCTAGAAGTGCTTGAGAGGTACCTCTCTTCAGCCATTGGTGGACCCATTGAGGGCTTGAAGCTTGAGAGGATGAGCGGCGTGAAGGGGGACGTCAAGGGCTTCGGCTACGGAGTCCCATACGCTGTCGAGTTCAAGGCTGGGGGTGAAGCTAGGAGGGCGGTGCTCCAGACCATGAAGCCCGACCACTTCGGCCACGAGCATCGAGCTGACAGAGCTCAGGCCCTTCTATGGGCCTTTGACGCCTATCCCAAGCTGCCAAGGCACGTCAAGGCCCTAGACGTAGGGGTCTTCACCTCTAGAGGTGAAATGATTAGCTTGAGGGACTACGAGGAGTTCTTTCTCCTAGTCGAAAGGGCTGAGGGGGCTGAGTACTGGAGGGACCTAGAGGAAGTAGGGTTGAGAGGCTATGCCACGGAGCTCGATCGAATGCGATGTAGAGCCCTTGCCCATTACCTGGCGGAGGTTCACCGCGAGCGGCTCGATCAGCCTGAGCTCTACATCAGGAGGGTGAGGGAGCTTATAGGGCACGGCGAGTGCATCATGGGGGTGGTGGACAACTACCCTCAAGACCTCCAGTGCAACTTAAGGGATTGGTTCATAGAGCTGGAGAAGCTATGCGTGACGTGGAGGTGGAGGCTGAAGGAGAGAGCTTACAGGCTGAGGAGGGTTCATGGAGACTTCCACCCATGGAACATCTTATTCAAAGGAGGAACCGAGTTCACAGTCCTCGATAGGAGCCGGGGCGAATACGGTGAGCCGGCAGACGATGTGGCCGCCATGACTATAAACTACCTGTTCTTCTCCCTTAGAAGGGAGGGGAGGCTTCAAGGAGGCTTCAAGGAGCTCTTCAACCTCTTCTTCAAGGAGTATCTCGACGCCACGGGCGACGAGGAGCTTCTCGAGGTCATTCAGCCCTTCTACGCTTGGAGGGCCTTAGTCATAGCCTCGCCCATATGGTACCCGACGCTGACCCTTGAGGTTAGGGGGAAGCTGCTCGGCTTCGCCATGAACGTGCTCAAGCTGAAGAGGTTTAGCGTTGAGGATGTAGACCATTGCTTGGAGGGTGGAGTATGGAGCTTGTAATAGAGGCCTCAGCTGCTGTAACTATGTCGGCTGGGGGCGTGATCAAGGATGCCCTTATCGTGGTGGAGGGCGATAGGATAGTCGATGTGGGTACTAAGAGGGAGCTTAAGGGCAAGTATAGCGGCTATGATAAGCTCGACGCCTCCAGCTGCGTTGTGGCGCCAGGCCTCGTTAACGCTCACACCCATGCAGCTATGACGCTTCTCAGAGGCTACGCTGACGACCTACCGTTAAGGCAGTGGCTGGAGCAGAAGATATGGCCCCTAGAGGCCATGATGGATGGGGAGTCGATCTACATAGGAGCTCTCCTAGCATGCGTGGAGTCGGCGTTGATGGGGGTTTCTTCGCTCAACACCATGTATCACTATAGGCGTGACCTCAACGAGGCGAGGGCGGTAGCTGAAGCGGGGCTTAGAGGCTTCATAGGCCACGTATGCTTCAGCTGGAGGAGGGATGAAGATCTAAAGGCCCTCGACGACCTCGTAGCGAGGTGGCATGGAGCGTACGGGGGCAGGATAAGGGTAACCATAGACCCCCACGCGCCCTACACTGTAGATCCAAGCTACTTCAAGGAGCTACATCAGCTCTCGCTTGAGCTAAGCGAGAAGACAGGGCTGCCCGTGCCAGTCCATACACACCTAGCGGAGACTGAGGACGAAGCGGCGAAGGTGAAGGAGGCCTTCAACGTAGACGTCGCGGACGGCGTGGTGAAGTATCTTGACCGCTTGGGTGTTTTGGGTCCTTGGCTTGTGGCTGCTCATTGTGTTTGGCTTAGTGATCGTGAGGTGGAGTTGTTGGCTGAGCGTGGCGTTAAGGTTGTTCATTGCCCAGTTAGCAA
>Ga0272445_1003013_pt1 | contig 10882 bp, 7 predicted proteins | sample YNPCB0031_FD_194404 | JGI IMG/M metagenome (GOLD analysis project Ga0272445, IMG submission 194404) | Hot spring sediment microbial communities from Yellowstone National Park, WY, United States - YNP-CB-003-1 | ecosystem: Environmental > Aquatic > Thermal springs > Hot (42-90C) > Sediment... | reverse complement strand
GAGCATTGTCTCAATCGGAAAAGCCGTAGCATGATAGGTTTTTTCATCCCCCTCCCTCTTAGGGTTTATCCTAAGACCCGCAGGCCCATCTGCTAAAACGGCGGCTGGAATTCCAAGCCTAAGTATCTGGCGGGTTTCACCAGCAACTCCCGGAACCTGTGAATGAGGATTCCCGAAGAAACCAGGTAACCCCACACCTACGACCAAACCCACCTTCTCTTCCAAAGTCATTTGAGAAATCATACCATCAACTTTAGACACACCCATACCTCCCCCTCAAAGTTTTATACAATCCAATAGTATTTCAATTTTTCATCAAATCTCCACCCAAACATAAACAGAACACCAGTTTCAACCCTTCAATTCTCTTTATGAAATTTTAACCAAGTACTTTGACTTTATACCAATAGATCTCAGTGGAGCAACTGAGTAACTTTTGAGGGAGAGATGAGTTACATGGATACCAGCATTATCGTTACGGTTCTCGACAGGCTTGATCCTAGACGGAGGTTAGCTCAGGAGGGCTTGGATTAAAATGTATTCAAAAATATTTATTTGTTTAATACTTTGCATGGATTCTTCTAATTTGGTAGCGTTTGGGTTTAGATTTGGATTTTACGAGCTTGATTGTTTAATCAGTTCCCCCAATATTTTCTCTAGCTGGTTTCGCATGGCTTTTTCCTGTGAGTATTTTACGTAAATTTTCCCGTCCCTTATTGATATTAATGTTACGTTACCTTCCAAACTTGCGTGCGCTATAAAGTTTCTCTTATCTATGCTTTTTACTTTCATGAATTCTTTGACGTCTTTTTGTAAGCCTTCCCTTTCTCTCATGATTATTTCTTTGAATTTGTCTTCCTCTACCTTCTTATCTTTGTAGTTTCTGTATACGGTTATTAGTTTGGTTTTTCTACCTTCAAATTCTACTTGTCTCTCGCTGACTTCTGTTATTGCCCTATATAGGACCCACTCATTTAATTTGAGTTGGAGTTCTCTGCATAGTTCTGTTCTTTCCTCTATTTGGAATAGTTCATTTTTGATTAATGTCTTCCCTGGTTCTCTGATGAATTTTTCAGTAATCTTTCCCAAACCCTCGATTTCATATCCGTTTTTAGCTTCAACTATCTCTCTGTCAGATAACTTCTCCACAATATCCTTAATGAACATCATTAGCGTGGTTTGGTATTGTGGTGCATGAAGGTATTGCACGTTTAAGGATTTCCTATCTGACGTTATCTTTACGATGTCATCGCAATCTTCGAGATACGAGTACCTCTTCAATTCGCTCATCAATTTCTCACGTTCGAATCTAATCAACTCCCTCATGGTTTCTATCAATGGTATTATTTGCCCCATTATGGAAAACTTCACGAATCTAATTGTTTGTTCATTCAGCCTCCTCCACTCCCTAATGCTTTCCAAACCCCTCACATCAGGTTTATATGGCTTAAAGTTTCCATCTATGTATAGCGATTCAAAGTCGTTGTACAGATGCTCTCTAGCTCTCACAGCATTAACCTCAAAATCTTCAACAATGTTCAATTGTAGATTCTTAACATTTGCATCTTTACTAAATGGCTCAGAATTGTACACCACCCACCTAGCACTCCTTCCATTTAAAGCCACATACGCATTAAAAGCATCATAAACCGATTGCCTAACATAAACTGGCATATAATTCACTCCATGAGATATATCCAATATCAATGTTTCAGGCTTCACTCTACATATAAACTCGTACGCAGATATCGAAGTTGCGACCCTGAAAGCATTAATGTTACCAATGAAATTTACGGCTTCATTACCACTCTTAGGCTTAAACCTTCCAATTCCAGGTAAAACCCTCAACTCAACCCTCTCTGAATCCATACAATAATCCCCACTCTTCAAATACTCATTCACATTCGACACAACATCATCGACAACTTCACGATATCTCTCAAACACTTTCCCAGAAAACCTTACAAGTGTAGAAGCTACAAACAACAATACCTTCGCATCACTATAAAATTCCATTAAAGCACCAAGAGTACTCCTATACTTTCTATTCAAGAGCTTAAAATCCCCACTCCTCATATCCTCAACATAATACCTAACTGGATCCCATTGAGCAGGATCGCCCCAAACAGAAACTATAACACTCATAACACCACACAAAACAAATGAGAAACAAAAAACATAAAAACATTAAACACATCAAAAAATGAGGATAACTTGGAAACCTTTCATTATGATTAATGTGTAAAGATGTTCAGCTTAGATGTTAATGTCCGTAAGTCTTTGTTCCCATAAACACGACAACTTGTTAGAAGATGGCCGGATAGAAATACTTAAATTTTTTTCATCCATAATCATAGTAGTAAGGTGAAAGTAGCATGCCACTCGAACCTTATAAATCGGCAAAAGTCGTTTTGATAAAGTCTTTAAGTGATCTTCATCCTGGAATTGGTAGAGGAACTGAAGTTGTTGATTTGGCAATTCAGAGAGATAGTGTAGGCTTTCCCGTCATATACAGTTCAAGCATAAAGGGATCAATGAAAACAGTTCTTTATTATAGGAAAAAGAGCCTTATTTATCTCTTAGGACCAGATCAAGCTGATGAAGAAAAGTATTCATCCCCAATGGCTGTAATGACTTCCTACATGATTTCTTTCCCTGTTAGGAGTTTGAAAGGGATATACACTAGTGTCACATGTCCATTTCTCCTCAAGAGATTTGCCAAATATCTAAGCATGGCTTCAGTTTTAAATAAGAAATACGGTGAGATTGCAAAGAAAGTTGAGGAAATAGCCAGTATTTCAGAAAAATTCCCAGCAACTGTTGGCTTCATGAATAAGCATGTGATAGATGGATTAGAGAGCGCTGTTTTATGTGAAGAAGTTAACATATCTAAGAATTTAATTGAGGAGACGGGTGAAATGAATTATCTCAGAGATTTAATAGGCCTAGATAAGTCTGAAAGTTTGATATCTTTACATGATGATGGCGCAAAAGCACTTGTGGATAGATCATTAATAAGGATTGCTAGGATAAAGCTAAATAGAAATAAAAAGGTTGTTGAAGAGGGGCCTTGGACTGAAGAAGTAATTCCAGTAGGTACTGTATTCGTTACGGTGCTTCTTGGATATGGAAAGGATTATCTAGCTAAATGTTTAAAGGAGGAGAGATCGAATGAATTGAAAAATTACTTGAAGGATGAGGAGCCATTAGATGTTTTGTTGAGAGAAGTGAAATATCTGATAATAGGGGGAGACGAAACTATCGGGAGAGGAATAGTGGAACTTATAGAGGTGTGAAAAATGCAGAAATCGATAAGCCCAGAAGAAAGGGCTGTAAACGACTTTAAACTTGTGTATAAACTTTTTCAAGGTATACTGAAATCATTAGATAAAGATAAGGAAGAATTTGGTAAATCCTTTAGAGCTAGGTCGAGAGAATGCCCCTCCCTTCTATATGAAGTTGGAGTGATACCTACAATAAGCTTCATATATGCTAAAACTAGAGATGCAGAAAAGCAAACATATACAGCTTTCGTTAATTTTGCCAAACAAACCCAAGTAACATTAGAAAATTTGAAGAAGCTTAACTCAACAGAGGGAGGTTATGCCGCTTATCTCTACCTAATTCTTTTAGAAATAAAGAGACTTGCACCTAAGATCAATATAGATCCAAACTCTCCCCTCTCTTGCATAGAAGCATTAACAAGTTCAGAACTTTTAATTATTTTTCCATCACTTCTCATGCCATATTTGCTGGAGATAAAGAGACTTGCTGAAGCTATTTTTCCATCTGGATGATGAAAGGTGAGCAAATGTCATCCTCCCCGAAATTCTTCCTTTTAAAAGTAGCAACATTATTCCATGATCCTCCTGATAAAGCATGGTGCTTGAAAAGATATGAAAAACATGAGAAATGGGCAGAGGAACTTGCCAAGAAAGCACTAACTGGTACCCCCCTTGAAAATGCAATTGATATGCTTTCAGAAGACTTAGTGATCGATGCTGATAGATTAGCGGCTTCAATTGACAGAAAGCTACTCGGCTTACTTGTAGGAGATAAGAAAGGAGCATTACTGGAAAAAGCAATAAAGCTGAAGAATCCAATAGATCCTAGAATAGAGATCGATCTGAGTAATGTAGATGTACCAAAGGAAAAATCATTGAAAGTTATGGAAAAACTAAATGAAATATTGAAGAAAATCGATGATCTGGGAGAAGCGTATCTTGCCCTTTATGGACTCTACGAGCTCGTATGGATAAACGAAGGATTGCCATCAGGACCCGCTGACACTAGAATACCAACTCATACAGTATTTGATCACCTTTATGCAACTGCATCCGCACTTAACTGGACCTATGGAGATGGAGGATTTCTCATTTACTTAGATGTAGCAGGGATACAAGATTTCATATCACAATCTAGGAAGCTAAGAGATCTATGGGCATCAAGCTACATGGCTTCAACGCTTCTCTGGAGTGTAGTGCTCGATTTCATTGAGAAGTATGGGCCGGATGTCATAATAATTCCAACATGTAGATTCAATTTCTTCTACTACTATCACCTTATGAATATAGTACCCGAGATAAGGGAGTATATAATGGAAGTTCTAAACCCCATATATACTGAATGGTCTTTCCCGAGATTTGCAATAGTTCCAGCTTCAATGACATTAATGCTTCCACCCATTGAAAAGGATATTGAAGCGTCGATAAAAGAGGAGTTTAAGAAGAAGTGGGAGATGTTTTGTGATGGCATATTAGATTGTTCATCAGAATTCGGGCTACAGCCTCTAGTGATGAGGCTTCGGGAAAATGAGGATTATGGATTCGCCGAGAATCCTCCCTTTACGATAAGGGTTTCTGCTGTAAAAATTTCTCTTAAAGATCCTTCTGCATCCTATAGCAGTGCATTTGATGAAGTGGCGAAGAAGAATAAAATGAAGAAACTTTTAAAGGAAGATCCGGCATGCATGCTCCCACTAACTAAGATGACAAAGGAGATGTTTGATGGAAAGAGAAGAGGGATGAGTAGGAGAGGGTTTGAATATTGCACAATGTGTGGAAAACTTCCAGCGATAATCGATGAAAAGGAAATAGAAGCCCTTAAAGCTTTTTTGGGAGAGGGAGAGAAGCTTTGCCCATATTGTCTTATAAAGAGGATATTCTCCTTTAGACCTGGACTGGCTTTAAGCAAGATTTTAGGGTATGGAGCTGACGTAAAAATAGAGAAATACCCCTCTTTAGCAGACTTCTCCACATTCGACTTCAGAGATAGCATCATTTCAAATGCATCAAAGTTAAATGAGTTGTGGAAATATGAGAGTATAAGGGAACTTTTAGAAGTTCTCTTAATCCCTTTTAAGGAAGAGTATAAGTCTCAATGGAAATATCAAGAAAGAAGGGGTAAGGAGCTGGACAAACTTCATATAAACGATAAGTTGAAGAATTATCTCAAAAACTTCCTTTTTACTGAGGCAGAAAATGCAATACTTGAAACTAAGGGCGGTGAAGTATCCCCTAGAAGTCTTTGGAATAGAGTTAGAAGGGAGCTTCAAGCTAAAAGAGTCTTAACTTCCTCAATAAACATATATTATGCATTAATAAGGGCGGATGGAGATAACATAAGGAAGATTATGGGAGGAGATTTAAGTGTTCTTGGAGTAAAAGTGGAGGATTACATCGTCAATTCATTCGAAGGAGAATCAAAAGAAATAATAAAGACTTTACTAGAAAACGGAAATTCAGCTAAGGAAATTGCACGTAAAAAAGATCTTGATGAAAGAAACATAAATGAAGTCAGCAAATTCATGGATGATATTAAACTGATGGGGAAGTTGCCCGTTAGTATATCTTACCATGTTTCAGTTTCAAGAGCCTTAATGGTGGCTGCTCTTAAGGATATAGAGATAGTTGAGAAGAATAATGGAGTTGTAATTTATGCGGGAGGAGATGATCTTCTTTCAGTAGCACCAGTTAGCTTCGCGGTTAAGATAATTGATGAAAGTAGATTAGCATATGGAGGTTTTGTCAGGGAGGCGCACAGCCATAAAAACATGAGATTCCATAAACTCAATAACTATTACATTCCGTCGATGGGGAATATGGGAAGAAGCTATTCCCTTTACATTGCACACTACAAGTATCCGCTTTATGATGTGGTAAGAGCTTCTGCTTCCAGTCTTAAGGAAATAGCGAAAGAGTCAGTTTGGATATGTGGGGAGAGGAAGAGGGAGAAAGATTCTCTCGTCCTAACGTACTCGGCAAGGGGTTCTGTAGAAAGTTCCGTTATTCCATTCTCCTTGGAGAAAGATGAATTTACACTCACAAATCTCATAATGTTCTTAGGGGATATGATGAACATGGTTTCATCGAAGAAGGTTTCAACAACATTGCTTTATGAAGTATCTGGTGGAAACATCATGAAAATGGCTGAAAGCGTATGGAAGTTGAAGGAAATGGAGATATTTGAGGAATTGATAAAATACGTGGTGAAAAGGCATTTACAAGAAGAAGGAGAATTCCTAGATAAAATAATGAAAATAATAAAAGAGAACGAAGATGTTAGGAGGTATGATGCGCGAGAAGAAATCGAAAAGCCCCTCTTTTTGGAAATTTTTAAATCTTGTAGGCTTCTTTATAGCGGTTTGAGGGGTGAGTAAATGTATAGAGCTTTATTTAGAGTTCTTGAACCATATTTATTTAGAGGGCCTGGAGAATTCGATCCAAGTACGAGAGGAGTTTATTCCTCTGCACATTCTCTTCTTGCACCAAGTCCATCAACAATAGCAGGGGCTATCGCAACAACATTTGGATATATAGACACAAGCTCCGCGGAGTGGGATTATGCATACTCGATGGCTCTTAAGGGGGCGAAATTTAGAGGACCTTATGTAAGGAGGGGGTCTATCTACTATGTGGAGAATAGGATTAATGGCGTATTCTTAAGGTTGGACGATATCCCAAGCTATTTGGATATGAGGAGGAAACAGCTCTGTGGAGAGATGGAAGGAGGGTTGAAGGAGAGGGAATTTATTAAAAGGGGATTTATACCCCAAAAGTTGACTTTTACTGGAATAGGATTAAAAACGAGAACTAAGGAGATGAAGAAGGTAGCCGATGAGGAGAGAGGACTCATTTATACAGCAAACTTCATAGACTATCTATCTGGAAAGGATGCTAACATAGAAACTACAATCGAATTTGACATAATATCTGAGAAAATGAAGAATGGAAAATATGTGGTGAGACTTGGGGGAGAGGGAAGGGCTTCGCTCCTCGAAATATTAAAAGTTGATAGTTATATATGTAGAATCCCTGAGAAAGCAAATCTTCTTTACGTTTTATCTCCCATCCTCTATGAAACTGGAGTAGAGTTTGTGAAGAAACTGAAAGAAGAATTATGGGAAGCTAGTGACATCAAAGTTTATGGAAAAATAGAGATTTTAGGTGCTGGATATAGTGAGATTAAGAAGAAAAGAAAGCCAATTTATCAAGCCCTAGTTCCAGGGAGTGTTATAAGTCTTGAAAAAAGCTTGGAAGGGAGGAAGATATACGAGGAGGGGATAGGCGTTGGGAAGGGGCTTGGTTTTGGTTCCGTTATCCCCGTTGAGAGGCGATGGAAAAATGAACGTCACCCTTAAGTTAAGAAGTGAAAATTGGCTTCTTCTTGGAGGATACGACACAAAATTCCACAAGGATGACCCCTTTAGGACCCAATCAATTAAAGGACTTTGGAGATACTGGTTAAGAGCTTACATAGCAGGAGCTCTATACGAGGCTGGAAAACTTAAATGCAAAAAAGAGTGCGTAGCGGAGATAAAGTACATTTGTGAAAAGACAGGGGATATACTAGGTAGCCTTAATTCAGCTTCAAAGTTTAGAATAATTGTAAATAAAGTTTCTTTTGACGAAAAGGAATGTAAGAATATAAATGGTGCTCAGAGAATAAGACTTCTCTCGCTTGGAAGGCGGGAGAAGGTAAGCCATGGGGAGAATCTTTATGTAGAGATAAGGATAGAAGAATCTCCTCATGTTAAGAAGGTAGATGAAAATGAGGAGAAGCTTGCATTAGGATCCCTTCTAACCGCTCTATCCTTAAATGGTGTAGGGAAGGGAGGAAGAAGAGGTTTGGGTACATTCTCAATTGAAGTTGATGGTTTTGAGGGGGGATTCTTAAAAGGCAAAAAGATTGATTACAACATGCTAAGAGAGTTAATAAATGAGACTTTAGATTCTGCAAGATCTTATCTTAATCTTGGAGTGGAAAAAGTATCTGAAATACCGCTACTTGACTGTGTATCTAGACTGAAGATTGACTTATCAGAAATCGATGAATCCATTAGCTTATTTAATAAGAAGGAGGCCCCAGTTTTTATAGTAATAAAAGTTGAGCCAAAAACCAAGAAGAGAATGGAAGACACGGTTATTGAACTTCAGGACTTCTTCTATAGGCCAGGAAGGTCGGGGAGGATGGGCTTCAAGATAACAAGTGCTGACAAAAGTCAGGATAGTATAACGAGGAAGAGATTGGCTTGGTTTCTGGGACTTCCCAGGGAACAAAGAGAGACGGGCTATACAAGTGATGTTAATAGAAGGGCAAGTCCTATTCATCTTGCAGTTCATGAGGAGAATGCTCTATTCACTTTCTTCCTCTCTGGCGACTGGCCTACTGAGATTAAATGGAGAGGATTGCATGAAGAAGGGCAACAAAGTAAAAAGCCATTAGACGTAGATGGCGGGAGAGTGAAGGAGGCATATCTCTGTTCAATTTCAAGTCTCGAAAATTATCTTAAGAAAATGAACTATAATTATGAGGTGGTTTATCCATGACGTATGTTGAAGAAATCCCCTTAAATCCATCTTCCATTAACGTGCTTTCTTGGCTTAGGAGAGAAAGTGTAAGATATTTGAAAGATAAAGCTAAGGTTAGGAAGGAATATCGTAAGAAAAGAGAGGCTCTGGAAGAGAGAAAGGTAAAGGTATTAGAGAAATTGTCAATAGCTTATTCCCCAGAGAAGCTTAATGAAATGTTTAAAAAAGCTTCAAACCTTCTAGATATGCAGAAATCAGCTCTTCAAGCATGCGGATATATTGTATTCGATTTTACGGGAAAAACGGGATCAAGATTAATAGTGGGTATGGCGAACGATATGTTTGGAAAACAAATATTTGAAGTGGGTTTAGCATGGGACCCTTTGCTGAATCTCCCTTACATACCTGCATCTTCCCTTAAAGGGAGCTTCAGATCCTACATAGAAATGGAAAAGAAGGATTTAGCTTCCCTACTTGGAACTATGGAGGATACATCCTCCATAGTATTTCTCAATTCATATCCTATAAGCTCGAGGTATAACCTTTTGGTTCCTGAGGTCACAACCCCCATATATAGGGAACAGGAAGTGAAGATAAAAGAAACGGAAGCCGAACCCACCCCTATTATATATCCCGTAGTAAACAGGGGTGTCATATTTAGGATAGTGGTTGGCATAAAGCCAGAAAAAAGAGATCTCATTAATCAGCTTAAATTATTCTTGGTAGAAGTCTTGAAAAGAGGAATTGGGGCAAAAACTCTTCTTGGGTATGGTATAATGGAACTTGAAGGTCATAGCTGATGACGTTTACAAAATAAAGACCTAAGACTTAACATAGCTTGGTTACAAGAAAATATCAAAAGGAATTTCTCATAACAAAATTTCAAAGATACTAGAGAATATGAGTATGTGCAGATCTCTGACCTTTTGATTACTAAATTTTTGATAAATTTTAGTTCACTCTATGGTTAACTACAAATTGTCGATATACTTTTCAACTATAGTTGAATTTTCCACGAATAAGCGCATCATCAACTGGTGCAAGCATTATCAATTTAATGCAAGTTTTATTTACACCATGATAACTTCTGGATTAATCATACCAAAAACCAGAGAAAAAATGAATATCGGAACCCAATAAAGGGAATTGGAAAGAAGAATTGAGAGAAATGTTGAACTTGCAGAATGGATATCTATATATTGGAAGCTCGGATGTAGATGAGCCATTGCAGTGCAGAGTTGGAAGCTACGAAGAGTATGAGATGTGCTAATCGTGGATGTTGGTTTAAACTTACAATATTCATACTAAGAATCTCTTAACGCGAATTGAAAGTATACATTGATGCTAAAGCAACAAAATATCATAATCTTGTATTTTGGCATGTCTAGATCGATATACGAACCTTAATGAACATCTACATAGAAAAACATAATATTTACTTGGATGAATTTGAAAGGAGGACTAGTGCTATGAATGATCGGAGGAGGGGCAAGAATATGAAGAAATGCGTAGGCTACTAAATTTCCATGATAAACATGAACCCCTCTAACGATCTCTTCTGCCCTCTTTCTTCTATCTTTCAATTCTCTTTATGAGATTCATGACTGTAACAGGTCTATCGGAGGAGCTGTACAACACTTTCAATTCTCTTTATGAGATTCTAAGAAGCCGAACAGGCTCGACATGCCCGGCGTGGACACCCCGACTTTCAATTCTCTTTATGAGATTCGTACGAGCGTAACCGTTACGGTTGACGCATACGGAAAGGCTTACTTTCAATTCTCTTTATGAGATTCTTCAAAAAGCAATCGAGGGCTACAGGGGGCCGAGGGAGTACGCTTTCAATTCTCTTTATGAGATTCGTATAGAGGCAAATAATAAGCAGATTGAGAAATGTAAAACTTTCAATTCTCTTTATGAGATTCTGAGGTGATGGAAAATGAGTGAACCCGCCCTACATCAGACTTTCAATTCTCTTTATGAGATTCCTCCAGCTCCCGTCCGAAAGCAACACTGAGCACTTGAACAGCTTTCAATTCTCTTTATGAGATTCAAAAATCCCCCGTTATAAC
>Ga0272445_1003012_pt1 | contig 10884 bp, 8 predicted proteins | sample YNPCB0031_FD_194404 | JGI IMG/M metagenome (GOLD analysis project Ga0272445, IMG submission 194404) | Hot spring sediment microbial communities from Yellowstone National Park, WY, United States - YNP-CB-003-1 | ecosystem: Environmental > Aquatic > Thermal springs > Hot (42-90C) > Sediment... | reverse complement strand
GAGTTCCTGTTGCTGTAAAAGACAACATCGTAACCCAGAATATAAGAACAACTTGTGCTTCAAGAATTCTTGAAAACTGGATACCTCCATACGATGCCACAGTTGTAAAAAAACTAAAATCAGCCGGCGCTATAATAATAGGAAAGACAAATCTTGATGAATTCGCTATGGGGTCTTCAACGGAAAACTCTGCCTTTTTCCCAACGAGAAATCCGTTTGATTTAGAAAGGGTTCCAGGAGGTTCTTCCGGTGGTTCAGCAGCAGCTGTTGGAAGTGGTCAGGTTCTTTTGGCTGTTGGGTCAGATACCGGTGGTTCCATCAGACAGCCAGCAAGTTTCTGCGGAGTCTTCGGACTTTGCCCAACTTATGGACGAGTTTCAAGATTCGGTCTCGTTGCTTTTGCCTCATCTCTTGATAGAATTGGTCCTTTTTCTGCTTCTGCAGATGATTGTGCAGCTTTACTTTATCATATAGCAGGATATGACCCTCTTGATTCGACCTGTCCGCCTGTTCCAGTAGCTGATTACATTCAGGTTATAAATGAAATGATAGATAAAAAGGTTAAATTGAAAATGGGAGTTCCTCGTGAATTTTTTGATGTTGATGGGCTTGACCTGAAAGTTAAATCAAAGGTTTTATATGCAATAGAAAGATTAAGTTCTGAATTTGGATTTGAAATTGTTGAGATTTCTCTGCCGATGGTAAAATATGCTTTACCTATATATTACATAATTGCTCCTGCTGAAGCTTCTTCAAATCTTGCAAGGTATGACGGAGTAAAATACGGAACCAGAGTTGAGGGTGAAAATATTTTTGATATGTATTACAAAACGAGAAATGCCGGATTTGGAGATGAAGTCAAAAGAAGAATTTTCATAGGGACATTTGTCCTTTCATCGGGGTATTATGATGCTTATTATCTTAAAGCTCAAAAGGCAATTACCGTTGTGATAAAAGAGTTTCAAGAAGCTTTCAGTAAGGTTGATGTTATAGCTTGTCCAACTTCTCCCGAAGTTCCATTCAAGCTTGGAGAAAAAACAGATGATCCTATAAAGATGTACCTTTCTGATATTTTCACTATACCATCATCAATTGCGGGACTTCCGGCTATATCTTGTCCGGCTGGATTTGTCTTAGAGGATGGGAAGAAATTGCCGGTCGGACTTCAAGTCATAGGGAAACCCTTTGATGAAGCAACTATTTTGTTTGTTGCAAAATGTGTAGAACTTCTGAAACTTGAGTAGGAAAAATCTCAGAATATCTCAAAATCGTGAATTTGTTTATTTTCTTCTTTGTTGTTTTTCTCCTCATTTTCAGTTTCACTCTTTGACTTTTCCTCTTCTTCTTTTGTTATTGAGTCTTGGAAGAAACTTTGAGGTAGAGCCATGATATAGTAATTTGAGTTAGATACTTCTCCTGTTTTTGGGTCTATTTTTGCAAATACCACACCGTCTGGAACCTTAAAATCTTCTTTTTTTAGTTTCTGCTGATATTTCTTCATAAATTCGACAAATATGGGGAGTGCAACGGTTGGACCTGCGGAGGCTCTTGAACCTATTGGAGTAAAATCATCCTTTCCCACCCAAACTGCTACTACTATTTCAGGTGTGAAACCTATGAACCAAGTATCTCTCCCATTATTTGATGTTCCTGTTTTGCCGGCTACTGGGACTTTGAGAACTTTTGCTCTCCAACCGGTTCCGTGTAGAACTACATTTCTCATCATCCATGCCATAATAAATGCAGTTTGATCTGATAGTACCTTTTGTTCTTGGTTTTCTTCTTCAAAAATTATGTTTCCTGCTTTTTCTACTTTGTTTATTATTTTTGTTTTCACAAGTTTTCCTCCGTTAGCGAATGGTGTGTATGCTCTTGCAATTTCAAGCGGGCTTAAAGATATTGACCCCAAAGCTATTGTTAAATCGTAGTTCGTACCAGATACATCAATGCCCAATTTCTTCATCATATCTATTATTGTTTGAAGACCTATCCTGTTTGCAACTCTTACTGTTGCAGCGTTTATTGATTTTGCGAGTGCTTCTTGAAGTGTTATATGTCCTACAAAGCCTTCAAAGTTTTTAGGTGCCCATTCTTGAACCTCACTTTCATTTGCACCTTCTCCTTTCCACTCAAAAATTACTGGTGTATCTTCAACTTGTGTTGCCGGTGTAAATAATCCGCTCTCTATTGCTGCGGTATATACTATGGGTTTTATAGCAGAACCAACTTGTCTTTTTGCCTGTGTTGCTCTTATAAAGTGCGTTCTTGTGAAATCGTATCCTCCAACAAGACAGAGTATATCTCCGTTTTTTGGTGATATGGCAATGATTGCTCCTTCAAGTTCAACCTTTTCAGGAATGGGACAGAAAAAATTTTCATCTGGACACTTCCTTACAATTATCTTCTGACCAGCTTTGAGAACCTCAGCAAATTCAGGACTTATAAATCCAGTTCTGGGATTATTATTGTCTTTTCTATCGTTGTTTCCTTGATTTTCTTTTTGTATATCATATATTGTAGCTTTTATCCCTGTTGAGCTGATCTGGATTACTTCTGCAAGAAATAATCTATCTTTTTCTTCAAATTCTCTTTCTTCACCTGATGGAAAGATTAAGCTTTTTAATCTTGGAGACATTTTTATTTTTTCTGTGCTGGTGAGAGGAGGTTTCCCGTTCAAGATTTCAACCCTTTCTATTCCCCATCTTAAAGCTATTTCTGCATATTCGTAGCAATCCTCATCCAAAGTCGTAAATACTTTGTATCCTCTTTTTATTTCTTCTTCATCTCCTATGAGATTCAAAAATTCTCTTCTTACTTGCTCTAATGACCAGAAATATTTTGTAAATCCTCCATCCCATGACCATACTTTGATTTTTTCATTTTTAGCTTTTTCGTATTCAGATTCTGTTATGAAACCGAGTTCTTTCATTCTTCCGAGTACCCAAATTTGTCTTTTTCTTGCTAAATCTGGGTAGCGAATTGGAGAATAATAAACCGGCGACCTAGGTAGTGCTGCGAGTAAGGCTGCTTCTGCTAATGTTAGGTCTTTTAGGTCTTTTTTAAAGTAGTTTCTTGCTGCTGCCTTTATGCCCCAAGCTCCGTTTCCAAAGTATATTGATGAAAGATATAAGGATATAATTTCTTCTTTTGTCATAGCTCTCTCAATTTTTATTGCGTATCCTATCTCCTTCAATTTGCGGTCAAATGTCCTCTGATGTGAGAGGAAAAGATTTTTTGCGAGTTGCTGAGTTATTGTGCTACCTCCTTGAACAATTCTGCCTTCGCGGATATTATTTATTGCTGCTCTTATGATAGATTTCGGGTTTATTCCTTTGTGTGATAAGAAATCTTCATCTTCTGCCGCTATAAAAGCCTTTATTACATATGGTGGTATATCCTCATATTTTACAAGTTCTTTGTATCTTTCAAAAATCGTCCCCATTATCTTTTGGTTTCTTGAAATAAAGAAAGTTGGTTCTGGTATTGAATAAAACTTTGAGAGAACTTCTTCGCGGGTTATGGTATCTTTATTTATTTTTTCAAAAAAGCTTACGATGATTTCTGGTTTGAAATAAGATATAAAGCCTAAAGTTCCGGTTGATATTCCTATTAATAATATGCTTATGTAAGCTACCTTTAATAATTTTTCTCTTCTTCTTATTGTTTTAATGTTTCTCTTTTTGACCTTTATTTTTGCCTCGAGTTTCACCTGAAAATAAAAATTAGTCTTGGTTTGTAAATATTACGCAAATACTAATAAGTTGTTTTTTCGGGATCTTCCGATTAAGCGAATTATGTTTGGATAAAGAAATTTTTTCTATTTTATTATTTCCTTATTATTTTTTTTCAATTCCTGATAGAATGATATCTATCGTATCGCTTATGTCTTTTTGACTTGCAGATTTTGAAGCAAGTTCCTTCGCTAATGTATGAATTATGAAGGTTACTCTCTTTGTATCTATATTTTCTTTGAATGCTCCTTTTTCTACGCCTTCTTTTATTGTATCTTCTATAAGTTTTATTTCTCTTGATGCAAGTTCTTTTAGTCCAAGTCTCTCTATTTCTCCTCTTAATTCTCCTACTATTTCCTCTCCTATATTAAAGTTTTTTATTATTTTCTTTGTTCCTTCAACTTTTGCCTCGACAATTTTTTTCAGCTTCTCTTGTGGAGTTTGAGCATTTTTTATCTCTTCTTCCATCATAGCTACAACCTTTGATATCTCATCTTGCAAGCATGCTTTGAAAAGATCATCTTTTGAATCAAAGTAGTAATAAATTGCTGCTGCTGTAAAACCTATTTCTTTTGCTATATCCTCCATTATGGTTTTTCTTACACCATACTTTGAAAATACTCTTTTTGATAGCTCTATTATTCTTTGTCTTCTTTCCTCTTTGGGTCTTCTTTTTCTTTCCCTCATTTTTATATACACCTCCTTTCCTTTATTTTTTCTTCCTTCGCTTCGTAAAATTTTTACTTAATTTTTAAGCAAAAATTAAAAATATTCCCAAAAAATTTTGTTTTAGAAATTTTCAACATTATTTTTAGGATTTTGTTTCTGAGAATTTTGGTTCTGGAAATTTTTGAGATACTTCTGATTTTTTAGAGTAGTAATAAGTTTGTTCTTATGTTGTCAATTTGTTTTATTCATGCTTTCCCTTTGAATTCTAATATGTGGAAAGAGCAGATGAAATACTTTTCTACAAAAGCAAGATGTATAGCAGTTGATTTACCAGGATTCGGTGGAACTCCTGATGATGTTATATCAGAAAATCCCTCTATGCATGAGTATGCCTCGTATGTTGAAAGAATAGTTCAGAGTATTGTACGAAGGGATAAAGGTCATAAGTTATGTGTGGTCGGACTTTCTATGGGTGGATATGTTGCGATGTATATTATAAGGAGAGGTTTGGTGGTTCCGGATTTTCTCGTTCTTGCGAATACAAGGTCGCAAGCTGATAGTGAAGAAGCTAAACAAAGGAGATTCAAGATTATAGAGGAGATAGAAAAAAAGAAAAGTATTGAACCCGTTATTTCTGCATATCTGCCTGCGCTCGCTCCTGATAATGGAAAATTAAAAGAAGATATTTTGAATATGGTAAAGCTCACTTCACCGGGGGGAGCAAGAAAAGCCCTTTATGCTATGGCTACGAGAGATGATTCTACTGATTATGTGAAATCTTTTTCTGGTAAGCTTTTATGTATAGGTTCTGAAAAGGATACGCTTTCGCCTCCCGAGGTTGTTAGGTCTATGTGTAGAAACGATAAAGAATTCAAATTTATTGAGGGCTGCGGACATCTTTCTGCTATGGAAAGACCTGATATCTTTAATAAAATCCTTGAGGATTTTTTGGAGATTTGATAATACGAAAAAAAAGATTTTTTGTTTTAACTTTTATTTATTATGGAAGACAAAGATAAAAGGGAAAATAAGGAGAATAGGCAATCAAGTCTTGAGAATATACTTGATTCTCTTTTTGAGAGGATAAAAGATGTTGTAAGTTCTGAGACGATAGTGGGTGAGCCGATAACGGTTGGGAAAGCTCATATAATTCCTCTTTCTAAGTTGAAGATAGGTTTTATGGCTGGTTCTCGCTCTGAAAAAGAAATAGGAGCATCAGGGGGTGCTATTTCTGTTGAGCCAATAGGATTGCTCGTTATAACAGATGAAGGGCAGGCAGTTTTCCATTCTACATCCAGACCTCAATCCGCTCTCCTGGAAAAAGCCATAAACCTTATCCCAGATATAGCAGAGAAGGTCTTACCTGAAATAAAGCAGAGGTTAAGTTCAAAAAAGGAAGAGAAATTACCATCAAAAGAGGAGTAAAAATCAAAGGAGTTTCCTACTTTTTTACAAGAAAGTTTTATCGTTTTTAAATACATAGTAGATGAAAAAATGTCTTGTAACTGGTGCAAACGGGTTTGTAGGAGCAAATGTAGTCAGAGCTTTAATTGAAAAGGGATATGAACCAATAGCTTTCGTAAGACCGAATACAAATCTTGAAAATCTGAAAGGTCTTGAAATAGAGATAAGAGAAGGGGATATAAGAGATGTTGATTCAATCAGTAAGGCTGTGCGGGGTGTGAATTATGTTTTTCATGTCGGTGCAGCATATCTATTTTGGGCGAAAAATACAGATTTGTTTTATGAAACAAATGTCAAAGGTACTTTGAATGTAATTGAAGTAGCATTAAAATCCGGGATTGAAAGAGTAATATATACAAGTACGACTGGTGCAATAGGTTTGTCTCGAGATTTAAATACGATAGATGAAACCGCACTTGAAAATCCTCCAAAATGGTATTTTGACCCATGGAGTTTGGGAGACCATTACTCACGCAGTAAAATTTTAGCTCAAAAAGAGGTCATAAGAAAGGTAAAAGAGGGAGCAGATGTAGTAATAGTTTGTCCATCAGCTCCAATAGGGTGGGGAGATTACAAACCTACACCAACTGGACTCCTTATACTGAAATTCCTTAACAGAGAAATACCTTTTTATTCAGATGTGGGTTTTTCTTTTGTGAATGTAAAGGATGTCGCCCGGGGGCATGTTCTTGCTCTTGAAAAAGGAAAGAAAGGAGAAATTTACATTCTCGCAGGACACAACATGTTTTTATCTGAATTTTTTGATGTTCTTTCTCGTATAACCGGATTGAGAAAGCCCTTGAAGTTACCGCGAGGTTTATCTTCTTTTTTGGGACAGATTGTTGGGTTTATTCTTGAATTGTGGGCAAAATTTTCTGGGAATCCTCCGTTAATAACTCGTGCGCAAGCAAGGGCTTCTCTTTTGAACCTATTTTACTCGTCGGAGAAAGCAAAAAGAGAGCTCGGATACACCATATCTCCTATTGAAGAACCAGTAAAAGACGCGATAAAGTATTTTCTTGAAAAAGGGATGGTCAAAAGAAAAATAAAGGAAAAAATTGAAGGAAAAATCTGAAAAAGGAACTGCTTTTTTCTTTTTAAGCAAAACAGAAATTGTACTTGCTTGGAACTTGGTAAATTGTTTTTTTGGCATAATAATCTGAAAAAGGTAAAATCTACAGTATTATAGATTACATATAGTTTGTATGATTATAGTTCTAAAACCAGATATAACAGATAAAGAATTTGAAGCGGTAGTAAAAAAAGTAAAAGAGTTAGGTCTTGAACCAAAAGTTTTGCAAGGAGAATTTCTCAAAGTTATAGCATGCGTAGGTGAAGAAAGAAGAGAGGGACTAAAAGAAACATTAGAATCTCTTTACGGAGTAGAAAAAGTTCTACAAGTGATGTATCCTTATAGGTTAGCTGCAAAAGAGGCGAACCCGAAAGGTACAAAGGTCAAAGTTGGAGATATTGTAATTGGTGGAGAGGAATTCGTAGTTATGGCTGGTCCCTGTTCTGTTGAAAATGAGGAGCAAGTTATGAAAACCGCAGAAGGTGTGAAGAAAGCTGGTGCTAAAATTCTGCGAGGTGGAGCTTTTAAACCCAGAACCTCTCCTTATTCTTTCCAGGGACTTGGAGAAGAAGGTTTGAAACTTTTGAGAAAAGCCGCTGATAAATTTGGCATGCTTGTTATTACAGAAGTTCTTGACCCAAGAGATGTTGAAATTGTCTCTGAATATAGTGATATACTTCAAATAGGAACAAGAAATGCGCAAAACTTCCCGCTTTTGAGAGAAGTTGGTAATACAAGAAAACCGGTTTTACTTAAAAGAGGAATGTATATGACAATTGAAGAGTGGCTTCTTGCTGCTGAATACATCCTTGCAGGTGGGAACCCAAATGTTATTTTATGTGAAAGAGGAATAAGAACTTTTGAGACTGCAACAAGAAACACATTAGATTTGTCGGCTATTCCTGTTTTGAGGGAAAAAACTCACTTACCTATTGTCATAGACCCATCGCACGCCACAGGTAAAAGAAACTATGTTCCGCCTATGGCTTATGCCGCTCTTGCAGCTGGGGCTGACGGACTTCTCATAGAGGTTCATCCAGAACCAGATAAGGCTCTTTCAGACGGTGCCCAATCTCTAACTTTGGAGTTATTCTCTAACATGATGGAAAACCTCAAAAAAATAGCTCCCGTTGTGGGAAGAAAAATCTAATTTTAATAATAAAATGCCAACTTTCAGAGAAAAAATAGAGCAGGGAAAAAAAGATTTCCTTATAACTTGTGAAATTTCTCCACCTCGTGGTCCGGATACTACATCTTTTGAGGAAAGATTGAAAAGTGTGGCTGGTAAAGTAGATGCTGTCAATCTTACAGATAATCCTATGCTTTCTGTCAGAATGACCCCTGTTGTCGCGTCTTTTTACTCTATAAAAAACGGAGTAGAACCCATAATGCAAATGACTTGTAGAGACAGAAACATTCTCGCAATTTCTTCTGACCTCATAGGAGCATATTCAATTGGAGTGAGAAACATTTTAGTTTTGTGGGGTGATGTGCCAAAAGACGATAAACCCAAAGGTGTTTTTGAGGTTGATGTCTCTGGTTTTTTGAAACTTATAAATACTTTGGCTTTGGGATTAGATTTCAGAGAAAATGAACTTAATTCAAAGTGTGAGTTTTTTCCGGGAGCAGCTTTGAACCCATTTGATCAGAACATAAAAGATAACGCAGAATCAAAAATATCATCAGGAGCAAGATTTTTTCAAACTCAACCCGTTTTTGACCTGAACTCAATTGAGAAATTTATAAATTTTGTCGCCGAAAGAAAAATTCCCGTTTTGCTTGGAGTAATTATTGTTCCATCTGAGAAGACTTTGGAGAACATAAAAAAATTCGCAAAAGGTTTGTTCATTCCTTCCGAGCTTGAAAATAACCTTGCAAAATACGAAAAAAAAGAAGACAAAGAAAAAGTAGGAATAGAATTTGCTATCTCTCTTATAGAAAAAATAAGAGAAACAAAAGTTTTCAGAGGAGTCCATATTTACAGCCCAGCAAAAGAATCTCTAATTCCTCAACTCCTTGAAAAACTTAATACAAAAGCTTGAAGCAAGAGATTTAAGGATAAGGAAATTTTTTTTGATTATTTAGGTAAAAGCTGACTAATTCCGCTCATTATTTTATTTACAAGTTTGTTCAGAGCGTAATTTTGATTTTTCTTATCAAAAATTTTGTAGTATGTATCATCTGCTAAACCTTCGGATTGTTCCCACGAGTTAGCACATTCATCAGATTTGAATTCATTTTGAATTCTAACTAATGATACAAGGTAAGTTGTGATAAACAGAGAATTATTAAATGTTGGGTCAGAGAAAGCTATGTAAAGAGAAAGACGACTACCAGGAACACAGTCTTTTGGAATTGGAGTAGCGGCAGTTTCGCGTGTTGGAAAGCCGAATCTTGAAATACTTTCGTTGTATTCAAGCGTAAAGATTTCTCCCTCAAAATGCGGTTTATCTTCATTAGATTCTTCTTTTTCAATCACAAAGATATATTTTTCTTTATTATCTTGACTTATTTTTCTTACAAGTGGTAAAAAGTTTCTCAAACTCGTTGGGTTTCCAAAAAAGTTTCCTGGATGGAACGCTATGGCTGTTATAGGTAAAGAAAATTGAGGGAAATTTTGAAGTAATCCGAAAAATCCTGTCAAAACTTGAAGATCGTTTGGAATTCTTATGCAGCCGTCTTGATCAAAGTTATAAGATATTTCTATTTTGTTTCCATCTTTAACCTCGCATTTTCTCTTCTGAGCTAAACCGTCTCCCCATTTTGTAAAAAGTCGGGATATGGAAGATGGGGAAAGTACGGCACATATGTCTATTTTTATGGGCAATAAACCTGAAATCAGACCATCTATCATAATTTTTGATGCTTCTGATGAATCTTTTTCTTCGCAAAAGCTTTTGTAAAAGTTGTCAGAGCCGTAAAAGAACTCTGCAAGGTCTGCTGCTGATTTTGACCAAAGGTCTTTTCTTTCTGCGTCCAGTGTTAATATTTTAGGGTTATTAGCAAAGAAGTCGCCGAGTGTAAGGAGAACTTTTTGAATATCTTTTTCTTTTGTGAGCTCTTTTATAAATCCGAGTGTATATGTTAGGCTTATATTGTAGTTTTGAGAGTATGCTATGTCAAGAACTCCTGCTATCAGAGATAAAAGTGAGTAATTCAGATACGCTGATGGCTTCTTATATGTAGGAATTGACTGGGCTTTCTCTGGGTTCTGTGGTATCCAGACTGTCAAAGATATTGTTGGTGTAGATATCTCAAATTTTGAAGCTGCTTTTGTTTTCATTTCACAGCCCAAATCTATTATCTCTTTCAGATCATCTCTCATGTCCTTTACTTTTTTAAGGAAAAATCCTATAACATTTTCTACTGATTGTCCGATGAGGTTATTGAGTTCTTCAAGGTATTTTTGTGTTGCTTCGGTTTGTTGAGTAGTTTGGGCTTCTTTTATTCTTGGAGCTTGTTGGGTTTGACTGCTTTGTTCTGCTGCTACAGAAAGGATTTGTGAAAGCAAGTCAAGAGTTCCGAACAGGTCTGAAAGGTATTTTCCCCATAGGACTTCACAATAAGGGCAAGATTTGTTTTCTTTACATTCGTCCTTTGAGAATCCTTCTCGGGCTTCTATGAAAAGTTTTTTTGCTTCTGAAACCTGACCTGTTTCAAGCATATCTTTGGCTAATGAGAGTTTTTCTTTTGGTGATAAAGTTGTTTTTCCTTCCTCTTGTTTCTTTTCTTCAAAGCTTTTTCCACACGAATTCAGAATTGTAAGGGAGAAAACTAAAAGAAATGGGAAAATAGCCACCGCTTTTTTTGATATAATTGAGCCTTTGTTTTTGCTGGTCATATTCAATATTTTAAAAACTCTTTTTTTGTTTTTGTGATGTTTTTATCATAAATTTGAGAATTTTTTGAAATTTTTCTGAAAGCTTACATTTTTATCTTGCAAAGGAG
>Ga0272445_1003010_pt1 | contig 10885 bp, 9 predicted proteins | sample YNPCB0031_FD_194404 | JGI IMG/M metagenome (GOLD analysis project Ga0272445, IMG submission 194404) | Hot spring sediment microbial communities from Yellowstone National Park, WY, United States - YNP-CB-003-1 | ecosystem: Environmental > Aquatic > Thermal springs > Hot (42-90C) > Sediment... | reverse complement strand
AAAGGGTGGAGAAGGGATTAGATATTAGTGAGGATGAAGTGGGCTTCCTCAAGGGCTACCGCTTTGAGGGAGATGTTATTGTGATTGAACGCTATCCTATGGAAGTCCTGAGGATAAGGGCTATAGAGTTGCAAAGAAAAGTAGAAGAAGAGGTTCAGAAGTTCATTGAAAAGTTCAGAAAAGCAGTCAGAGAAAGCAAACAGAGAAGGAAGCAAAGAAACAAGGGAGATAACCAAAAGCAATAACAAGGCTTTTCTCCTTCACACATCCCGCTGGCTAAATGAGAATAATTTGCAAATAATTATTAATCCGTCTACTCAGTAGACGACTTTTCGGTAGAAACCCAAGCCTTCACTTTTCGCTAAAGAAAACAGAAAAATGCCCCCTGAAATCCTTGTCCTTCAAGCACTTGATAGAGGTAGGCTTGCAGTGGTTTAATGGTTTTTATTAGCGACCCTCTACCCTCGGAACGCCATCAAACCCTTGAGACACAAGGCTTTGACGCACTTGGCACGATTTTTGCATATTTTTATAGAGTATAGATTCTTTTCTTTTAGAGATAGTGAATAAACTTCGTTTATTCACGCAATTTTTTCTTACGAAAAAATTGCATGGCCTTTTTCTTTTCTTTTTTCGTTCTAAGAGAGAAAAAGAAAAACAAAAATCCCTGCGGGCTGGGTTAACTATGTCTGTGGGCTGGAAAGGACACTTAGTTAACCATATAGCGGGTTAACCAACACTGGCTAAAATGATGGAGACTTAGTTAACCATCTAAAGTGGGTTAACTAACTCAGACACAAAGGGAAAGGACTTAGTTAACCGCAATCTCGGGTTAGCTAACATGCGTCCAAAGGAAGGAACCTTAGTTAATCACGCCCTGGTGGTTAACCAACTTTGGAGGCAAACAATGAGACTTAGTTAACCTGTGTGGGAAGGGTTCTATCTGAAAGTAATTCATTTTTGCACTCAGTTCAACACTTTTCGCTAAAGGAGAGTTAACTAAGTTTTCTTTTCCTGCCTAAAAGTTGGTTAACCCTAAAAGCTAAAATGAACCTCATTTAGTTAACCCACAGGTTGTTTTTCGGGCTTGATGTCGGTCTAAAAACCCTCATTGGGACCTCCTCAGCCTCAGCTTGAACTATAGACTAAAAAACCATCAGGGTTAGATTTTAGAGAAATAACCCTCGTGTATCAATGGATTTGTATTTTTAGAACAACCCCAATTCTTTTTTTAGCCACTCCCTCTCGGGGAGAGAGTGTAGAGTGGTATGGTAGTATGCCATAAGCTTGGAGGTCAGGTCTGGAGGAGGGAGGATAAACCTGTTGGAGTGAAGGAGTTTGAACATATAGACTGTGTGGGTTGTAGCGTTGGTAAGAAGGTGCCTTTCAAGGGACTGAAAGTTAGCAGGGTATCTTTCTTTCATTATCACGCCTGCAAGGAACACCTCAGAGAGGTATATAGGTTCCTCCTCTTTGATGTTTCTTAGGATTTCGCTTAGGTAGTAGGCAGAGATATAGTCTTCTTCAGATTGAAAGTCCAGCCGTTTCTTACGGAGATACAAAAACTTAGCAAAGACACCCCAATAACCCTTGTAAGACCCTTTCACTTTTTCTCTCCCTGTTATCTCTGCAAGTGCCATAACGATAGCGGTATAGTGAGACAATGGATTTTCTTTCCACTTTTCATAAAAAATCTCATAAGCCTTAGAAAAACCCACCTGCTTTATCAGGTTGATAGCTTTGCTGTCAATGTCTGCAAAACTTGCTACACTCATAAGGTTATTTTAGCTAACACACATTTAATTAGACAAAGAGTGGACACCCACAAAACTACAATTTTCCGCCAGAAGAAGTTTCCTCACCTTGTCCCAAGCTTCCAGCTGACCTAAAAAGGAAGCTCCTCGTCATCCTTTCCAGACCATTCAGCAGGTTGCTTTCTCAATGGCTTCTCCTTTAGCCTCGTTATCTTCACCCGCCAGAGTTTGGGAGCCCAGATCGGTTCCAGCTGGACAGGGCGGTCAAGGAAACAGAAAAAGCTAAAGAGCCTAAGGGCAAAGTAGGCGTCAGATTTTGCATCGTGCCACTTAGCTGACTTAATATTCAAACACCTACGGACAGCCACAGGAAGCTTTTTCCAGCCAGTGAAAAAGAAGTCTGAAAATGTCTCCATAAGGCAGATATAGGCATGGTTCCCGTGCGGGAGTTGGTGGAGTTCCGACCTTTCCTCCAAAAAGTGCATTTCAAAAGCGGCGTTATAGGAGACAATGAAATCCCTGTCTTGCACAAAAGCCCAGAACTCTTGGAGAACTTCCCTTTCTGTGGGGCAGTTCTTTAGGCTCTCAGGGTCTATACGATTTATGTGGTAGGCAGGGTTTTCCTCTGCGTAAATGTATTGGTTGAAGACCATAGGTCCTCTGGGTGTGGGTTTTATGGCACACAGCTGGAGGATCTGATCTTTCCCTGCAAAAAGCCCAGTGGTTTCCAAGTCTACCACCACGGAGTTATAAAACAGTTCTTCAGGGTTAAATACCCTCATGGTTTCCCTCCTAAAATGGGAGTTCATCATCTCCGCCCACAAGTTCAATAAGCCCAGTAGCTGGCCAATAGTTCACAGAGAACCCTCTTCTACGGAGTTCTCCGACTATTTCGTGCACAAACTGTGGTGGAACTACCACGCTACCTTTCTCCTCAAGGGTGTGGATTATGTGGTCAATGTCATACTTTCCGTTTCCGTTGGTGGGCAGAGAAGTAAAGCCTACGGAACCATTGCCGTTAGCGGACGGTTGGCTTTTACCGTCCTTTTCATTGAGGAGTTGAGCAGTAGAGTCCACAGAACCGTTATCGTTAGTGTGTGGTTGCCCTTTGCCATTTTTCTTTGCCTGCTTCAGTTCAAGCACATAGTCCCTAATCCTCGTGATTACCTGATCGGAGCTAACAAGCAGACCGTAGTGTCCGTTGTTGAGTTTTTTCCATAAGACACCCTCAAACTTGTCTATATACTCAGAAACCGCTAAACGATTAGCCTTTTCCTTGTCTGCATTAATCCATGCGCTGTAGATGGCCGTCTCTAACTCCTGCCTTGAAACCACTATTACACCCTTGCCTTGGTTCATATCCTCAAAACTTTTGATAACGGTCTTTATCACTTGGGAAGAGGGAAAACCTAACTTTTTGTTCGCTTTCTTTTTGGCAGATAACTTCTCCTGCTGCTGGCCGTGCATCTTCTCCCGTATCAGGTCAATGTCTTTTAGGAACTCCAAAAAGGTTTGCTGTTCGGTGGATAGCTTCTTCCGTAGCTCGGCGGCAGCTTGGAGGAACTCGTCGTAGGTATTCGCAGAAGATAGCTTTCTCAGTAGGTCAGTGGCAGTTAAGGACTCCCAACCAGAGAAAAGCATCACATCTTCGCAAATCTTTTCAATGTGGCGTAGGACTGTCTCAAGGAGCCTGTGGAAGATTACAGAGGAAAGGGAAAGGAGCCCAAGGAAGCTGTCTTCCAGAAGGCGGATAATGGACTCCGTCTCTTCTACCACACGTAGGGCGTAGTTTAACTCTCCTCTCTCCTTGAGTTCATACAGTCTTGCAAGCTCCCCCTTGAGAACCTGCTGGACCTGTTCAAAAAGCTGGCGGGCACGCTCGGACATGTAAGGCATGAGTTCTGAAATCTTTTTGTCAGGGTTGGCTTTGAAGAGACTTTCCAAAGTTGCAAATTCTCCCATGGGAAGAGCCAACTTACGGGATTGGGCGCTTTTAGTCCCCTCAGAAAGCTTGTGGGAAGGCTCCGTTTGGAGGGTGGAGAGCTTCTCAAGAAGTTTGTTGGAAAGCTCAGCTTGAAGGGAAAGCAGTTTAGAAAGTTCACTGAAAGACAGGTTCTTTTTGGAGGAGAAGGGAGAAGAGCCCACAACTATCCACCCTCGGGCATCCTCTTTAAGCTTTTCCCAAGCCCTAAGGAACCAGTCCAAAGCTCCGTTCTTGGTAGACAGTCCTTGAACCAGCTTACCAAACTTCTCCTTGATTTCCTTCCACAGTTGCTTGAAACTCCGAGGTGGAACTTTGTAGGGTGTAAGCTGGAGGATGGTTCCTTTCACGGTGGAAACTCTTTTTGGAACCACAAGAACCACAGGAAGACCCTCTTCAGAGTGGTGCTTCTTGAGAAGGTCAAAGAGGGCCTCCTGTAGGGATGAAGTCAAACCGTTGGGTAGGACTAAGGGCACGGCTGGGGTCTTGTAGGGATCTTTTATCCGTGCTTTTTTCTTTTGGTTTAGGGGGCGGTTTGTTATGGAACAACCATCCGCCGCCATACCAAAGTAGACTCGAATATTACCTATGTGCCCACTTTCCTCAGGAAGGAACTCCACAGGAAGGAACCAGACAGGTGCATGCACCCAGCCATCTGGGTCTATACCCTGTTCCTTTAACTCTGCCCTCTTCTTAGCCCTGCGTATTTCTGCCTCTCTCTTGCGTTGCTTGATATATTCTGCTGTTAGGCTTTGGAATTCCTCCAGCCAAGCTTCCCTATTCCATTCCTTTTTACGCTGCCACTTGTTCCCTCCTTTGGCGTGGGCTTTCAGAAAGGCAAGGACTTCCTCGTGGCGTGTAAGCAAGTCTTCTAAGCTGTAGCCGTGTTTCTGGAGAAAGCTTTTTAAGTGTTTCACCCTATCCCTTGAACAGCCCACATATTGGGCTATGTGTGTGGTCTTTCGGTAGCCCTTCTCTAAGGCTTCTCTGACCTTCTCTGCCAGTTCCCAATAGTGTTCATGCTTGGGTTCCTCCTTGTGTTCTTCCTCCTTAGGCGGGCTTTCTTGCTTGGTGGTGGGTCGTGTGTAGTTCTTCTCAAAGTAGTCCAAAAATTTCTCAAGGTATTTCTCATCTTTCTTTGTGCGGATTTCAAGGTATGTTTCGAGTTCTGCCTTTATATCATCCACCTTGTAGCCCGCCTTCCATAGCTTCCTGCAGGCTATAAGGGTTCCGTGTTGGTTTAGGGCATGGAAAACTGAGGAGTGTTCTCCACTAACCAAGGTCTTCAGTTCCCTTCGGGCTTCCTCTGCCTCGTCCGTGTTCTTTTTCTTTTGCTTTCTCTTCCTGTAGTAGCGTGGCTTGTTCTGGCGGACTTTTTGGCGGACTTTAGCGGGGTTCACATTGAGGAGTTTTTTCCAGAGGTCTTGCAAAGGCAGAGGAAATCCCTTAAATACAAGCTTGGTAGCAAACCCATCCTTTAAGGGATTAGGAAATCCCTCAAGCCATACCGCATGCTTGGCAGAAACTATGTCTGGCTTTATGCCAAGCTTGGCACAGAGGACTTTTAGACTTTCTTCTACGTCCTCTATGCGGTAATCATCTGCATAGGGTAATTCGTAGCCTACCCAAACCTTCTCCACCCTTTCTTTGCCGTCCTCGTCTATGACCTTTCTCTCTTGGTAGACCTTGCGGTAGTAGAAATAGATGTAAAAGTGGTAGCCGTCTTTGGTCTCCCAGACTTCAGGGTAGACCTTAAGCTTCCGAAGGTATTTAGCAAGCCTTCGTGCAGCAACCTCGTCCTTTTTGTCAATGTCAATAAGAACTCTGTAAGCTAACCTAACAAACTCTTCACCAAAAAGATCCTGCTGGTCAAGCTGGGCTATCTTTTCCCAGTCTCCTTTGGCTATCCTTCGGTTCTCTCGGAGTTTCTTTGCGGTCTTCCTGTTTATTAAGATGGTTCCCTGATAGAGAACAGCCCAATTGTTTTTTCGGGCTAACTCAAGCTTTTTCCTTATAGTCTGCGGGTCTGAACCAACAAACGCACCTACTGGTTCTCCTTTGGCTTTCTTAGACTCGCCGTCCTTCTTAGCAAAAAACTGGAACCTGCTAACTGGAACAGCAACTGGGTTCCTAAAGCCTTCAGACAGGGCTTTTTTGAGTTGATTGTAAGAGTAAAACTTTCTGGCTTTCTGCGGTAGCAGGGCTATCCTGCCACCCTCTTGACTTCCTCCTCCGTTCGGGATATAATTACCCATACGGGGTGTGCCTCCTCATGTTGAGGTCCTCCTCCCGTTGGGAGTGCCTCCTCATGTTGGGGGTCGCATAGTTAGTTCCTCGCATAGTTAGTTTCCTCCATAAGTCAGGTTCCCCTCCACCACAAGGGGACCTTCTTGCCTTATATTATTATTTTAGCATGGCCAGCGAAAGAAGATCCGCAACTAAGTATCAGGAGCCCCAAAAACAAGGCGGTCATTCTAAACCGCCCCAGCAGAAGAAAGAGCACCCTCTAAAACTCTTTGAGGGCAAGAGAGTAACTATCAAAGATGTAGGACCAGCTATAATAGAAGGAGACTGTATTGTAGCAGAAGCAAGCTATCTTCTTTTGACCAATGTAAAGATTATAGGAACACAGCACATAGCTGAAGCCCAACTCTTATATATCGCACATCACCGCATTGGCTTTGTTCATACAGCACCCACTAAAGTAGAGAAAATAGAAAAGCCTGAATAATCCCTACTCTCCTTCACCCTCCCACCCTTTCCACCTATCCAACTAAACAATAACCCACCTTCTCCACCTACCCACCACCCATTAACCAACCCTTCCACCTTCTCCACCTAATAATAGGTTAATAAACCAACTTGTTAATAGATTAATTAGCTAATTTGTTATCACACCATTCACGCACTTCATAGCGGATATATTCATCCAAAATGTTAGACTGTGTTAACAAATCAGCAAGTTAATATTTTAGCAAGTCAACTTGCTAACAATCTCTATATTCCAGAGGTAAAGGGTAGTTTCACAAGGCTGTGGTAAACTTGTTGGTTTATTAACAAATTAATTAGCTAATAAGTCAATTTGTTAATCACTCATTTTTTTGTTTGAAATAGAATTCTTCCAAAGCCCTATTAATCAACTCAGACTCGCTTACCCGTATGCCCTTTTTCAAATACATCATCTGGAGTTCCTTAAGCCTCACTTCATTTTCCACGGTTAGGTAAAAGCCCTTTAGTTTCCTATTCTTGGTAGCTTCCTTTTTTTCTCCCGAAGTGTCCTTCTTCATTGTCTCCTCGGACTTGGGTTCCTCTGGTGTTGTGGCTGTCATATCGCTGATCATCTTTGAAACTATGCCTAAGTTCCTCTTAGCCATCTTATAACCTCCTCTGCATAGGTAGATAGTATTTTTAATGTCTCCTGATCCAGCTGTTTTAAATCTCCTCTATTTATACTGGCATACTGAAAGCCTGCCCTTTTGGGGATGGGTGGTAGAACTTTATAAGGAAGCTTTTGAAGTTCCTCAAGCACTTTGTTATGAAGGGCTACTTGTTTTTCGTAAAAGGTAGGTGCCAATGCTACTACTTGGGTTTTTATTCCCGTGTATTCCTCCAACTCCTGCATGACCCTAAAAATATGCTTTAAACCAGAGAGGCTAAAAAACTGAGTTTCCACGGGAATTAGCACACCATCGGAGGCTATGAGGGCGTTTATGGTTAAGATGCCAAGGTTCGGTGGGGTATCTACAAGGATTAGGTCGTAATTGTTAAAGGTAGACAGTGCTCTCTTTAGCCTAAGCTCCCTCGCATGCATACTGACAAGTTCAAACTCTGCCTGAGATAGGAGTAAGGAAGATGGGATGAGGTCAATGTTTCCTAAACTTATGGGCTGGGAAGAGCCTTTGATGAGTAAGTGGTAAGATTGAGGGATATCCTCAGAGATGTTTTGAGTAAGGCATAGGGTCAAGTTTGCCTGAGGGTCAAGGTCTACAGCGAGGACTTTCAAACCTTGTTCTGCAAGTAGATGAAGTAGGACTACAGTAAGCGTTGTTTTTCCCACACCTCCCTTGTGATTGACCACGGCCAAGGTTTTCATGTTAATAAGTTTATCATATAACTTGTTAATAATCAAGCTGATTAGTTTATTAATATGTTAATAAACAAGCCTATCAACATATTAACAAATTATCAGGATTGCTATAAGGTAGATAGTTGAGGATAAAGGCGACGATTAGGTATGCAGAGGTGCGCAAAAGCAAAGAACAAGAGGGTATAAGGTAGGTAGAGGGAAGGGATTATATTACTTGCTTACCCTTTACCTTTATGGCTACGCTATAGACCACAGATTTTTTTAGGAAGTCTCAAATATGGAGGTAATTTCTCACCTGTTGTATCCGTATTTATTGGAGTGCTATAAGAAGAAAAGATTTCCATCCGCATCCTCTGGAGCAATACCATGCAAGTTATACCATGCTATCCTATCCGCAAAGGCTACAGTGGCGGGCAACTTGTTCAGTGTAAAGGAAGAGAAGTTTAGAAGTGTAAGCCTCAGCACGTCCTCTATAGCTTCATTTAAAGGATAATCACCATACAGGACTTTTATCCTTAAGGGAATATGGGTTCCAAGTGATGGTTCGTAGGTAGACATAACAGCCTCTTGTTTAGAAAGCAAAATAGCACACCCTTTAGAAGGGTTTCCTACTACATTGCCTTTCATTTGGAAAATTCTGGGAGTTCCAGACTTTAATACGCTTACTAAAGCGAAATTTTCTATCCTATACTTTTTACTGAAGATTCCCACATAAGCGTTAAACTCGTCCTCACTTACCCTTCCATCCCTGTGGATTACAATGAACCTATTCCTGTATTCGTAAAGCATGCTACCCAACTTCTGCACATAAGCTTCTTCTATTGCCTCTCCTCCAGCGGGGACATTAATATTCCTGTAAGTTATCGTTCCTCCATTAGCAGCATCCACAATGATGGCAGTGCCAATAGCATTTAATGTGCCTTTACTTGAACTCCTTACCTTTCTTGAAAGGTCTATACCCACAAATACCTTGTTTGAAGATTCCTTCAGAAAATATGGATAGTTTCCCGTTTTACCAAGTAAGCCAAGAGTTAAATTGTGGACTACATGCTCATCTCCTACCTTCGTTCTATGGTAGATAACTTGACTTTGGATGCCACGCTCCAACAATTCACGTTTTATCTCCGTGTAAAACTCAGTGTCAAGTTTTAAAGCATTGGTTAATACGAATAAGAAGGTATTTGAACCCTCTAAACCTCCTACGTGAGGTAATAAAGAAAACTCCCTCACATCCGTTGGAACAGGTATAGGAATAGGTTTTAAGCGATCTATGTGAAGACCAAGAGAAGAAACTTTTTTAAGCACAGTGTTCTCTATAATTCGTGCCCTATTTTCCAAATCTCTGAATGAGTTTCTGTTTGTGTATAAATACAGAAAACCCACAGATATACGAGGATTCCTAATTATGGGCTTCCAGTTTTGAGTTTCTAAAACTTTCCTAACAGACCCGTTGATTTGATAGATTTTCCCACCACCATCTACTACTTCAAAACTTGGTGCAATATACTCTATTTTTGTGTAAGGCTCCACATCAAGGGCTATTGAATACCCTTTCAACAAAGACGCCACCCTATCCCTAAATCTCCTAATAAGTTCCCATCTTTGTTTAGGTGAAGGTTTTATCTGCTGCAACTCGCCCCTGTCTAAGTCTTCTATATACCGCACCCTTACTAAAGCGTTGGCGGGGTATGTATATTCTGTCATATCATTTTCATTAAACACAACTTTAGCTATATATCCATATCCATGCTTCTTAACCTCTTCCAGCCCTCTCTTCCATGCAAGCTTTGTTTTTTGAAGGGACCTTGGTAGCATCTCTTCCATCAGTTTTTTATAGTCTTCTTTACTTACTTCTTTGTAATCCTTTAATATTGCTATTCTTCTATTAGGCGTGTAGTATCTCCCACCTATTTCTGGCTTCCCACCTTTTTTCAACTGTCCGTCCAAGTTTTCTGGGGCGACTAACATATACCTGAAGTCTATCCTTAGGTAGGCATGCTGATTTATGAACTCTGTGTCCAAAATATATCTTCTTAATATTCCCTTGGATACACGCTCCACGTCTTCCCTATTCACCATTAATAAGTTTGCAAAACTGTTTATAAATGTGTCCCATGCCTCTGGACCGCTAAGGAGGTATTCAGGAATAAATGACTGCTTTTCTAAAATGTAGTCATCAGTCTCAAAACTATCACCTATATCCACTAAAGATATTATTGTCTCCCCATCGTAGAAAAAGGGATGTTTATCCTCACTCTCACTGAGCAAACGCAAGCATGCACTATTTAAGAGGGACTTTATATGCTTGTTAATTGTATTTTCTTTTTTCCTAAGCCTATAGGTCCATACTGGCAAAGGATTGTTCTGGGTTAAACCAAACAAATTTGAAATCAATCCCTTCCCCATCATACTGTTTATTATAGCTACGGGGTGCTGTAATTTTTTAACCTAAAGCTTAAAATATTCCCACAAGGAGGGGAATAGATATGGAATACGTTCTCTATGCAGCCTACGGTTCAAATTTACTTACGGAAAGGCTTTTAACCTACATCAAAGGCGGAAAATTTAGAGAACTCCCAAAATGGCATACAGGATGCCCTGATAAAACAGAACCTGTGTCTCTTGGATGGAGAGAGATCCCCTACAGAGTTTATTTTGGGGGCTACTCCCGCTGGTGGCATGGTGGCGTGGCTTTCTTGTCTCCTGAGATGGAAACTGATCGTGAGTATCATGCAGTAGTCAGGCTTTGGAAAATGAAACGAGAACAGTATGAGTGTGTGAAATCTCAAGAGGGAGAATCGTATGCAAAAGAGATAAAGTTAGGCACTCTTGATGAGCTTGAGATTCTAACATTTACATCAGAGAAGAAGCTTAACTACAACCCACCCTCTAAACTCTATCTGGATGTTTTAAAGGAGGGACTCAAAGAGACTACAGGCTGGACGGACGAGGAGATAGACAAATACTGGGAGAAGTTTTTGAAGTAAGACACTGTCAGGAAAACATAATCTTGGTGGTTTTATTATATTTATACACCATGAGTGAAATGACTTTGATGGATTT
>Ga0272445_1003007_pt1 | contig 10894 bp, 10 predicted proteins | sample YNPCB0031_FD_194404 | JGI IMG/M metagenome (GOLD analysis project Ga0272445, IMG submission 194404) | Hot spring sediment microbial communities from Yellowstone National Park, WY, United States - YNP-CB-003-1 | ecosystem: Environmental > Aquatic > Thermal springs > Hot (42-90C) > Sediment... | reverse complement strand
TCTCAGAAATAATTCTATCCCTAATGGAAGGCATAGGATTCCTCTCCAATTCTCTAACAAGGACATCTATCTTCTCCCTTACTGGCTTATAGAAATCTCTACATGCCTCCGTAGTTACTATAAAGCCTGCAGGTACTGGAAGCCCAAGCTGAGTCATCTGAGCTAATCCAGCCCCTTTCCCACCCAGCAACTTCTTATCTCTCCAATCCCCCTCCTCAAACATATATACATACTTCCTACTAGAAGCCATCTATACACCTCATTAATTAAATCTTTTATCCTATTTAGTTATATTCCCTAATATACTTTACTATTTCAAGATTGATACTGTCAAGTTATTTCTCTTTATGTATGAAAGTCTCTATGATTTGTTGGTGAAACTACCTGTAAAATAGGAATAGTTCCTAAACTGCACAATAGCTAGTAGGAGTAGTCATTATTGAGTGGAGTATAAATTTTAGAGATAGACATATTATATAAGCTAAATATATTATCTCTGCATCATGGTTTAAATATTAGGTAAATCATAGTGGTATAGCGTTTCTTCGATAATCTTTCTTATATAACTATTAGTATTTAAGAAATGCTTAGAATGGTTATTATCGAGGTCTCTCTTCATAACAATGCTGAATGTAAGCTCTCCACTCTTAACTTTATCACTAAGATTAGACTCGATATTGAATTGATTTTTCCCAGCTATGGTTATTGAGTCTGCTTTCATATATCCGTTTTCGCATTCAAAGATCAGTTTTAATCTTGCAAAATCATACATTCTACTTATTTTATCCATAATTTTCAAAAACATTATTTCCAGCATAGATTTACTTACTCTATTTTTAAATGTAATCTTAATGGTTTGTCCGAGAAATCTGAAATTATGATGGTCTTCATTCATTCTATACACCTAAGAACGTAATCAATTCATCAATACCAATATTCTTAAGCGCTGATATTTTAACTAGTTTCGCTGAGGGATTTAGAGACTTAAGTATTTGTTCATAGCTTAGCAATAATTTATCTTCAACCACATCTATCTTATTAATAGCTAGCACGTCAGCATCTTTTATCTGTCTTGTAATTATTCCTCTTATTTGTTCATCGTTTAGGAATTCATCCATTAACTGTATATCCACCAGTGTAATTATGGGTTTAAAGTTTACCTTATTAAGCATATTTATGGACTCCCTTATTTGACTTGGTGAAGCTAAGCCTGTTGGCTCTATTATTACTATATCTGGCTTATACTCATCCATAATAATCTTTATTGTTTGGGATAGATTAATAGCTAACTCACAGCAAATACATCCTCCAAGAACCTCCTTAACTTTAATACCTGATACCTCCATGACCTTACCATCAATCGCTATATCCCCAATCTCATTTACAATTATTGAAACCTTATATCCCTTCTCCATTAGCCTTTTGGTAATAGACAATATTGCTGTTGTCTTTCCAGATCCTAAAAATCCAGCTATTTGAATTATTTCCATGAAAACTTTATAACGCTGTGATATTTAAGTGTTTCCATTAAAATCCTAGAATATGGTAGCTTAGGAAGCAAATACAATATGTTAATCTGCTAGATTCATCCTAAGTTATGTTAAGACTTTAGAGTCTTCTCTATTAGTTTTCTTAAAGTTAGAACATATTCAATAAGTTTTATGAATTTTAATTTGTATTGCTGCATTTTTCATCCGTTTCTTATCACCTATATCCTACGCAGAATCCCCTAACGGTCAAATCCTACACCTTCCCCCTCTTTAATCAGGGATAAATATCCTCTTTCCATGCTTTCCAAGTCTTTAAAGTCTCTTAGTCTCAACAGGCTTAGAGTCCACAATCATTAACATCTCAAGTTTAAGAGCTCTAGATAATCGATCAAGAGCTTCCTGTATCTGTTAAGTCTCTAAACAACCTTACTACACCTTCAGAAGAGCTTAAGAACTCCATCAGTACCTATATGCCCTCTTACACACCTAATCGAAGTGCTTATGTGTCATCACGCCGAATAAATCGTAGAGACCTATCCCATCATGGTTCGCCTTAGAAGGAGAATGCTCCTCCATAACAGACCTTATGAAGCTAATCTCTAACAAACTCCATCCACAAGAAAGGAATCAGACCAAACATAAGCTTTATTTGATGGAACTGGGGTTTACTATATTTTGCAATATAGCATTCATATATAAAGTACAAATTAGAAGAACTTAAATATTCTTAAAAACTTAGGTTTGGAGGCTGTTATGAATTTATGTATTTCATACTATAAAATTTTAAATACGCTATCCTGATGGTGAAGAGGAACAGATGTACTTTAAATCTCTATAATATTACTTAATAAACTATTGGAAAAGTAGTTTTCTTTAATTTGCATATTTAAAATAGTCATTAATGTTGTAAACAACGCCTTTTCAGCATCGTACTGTGTTTGAGCAAAGGATATAATAATTAAATCATTCTGATCTGGCTTTAGAACCTCCTTAATTCTTACCAAGTCCTCATATATCCAATCATCAACCTCTACTGGAGGAATGATAATACCATTTACTGTTGCTTGTAGAATAAGAGCTGCATCACCTCCATTTCGAACTATAAGGTCTCTAATCCACAGTATAATTCTCATCTTACCATGAACTGGAAAATTCTTTATTAATGCTCCTGCATTGAAATAGCCTAAACGTAGCCTCCTTAAGTTAATATTAGAAACAATCCTTGGCACAATCTTTCTAAACTCATTAACTGACTGCTGCCCATCCTCTGTTAATGAGCAACCACTTTTTCTACATGTAGATATCAATCCATACCTCTTCAACCTATTAATTAATGTTCGTACAGAAGATTCACCAATATGCAATTCCCTCATCAATAACTCCCTACTAGCAGACTTTAATTGAAGTAGAAGTAAAGTCTTAAGCACATGATACTCGCAGAAAAGTGGAGGGACCTTACCCATCTTATTTCTACAAATATCTTTAACTACATCGAAAATTCTAAGCTGTGACTGCATATAATAAAACTGTGACTGCTCTTAATAAATCTTTATCTTCTAGAGCGCGCTTTGTAAACTTAAGCATGTTTTATCACCTCTATTATTGGTATTGTATTATCTATGAATTCTTTGCTTTAACTCTTCCATTTATCCATTCGTTTATCATTATTGATTTTAGAATCTGCATGTTCCTCATAGCATTTATCCTTAATGCATTTAGTTATCGAATAGTTTAGTTCTATCCTTAACGTACTACATTACTCTCCATTAAATTCCTAACTTCAAGACTATATACTCCACGTCTTAAGTTAAGAATCCGCATGAAGCCCTATAATAGGGGCTCCATCAGTTAATAATAAGCGCTCCTCACCCTCACATCTAGGAATAGTTCATGAAGTCTCCCAACCAGTCAGTAATCTTCGTTGAGTCTACTACTGAGTACTCTATGAGGTTGAGTAGTTTGAAGAGTATTTTCAAAATCTCCCCACAATATCCCCATGCCTCCAATAGTATATATTTAGAATTCTAACACCGAGGGATAATTCCCCGCATATCTTAAGCTAGCCTTAAAACCTTCACATACAGCTTAGGAGATTCTAAAGCCTACCAAGCTTTAAATCAAGACTTATAAAATCCGACATAATCTAAACATCAAGAAACCAACATCATAAACCCTAACATCCTGCCTTCTAAGCATAAAGAGAAATAACAAGAACTAAAATAGTAGTTGGACATAGCTCAATATAACATAGAGTTTATAAACCTATAGTAATTATTAGGTTAATGATTGTTAGGGAAATTAATATTGAAAAATCTTCGTATCATTATTCCATTGAAAATATAAGAAAAATAGTCATTCTTTCCATTGGATCAGTAGATAGAGAAATCATTAGTGAAAAGCAAATGCTAATTGAGGCTAAGATCTTTGTTTGCCCAATACAGGCAGTAATAGAGGATAAAGATGAATTTTATAATGTAAAATTAAAATTCATATGTATATATGATAACTGCAGCTTTAAGGATTTATGCAGTAAGATAATTGAGGATAAGCTATCTAAGTTTAGAAGTATTCTTCCCTTACCTGAAAGACGTAATGAGGATGTAGAACTAATAGTAACTAAAATACTTAAAGATGGAGAGAAAAGTACTGATGAGATTTTAAGTGAATTATCAAATTACTCATTAAGCTACTGTCCGGATAGTTTAATCCAAATTTTACTTAGAATGGAGAAAAATGGAAAAATAAGAAAGAAGTTAATGCTGTCTTCAGGAAAGTACTTATGGTACGTATAACGTTGCACATTACTAGATAATGTTAGAATCTATCTTTCATAAAAATTAACTAGCTTATGGAGTCCTCCACTGGTACTTATATATCTGAGGGAAAAATACATTAGTAGTAAGAGTGATTTACAGTCATCAATAAGAATTCAACTTCTAAAACTACTTAATGTGGATAATAATATTTAGACTTCAGCTTAATCATAGATGAAAAGTAAACTAAAATTATATATTCTAGTTTTGGAATATGCATGTGTTTAAATATACTTGTATGACTTGCGGATTTGAATGTGATAAGGACTTATCAATATGTCCAGTATGCCGATCTAAAAGTTTTATTTTAATATCTAAAAAACCTACATGCTATGACTGTGTTTACCATACTCTACTACGTGTCAACAATCATGAATATGATTACTGTACATTAATGGATATTTATATAAGACCTAGCATGTTAGTATGTGATAAATTTTTAAGAAAACCAACATCAAGAAATTATAACTGTAAGATTTGATAAGCGTACGTTCAAGAACATCCATAAATGAACAACAAAATCAACCACAAAAATCCTATTTAAGAGCGAATTCCTCAGTATTTTATCGTCCACGCACATGCGTCCAAGCTTGTAATGATTCTTTAAGGCTTAAAATACGGAGAAACTCCTTATTTCCTTATAATAGGAACGGGAGAAACTCAATATCTTAACCGATTTAATATGGTTCTCCACTAACCGTAAGGTATATACGTTCCTTTATATATGTAGCCTAGGTGTAGGAATGAGAAAAATTGGGGAAACATATAGTTTATGTCCGTATTGTCTTAGAGTTATTAATGCTGAAAAAATACTTGAAGAAGATAATATATATCTTGTAAAGAAATGTGTGGAGCATGGAGAATTTAGGGTTCTTATTTGGAGAGGATATAGATCATATATAGAGAGGTTTAAATTTAACATTGGGAAAAGGAAGCCGAAGCCTATAACTGGGCTAAATAACGGCTGCCCTCTTGACTGTGGTCTATGCCCCCAACATAAACAGAAAACATGTGTTACAGTTCTTGAAGTTACAAGTAAATGTAATTTAAACTGTCCAATATGTTTTGCAAGCGCTAATGAGTTTGGGGTTTTCCATCCTAATCTTGAGGATGTATGGGGGATGTATAGGGTAATTATAGAAAATACGGAGAAACCCTATGTTGTACAGATAAGTGGTGGGGAGCCTACAGTAAGAAAGGATCTTCCAGAAATAGTTGCTATGGGTAAAGAGGCTGGAATAGACTATATTGAGCTTAATACAAATGGTATATTACTTGCTAAGGATTTAGAGTTCTTAAAGTCATTAAAGGAAAGCGGGCTTGATGCTCTTTACTTCTCATTTGATGGTTTAACTCCTGATGTTTACGTTAAAAGATGTGGTGTTGACCTCCTTAATCTTAAGTTAAGAGTTCTTGAAAACTGTAGAAAAGTAGGTTTAAGCGTTATCTTAGTTCCAGTTATTGACAGAAATATAAATTATCATCAAGTAGGAGACATTATAAACTTCGCGAAGAAATGGATTCCAACAGTTGTAGGTGTACATTTCCAGCCAGTATCCTACTTCGGTAGGATAAATAGAAAGCCTGAAAACAATAATAGAGTTACAATACCGGATATTCTAAAAGCTATAGAGGAGCAGACCGGTGGAGAATTAAGAGAGGAAAATTTTACCCCTACCTCCTGTACGAATATTCATTGTGATGCTAGATGCTTCTCAATATTGGATGTAAACAATAAGCTTTTACCTTTAACACATGAAAGCCTAGGGATAAGCGGGGATATTGTAGATATAGCTGAAGCAACAAGAAGATGTCTATGTGATCTATGGAGAATGCCTATTGGAAACCTATGTAGTAGTAATGCTACCCCGGGTAGTTGGGAGGAATTTATAGAGTTAGCGAAAACACGTTACCTAACAGTATCGATTATGGCTTTCCAAGATGCTTGGACTATTGAGACGGATAGATTAGAGGAATGCTGTATACATGTTGTTACATCTACTGGAAAACTAATTCCATTCTGCATATTTAACATATCATCAACTAATGGCTATACTCTATACAGACATAGAGAGCTTAATTATCTAAAATAAGCATTATTTAAACAACTTTAACTAACAGCAACCTCCCTAACTTCAGGTACTTTCTCCCTTAGCAACTGCGTTATTAAATGCTTACAGATAAGACATGAATTCTTAAGTTTAATCTTAACGTTACCGTCACTATCTATATCTACTTCACTATAACCATTTCCATAAGCTTCAAGAAAAGGCTTAATAGCATTTAAAACATCCATTACTTTCTCCTTCAACATTAACACCTAACTATAAATTTTAAAGTATCTAATAAACTTTATGTAGAATTATATAAACTTAAGTTTACAGAGCCAATTATATTACCTTTAAACTTAAGCTTTATCTGGGTTTCTCTCCTTTAACTATGGTGAATACGTATAGGGTTGTTAGGTCTCCTATTCGCTTTGTAAACTTAAGCTTGCTGATTAACTTCTAGGTAAAGCTTAAGTTTACAAAGTCCTCCTATTTAGCAAAAGATTTATATAGAAAATACTGCTATGATAATTATGAATTATAATATTCCATCATGCATGCAGCAATACAGTATTGATTTTAGGTTTTTAAGAAGTACAAAGCGAATTAAGTGTCCTGAATGCGGGTTTGAATTTAGTCTTCTATATTCCCGTACTATATCGTGTCAAGGATGTCCAGAATCAATTCTGGGCTGTGAATATGTGAGATGTCCAAAATGTGAGCATGAATTTAAAATTACAAGTATAGGAGTAACACCATTTAGTATGGAGGCAAAATCTATTAGTAGGTATTTATCAAGAATACTTTTAGAGTATTGTAAGGATTTCGGTGAAAGCCCATCAAAATAAAAAGTTTGGGTTTATGCACGCTTTTTCTCAAGTAGACTTTCAGCAATAACTAGAGTTTTTCCAGCTATATATTCCTCAATGAAGCTTACCTTACATTTAGGACATGATATGCCTGGCGCAGCTCTTATAATACCCAAATACTCCATATCTATATTGGAGCGGACCATTTTCTCATTACATTTACAGCATACCCAATCAGTAGTTTCAGCTAGTATTATATCTACTGGCTCCTTCATAGACATTTTATGTGCGTAAGCTGTATGTAGTGTAAACTTATTCTCCACTGGTGAATATAGAGTATAGAATGTAGCTTTACCTATAGTCTTCTTTGCTAGAAACTTATTCTCAGCCGGTAAACATATCTTCTCTCCTGTCGTCTCTCCATATTCAATAACTTCCTTTACGTTATCAATGGAGATTCCTCTCTCGGAAAGGATTTTTTCAACATCTTTTGGAATAATAATTTCAACAACCATAAAACCACCTACCATGTTCCATAGGTTCCAAAATCCCGAGCTGCCTTTACAAGTGCAAGTATGTTTCCGGGATTTGTTGGAACTGGTGTTTCACAAGCTGTTCCAAGTATACATCCTCTTGGGGAGTCTCTAGCTGCAAGAAGCTGGTTTTTAGCCTGCTCATAAACTCTATTAAAGTTAGGATCAACCATAAGCTTCGTATCAACGGAAACCATTATTGTTAATTTATTTCCAAACTCCTTCTTCATAAGATCGCCTGGAAACGGTTTATCCTCATAATATCCTATATGTAATACTGTAAATGGAGATATTATTAGATCCTTCCAGACAGGCCAATCTCTTGAATGGTCACCACATAAATGGTACCAAAGCTGCGGTCCAGCACCTCCCTTAAAGGCTTTCCTAATATATTTCATATGGTAATCAAATGAAAATTCCTTAACACCCTTCGGTGAGAGAACTGTTGAGTTTGCAAGTACTGAACCCATAACCAGCATAGCGAACCCATACCTATTAGCAATAGCTATCGCTCCATTTACTGCTGTTTCAGTAACCTTCTCCATTAATTTATGGCAGAGTTTAGGCTGTCTACGTGTCCATATAATGAATTTCTCAGGACCTACAAGCTCAGCAGCCATTCCGAAGAGGCAGAACGCGAAAGCTATAGGTACAAACATATGTGGAATATTTTGCTTAACATAATCGTATGCTCTGAAATACAGCTGTGCACACATACTCTTAGAAACTTCATCAACATCAGGTACATGAAGCTTATCAATATCTTCAGGTGTTTGAATTGGGCGGGGCTCCATGACGATGTACGGTAGTGTTTCAGTAGGTTGGAGGTTCGCTCCAAGAGCATCTATCCAAACATTTGAGTAGAACCAATGAGTTACCGGTAAGAGATCATAAAGCTCATTAATATATGCGACAAGCCTTATAGCAAGCTCAGGCTTCGTATAGAAGTCCTTTATAGTATATCCAAGTATTGTAGCTGCATGAGCTAACACTATCGGATCCACATCAATCCTGTCATGGTTAACCCCTACAAATGGTGAAGCAAAACGTTTAGTTGCATTAGCATGCCATTTCATATCTGTTGGAGGGAAAAGTTCACTCATAATTTCCCCTGATTAATATTCATAGTAATTTATATAGTTTTTGGATAACTTATCCAATACTACAAGTTAACATCTTCTTCATATCTATTGAAAGAGCAAGCTAAATAATTGAAGCAATAATCAGTAAGCTTTTAGGAGGTGTTATATTATGCTAAGCCATAAGCATTATCAGTAGTGAATGTTGCCTCCAATACAGTAATTTAAACTTTATCCATGAATTGTTGGTGGTAATAGTATTTCTGATGGGCAAATCCTCATAGATAATATCTCATTCCTATCAACATCCAGCATAAACCCAACCAATCCATTAACCTTAAAACATGTCTCATCCAATGCTATAAGCTTCCTAACAATCCTTGATGGATTAACACTAATCCTCCCACTAAACTTCCTAACCCACCTCCAATAGCTGTCTTAGAGACCCTATAACCTCAATAATGCTCTACCTCCTAAGACTTGAAAGCTGAATATAGAATGCTAACCCAAGAATCTTAAGCTCCAACGGAACCTTATTCCTCTCAAAACACCTAAACTCTCAACCAGAAACCTAATACTCAACATGAAATAACTAAACAACAGAAAATATAAATCTTAAGTTGCCACGTCCGAAATAACTAACAAAGAATATATAAACCTTAAGTTGCCACGTCCCACTTATTTATAGAAAGATTTATATTATACCTTGTATTAAAGATTGGCTAAAATATGCCTTTACCTAAACATGTACAAGACTTGTTCAATGATCCCTCAGCTGTTAAGGTTATTGCTACGAAGACTGGAGATTTACTGCATGTAATACCTGTTGGGTCCATGTGTGCTCCTGATGTAAATACTATAGCTCTAGCCTCTATATTTATGAAGGAAACTCATGAGAACCTTGTTAGAGCAAGAGAAACTGGTGAAAAAGTTTCAACACTAGTAGTTAAAGCTTCACCAAGGGAAATGCTATTTCTGGGATATCAGGTAAGATGTAAGGTAAAAGGTTTTGAAACATCTGGTCCAATATACGAAAACATTAGTGAAGCATTAAAGAGAATGGGGCTTAAAGTAAATGGTGTATGGATTTTAGAGCCATTAGAAGTATATGATCAATCTCCTGGGCCAAATGTGGGAAAAAGGATAGCTTAAATCTAAAATAAAATACTTTTTCAAGATGCTAATTGCCTACATCTTGTAAACTTAAGTATGTTTGATTACCTTTATTATGGGTACTGTCTTATCTATGAATTTCTTGCTTCAGCTTTTCTATTTATCCATGTTTAGCGTTATAATAATTATTATTTAGAAGCATTTTGCATGCTTTCCATCGCATTCATTCTTAATTCATGTAGTTATCGAATAGCTAGCTCTATCCTTAACTATATTATTCTCTCCATCAAGTTTCTAACTTAAGGCTATATAATCCATGCCTTAAGTTGAGAATCCTGCATGAAGCCCTATAGTATTGGAGCTCCATTAGTCAATAAGTTATGCCGAGAATAAATAGCCCTAATCTTCTTAATGAATATTATGATGTTAATATTAGCAGCATCGAGAGTCACCATACATACAATCCTCCTTAAGTAGGGCTCAAAGCAATATACAATACCCTCTCCCAAAAGCTATCCTAATTCTAGTGTCATCAACCAGTAAGACTCTAGCATTTCTACGAACATCAGGAAATAGAAAACCTAAGGATCTAAACCATGATAAGATTGATGCGTAACCTAAATATTATAAGCTTAGAATGTTTAGAAACTCCATAACAAAATAAACAACATGATTCCAACTTCGCCAAAAGCTCCTTGGTCAAAGTGAAACTCCATAACAAAATAAAGGACGTGGCAACTTAAGCTCACCTCCTTAGGTGGTTGTAGTATAGTATGAATAGTTTTATTAGTAGGTTCCAGCATAGTGTTGATCTCCTAAACCTCTCGCTTTTGTTTAGTGGGTTTGATGCTGTGTTGTTGAAGAATACTTTTGTTCTCTGCTTGAATGATGAGTATACGGATTCTACTAGGCTTCTATCGCCGAAAGGGCTTTGTATTGTATGTTAATCCTAACTCCTCCAATGCATGTTTAAGCCATGGAGCATTATCAACGATGAATGCTGGTCTTC
>Ga0272445_1003001_pt1 | contig 10909 bp, 9 predicted proteins | sample YNPCB0031_FD_194404 | JGI IMG/M metagenome (GOLD analysis project Ga0272445, IMG submission 194404) | Hot spring sediment microbial communities from Yellowstone National Park, WY, United States - YNP-CB-003-1 | ecosystem: Environmental > Aquatic > Thermal springs > Hot (42-90C) > Sediment... | reverse complement strand
TTACTTCTTTTAAGATATATTTACCAATTCTTGGCTTAAGAGCTTTTTTTGAAATAAGGTCAACCTTTGTTCCTAGCAAATTTGATAAATATTCTTCTAAGTCCATAAATTTAAAAAATCCTATTGGCTCTTCAAAATCTACTAAAATATCAATATCACTACCTCTTTTCTTCTGTTCTCCTCTAACATAAGAACCAAAAATTCCTATTTCTTTCACTTTAAATTTTTCTCTTAATTCTTCTTTATGTTTTTTCAATATCTCTTTTATTTCTTCCATTTTCATCATTTCTTTTTATAAAATTAATATACTTAGCTTTTTTTAAATTTTTTTACTTTATCGATAGAGTTAGTGATCTTCTTTTTTTCTTATACTATAATTAAAGCTATGTCCATCTATTTTAATGAAGTTAGAAACATCTTACTAACATCTTTTTGATTTTTAAAAATAAAGTTTAAATATTTCTTCTTCCAAATAGAGTTATATGAATATAGGAATTGTATCTTATGCGCATTCAAACTATGGCATACTAAAAGATGATACTGAAGAATTAATAAAGAAAGGTGTACATGAATGTTTAAATAATACTGATAAAGGTATTGAACCTAAAGAAATAGATATGATTATTGTAAGTTGTGTGGATAATCAATTTTCTAATCAACATCAAACAGGAACGCTTGCATGGGAATATTTAAAAAACCCTAATGCTAAAGGTTTTAGAGTTGAAGCAGCATGTAGTAGTGGAAGTTTAGCAGTTTATATAGCTAGAAAAATGATTCTAGCTGGTTTTGCTAATAATATTCTTATAATTGGTTTTGAGAAAATGTCAAGTTTATCTACCGAAACTGCAACAATGGTATTAACTAGAGGTTCTTCTCCAGAAGAAAGAAAAGTAGGCATCACTCAACCTGCTGCATATGCTCTAATGGCACAAGAATATATGAGAAAAAGTGGTGCTACAGAAGACGATTTTGCTTTAATCTCTGTTAAAAATCATAAAAATGCTATGAGGAACCCGTGGGCTCAATTTCATAGAGAAATAACTATAGAGGATGTGAAAAATTCAAGATTAATTGCTCCTCCAATAAGATTACTTCATTGTTGTCCACTTAGTGATGGAATGGCTGCTATACTATTAAGCGCTACTCCAAAAAAATATACTGATACTCCAGTATATATTAAGGGTATGGGTATGGGACATGATGCATTTAGTAGTTTTAGAAGAGAAGATACAGCTTTCTTGAAGGCATCCAAAATAGCAGCTGATGAAGCTTATAAAGAAGCAGGTATAACTCCTAATCAGGTACAAATAGCCGAAGTTCATGACGCATTCGTAACAGTAGAGCCTATGTGTTATGAAGCTTTGGGTTTTGCTAAAAAAGGAGAAGGTTATAAATTAGTTAGAGATGGTATAGTTATGTTTGAAGGAGAATTACCCGTTAATGTGAGTGGTGGATTAAAAGCAAAAGGTCATCCTGTAGGTGCAACAGGGATTGGAATGATGGTAGAAATATTTCTTCAAATACGTGGACAAGCTGGAGAAAGACAAGTTAAAGATGAAGTAAATACAGGAGTTGTGGAAAATCATGGAGGAACAGGTTCTGTTTCAATAGTAACTGTATTATCAAGGTGAAAAAAGTGAGGGGTAAACTTCTTTATTATACTATGGTTCATATCCCTCCATTACCTTTTAGAACAGTATATACTGTTGGTGTAGCTAAAGATGAAAATGGCGAATTGCATTGTGTAAGGATAGATAATGAGTATTTTAACATATTGAAAAGAGATATTGAAGGAGAAATTGTAAAAAAATGGACAATATTTGGAGAAATGGAATACTTCATACCAGATGTTGAGAAGAAAGAAATTAGAAAAGTAGTTCTTATTACTGGAGCCACACGTGGTATCGGTAAAGCTACTGCTTTAGAATTTGCAAAAAAAGGTTTTGATGTTGTAATTAATGATATCGAACTTCCAGATGAGGGAGTAGAGGCTTTAAATAGAATAAAAGAAATGGGTAAAAATGCCATTTTTATAAAAGCGGATGTTTCAAAATACGATGAAGTTGAAAAAATGGTTAAAGAAATCATAGAAAGGTTCGGTCGAATAGATGTATTAGTTAATAATGCTGGCATTAATATAGATAGATTACTTATAAATATGACTCCAGAACAATGGCAAAAAGTTATCGATATAGATTTAACAGGAGTATATAATTGTACAAAAGCTGTTATACCATATATGATAACACAAGGTGGAGGAAGAATAATTAATGTAAGTTCCCAGAGTGCCTTTGATGGTAGAATTGGTCAAGCAAATTATGCAGCTGCAAAAGGTGGTATCATTTCGTTTACAAGAGTTATTGCAAAAGAATATGCTCAATACAATATACTATGCAATGCTATAGCTCCAGGTGCTGTTAGGACTAGGATATTGGAAGCTGTTCCACCAGGAATGTTAAAAGATAGAGTAATGCGTATTCCTCTTGGAAGAATAGCTGAGCCAGAAGAAATTGCAAAAGTAATAGTATTTTTAGCAACAGAAGCAACATATATAACGGGGCAAACAATATTAATAAATGCTGGAGAATATTTCTAAAGGCTGAAAAGCTATGAAGCCTAAGGTTATAACAGCTAAAGAAGCAGTAGAAAAAATAGATGATGGAAAAACTCTTGCAACAAGTGGTTTTACTGGACAATGCTTTCCGCAAGAATTAATTCGCGCATTAAGAGAACGCTTTCTTCAAACAGGCAAGCCAAAGAATCTAACAATTATATTTGCGGCTGGTCAAGGAGGAGGAAGAAGCGATATAGGCCTAGATTTGATAGCATTTGAAGGTTTAATAAAAAGAATAATATTTAGTCATTGTGGATTGTTACCTGGAATAAGTAAGTTAATCGTGGAAAATAAAATTCTTGCATATAATATGCCCCAAGGAGTAATTTCTCAATTATTTAGAGAAATAGCAGCAAAAAGACCCGGATTAATAACACACGTTGGTTTGTATACTTATATAGACCCTAGGATAGAAGGAGGAAAAGTTAATGAAATAACTAAGAAATGTCCAGAAAATCTTGTGGAATTAATTGAGATTGGAGGAAAGGAATATCTATTCTATAAATCAATACCAATCGATGTAGCTTTCATTAGAGGGACAACCGCTGATGAAAAAGGGAATATTTCTATGGAAGAAGAAGGGAATACTTTAGAGAATTTATCAATAGCACAAGCTACTAAAAATAGTGGAGGAATAGTTATTGCTCAAGTTAAAAGGCTTGCAAAATATGGTACTTTACCTGCAAGAACTATTGAAATACCAGGAATATTAGTAGACTATATAGTTTTAGCAAAACCGGAAAATCATTGGCAAACATTTGTAGAACCATACAACCCAGCTATAAGTGGTCAAATAAGAATACCAGCGGAGATTTTACCGGAAAAACCATTGGATGAGAGGAAAATAATAGGAAGGAGAGCATTAATGGAATTAAAGCCAGACTATGTAGTAAATTTAGGTATAGGAATGCCTGAAGAAGTAGCATCAGTAGCAGCTGAAGAGGGGGTCTTTGAAGAATTTACATTAACTGTGGAATCGGGTACAGTAGGGGGTATCCCATTAAGTGGACTTTATTTTGGAGTAGCTATTAATTTTGAAGCTTTACTAGATCAACCTTATCAATTTGATTTTTATGATGGAGGAGGTTTAGATATTGCTTTTCTTGGTATGGCTGAAGTAGATGAGAAAGGGAATGTTAATGTTAGTAAATTTGGCGGTAGATTTGTGGGCTGTGGTGGCTTTATAAATATATCACAAAATGCTAAAAAAGTTGTATTTGTTGGTACATTTACAGCAAAGGACCTTAAAATTAGTGTAGAGGATGGTAAAATAAAAATTTTACATGAAGGAAAAATTAAGAAATTTGTAAAAGAAGTTGAGCATATAACATTTAGTGGCGAATATGCAAGAAAATTAAGTAAAGAAGTTTTATATGTGACAGAAAGGGCTGTGTTTAGATTAGGCAAAGATTCCATTATATTAGAAGAAATTGCTCCAGGAATAGATATAGAAAAGGATATTTTAAATCATATGGAGTTTGAACCAAAAATTTCTGATAAGTTAAAAGTTATGGACGAAAAAATATTTAAAGAAGGTAAAATGAATATAAAAAGCTTATGGTTACGTTAAAAGAAACATTTAGCTATCCTATTTTTCTATCAAGGTACTAATAACTTAAGAGTATTCATAAAATCCTTTTTTACTTTTTTTCCCGATCCAATTTTTATTAACATATATTTCTAAAAGCGGACAAGGTTTATATCTTTCACTATTGTAAGTTTTATATAATGCATTTAACTTATTGAGTATGTTATCAAGTCCTAATTCATCTCCCATTTCACATGGTCCCTTTGGCCAATTCGTACCTAGTTTCATTCCCAAATCTATATCATTAGGAGATGCTACATCTTCATATATTAAAAAAGCTGCTTCATTAATAACTACAGCATATATTCTTTCTATTATCTCATTTTTAATATAAGGTATTTGTGATAATGTTTCCTTTTTAATCGTCCAATCATAAAATCCCCTTCCAACTTTCTTACCAAGTAAACCTTTATTAACCATAGAAGCAATTAATGGGGAAGGGTTCATTCTTTCGCCATATGCTTTATAAAGAATTTCATCAACATGATAAATTACATCTAATCCGATATGATCAACTAATTTAAAGAAACCCATCGGAAAACCATGCTGTTCTAAAGTTGCATCAATTTCCTCAACAGTACTTTCTTCTTTAAAAACAGACCAAAATGCCTCATGAAGAGCCATATGAAAAATTCTATTTACAACAAATCCTGGTACATCTTTATTAACAACAATCGTTATTTTATTCATTTTCTTAGCAATATTAATAGTAACTTTAATTGTTTCTTCACTTGTATAATTTCCTTTAATAATTTCAACTAATTTCATTAATTGAGGTGGATTAAAAAAATGCATACCAATTACTTTTTCAGGTCTTTTTGTTGCTTTAGAGATTTCTGTTATACTTAAACTAGAAGTATTTGTTGCTAAAATAGCATGCTTAGGAGAAATCTCATCAAGTTTTGAGAAAACTTCTTTCTTAAGTTTTAAGTCTTCAGGTATAGCTTCGATTATAAAGTCTATATTCTTAACTTCTTCAATATTGATAGACGCTTTAATTCTCTTAATAACTTCATTAGATTCTTCTGCAGAAATTTTTCCCTTCTCAACAAACTTATTAAGACTCCATGTTATATTATCAAGTGCCTTTTTTAAAATATTTTCACTTATGTCTATTAAAACCACATTAAATCCTGCCATAGCTGCAACTTGTGCAATTCCATGACCCATTACTCCAGCTCCAATTACTCCAATACTTTTTATTTTATTATACATTTCTAAATGCCTCTAACAATTCTGATAACTTCTTCATTTTCAAGAAATTCTTTATAACTTCCTCTAAAAATTATTTCACCTCTTTCAATTACATATACTTTATCTATAAAATCTGGTACGTTTGATATTTTTGACTCTGCTACTAACATTGAGACACCGATGTTCTTAATCTCTCTAAAAGCTTCAAATAAACGCATACGAGCTACTGGAGCTAGTCCTTCTGCAGGTTCATCTAATAAAAGAAGGGAGGGGTTTAATGCTAAAGCTCTAGCAACAGATAACATTTTTCCTTCTCCTCCACTTAAATATAGTCCTTTTCGTTTCATTACTGGTTTAATTTCAGGGAATATCTTAAATATTCTTTCCTTCACTTTCTTCTTTTCCTCATTACTAAGATGTCTAACAGCAATTTCTAAATTTTCTTCCGCTGTAAGGAGGGGAAAAATTCCTCTATAATCTGGAGAATATCCAATGCCAAGATAAATCCTTTTATATGTTGGAATTTTTCTTATTTCTTTTCCATTAAATTTTATACTTCCTGATCTTACATCAACAAGACCTAAAATACTCTTTATTAATGTAGTTTTTCCAGCCCCATTTCTACCTACAATGTATACAACTTCTCCCTTATCAACTTCAAGAGAAACATTTCTTAGTACTTCCATATTTTTAATAAAAGTTCTGATATTATTAACTTCAAGTAACAAACTATTTACCTCCCATTATTTGTTTAACAAGATCGTTATTAAGTATTCTTTCTGGAGTATCATCTGCAATTATTTTGCCTTCATTCATAACTAGTATTCTAGAAGAATATTCAAAAACAACATCCATATCATGTTCAACTAAGATCGTTGTTATATTTTCTTTTCTTATAGTATCTATAATACGATTCATAACTCTTGTCTTTTCAGCTGCGCTTACTCCACTTGTTGGTTCATCTAATAATAATAATTTAGGATTTAAAGAAAATGCTATAGCTACATCTAATAGTTTTCTATCTCCATGTGGAAGTTCATCAGCAAATAAGTTCATTTTTTCTAATAAATTAAATTTTTCTAAAATTTCGATAGCTCTCTCTTTAATATTTTTATCACTTTCGAAAAATGATAGGATTTTTTTACTTTTTTTCTCTTTTGAAGTTATTGCAAGCCTTATATTATCTAATACGCTCATTTTACCAAATACTCTAGGAATTTGAAAACTTCTTGCTATTCCCATTTCTAGAGCTTGGATCGGTCCAGCATATTTTATATCTTTTCCTAAAAACTTAATAATACCCTCATCCTCTTTTATCCATCTACTTATTAAGTTAATTAATGTAGTTTTTCCAGCCCCATTTGGACCTATTATTGCAACTACTTCTCCTTCTTCTATATTAAAACTTACTTTATTAACAGCAATTAACTCTCCAAATGATTTTTTTAACTCCTTTACTTCTAGAATATCCATATTCCTACCTCTTTTTAAATTTAGAATATATCCAACCTACTATTCCACCTGGGAATAACAATATCATTATAATTAATGTTGCTCCCATTATAAATTGCCAATATTCAGTAATTGTAGGAATGTATACTTTAAGTATGGTATAGATGAAAGAACCAACAATTGGTCCAGCAAAGTAATTCATTCCACCCAAAAGTGTAAGATATACAATTTCTCCAGAAAAAACATGAGAAATAAGTTCTGGATATATAAACCCATTTAATGGACCATAAAGAGCTCCAGAAATAACAGCGTATAATGTGGAAATTATGAATGCGATATAACGATATTTGCGTACTGGTACGCCTATATAAGTAGCTCTAATATCATCAACTTTTATAGCTTGTAATGTTTTCCCGAATGGAGAATTAACCAAAATCCACATGAATATAGTACAAATCGTAAAAATAAGAAGGACGAAGTAATAATAACAATAAAGAAAGTCTATACGTGAATTAAAATTAATATTTAAAATTGTCAAGATAGGTATAGATAAACCATCAGAACCTCCTGTAATTCCATAAAGTTTATAAGTAAGAGCAAAAATTATTTGGCCAAAAGATAGCATAAACAATGCAAAATATACAATTATAAGTTTACTAGCTACGTATCCTAAACCGATAATAATTATTAGTCCTATAATTATAGAAAGCAAAATTAAAATTTCTAATGAGCTTATGTTAAAGTATTTTGTACATAATCCTAAAGTATACATACCAATACCAAACATGCCTGCATGCCCAAAAGAAAGCAAACCATTATATCCTAATAATAAGTTAAAACCTAAACCTACAATACTTATTATTAATCCATAAGCTACAATGAATGACCAATAAGGTCCTATGAAAGGACGAATTATTGCTAGAATGATAGTAAATAATATTATGTAAAGTATACCTTTTCTTTCTTTTTTAATTAAAGTAATTCTTTTTATGATATTATACCCTTCTTTCATATCTACCACATAAACCATATGGCTTAATAGATAAAATTATAAACATCACTATGTATACCACAACAAGCTCGATTTCTGGGAAATAAAAAACTCCTAAAGCCCTTACAAATCCAACAATAAGGGATCCTAATATTGCACCTTTAAGACTGCCTAAACCGCCCATTGCAGTTATTGCAAAAGCTATAGTAGTCATTTCAGAGCCTATTCCAAGTGTAATTGCAGAATAGGGAGTTGTGAGTGCACCTCCCATAGCACAAAGAAAGATGCCTAAAGCAAATACTAATGGATATAGCGCTTTTACATTTATACCTAAGGATATAGCCATTTCTTTATCCATGGAAGCAGCTCTTATTAAAAGTCCTATTTTTGTTTTAAAGAGTAGGAGATAGAGTAATATAAGTAATAATATAACTGTAGCAATTGCTACAAAATAATAATTAGGATATATTGTTCCTGCTATTTCACTATTTCCTAACATTGCAAAGAATTCGTAATGATAGTAGGGCATTACTCCCCAAAAATACCTTATAGTATCTAGAATAATCAAACTTAAGCTAAAAGTTAATAGGAGTTGGTACTCATCAGGTAATTTATATACGCGTCTAAGTAATGTTGGTTCAATCCACATCCCTATTATTCCTACAATAACAGAAGCTATGAAAAATAATATATAGTATATGATTGGTGGTACATTAGTGAAATAAGAAAAAAGTGATATTGCTACATAAGCTCCAAGGGTATAAAATGCACCATGAGCTAAATTTAGTATGCCAAGCACTCCAAAGATCAATGATAAACCAATAGTAATTGAAATGAGAATAGAAAAAAAGAGAAGGGTATTGAAGAATATAGCAATTAATAATCCTACACTCATGTCTTACTCAAGCAATCTTTTACCACGTGTTTATCCAATCAAGAGTTTTTACTCCAACTGGAGGGGCAATTTCTTCAGGAGGATAGATATACATAGGGTCTAGCACAACAAAGTCATATTCTGGAACATGTTTTGTAATTCCGTATACTTGATATCCCACTGTTTGATGATCAGGTCTTATAAATCTATAGCCTACTGGAGTTATCATACTCATACGTTCCATAAGTTTAACTATCGTATTTACATCTGGCCATTCTCCAAGAAGTTCATACCCTAACTCTATTGCAGTTTTGAATGCCATAATACCATGCCAAGTTCCCATACCTGTATATATCGGATATCTTTTAGTTCTTGCATAGTATTTTCTAACAAATTCTTCCATTGGTGGGAATTTAGGAGGATATGTAAAGAAACACTGGCGTGTACCCATTAAAACCCCCTCTGGGAAGAATTCTTTCTTAAAGTCTGAGTATGCACTACCTCCTACTGAAGCTACAACTTTTGTTGCTTTAAATAGCCCCATAGGTCCTGCTTGTTTGACAAGAGTGATCAAGTCACCTGCAAAGAAAGATGTAAATACAAGATCTGGCTTACTTGCTAATATTGCTGAAATATGAGGTGTAAAATCTGTTGTTCCTAGTGGTGCCCATCCCTCATAGACGATTTCAACATCAGGTTTTAATTTCATTAAAGCTTTTGAGAAAATTTCCCACTCATCTCTACCAAATGCATAATCTGGATTAATACCAGCGATTCTTTTCACACCAGGACAGAAATATTTTAAAACTATTTTTGCAGCCGCTATACATTCCATTGGGTCATAATTACTTGTTCTAAAAACAAATTTAGGTTTTGGTATTACTTCTTCAAAAAGTCTTCTTGTAGTGGCTGTACCATATACTGTAGGAACTTGTAACTCATTTTCTATTACGGGTGCAAGAGCAGTTCCATTACCACTAGATACTAAACCTACAAGAAACTCCACCTTATCTTCGGTTACAAGTTTTCTAACCGCTTTTATTAAAGCATCTGCACCTATTGCTTCATCTACCTTTAATAATTCAACTTTCCTTCCAAGTATCCCTCCAGCTGCATTTATTTCTTCAACAAGAATTTCTGCCGTAGCTTCTGCATGTGTGCCCTCTAAAGCGGCAGTTCCCGTTAAGAAAGTCGTAAGACCTATTTTTAAAGGTTCGCTAGGAATTCCTTTCTTTGGTTTCTCTATAGTTATTGTTCGTGGAGCGGTAACTGTAGCTCCAGGAACCGTAACAGTAGAGACTACACCTGGTGCAGTCACTGTTACGGTTTTCTCAACACCTGGTACTGTAACAGTTGCTGTTTTTTCTACTACTTCTGCTGGTTTTAATAAATATCCTAAAGCTCCACCAACTACTAAACCACCAATTGCAGCACCTGTATATTTTAAATAATCTCTTCTATTAATCTTTTCTTTTTCATTCATTTTTCCATCATATTAAATAATTGTATAGAAATATTTAAATTTTTCGTAAATTTTAGCAATTCTGTCAAGTTAAGTAATACTATATTTATTAAGTTTTTAATTTTCTTTTTTATGTTTTAAAAAAAGAGGAAAGGGCTCTTATTGAAATTGTTTATACAGATAATGCATCATTTTATCATTTAACATATAAATGGCAAGAATTGAATATAGAATACGTGGAAAGAAATGAAAAATTTGATCAAAAAGCTCATACAAATTATGAAAAATAGATATAGATTTATAGCATTAATTATAATCGTATTAGAATCGTTCAATTTTATCTAACCCTCTATTAGGAATAAAAGTGAAGAAATACTATGAATAAATTTAAAAAAAGAAGCGATATGGCATTACTTATTTTGACAGAAGCTTTTTGACTCTGTAGAAAATCTCATTTTATAGTCTAAAAGCTTTAAGTTTTATAATTTTCCATTTAGAAAGTTAATTTAAGTAATAATTATCGCTTTAATTTTGAAATGGATTTGAAAGTCTAATATATTATAGCTTACTTCAGAAAATTATTAATTCTAGAATTCTAATTAAAATATTCTATAAAGCGGATGGTTTTTTGTTTTAGGTTTTATTCCATACCATCTATTTCTATATGCTATTATAGCATCTATCATTGCTGCTACAGGAAAAACTATTTTTGATTTCTCTATTGGGCCATAAAG
>Ga0272445_1002999_pt1 | contig 10910 bp, 12 predicted proteins | sample YNPCB0031_FD_194404 | JGI IMG/M metagenome (GOLD analysis project Ga0272445, IMG submission 194404) | Hot spring sediment microbial communities from Yellowstone National Park, WY, United States - YNP-CB-003-1 | ecosystem: Environmental > Aquatic > Thermal springs > Hot (42-90C) > Sediment... | reverse complement strand
TAATCAAATTCCTTTGCCCTTCCAGGAACTTTTTCAGTTATAACAGCCACCTTTTCATCAAGATGCATGGATATGTGTCTGAAGTCAGGCCTCCTGTTAGTCTTTAATAGGTGGTGGAATATCTTCTTTGCAAGATGTTTATGGAATTCCGTAACTTGATATGTTAACTTTATTTCGCCTTTGTAACAGGTTATCTCAGAACTGTCATACTTCAGCCATGCTCTTCTGGAATTCAATGCAAGCAGTATAAGTTTGTCCTCTTCTGAAAGGCTACTGTTAAATACAATTCGTGCAAACTTATCCTGTAAATTAGCAATATATCCATTAAGCACACTATAAACCTGCCATAGACAGGTTTGTTTGTATCTTTCTGATAGGTCACTGGATATTGATTTGACCTGTAGATATTTATTAAGTCTCTGTGTAAGAAAAAAGCACTTCCATTGTGCCTGGGCTATTCTCTTAGCTGTTCTTTGATACTCCCTAAGGGTTTGGAGAACCTGTGCTACTTTACCCTGATTTGCATTATGAGGATAAGGGTAGGTGCCTGTAATTTCTACCTGCTTAGTCTTCATACAGTTTACCATCTTTAAACACCTACCATGCTTTGTAATAACTTAATTACCATTCTTTTGCCCAATCTGATAGTTTTATATCTCGGTTTTATAAATTTCTGACTATTTATGTCAATGTATGTCTACTACGTGAGTTACCTGTAACTAATACCTTATTCTAAAATCAGGCAGGTTTTCTGGTTCTTCATTCCAGTTTATCTCGAGATTGTCAACCCTTGCAGCAGGCGGACCAATCTTTATCCTTTTTAATGCCTCTTCAATAAGAGCCTTTTTGCCTTCAAAGACTGCCTCAACCCTTCCATCGGGAAGATTCCTTACCCACCCCTTAAGACCAAGGGACTCAGCCACCTCCCTTGTAAAGGCCCTGAAGAAGACACCCTGAACCCTTCCTGCTACAAAGACATGACAGCGACTAACTGTTACTTCGCCACCGCTTTGCATAAAAGTATTATAATAAATGCCATGAAGATTGGTAAACTCAAGCTTGGCAAAAGGCCTCTTATAGCTGGTGTGGTAACTTCAGAAGAGGACCTCAAGGAAGAGCTTGTTGGTCCTGCTGACCTTCTTGAACTCAGGATAGACATGTTTGAAAAGCTCGATATTCCTTTTGTTTTAGACATGGTCTTAAAGGCAAGGTCTTTTGATAAGCCTTTGCTTGGGACTGTGAGGGCTTCTAATGAAGGTGGCATTAAGGAGATAGGAGACCCTACCAGGGCAGAGATTATTAATGAACTGATTCCCCATGTTGATGCTATTGACCTCGAGATAGCCTCATCAGGACTTATATCGAGATTTAAGCCTATCATTGAAGACAAAGGGAAGTTACTCATAGGTTCTTACCACAACTTTAATGAGACACCAGAGGACAGAGTCCTTGAAGAGATTTACTCAAGGGCAAAGGAGCTCCATTCAGATATTGTAAAGATAGCTACAAAGACAAACACAGAAGAGGACTTATTAAGGCTCATGGAGCACACCTTCAGACACAGAAAAGAAGGAATTATTACTGTATCAATGGGAGATAGCCTTGCTTCTATTGGAAGACTCCTTTTATGTGTATCTGGTTCTCTCATTACCTATGGAACTCTCACAAAGGGCTCTGCCCCTGGCCAGATGAGCGTAACCATCCTCAGGAGATTTTTTGATAAGATAGAAGAAAAGGGACTGAGCAAGAAAATCTGGTGATGCCATTAATCTTATGGAAGAAAAAAGAAAAAGACTCAAAAAAGAGTTTCTTAGCCTTACACCCCTCCAGAGGATAAGGCTCATGAATGCCCTCTTTAATGATATCATATCCTTTAAGGCAAAGACCTCAGGAAAGACAGAATATGAAGTCTATAGAAGATACCTTAAATCTCGTAGGTAAAATTATTAATGAAGTATCGAAAGAGACTCCCCTTTATATAGCCCTTGCGGGTGGATACAGTGTTATTGCTCATGGAGTTGGAAGGACGACGGTAGATGCAGATTTTTATATATATTCAGAACTTGTAAAAGAAGGGGGGACCGAAATCCTGGTTAATATTTTCAAGAAATATCTTCCAGAAAATTTTGAGGTAAGAGCTGTTGAAGGGACAAGGCTTAGGGGTGACCCTTTCGGGCACGATGTAGTTTTCCTGGAAGATAAATCAGGCCAGTATCCAAAGATGGATTTTATTATAGCTAAGTATAAATGGGAGCTCGAAGGGATAAAAGAGGCTAAACCTCTCGAAGATATTCCATTCCCCGTAATTCCAAAACCCTATCTCATAGCCATGAAGTTAAAGGCAGGAGGATTGAAGGATGACTACGATATAGTGGAGCTCTACCAGCTCCTTTCAGAAGAAGAAAGAATTAAGACCCATAAACTTGCAAGGCTTATAAAAAGGGATAAGAAACTTAAAAGACTTATAAAGGTCAAGGACTGATTGGTGGCGAAGTAACAGTAGAGTTTTTGATATAATAAACTATGGCAACAACCCTTACTCCAAAAAAGACCTACACCTACGAGGACTATGCAAAACTGCCTGAAGGTGCTCCCTATCAATTAATAGGAGGAGAACTCATTATGAGCCCATCACCAGTACCCTATCACCAGATTATCTCTGGAAGGATTGAATTCGAATTAATGAGATTTGTGATGGAAAGAAATCTTGGAGTAGTCATATATGCCCCTATGGATGTCTATCTCTCAGAGACAGAGACCTACCAGCCTGACATAATATTTATCTCAAAGGAGAGGGCTCATATAATTGGAGAGAAGAAGATAGAGGGTGCTCCAGACCTTGTGATAGAGGTCCTTTCTGAGTCTACAGCCTATTATGACCTCAGGCATAAGAAGAATGTTTATGAGAGGACAGGGGTGAAGGAATACTGGATAGTTGACCCTATAGAGAAATCCATAGAGGTTTACGAGAATACATCTGAGGGGTTTAGGCTTTTCATGAGGGTAGTAGAAAAGGGCAGGATAAACTCAAGACTCCTTGAGGGATTTTCTGTTGAACTCGAGAAGGTATTTTGAGGCGTAGTCTGTGTTAGATAGGGCTTCAGGAGAAACACCTCAATTTTCCGTTGTCATACCCATTTATAATGAAGAGGAAAATATCCTTGAACTTTACAATCGGCTTACTGCTGTGATGAATAGGCTTTGTGAATCGGAAGGATATAATAGCAGAGATTATGAGATAATAATGGTAGATGATGGAAGCAGTGACAATTCATGGGCATTAATCAAGTCACTTAATGAAAAGGACAACAGAGTAAAAGGCATTAGTTTTTCTCGTAATTTCGGCCATCACATAGCTATCACGGCAGGGATTGATTATGCAAGAGGGAATGCTATTATCCTCATGGACGGTGATTTACAGGATCCGCCAGAAGAGATACCAAAGTTGTATGATAAATTTAAAGAGGGATTCGATATTGTTTACGGTATCAGGCTCGAAAGGAAAGACTCCTTTTTTAAAAGAATTACTTCTAAGGTCTTCTGGTGGATACTAAGGAAATTTTCTGGGGTTGATATCCCAGCTAATCAGACGATGCTGAGGATTTTAAGTAAAAATATCACAAATGTTTTAAAAGATATGAGAGAGTATGCAAGGTTTATTCATGGCATGATGGCATGGGCTGGTTTTAAGCAAGAAAAGGTCTTAATAGAACATGCACCACGAATTAGGGGTAAAAGTAAATATAATATCGCCAGAATGTTTAAACTCGCCTTTCATGCTATTACCTCCTTTTCCACAGTGCCTCTGAGATTAGCCATATGGCTTGGCCTTTTGAGTGCTTTTGTGAGTTTATTTTTTGGTTTATATTTTGTATTAAGGAAAATATTTTATAACATACCAGTTCCTGGATATGCATCTATAATTGTTGCAATTTTTTTTGTTGGTGGGGTGCAGTTATTAGTTCTGGGTATTTTTGGGGAATATATAGGCAGAACCTATCAGGAGGTTCAGAAACGACCCCTATATATAATTAGAGAAAGATTATGATTAAGTATCTCAAATGGGATAGTGAGCTTTTAAAAAAGAAGATTGGAGAAATAAAAAATATTCCTATTGCAGAAGAAATAATACTAAAGCATTTGGAAAAAGCCAAAAAGACATCTTACCAATATTTAATCCTCCGTTTAAATGAGTTTAACTGCAAGGAGCTTCTTATCTTAAAGAATTATGGGTTTTATATTTCAGATATTGGTGTTACATTAAAATCATCATTAAACAATCTTGTGACTCATAAATCTAACAGATATCCAGTAAGAGAGGCAACTTTAAAAGATCTTCCTTCCTTAAAAAAGATAATCAGTGGACTTTTCACTGATAGTCGCTTTTACAACGATCCCTTTTTCAATAGAAAAGAAGCAGACTTGATATTTTCTAAGTGGATAGAAAACTCGATAAGAAAAGAGGTAGCTGATGTTGTTTACATTATTCCCGAAAAGGCTTTTATTACCTGCAAGAGACGAGGTTTAACAGGTGAAATATCCCTCATCGGAGTTAAAAAGGGGGAGAGAGGGAAGGGAATGGGTAAGGCCTTATTTTTTAAGGCTGTTGAATGGTTTAAAGATAATAAGGTCACTTCTATATATGTAAGAACTCAGTTAAAAAATCTGAAGGCCTTAAATTTTTATGAATCCCTTGGTTTTAAAACATATTCTTACGATATCCTCATGGCAAATATTTTGACCTGAATTATGTAAGGTGTTAATACCACACGACCCTTCCATCTTTAAGCCTTACAGGGACCTTTCTTAAAGGAATCTGTTTCTGCCAAAGGGGTTTGTTGTTTATATACCACTCAATTGTCTCTTTAAGGCCTTTATCAAAGTTGGTAGAGGCTTTAAAGCCAAGGAGTCTTTCTGCCTTTTCTGTTGATGATATATGATTCTGAACCTGTCCAAACCTATCCGGTATGTATTCAAGGTTACTTTCTTTATCTTTGTTGAAGTGCCTTAAGATTTTTTCTGCAATCTCTATAACAGACAAACTCTTGCCGGTTCCAATGTTTATCACCTCTTTTTTAATTTTTTCCAGAGGAGCTATCAGGGCAAGCTCTATCGCCCTTGCAGTGTCCTTTACATAAATCCAGTCCCTTTTTGCAGACCCATCCCCATGAATCGTCAGGGGCTCTCCAAGGATACAGCTTGTGATAAACCTTGGAATCACCTTTTCAAGGTGCTGTCTCGGTCCATAATTATTGAAGGGTCTTATGATAACCCCGGGGATATCAAAGGCAGTTATATAGGAATAAACAAGCCTGTCTGCTCCTGCTTTAGCACCAGCATAAGGTGTGGTGGGATTGAGGGGGTGTTCCTCATCCATTGGCTCTCTCAAGGCAGTTCCATATACCTCTGAGGTTGATATGTGAATAAACCTTTCTATTCTGTCAGAATGTTTTAAAACAGCATTTACAACTGACTGAGTTCCGAGGACATCTGTTACAAAAAACTCCCTGTGGGTATAAAGGGACCTTGCCACATGGGTCTCTGCTGCGAGATGAACAACCATGTCTGACCTTTTTACAAGGTCACTCACAAGGTCTATGTTATTAATATCTCCATACCAGAACTCGAACCTTTCCGAGTTTCTTATTTCTTCAGGTATATTCTCGATATTTGCAGCATAGGTAAGGGCATCAATTACAAGTATCTTCCAGTCCTTATGGGCATGGAATATATGCTCAATAAAGTTGCTACCGATAAACCCAGCGCCTCCAGTAACGAGTATAGTTTTCATATCTCCTCCATGATATTTTTAAGTGTAGATGTAACAGCCTTTAATTCCTCTTCCTTTAATGAAGGATACAGTGGCAATGAAATAGTCCTTGCGCCAATATCCTCGGCAACAGGAAAATCTCCTTCTTTATATCCAAAGGTCTTCCTGTAATAAGAGAACAAATGAATTGGTCTGTAATTTACTGCTACCCCGATGCCTGCATCCTGGAGCCTCCAGAGTATTTCGTCCCTTTTTTTAGGGGGCACGAGGATTGTAAAGAGGTGTCTTGCATGTCTTGTATCTGGAAGGGTCTTCAATATCCTGATGCCCTTTACCTCCCTTAATTCCTCTTCATAGAGATTCCAGAGATATTCTCTCTTCTGCCAGAGTTCGTCAATCCGTTCAAGCTGACCAATGAGAAGGGCAGCCTGTATGTTGTCCATATTATATTTCCATCCCAGAAGGGGCATATCATAGTGCTGGTATCTCTTTGTATATCTATCAATTGCTGATTTGTCTATTCCATGAAGTCTCAAGACCTTAAGCTTATCTGCCACAGTGCCATCATTTGTAACAACAGCCCCTCCTTCGCCAGAGGTGATATTCTTTGTTGCATAAAAACTGAAACAGGCAGTAAATGAGAGCTGGCCTGGTTTAATCCCATCTCTTATTGCTTCGATACTATGGGCAGCATCTTCTATAATCTTGAGGTTATATCTATCAGCTATTCTTTTAATCTCCTTCATATTGCACATCTGTCCATAGAGATGGACAGGCATTATTGCCTTTGTCCTTTCTGTAATTGCCTTTTCTATGAGCTCGTGGTTAAGGTTGCCTGTATCTTCTTCCACATCAACAAATACAGGTCTTGCCCCTGCATGGAGGATAGAATTTGCAGTTGCACAGAAGCTCATTGGTGTTGTGATAACCTCATCACCAGGTCCTATACCTCCTGCAAGGAGGCTCAGATGAAGGGCTGCTGTACAGCTCGTGACACCAACAGTATATCTTGAGCCGATATAGGTAGAGAATTTTTCTTCAAACTCCTTTACCACTTCGCCTGTTGTGAGGAATATAGACCTGAGGACAGAGTTGACCCTCTTTATGTCTTCGTCATTAATATTGTGTTTGAAGAATTCAATTCTGGGCATGACATATTATATAATACTTCTGTGAAAAAAAATCTAATCCTTATCCTCTCTTTTTTTCTCTTTCTGGCATGTGCGGAGGAGGCAGTTGAAAAGCCACCAGAGATGTACTGGCCTCTTCCACCTGAAAAACCAAGGATAAAACTTATTGACATAATCATCGGTAGTCTTGATGCAAAGGCACGATTTGGAAAGCTCAAGCAGTTTCTCTTTGGAGTTGAAAGCGAGGTAAGGTTTATTAAACCTTTTGGTGTTGCTGTAGGTGAGAGAAAGATGTTTGTTACTGATATAAATGGTGTCCACTACTATGATTTTGACAAAGGTGAATTTAAGATTATTGGTACCTCGGAGCTTAGGCTTCCTACAGCTGTTGCCTATGCTCAAAAAAGACTTTATGTTGGAGATTCAATTAAAAAAAGGGTTTATGTATATAATGATAAATTTGAGCCTGTTATGGAGTTTGGCTTTAAGGAGCTTGACACCCCTTCAGGGATAGCCATTGATGATAAGAATCAGAGGATTATAGTCTCAGATTCGAAAAGGCACTGCCTCTTTGTATATGGTCTTGATGGAAGACTTATCACAGCCTTTGGTAAGAGGGGGAAGGGTCAGGGTGAATTTAATCTTCCTTACGGGATTACTGTTGATAAAAATGGAAATATATATGTAGTTGATTCAGGGAACTTCAGGCTCCAGATACTTGATGAGGATGGCAATTTCATAAAGGCCTTTGGAGGTGCTGGCACAGCACCAGGGAGTTTCTCCCGTCCAAAGGGTGTTGCCCTTGATTCAGAGGGCCACATCTATGTCGTTGATTCTGCCTTTGGTAATTTTCAGATCTTTGATTTCGAGGGTAATACCCTCCTTGCTGTTGGCCATACAGGGAGTGGACCAGGGGAGTTCATACTTCCCTCATCTATAGCAATAAATGAGAAAGATGAGATTTATGTTGTGGACCAGATAAACAGGAGGGTACAGATATTTCAGTATCTTAGGGATTAGGGATTAGGGATTAGGGGGTAGGGGGTAGGGATTAGGGGGTAGGGAGCGGATAGCTTGTAGTGGGGTTGGCATGAAGTTTGCTTTTTGGTTTTTAAGGACTATGAATAGTAGCAAGGCCCTTAGTGGGCTATTGCTCAATTTTTTTATTATCTCCAGTGCCTTTTGTGAGTTAAATAAGGCTCAGGGATATTTCCTTAAAGGTGACTGGAAGAGGGCAGTTGAGGAATTTTACGCAGAAGGTGTGCAAAATTTGTCACCTGAGTCATTGAATAAACTGGCTTTAAGCCTTTATTACCTTGGTAGATACGAAGAGGCAAAAAGACTTTTAAAGCCCTTTATTGATAAAGACTTGCCTTCAAGGTTGGTCTATTATCTTGTCATTGCAACAAAGGATAAAGATATAGCATTAAAAGAGTTATCACAGATTAGCACAGTTGAGGCATTAATATCGCAGGCAATAATTATAATGAATAAAGAGCCTGAAAAGGCACTGGCGCTTCTTAATGAGGTAATTAAGAAAGACCCCGACAATTTCTGGGCATGGTTTTACAGAGGTGTTATATTAGAGTCAAGAGAAGAGTTTATGGAGGCATCAAAGGCTTATAAGAATGCCATAAGGCTTAATCCCTTTTTTGCCCAGGCCCATAACAATCTCGGTTATTGCTATAAGGAGATGCATTACTATTCCTATGCAGTTGAGGAGTATCTCAAGGCTATTGAATTGATGCCTGATAATGCTGGTTACTATTATAATCTTGGAAATGCCTATACCCATCTTGAAAGGATTGAGGATGCCTTCAATGCCTATAAAAAGGCGGTTGAACTTGACCCTAAATTTGCAAAGGCCCATTACAACCTTGCAAGAACCTATCTCAGAAAGGATATGGTCAGGGAGGCTATTGAGGAGTTCAGGCTTTATATCAAATATGGTAATAAAGAGGTATTTAATTTTGTTGCACCCAAGGAGGCTGTCCTTGAGGAGATAGAACAGCTTGAAGAATATCTCAAACTCTACGGACCAGTGGAGGGAAGATAAGGATGAAGCGCATAGCGTGGAGCGTAAAGCGTATGCGTTTAGCGTGGAGCATATAGTTGAGGGAGGGGTATGAGTTTGCCCTTCAAGTCTATAAAGAAGAGGCTTTTTGAGATGAAAGGATATGGATTAGCAATTCCCGTGCGGAGGATTTTATGCACTCTCCGCTCTTTTCTATCCCCTACCCCCTACACCCTAATCCCTACCCTCTACACCCTAATCCCTCTTCTTATACTATTCTCCTGTGCCCCATCTATAAGAAAGGACATAGATACACCATTCTTCTCTGAGAGAGATTCGCAATTAAAGACAAATATTATCCTTCACTCAATAGAAGAGAGGAACAGGACTATTGAGGACGACCCCCGATGGATAGCCCGTTCTTATGAGAGATTTTTTATTAAAGGTCTTCATGAGATAAACGAAGAAGACTACCCATCTTATGCAAGATTTCTTGACAATGGCTCAGTTTATATAATAGTTCATCCAGCCTATTATACCTTTTTCCAGAAGTCCCCTTTTCCTGTTGAGGCTGAAGACTCTATAAGTCCTGAGAATGAACTTGAAAGGCTTCTCAACGAAAAGAGCCTTTCCCCAAAGACGAGCTTCATAAAGGCACAGGAGAAATCCCTGAGGGATTTTCTTGAATATGCCTCAACAACAAAGAGACTCATTATCCTCATACTCCCAGGGGGATACAAAAACTATCCTGCCTATAGATTTAAAGGTCAGAGGGATGAATTCAGGAGATATATCAATGAGGTAACCAATGAGTCAGAATCTGTTATCTACCTTTATTCAAAAAAGCCAAATAGAGGTCTCCTCTCTGAGAAAGACACAGCAAGATTATTAAAGTTTCTATCAGTCATAAGACCCCAAAGCATTCTCATAGGCGGAGGTTATCTGGGAAGGTGTCTTGAGGACTTCTGGAGGACCATGGAGCCCTATTATAGCGATAGGCTCTATCTTGTTCCTGAGCTCGTTGCCATATCCCCATCTGATATGAGCATCTTTCAGGCAAGGAGTATGTTGAGGTCTGACGGTACTATTGATATTGACAAACTCACAAAGAATATTAAGGAGAACAATATAGGAAATCAAGAGATACAGCCAAGGGTGAGGAATATTAGTAATTAGCGTATAGCGGGGAGCGGGTAGTAATTAGCGGAGAGCGTATAGCGTGGAGCGTGTAGCAATTAGCGTGGAGCGTATAGCGGGTAGCGGGGAGGGATTAGGGAGTAGGGGTTAGGGTGTAGGGCGTAGAACTAATCCCTACCCCCTAATCTTTATTCCCTGAAGTTGACACTTAATGATTGATATAGTATGCTATCTTATAAAAAAATCTCTCAACTCCAGGCTTTAAAATAGGGAGGTCTTCATGGTAGGGCTTGAAGAGAGGGTGGCAAGGCTTGAGGGAAGGGTAGAGGAGCATTCGAGGTTTTTTGAGTCCATCAGTGTAAAACTCACCCTTCTTGAGGATAAGGGAGAGAGGAATACAGAAAGGCTTGAGGAGAGGATAGAGCTTCTGAGAAAGGAAATCGGCACTATCAGGAATGAATTAGCCACTGCGAAGAAGGAACTTGAGGAAAGAGACGACCAGAACAGGCAGGGTCTTGAGGAGAAGATAGACAGGACCAGGCAGGGCCTTGAAGAGAAGATAGAGATTTTGAGGAATGAATTAGCCACTGCGAAGAAGGAACTTGAGGAAAGAGACAACCAGAACAGGCAGAGTCTTGAGGAGAAGATAGACAGGACCAGGCAGGACCTTGAAGAAAAGATAGACAAGACCAGGCAGGGTCTTGAAGAAAAGATAGATAGGACCAGGCAGGACCTTGAAGAAAAGATAGATAGGACCAGGCAGGACCTTGAAGAAAAGATAGACAGGACCAGGCAGGGTCTTGAAGAAAAGATAGACAGGACCAGGCAGGGTCTTGAGGAGAAGATAGACCTTACCAGG
>Ga0272445_1002995_pt1 | contig 10915 bp, 10 predicted proteins | sample YNPCB0031_FD_194404 | JGI IMG/M metagenome (GOLD analysis project Ga0272445, IMG submission 194404) | Hot spring sediment microbial communities from Yellowstone National Park, WY, United States - YNP-CB-003-1 | ecosystem: Environmental > Aquatic > Thermal springs > Hot (42-90C) > Sediment... | reverse complement strand
TTTCAGAAGTTAGGCTGAAAAGACTTCACCAACTACACAAGTATACGAGGGCAAAATACATACGCAAATTCGTAAACGACACCATGACAAGCGAGAGACTTAACATTCCAGAAAGTGTAGCCGACTTTATCCAAGGAAGGGTTCCAAAAAGCATAGGAGCCAAACACTACATGCAGCTAAAGCGAAAAGCGGACCAATACTACCCAAGATACGCGGAATACGTGACTGAGCTGAGGCGTAAAGCAGGGATAATAACGGCTTAAGCCATCACCCTTTTCTTTTTCTTAAAAGTTACCAAATATACTTGTCTAGTGGGCCTTTTATTTTCGGTTTGAAGTTTTCGCATGTGTTGTCTTCTGGGTTTACATAGCCCTTCTTTTGGTGGCACCAGTATTTTTTCTCCATTGAGAAGTAGTCTATGAAACGGCATTCCCGGCACTTATGCATTGGCATGGGCGGTTTTCCTCTTCCTCTTCAACTCTTCACGCTCCAATATGGCGCATGCCCTACACACATACTTGTTTGGCATTTTTAGGCTTCGATACATTTTTCCGCCCTCTTCAACAGTCATGCCGCACCTTGGACAAATAGCCCTCTTCCGAACAGTAATGATATCTACCTCTGGCAATTTTCCATCAAACGTTAAAATTTGAGCAAAGCAAAATTATCAATTACGAATCCAAAATTCAGATTTAGAAACCTACATTTTATTGAACTCAATTTCGCTTTGTATGTTGGCTGAAAAGGCTTCACCAGCTACACAAGAGGCTAAACATTCCAGAAAGCGTAACAAACTTCATCCAGGTATTCAAAAACCATCGGAACCAAACACTACATGCAATTAAAGTAAAGCAGACCAATACAAGCTAATGAAATTACATTCAAGTGGAAGAAAATTTAATATGAAAATATTTCCATAAACCGAAACAGAAAGAATTAAAAACGCACCTCTATGGGAGTCGTATTAAAAGTTCTCTCGTTAATGTTTCTCACTTTGTTAGTTTTTAAATCGTTTATTTTATTACCTGCTTATGGAAATGCTGGCAACGTTTGGGAGGGTAGAGGAATTTGGGTTTGGGCGTGGCAATTTAAAAGCGAGGAAGAACTTGCCAAAGCATTTGCTAACATTTCAAGCCTAAATTTCAACATGATTTACTTCTTAGTTAAAGATTCTGGAAACATTTATTACAACAGCAGTATACGCCCAATAAGGAGTGGTTATGAATGGGATCCGTTGAGAGTGGCTGTCAACGAAGCGCATAAGCTTGGCTTAGAAATTCACGCATGGTTTATTGTTTTCTATGATTCTTGGCTAGTGAGTAAGAGGCCTGACCTAGCTGCCGTCGACATTAGAGGAAATCCACTACCCAATTGGACTTGTCCAGTGAGGGCTGAAGTCCGTCAGTATAACTTAGATTTAATACTTGAGATTGTTAAGAACTATGATGTTGACGGAATTCATTTTGACTACATTAGATACAGAGATCAAAATTACTGTTACTGCAATTATTGTAGAGCTGAGTTTGAAAGGGAGTTCGGCATAGATCCTGTTAAGTTACCTTATTCCAACCAAACATGGGTTGAATGGCGAGCTAAGCAAATTACAAGCTTCGTCCAAGAGGCTACTGCTGCTATTAAAAGCATAAAACCAAACATCAAAGTATCTGCAGCTGTTGTTCCTGACTTAGATAAGGCAATAATATATAAAGGTCAAAACTGGAAGGAGTGGGCTGAAAAGCATATTGTAGACTTTCTCGCGCCAATGACCTACACAAATAATAGCGCGGAATTTAAGAATGAAGTCACAAACATACTTGGGGCTATTAATGGAAATGTGCCAGTTTATCCAGGCATAAGTCTATATGAGCTTAGGAATGTTGCCGATCCAAAGGCAAGCCTCTTACAACAGATAAACCTAACCCGCACATTAAATGCGCAGGGTCAAGCAATCTTCAACTGGTATTGGCTTACATATAATAATACACTCAACCAACAGTTCATAGAGGCCATTAAGGAGGCTTATGTTGAAAAAGCCATTCCATTCCACAATATCCCAGAATTTCAAGACACGATTTTGCTGACAGTGGCATTCTTAGTGTGCACTTCTTTAGTAACTATGAAACTAATACGTGCGAATCCAAAAAGGCCTTTTAATAAAAATTAAAACCAAACCCAAAACCCAAAAAAGGAGAGCTTTGAGTTTAGTCGTGTGTAATCTCGTAGCTGTAGGATGCACAATGCCCGCTGTAATCAATGTCTGTAGCAAAGTTAGAATAGGTTTTTCCGCTAATGTCTCCGAGATTTATTGTGTAACTCCTGATTAGAACATTATTTGAATCATAAAGCCAAACGTTTATTCGCACATTCCTAGCAGTATAAGTTCCAGAATTGAAAACCGCACCGCTTACATGAGTTAAGAAGCGAGGTTGAAGCCTTAAATAAACGGCGAGAGGCATTAGCCCAAGATTGGATAAGCTGAAGGCGGAAAGGGATAAACTTGAGTTGATTATAAATGTTGACAGAAAACTACTTCATAACACGCTAGCCCAAGCCTTAACAAATTTGAAAATGCAGAGACCAGAACTGTTCATTTTAAGTGGACAAGAGCAAATGGTTGCGCTAATAGGAGAATTTCTTAAACACATCTCTTAGTTCCGTTTGGGTTTGGGATAACAATTTTAAGATTAAGTCGTAACTAAGGACTGAAGAGGTTTCCTAGCCTTTACAATTAAGTAGCCTCCAACAGACATTAAAGCTATGCTGAAAACTAAACTGATGACTATATACAATCGTAATCGTTCTGGAGGAAACATTTCCATTGATTTGACAATATTATAGGCTCTTTCAGCGTTACTCCTAGCATTTTCCATGAAATTAGCAGCGTTTCTTAGCTTATCTGCTGCACCCTTTAACTGAGGAATTATTGAAGAAATCAAGTTAACTGCACTGGCAACCCATCGGAGGGCATCAGTAGCAAACCCATATAGTGTGTGATGCGTTATTGAGTAAAGCGACTCTATTGTGGGCTTTAAGCTCATCACATCTTCATATACTGGTGCATAGTAGCTTTCAACAGCGTATAACACGCTAAGACTGAAAAGTAAAAACGAGAGACCCACACCAACTAGAAAACCACCCCACGTTGAAGCCAAATAATCCACCCCCTTCTCCATTTAAAAGAATTTATACCCTTTACATAAAAATTCCTAAAAGAAGGTGAAACCGTGACTTCTTCAAATATAGAAAAATGGAAAAAACTTTGGAATAGAATTTTCACAGTAATTTCTGGGTTCATAAGTGGATTTATGTTCGGGATTATCGTTTCAATGATTTATATCGGCTACGCACTTAGGTCACCCATTCCCCTAGATATTGTCTTATATATTCTAATTCTTTCTATAGCTGGAGTTGCTTCCTTTATTTGGGGAATTCATCTAGCCCTATCAATCAATAAAAAATAATTTCAAATGTAAAGGCAAACAAGCTACATAAACCTTATGTTGAATGAAATAATGAAAAACGAGCTCCTACTATATCCAAGAGATAGAGGGGGATTCGTCGATCCGGTTAGGCGTTGGTGGTATGAGTCTATCCCAGTGTTACAAAGGCCTGTTTACCCAATAGTCGCCTATTGCAAAAAGTGCAGAGGTGTGGATAGGCCTATAAATTCACCATTTTTTGCAATGAGTGTCGTGTAAGTGAGTTTAAGCAAGGGAAAATAAATGAGATACCTGAATGGTTCCTCCTTGAAATGCTACGTAAAAAGATGAATAAACGTAAGCTGGATCCGCAAATAAGGGATTTTGTCGAGAAAAACTTGTCCACACTTATCAACTGGGTCATTGAAGATAGAAGAATACGAGGGTTCAGCTCACTTACAGTCAAACGTTAATGAAATATTTTACTTGGACGTAATCCAAATCTTCTTTCGAGCCATTCGTATTGGCTTTTGAAGTTATAGAATTCTTTTATCTCGTCTATTTTTAATAGGGTCAGGGCACCGGTTTCTGCGAGTTCATGTAGCGCGCCTACGAGGTATTTTGTTTTTGCCTCGTTTAGCTGATCCTCTGTTGATACAAGAAATAGTTGGGATCTCCATCTGTCATATGCGTGTTTCAGCCTCAATAGCGTATCCCCAAGGTTTCCTTTAACGTGAACTTCGAACACGCATTCTGGTCCTTCGCGTGGTGGCTTGTGCCATACAACATCGTATTCGTATCCCTCTTTTCGCCATTTTTTCTCCGGTATGTAGCCGATGATTTCGCCAAGCTCGTATATTCTTTGCACTACTTGTTCGTGTAGGTCTGGCGGAGTTAGAGTGATTGATAGTGGCTTTGTTTGGATTTGGTAGATATTATTAAGGAACGTAAGTAGTCTTTCAGCTCTATCCTCGCGGACTCTTATGGAGCGAATCACAGCTTTTCCTGGTTTTGCTTCAAATTTATAGCCCGTCATTTCATTGAATTTTTCAAGAGGGATGTTCACTTCTCTAACATCATGTATAAACATTAAATATGACCATGTTTTACCGTCTCTCGGATCTTTTCCCCAAACTTTTTCAGCTATTTTTGTTGCTTCCTCAAATTGTTCCCTTACATCTTTAAAGGGGTATAAGAATGAGATTTTGCCAACATATGGAAATTCACCAGCATGGTAAAATAATACATAATCTTCTGGTTCTGCCTTGCTCCATAAGCCCTTAAGTGCTTCCTTAAAACCCCATAATGTAACCTTGCCTGAGGCATAAAAACGTTGAATAAGCTCATTTAAGGAGCTATCTCTAATTGCCAAATCCCCTAGCGGGATGCCTTCAATAATGCTCTTTCTTATATGCGCTAAAAGCCCAGGAGCGAGAATGACTTTAACCATCTATACAACTCCCTCTATTTTCTGGTTAAGAGGTATTCTCTCAATTCCATGGCTCATTTAGGGGGAAACTTATTATAAAAGTTTTACCCTAAAGGAGGAAACTTTCATTAGAATATTTTAACCAAAGCTGAATGGAAGATTAGTTCGCTTTATTAAGGTTGGCTAGGTGTGCCCATCGATAAAAATTTTAAAAAATGTATAAAATTTCATGCACAGAGTTAACTTAGAGCTGACGAAAACAAGTGGTGGTCTCCGGGCTGCCGTTACATCATGGACAAGTCGACGTTTCCCTTTTTAGTTTGCTTGGTATTGGCTGTCCAACGTCCATGTACGCCATCTCTTCAAGCTTGGTTGCTCTTAGTCCACATATGCCGGGTATTAGGTTTTCCTCTTTACCAAGTATTGTCCTTACAAAGTTTACATCCGGGTTCGGGCTTATTCTTGGAAGCTTCGCCCTATCAACTCTTGTGATATTTGATTCAGAGTCTTCAATATAAACCGTTCCATCCATAATGTGTATAGCTCCCCTCGAGCACCAAACCCTAACCTCATCTGTTACGCCAGTATGTGGTCTTGTGTGACCGCCGGATATAGCTATCGAGGCTAATGCGCCGTTGGATAATTCAACAGCTAGAACCGCATAGAGTTCAATGGGGTAGCCAGCTCTATCCATGAAAGCTTTAACTCTAACGGGTTCAGTATCAGTAATCCATAAAATCACGTCTATCAGGTGGGTGCCAGAAGCCTTAATCTGCCCTCCGCCGGAAAGCTTCGGATCTAGATAGAATCTTTCAGCGGCCACAAGATTTTGAACGAGCCAGCCAACTATCATATGCGGCTCACCCAGCTCACCGCTCAAAATTTTGTTCCTCGCATAGAAATACTCGGGTTGGCAGTGTCTTTGATATCCAACGGTGAGGACAAGATTTCGTTTCGACGCCTCATTCACCATCTCCTCAGCCTCCTTAACTGAGATTGCCATTGGCTTCTCAACAAGTACATGTAAGCCCCGGTTCAAGGCCTTTACAGTTTGCTCATAATGTAGATTATGGGGTGTGCAGATTATCACTGCGTCGAGATCAGCACTCTCAAGCATATCATCATATACTTCGAAAATATTTTCTGAGCCTATTGGCTCTGGAGCTATGCTCCGATAGAGATTTACGTATTCAGCGAGTTCCTCAGCCCTCTGCCTATCAATATCACATAAAGCGGATATCTTAGCTTCACCCCTACTTAGTAGGCTAAGCCTCCTAACATGCTCCCAACTGATACTGCCGCAACCCACAATCCCAATCTTAACAGACAAGGGCATCACCCGCAACATATATGAAGCAATACTAAATAAAGCATTTCCGATAATAAAGATAGGAAAAGGCTAATAAGTACCATTTTTTAATAAGAGTGATTATCTGGACTGTGGGGAAAATGCTTGTCACATGCGTCGGCATCCTGGTGGCTGATATTATAGCGGCAGATCTTCCCAAAATATCCAGTCCCGGCGAACTAATATTTACGGGGAGAAATATAGAGCTTCATGTGGGCGGCCACGCGGCAAACGTATCAATCGACTTGAGGAAACTGAAACTTGAAGAGGGCGAGGTTAGCTGTACAGGCGCTATAGGCGAGGATATCTTCGGAAGGCACATTGAAAACATATTGGAGAAGCATGGCATTGTCACTCATCTACAAAGAGTGAAGAGTGCAGGTACATCTAAAGATATTATTTTGGTAGTGAAGGGTCAAGATAGAAGATATCATGTAGATGTAGGGGCTAACTGGCTTCTCAGTTCAGATCATGTCTCCTCAGTCCTAAACGGGGAAAAGCCTATAATCTTCTATGTGAGTGGAGCTGGATTCCTAGGAGAGTTTGATGAAAAACTGCCGGAAATACTGCGAAAAGCTAAGGAACTGCAATGTTTAACCTTCGTTGATCCGGTTACTCCATATAAGCATGGTTGGGACATAATTATTCCAGCCCTAAGATGGACCGACATTTTCCATTGCAATAACATTGAAGCAGCGGAGATAACGGGTGAGAAAGATCCTGGAAGAGCGGCGGAAATCCTATTGAATAAGGGGGCAAAATTCGTCATTATAAGTCTCGGCGAAAGCGGGATTCTCGCAATGAGGGGGAAAACTCTATTCAGGATGCCAGCTTTCGAAGTGCCAGTTATAGACCCCACAGGGGCTGGAGACGCATTCTGCGCCGGCGTTATATATGGCCTTATCCGAGCATCAGGTTATAGCCACATTGAAGTCACTAAATTGTCTGAGGAGGAGCTAGTCAACATCCTGCTTGAGGGTGAGGCTACTGGAGCAGCATGCGTAACGATGGTTGGAACCACCACCGCAGTAACTAGAGAAAACGTGGATAATCTGCTTAAAAAGCAAGGTTCTAAAGTTTTGAATCGTCTTCATTTAGAAAAGTTATAGTAAGACATGATTGAATTTTCCCCTCCGCATTTTAGGAAAAAGATTTAATTTTCTGCTTTTTGGCTTAATCCTATAAATTGCCAGAATTTTCCCTCTTTCCGTTTTTTAGCCAAATTTCAACCTTTCGCGTGCCGCGCGAGAAAACTGACTCCGCTAGAACTGACGAAAACCTCTATAGACTCCCTATCCTTCAGCGCACTTAAGATACGCTCATTAAAAAGGTGAAAATTTAAATTTAATCTCTCGATATAGATGTTGGGCGATTTGAAAATGGGTTATGATGGGCCATTAGTGGATTTTTCAAAGATTAAAACTTACCCGATTTCTCAGAGAAAGAACTTAGTTACATTGAAAGATTTAATTGGTCCTGAGACTCCTCCTCCGCCCTTTGAAAGTTCAGATTTGCGTGAGGTTGCCGAGAGAATAGTGGATGCTAGAGTGAGAGGGCGTCCAGTTTTGTGGATGATGGGTGCTCACGTGATAAAATGCGGCTTATCCCCAATCATAATCGACCTTATGAAGCGAGGTATAATAACTCATGTAGCCTCGAACGGAGCCATGGCGATCCACGATTTTGAGATCGCCCTTATAGGGGAGACAAGTGAGGATGTAGCCACAAGTATAGAGGACGGAACCTTTGGTATGGCTGAGGAGACGGGGCTCTTAATGAATCTGGCTGTGCAGCGGGGCGTACGCGAAGGCTTGGGATATGGTGAATCGCTTGGGAAGATGATCGCGGGGGATGAGCGGTTCAAATTTAGAGAATATAGCGTCCTATATAATGCGTATAGGTTTGGAATACCATTCACGGTCCATGTGGCTTTAGGCACCGATATAATCCATCAGCATCCAAGATGCAACTTCGCTGTTTTAGGTGAGGCTTCTGGAAGAGACTTTAAAAAATATGTGACTACTGTATGTAATCTTGAAGGCGGGGTCTTCCTAAACTTTGGATCAGCGGTGATTGGGCCTGAAGTCTTTCTTAAAGCTCTTTCCATCGCAAGAAATTTAGGATACAAGGTTGAGAAGTTTACAACAGCAAACTTTGACTTGAAGCCAATAGTGGACTATAGGCGGCCGAGAGGCAAAGATGATCCTGACTATTACTATCGTCCCCTAAAGAACATCGTTATAAGGCCTCCATCAATGGGAGGAAAAGGTTTCCACATAACGGGAGATCATATCGTAACGATTCCGAATCTACACCGCATGATCCTACGCAGACTTGAAGAATTATCCATCACCCTTGAGCCGCCATCAGATAGAAGCGTGAAAACTCAGCCGCTGCAGGCGCGGATCGGAGAGATCATTCAGACATATCCATCCATTAAGGAAATAATCGATGACTTTGTAAAGAGAAACCCTGAACTCAACTGCACAATTGAAGACATAATCAAAGCCTACCGGACTATAAATCATTGCTTCGAAGTAGGCGGAACTCTCTTTATATGCGGTAATGGCGGAAGCTTCGCTGATGCCTTCCATATCTCAGCGGAACTAACTAAGTCATTTAAGAGGAAGAGACCTATCCCAGCATACAAAAGGAAATGGTTTAAGGATCTTCCACAAGGCGATCTTATCGTGGAGAGTTTGGAGGAGGGGCTTCGCGTCATAGTTCTCGGGGCAAATCACTCCCTCTCCAGCGCTGTTGAAAATGATAACCCCACAAGAAATATGGGTTATGCTCAGGAGCTATATGTCTTAGCAAGGCAGGGTGATGTTCTTCTGGGCATAAGCACAAGTGGAAATGCTGAGAACGTATTTTACGCAGCTGTTACGGCTAAAGCTCTCGGGCTGACCGTAATCGCCCTAACGGGGAAGGAAGGCGGGAAGATCGCTAAGATAGCGGACATCACGGTGAAGGCTCCGGCCGTCGAGACCAGTCATGTTCAGGAACTTCACACAATAATATATCATGCTTTATGCGAAATGCTTGAAGCCTCACTGTTGGAGAGGAATAAGTGATGGAAGGGCTGAAACGCTCCAGACTCCTAGAGATTCTTAGCTCTCTTAGGAATCTCAGCGTCATGGTTATAGGGGACTTCGCTCTGGACGTCTACTGGTACGCGGATATGACCCGTTCGGAGTTATCCCGCGAAACCCCGCGTTACACCCGTCCAATAGTGAAAGAAACCTATTCACCCGGCGCCTCAGGGAACATATGCTGCAACGTGAAGGATTTAGGCGTAGAGAATGTATTTGCAGTTACAGTTTTAGGGGAGGATTGGCGCGGCCAGATCTTGAAGGAGAAACTTAGGGAGAGCGGAATAATTTCCGATTATATAATATCATCGCCTGATAGGGTCACTTCAACCTATATAAAACCGATTCTTTGCGGATGGGACTCCCAGCAGGAAGATTCGAGACTTGACTTCATAAATCATAATTCGTTATCAGAAAAAATTGAGAGCCGACTTATTAAGAATGTTCAGTCCATAATTCCTGAAGTTGATGCTGTAATTGTGGAGGACCAGATGACCAGCAACGGAGTGATAACCGACAATATTCGTGAAAGCCTCATTCATCTCGCTGAGAAAAACCCTGAAAAGGTTTTCGTGGCTGACTCTAGAGAGCGGATAGGCTTATTTAGGAATATGGTTTTAAAGCCGAACAGAATAGAAGCCATAAAAGCCATGTGCCCCCCAAGGAAACCGTTAGAGGTCGGAATGGATGAACTAATAGATATAGGGAGGAAGATGCAGAAGATAGCTGGGCGCCCAGTTTACATTACACTAAGCGAGAGGGGAGCGCTCTTAATCACGGAGTCTGACCATCACCATCTTCCCGCCGCGCCGACGGAGCCGCCGATTGATCCGGTGGGAGCCGGAGACACATTCATAGCGGCAATAGGAGCATGCTTAGCCGGGGGAGCAAGCCCATTGGAGGCAGGTATAATAGCTAACTTGGCCGCAAGCATCGTCATCAAGAAGCTGAATATAACCGGAACGGCTTCTCCGAAAGAGATTTTAGAAAAGTTTGATGGAGTGGCGAGGATGGATGAGTGGCCATGAACCCATGGATTGAGATTTTAAATCTCGAGGTCAGGTCAAAGGTTGGACGGATTAAATATGCGCTGATAGATTTCGACGGCACAATCTCCGTGATCCGGCAGGGATGGGAGGACGTAATGATCCCGCTTATGATTGAGATGATCTGTGAAGGTAACCCCCCGAGACCCGAAATCGAGAAGGAAGTTCGAGATTATGTTGATTATTCCACTGGGATTCTAACAATAAAGCAGATGGAGTGGCTAGCTGAGGCTGTTCGGAGATACGGCATAGCCAAGAACCCTAAAAGCCCATACGAGTATAAGCAGATATACAACCAAAGGATGCTCCTCCTCGTTGAACAGAGGCTGAAAAAGCTGAGAAGCGGCATGTTAAACCCGGATGACCTGATGATCATGGGATCCAGAAATTTTCTCGAGGAATTATACAAACACGGCGTAACAATGTACCTGGCCAGCGGAACAGATCATGAGCACGTCTTACGGGAAGCCTCAGCCCTAAGAATCACCCAGTACTTTAAGGGCGGAATCTACGGAGCCCTAGACCACACCGAGGCGCATACCAAGGAAAGGATCATCCAAAAGATCCTTGACGAGAACGAT
>Ga0272445_1002992_pt1 | contig 10923 bp, 7 predicted proteins | sample YNPCB0031_FD_194404 | JGI IMG/M metagenome (GOLD analysis project Ga0272445, IMG submission 194404) | Hot spring sediment microbial communities from Yellowstone National Park, WY, United States - YNP-CB-003-1 | ecosystem: Environmental > Aquatic > Thermal springs > Hot (42-90C) > Sediment... | reverse complement strand
GTATAAAAGAGAAGATGGAGGGGCATGGGCTTTTTATCTTCGATGAGCCCACAGTGGGGCTTCATCCTTATGATGTGAAGATGATCCTGGAAGTGTTTCAGGAGTTAGTGGAGAAGGGACATACGGTTTTGATAGTGGAGCATAACCCCGAAGTGATAAAGGTTTGTGATTGGGTTATCGATCTTGGACCTGAAGGGGGAGAAGAAGGCGGATGGGTGGTTGGTAACGGAAGGCCTGAGGAGATTGCTCAATTGCAGACCCATACGGGTAGGGTTTTAAGGGAATATTTAAACGGATGGAGGTCGAATTATAAGTTTAAAGAAGCCGAGGACCTTAAATCGGTCTCCTCAGCTCCTTACATAATTATCAAGGGAGCCAACGAACACAATTTGAAGAACCTGAGTTTAAAGATTCCGCGTGAAAAATTTGTGGTCATCACGGGTATTTCCGGATCGGGTAAATCTACTTTGGCCTTTGACATCATCTTTACTGAGGGGCAGAGGAGGTATTTGGAGTGTCTTCCGGCTTATATAAGGCAATACCTCAAGATTCGGGAACGTCCCAATGTGGATTATGTAGAGGGAATACCACCTTCTGTTGCCATAGAGCAAAGGACAAGCCAGGGAAGCAGGCGTTCTACCGTGGGGACCCTCACCGAAATTTATCATTATTTGAGGCTTCTCTGGTCAAAACTTGGAGTTCAACACTGCCCAAGTTGTGGCGATCCCATAAGGCAATATACGGCTGAAAGCATCCTCTCGGAGATATTGGGGCGTTTCTGGGGAAGATGGGTGAAACTTTTATCACCTTTAGTTTTAGGCCGAAAGGGGCATCACCGGGAACTTTTGGAAAGGCTCAAAAAACAAGGAATAAAGGAGGTCTTAATAGACGGGAAAATTCTACCCCTTGATCCACTGCCCCAACTTGAACGCTTTAAGGAACATTGGATCGAAGCTTCCTTAGGAATTTGGGGGGTTAATCCTTCCTTGAAGGAGATAATAAAGAAAGGGCTTCAACTAGGAGGGGGAAGTATAAGGGTGGTGGATGAGGAAAAAGGTGAGAGCGCCTTTTTCAGCACCAAGTTATACTGCTCCAAGTGCCATAGGGGATTTGAACCGCTTGATCCGAGGCTTTTTTCCTTTAACAGCAAAAAGGGCGCTTGTCCCCACTGTGAGGGGCTTGGGGGGATCGATGACTTTTTGCCCGAATTAATCGCACCTGTTGAAAACCTTCCCTTAAAAGAGGTCTTCTTGCCTTTTAATGATCCAAGGCTCAAAAGGGAAAAGGAGCGGCTCCTTTCCGAACTTAAAGAAAAGCTAAGCCTCGATTTGAATATGCCACTCTCCCTTTTGAACCAGGAGGAAAGAGAGCGTTTATTTTACGGAGGAAAGGGGTTTAAGGGGGTTATCCCCATTTTGAGGGAGCTTTATTTCTACTTAGAGGAAGAATTGGGAGATTTTTTGAACGAGTTCATGGGATTTAAAGTCTGTAGCTTTTGCCAGGGTAAAAGGCTCAAAGAAGAAGCGCTTTGGGTAAAGTTCAAAAATTGGAACATCGCGGATTTTGCCAATTTAAGTGTCGAAGAGGCCCTTCAAGAGATTAAGAGCTGGAGATTCTCCGAAGAAGAAGGGGCCATTGCGGAGCCCATCTTAAAGGAGATAACAGAAAGGCTCTTGTTTTTAAAGGAGGTGGGCCTCAATTACCTTCAGCTTAACCGTAGCGGTAATACCCTTTCGGGTGGGGAGGCTCAAAGGGTTAGATTGGCGGCTCAGCTTGGTTCTAATTTGAGTGGGGTATGTTACATCTTGGACGAACCCACCATAGGGCTTCACCCTAGGGATAACGAAAAGCTTCTTCAAGCATTGAAAAAGCTTAAGGAGCGGGGAAACACAGTGATCGTGGTGGAGCATGATCCAGAGACCATCAAAAGCGCCGATTGGATAATAGACCTTGGACCAGGGGCCGGTCCCCAAGGAGGAAAGGTGGTGGCAGAGGGGAAACCGGAGGACCTTATGGCTTCTCCTTTTTCCCTTACTGGGAAATGGTTAAAGGAGAGGGCAAGGGGTATAAGTTCGCGTCGGCGAGAACCTCAGGACTGGATTGAGGTAATTGGAGCTAAAAAGTTCAATTTGAAGAACATAAACGTGAAGATTCCCCTTGGAACTTTGATTTGCGTGACAGGAGTTTCAGGATCGGGTAAATCCAGTTTGGTCATAGAGGTCCTTTATCGAGGGCTTAAAAACTTTTTGAGCGGAAATCGCCATCTAAAAGACGGATTCGAAGACATAAAGGGATGGGAAAAGATCCGAAGGGTCATCCAGGTCGATCATTCCCCAATCGGGAGAAACCCCAATTCGACCCCGGCCACTTACGTAGGGGTCTTTGATGAGATAAGGCGTCTCTTCAGCCAATTGCCCGAATCGAGAAAGATGGGATATACCCCGAGCAGGTTCTCTTTCAACCTCAAAGGCGGAAGGTGTGAGACCTGTCAAGGCAAAGGAAGGATAAAGGTGGAAATGGAGTTTTTACCTGATGTTTACATCCTATGCGAGAATTGCCAGGGAAAAAGGTATAACCAAGATACCCTTTCGGTCCGTTACAAGGGGAAAAGCATCTCTGATATTTTGGAGATGACCTTTGGCGAAGGCTTTAAGTTCTTCTCCCATATCCCTTCGGTCCAAAGGGTACTTGAATTGCTTGTCCGTATAGGACTCGATTACCTGACCTTCGGCCAACCGAGTCCCACTTTGAGCGGAGGAGAGGCACAAAGGATAAAATTGGTAAAAGAACTCTCAAGTCAATCTAAAGGAACACTTTACATCTTAGACGAGCCCACCACGGGTTTACACATGGCGGATGTGGCCAAACTTCTGGATATATTGCATTTATTGGTGGACAATGGGAATACGGTCCTTGTGATCGAACATAACCTGGACGTCATCAAAGAAGCCGATTGGATAATAGACCTTGGCCCCGAAGGAGGTAAAGAAGGGGGATACCTTCTTTTCGAAGGTACCCCCTTTGAACTCCTTGAATGCCAAAACTCCTACACGGCACAAGCCCTTAGGCGTTATCTTCTTCAAGAAGGTTAGAACCTATTTCGAGGAGCTGTACTTCAAATATGAGGTCTTCTCCCGCTAAGGGATGGTTAGCGTCCAGCGTAACCGTATCATCACTTATATCGATTACGGTTACCCGAAAGGCTTGTCCATTAGGATCCCTTAACAATAGTTGTTGCCCGATCTCCAGTTCCATATTTTGCGGCAACCTCGTCTTCTCTATCTCTATGACCAACTCATCCCGATACGGCCCAAAGGCTTCTTCGGCCGGTATCTCAAAGGTCTTCGATTCCCCGGGGCTCATACCTATTATGGCCTCTTCAAAAGCGGGAAGAAGTTGATTAAAACCGAGCGTGAATTCCAAAGGTTCTCCCCCCAGAGAACTGTCGAAGACCGTCCCATCCCGCAGTTTACCCGTGTAATGAACCTTTACCACATCACCTACTTTTGCCTTTAACATTCCTATACTCCTTTCTCCCCTAAGGGGAAATTTTATACGCTCATTATAACATCAAAACAAAATCTAATCAAAGTTCCAAAATCAGGCAAGGGGAACTTTTAATTGGCCAAAGAGGCAATCCTTGATTTTTTTCACTAAATCCTCAGGTAACTCTAAAAGGGAGGAGGCAATTTTTATAACAGCCAAGTAGATGTCGATTTCGCTAAGAAATCCCCTTATAGAAATGTGTTTTTTGAAAGTTTCTTTAAATAAACGCCCAAGTTCTTCGTTACTTAAATTTATGTATTTTTCCAAGTTTTTTTTGACAATTTGAATCTCTTCTGTAGAGAGTGAATCTTTTAACCCTTCATAAAATTCAGTTAATCCTGTTTTAATTAGTTTGCCAATAAAGACTTCGTCTTCGAATAATTTTTCATCCATTTTAACCAATTTGCCTTGCCTGTGTGATTTGAGAATAAAGGTATCGTAACACTTTTTGATAGTCTTCTTTGGAATTTTCTACTTCATCCATCAAATGTTCAAGATCACGGGTGAATTCTTCACTCAAAAAGGATCGCACTTCTTGGCGACTTTGAAGATAATTATAAACCTCTTTGCCAAGTTTTGTAGGTATTAAGAAGCCTTTTCGGTCGATTACATATCCTCTTTCTAAAAGTTTTTCTAATATTGTCGCGTAAGTGGAAGGTCTACCTATTCCTTTTATTTTCATCTCTTGAACCAATTCGCCTTGGGTGTAGAGGTAAGCTTTTGGTTGGATTTTCAGTCTTTTGTTCTCCTCAGTTACTACCCATTTGCCTTCCACAATGGGGTGAAGCTCCAAAGGAAGGAGTTTGTTCCATCCTTCTTGTAAAATGTCCCAATTTAAGGTAAGTCGTTTTTCTTCCTCGTTTGCCTTAAGGAGCACGTGAGCCACTTTTACTTTGACTTCCCTCATTTGGCTTGCTATGAAGCGACGGAATATGAGATCGTAAAGAAGGAGATGGTTCCTACTCAATCCCTCCACCTGACCGCTTAAGATTAGGGCGTTCAATTCCTCGGGGTCCATGTTTTTCGTGGGCCTTATACACTCATGGGCTCCTTTTTCACCCCAGGTCCTTGGGACGAAGAAATCGCTTCCAAATTCCTCCTTTATGTATTCTTTTGCCACGTTGATTCCCACATCCGAAACCCGGGTTGAGTCGGTTCGGTGATAAGTTATGTAACCCAGTTCGAATAACGTCTGAGCCAATTCCATCGTTAAAGGAAGGGTGAAGCGGTATTTCTCGTGTGCCTCTTTTAAAAGGGTATCAGTTGAGAACGGGGGAGGGGGGAAACGGGGTTCTTCGGTTATGTTAAGCACTTCTATTTTTATTTCCTTTAAAGTTTCGAAAAATTTAAGTGCCTTTTCTTTATCTTCAAAGGTAAAATCGATCCAAAGCCTTCTTCCATCTCTTCCTATGTTCAAAAGGACTTTATAGATTTTCTTTCTATACTCCTTTTCCCTGGCTATGATCCAACCTAAAACGGGCGTCTGTACTCTTCCTGCTGATAATAATTGATTTTTAAAGGCCTCCCAAAGAAGTTGGGAAAATTCGAACCCCACCCATCTGTCGGCTACCCGACGCACTATTTGGGCCTTCACGAGGTTTTCGTTAAACTCCCGAGGCGCCTTTAAGGCATTTAAGATGGCTTTTTTGGTCACCTCATGGAATTCCATGCGTTTTATGTTACTCACAAAAGGCCGCAGCAGTTCCTTTAGGTCCCACCCTATTTTCTCCCCTTCGGTATCAGGGTCAGTGGCGATGAGCACTTCAAAACTTTCTTGGGCCATGCGTTTCAAGCTCTCTATTATCCGCTCTTTGCCCGGAATGGGTTCATATATGGGGACGATATTCCCATCTATTAAAACGCCATAATAGCCTTTTTCTTTGGTCGTAAGGTCCAAGATGTGCCCCAAAGAAGCGCTTATCATAAGATAACGGTCCTCCACGGAGGTTTCCAACAGTTCATGCTCACCTATTTTTCGGCGAATAGCCTTGCCGAAGAAATTGGCGATAGTTCTCGCTTTGTTGGGAGATTCCACCACGATCAAAACGGGTTTCAGTAGCTCCTTTTCTTCAGTCCGAGCCTTACCTTGACGAACCTCCTTGACTCGTTCTCGATCTTCATCGATCTCCCGTAGGATCTCTTCTAAATTAATCTCCTCAAGGTTTACGAATTTTATGTCCTCACTGAACCATCGGATTTTTTTCTGCAAATGATTGAAAGCTATTATATCGTCAACCATTACAATACTCAGACCTTTGGTTATCCCACCGGCATACATTCGGGAAGTACGACCACTTGCTTGAAGGTAACCAGTAGCATCGGATACTACAAGTATAAAGCCATCTTCCGTCTTACGAAGGGTGACCTCCTCGGATTCCTGCAATATCTTTAAGACCTCAGAAGAGGCAAAAAAGAGATGAAGTTCATTTTTAAGCCCTTCCACCGTTTTAAGTAAAGAAGGTTTCTCCGAAATGAACTCTTCACTTAAATACTGATATCGTTTAATTTGAGCTATCCAACGATCAAGTTTCGAGATATGGGAAGGAAGCTTTTTAGCTATCAAAGGCCTTATGGAAACCAAAGCCCACAAAAGATGTGAGAGGTTTTTTTCGAATTTAAGGGAAATTACTATCTTCGGAACCCCATAAAAGATAGAATACCGTACCACATGGGGTAAATCGAAACCTCTGGCTAATGGGTTTCTATAAGAAGCTATCCCCACTATAACCCAAATCTTCCCCTCTTCAAATTGCTTAATTTCCTCTTCGCCAAGATCTTCATAAGAAACCGCTTCAATACCTTGGCTCTTTAACATATTTACTACTTCTTCAACCCCTTCTTTACCTTGATCAGAGGAAACGAAAACTAATCCCCCTTTTCCAAGCTTTTGAATAAGATTTGGTAAATTAGTATTGTAATCACAGAACGTATCAAGGATATTTCTCAAATAAAAAATTGGCACTCCTACCTCGAATCCTAAAAGCTCTCGGAACAATTTAACCCTATTCGAACGTGGGTTTGACGTCGCTGATGATACGACCAGAATACCGTTTATATCTTTTGAAGCCATTTTCAATATTTCTGAAACTTCTTTTATCTTTTGCCAATATTGAGGTGTTTTTTCATTCTTTTCCTTTAACCTAATTAACTCCATTGCCATTTGAATCTGGTTTTCTGAAAATCCTAAAAGATATAAAGCTTTATCTATGTTTTTTGCGGTTTTAAGGAATGAGTCAACGTCATCTACGAAAATAAAATAAAAATTGCGGGGTATTATTTCGTAATTTTTATATAGGAACATGGAAGTGCTGATTAGGATTTTAAAATCAGCCTTTTCTAAGAGTTCCTTCTTTTCTTTTTTATACTTTTCTTCCTCTCCAAAAACCAACATATCACTTTCTTTGAGGCCGAAACTCAAAAGTCTTTGTTTAGTTTGTTCTACGAGCAATTTGGTAGGAAGAATTATGTAAGAGCGCTTATTTTCGCGGGCTAAGAAGCTCGCGATTGAAAGCCCAAAGGAAGTTTTCCCGACCCCTGTTGGGGCTAAGAGGGCGAAGGACCTTCCGAGGAATACCCTTCTGGCCCAAGCGATTTGCAAGCTCCAAGGTTGAGCCCCTATGCATTTTCGGAAGTGTTCGATCCAAGCCCTTTCCTTTTCGTTTACCTCCTTCAAATATGATAAGAAACCTTCCTTTAATAATGGGCCATGGGGATCGGGCATGCAGGATTCGCAGGGTATCCCTAATTCCAGCCTTTCGGAAGTGATGTCACCCCCACAATTGGGACATAGTCCTTTAAATACCGTGGGTATCATAAGGTCCTCCGAATTTAAGTTTACACCATTTCCGAGCCTTCACCGATACGAAATAAGGTTTCTCCATCGTCGATGCCACCACCACCATTGTTCGGGGAAGGACGAGACATAGTGGTTAATAATCGAGTTAAGAGTTTCCATGTCTTTAAAGATATCTTCAGAAAGCCTAAAGGGTTTTAAGATCTCTAAGTGATGTTTTCCATCTTTTTGATATATAAAAACCGGCAAAATGGGCAATCGTGTCTTTTGAGCTAAAAGAAGAGGAGTCCGATAAGTAGGGGTGGGAAGCCCCAAAAAAGGAACGACTACGCCTCTTGATCGCGGATTTTGGTCCAGCATCAATAATAAAACTCCTCCCTCTTTTAGGAATTTTAGAAGCCTAAAAATGGCTTCGTAACGGTCATTTATCTCAATAAAGGTTACTCCCCATCTTTCTCCCCTTTGTTTCACCATCCTGGCCAAAAAAGGATTACGGGGAAATTTGATTACCACACCTAATCTTAAACCCTCTAAGGAAAGCCTAAAGCAAATCAACGGAAAATTGCCCAAATGACAACTTACTAATATTCCCCCTTCTTTAATTTTTCCCACGTTTTCTCTCCCTTTTAAACAGACTTTCTTCAATATTTCCTCAGGTGAAGCCCTTGAAAGTTTAAGCGTTTCAAAAGCAAAAAATACGAAATTTTCCATGGCTAATCTAAGAATCCTCCGCGATTCCTCTTCAGAAAAGATCATTTTTAAATTGGCCATGGCAATCCTCTTTCTGCGGGAGGGCATTATCCACCATAAGAAACTGAAAAATTTGGCCATTTTTCTTAAAATCGAAATCGGAAATAACTCTAATATGAACAAAAATGGTAAAAAAATTGGCGTTGAGATACATAAAATTTTTTGAAGAAACCTTCTTTGCGATTTATTAAGGTAAAACATCCTTGTAAGGCACGACTCGGAGATTCTTAAAGCCCTCAAAGTTTTTAACAAAGTGCTGACTGTTACCTATGATAAGCACTTGCATTTTTTGTGTTTGCAATATTTCATTAGCAATGGATTTTATTTCTTCAATTTTTACTTTCGTTATTTTTTCGATTTCCTCAAATAAATCTTGGAATTTTAAATCATAAGTTTCCCGTGAGATCATTTCGTTAAGAAGTTGCTTTGGAGTTTCAAGGCGCAAGGGCAAACTTTTTTCGAAAAACCTTTTAGCTTCCTTTAATTCCTTTTCGGTTGGACCTTGTTTTATGAAATCCTCTATCGTTAGAAGTATTTCCTCAAAAGTGGCATAAGTGGTGTCAGTGGGGGTAAATGTGGAGATAATAAGAGTACCGCAAGTCTTCAATGAACTAAAGGAACTACGAATACTGTAAGTATATCCTTTTTGTGACCTTACCTTCTCCATAAGCCTGGATGAGAATCCACCCCCACCTAATAGGTAATTCATCAATTTTAATACATGATACCGGTCATCCTTCCTTGAAATACTGGAAAAGGCAATTCGGATTTCGCTTTGGGTGAGGTCAGGTCGATCTAAGATCAAGATCTGTGGTTGTAAAGTGCTTGGTTTAGTTTCGGGTGGTTTTTCGTTTTTCTCTTTTTGCATTATGAGCTTGAAGAAGGTCTTTTCGGCTTTTTTCAGGAATTCAGCCTTTAGTTCTTTACTTAAGATGAATAAAGTAAAACGCTCTTTTGGGAGGATTTGGTTATGGAAATGTCCTATGTCCTCCGGGGTTATGTTTTTTATGGAGGAAAGGCTTCCGTTTATAGGATGAGCGTAAGGAGTACCTTCCATGGCCATGTTCCATATGAGGCGATCGGCCATTTTTGAAGGATCATCTTTAAATTGTAAGAGGTTAGAAAGCCTTCTCTCTTTTGCCTTTTCTATTTCCGAGGAAGGGAAATCCGGTTCGGAAAGGATCTCAAAAAGTATATCCAGTAACTCGTTTCCTCTTTCTTCTAAACCCGAGAGAATAAGCAGTGAAAAATCCCAACCCGCTGAGCCTTCAAGGTATCCACCCAATTTTTCTACTTGGAAGTTCAATTCCTCTAAACTCCTCCTTTTGGTCCCCAAGGTCATACTCTCAGCCCAGAGATCCGCAAGGCCCTCTTTACCTTTGGGGTCCTTTTCGGAACCGGCCTTAATTAACATCACCAAATAAGACAAAGGCACCTTTCCATAAGGGAGGGCGAGTATTTTATTGTTTGAATCCAAGTTTATTTCAATGGGGTTAAGGTTAAAGGTCTTCATTCTATAAGCCCAAATCTGGCATTTTCTTCAAGAGATATGGATTTTACCCAAATAGAGGTCCTATTATCCTCGTGAAGGTATTTCTCGGCCACCCGGATCATATCCTCGGCTTTTAGGGATTCGTATTTCTCAAGTATTTCCCAAGATTTTTCAAACCCGTCAAGCTTTATCTCGTAAATTCCTCCCACCAATCCTCTAAAGAAAAGGCTTTCAAGGTTTCTTAAAAAGGAGGCCTTAAGCCTATTCTTTACCTTCTCTAATTCATCTTTCGTAGGGCCTTCCTTTTTAAAAAGGCGCATCTCCTCTTCTATCTCTCCTTCCAAAGAGGGGAGAGGGGTTCCGGGTTTCTCTATCGCATAAAGGATAAGGAGACCAGGATCCTTGGGCCAAAATGGGGGAGGATCAGCCACAAGGCGCACCTCGGTGGCTTTGCCAGGGCGTTCGAACTTCTGCCAGAACCGGGAGCTTTTTCCTCCCGAAAGGCATTCGCATATACCTAATAAGGGGAATATATCCTCCGAATCGATACCGGGCACGTGATAAGCCCAAAAGATGGCTTCAAGTTCCACCGGTTTTTTAAACACGCTTTTCCTTTCTCCCCTTTGTGGAGGTTCGGGTTCTATTTCGTGGAAACATTCTTGAGGTCTGAGGTCACCATAATATCGGTAAATTAAATCGAGAACCCTTTCTGGGACCACATCTCCACATACCACGATAACCATGCTATTGGGGGCATAGTGCAGGCGAAAATATTCCTGGCAGTCTTTAAGGCTCAATTTTCGAAGATCGCTATCCCATCCGATAATGGGCCAACGATAGGGGTGTCTTAAATAGGCCAAGGAAAAAAGCTCTTCAATTGCTGCTCCATAGGGGGTCGTGGAGATGCGCATCTTTCTTTCGCTTCTCACCACTTCCCTTTCGGTGGAGAAGCTTTCCTGGTCAAGTTTAAGTTCCTTGAGACGATGGGCCTCAAGTTCTATGACCAATTCCAATTGGTCACTCGGAACGTTTTCCCAATAGGTGGTGTGATCTTGAGTGGTGAAGGCATTGACAATACCACCCCTTGATTGGATGATCTTCGAAAACTCTTCGGGTCCGAGTCTGGAGGTACCTCTAAACATCATGTGTTCAAACAAATGGGAAATGCCCGTAATCCCGGGTCTTTCAAAACGTGACCCTGCTTTCACGTGAACTTGGTAAGAGAGGATGGGGAGAGTATGATCTTCCAGGATCAGAACTCTTAAACCGTTATCCAAGGTATACCGTCTAAAATTCAAAAGTTCACGCATGGGATTGAAAGGATATCAAGAAAGGGGTCTGT
>Ga0272445_1002991_pt1 | contig 10930 bp, 9 predicted proteins | sample YNPCB0031_FD_194404 | JGI IMG/M metagenome (GOLD analysis project Ga0272445, IMG submission 194404) | Hot spring sediment microbial communities from Yellowstone National Park, WY, United States - YNP-CB-003-1 | ecosystem: Environmental > Aquatic > Thermal springs > Hot (42-90C) > Sediment... | reverse complement strand
CCGCCGTAAACTAGTCGTCAGTTTACGCCCTCCGTTGGAGTGGAACAAGTCTGGATTCCGTTAGGCCACAGAGGATAAGCCGGGAACGTCAACCCTAATTCAGGTATGGAAATCTCGGCTCCAAAACTCATAGGGACCATCAGGCTATAGTTCTGAGTAAAGACCGTGATTCCGTTGATATTTCGAAGATATCCAAGTATATACTGGGCCGCCTCATAGCAACCCGGATAACCTGTGACCCGAGAGGAGCAAGATGATAAAACATTTACATGGTCTTGGATATTTTGCATATTGATTTCTCTAATGATGACTTCACCTGAACTTGACATCTCTTTAGCCTTGACTAAGTTAAGAGGAAAGGAAAGAAAAAGCAGTAAGAAAAATAACGCCATCATGCTTTTCCTGAGTGGAGAGACCACCAACGTCTCCTGCATATCAAATACTAGGATATCTAAGAATATATAAATCTTTTTGCGGACTGAAGACTGTACGAAAACATCTTGCACATAAATAAAAAGAGGGGAAATGAGAGGGTGCTATACAGCACGCGTCAAAGATATCAGCGACCACCAGACCAAAGAAAAGCCCGATCCCAAGAGAAGCCCGGAAGCAGATGTCACACCTACTTTCTTGTAGGCGTCGGCTCCACCGACCTTTAATGTGAGCCACTTCAAGACAAATGCGACTAAGACGTTTCCTCCGTAGAACCAAAGGGCAGGACCGCCTACGCCAAAGACTACTCCCATCGGGTTGAAGAAGAACCATGTGAAGCGTGTGCGGAGGAACTCTAGGACAAAGATCAGTATCATGCCTCCAGCGAACCAGAGATAGTAGTCGGGGATTGAATTGAAATCTGCGTAGGTTTTCGGCTGAGCCTCAAGGTAGGGCCATCCGGCGGGCCATCCACCAAGCTGGTAAACTACTCCCTCGTGCTCTAGAAGTCTTCCGTAGAGGTATGTTGCGCTGAAGTGATAGTACGTCCAGATGCCTAATGGGACCGCTATGACGATTCCAAGCACAGTGGCGATGATCATTGCTATGCTTATGGCCTTCGGATGTGCCTTTGCCTCTGCGCCTATCTTGAACATGGTTAGAGAAGGAAGCATTGGCTGATGTTGCGCTGCCCATCCAGTATAGGCATGTATGATTAGAAGAGCTGTTGCCGAGGACGTATTAAATCCTAAGTTACCTGTAAGGCGGAGAGGTTCCAGATACATCATCAGGTTCTGGTCGAATTCAAACTGTTCTACGTATACACCGGCGCCTCCTGTTTCGGCTATGTACCGAGATGACCATAAGAACAAGCCTATGAGTCCGAAGTATGAAAGGATAATGACTGGCGGAGCCCCTGCCCAAAGCACCGTTGCGTACCAGATTATGGTGCAGACAATGAAGCCGACCCACACGGTTCGCCATGAATGCGCTTCGCCTTCTTCGGTCAGTCCTGCTACGGCTTTTTTGATTGAGTCGACTATTCTTCTTCTGGCTTTCCACACCAAGACTAATGGGATAGCTACGTAGATTGGACCGAAGCCAGTTCCATGCCACCCTCCGAAAAGCAGATCGTATTTTATGAGCCCCATCTCTGTTCCGTTTAACCATTGATTTGAACCAAAGTCCATTCTGGGAACTGATCCTGACACGATGTTAAGCCAGTTTATGAAGCCCTCAAAGAAGACAAAGCTGAAAGCAGCAGTAGCTAAAATGTCAAGGGGCATTAGGTACGCTGCCGCGATAGTAGTGGGAACCAGGCTAAACTTCAAGATGTTTGAAGGGAAAGATTCGTATAGATAAGGAGTAAGGTCTACATCGTAACTTAACTGAAAGTTAGTGCCCCACCACCAGTTCATTGCATTCAGAGTCTGGTGAATTGCTCCAAGCAGAAAGAAAACCCAGAAAACCTTAGTATCAAGGGACTTGATATTCCACAAAGACGGTCTCTCATGCTCCTTCGCTCTCTTCAAAACCTCATAGAGGGGCTGTTGGAACGGAAACGGCAGATCCTCTTCCTCTATCCAAGGTTTCCTGAAGATTATCGATAGGAAGTGCATACCAACGTACATCAATGTCCAGCTGAGTATGTAGAAGAGTATTATAGGCATCCAACCAGCCCAGTCGACGGCACCACTGTACAGATAGCCGTTAATGGCATCCTGCGTGTGGAGAAACATTAAATCTGAAACTGGGGCTCCGTGAGTACGCGAAGCTTCAAATACTGTGCCAATGTACCTTACGAATCCACGGTAGAATCCACGGTAAGTTCCGACATGCCACAGATCACTCGTTGCATTATAGCTTACAGCCCCAAGTAGTCCTGACATCTCAAAGGTCAGAAATACCGCCCACTCTTGTATCGTAAACTGAAATCTCGGACCCATCATACGGACAAGCGCGGCTTCGATGAAGATTAAGGTAAGGAAAGGGATGTACCCGTTGGAATTGGTGCCGATCACAAGTGCTCCGAACACAACCGTATTAAACACGCACCATACGATGGAGAAGAGCACCACCCTCGGTGTAAAGCCAGCTTCCTCAAGCGCCTTCAGAGAAATGCCTCTGGATTCTTTTGGTTTTTCCTCCATTTTCTCATCCTTCAAGAATTTCTCATCTTTGCAAAAAAAAATATTTATTGGATTGAATTATTTAAGTTTTTGCTTTGTGGACGATTCCATGTTCATCTCCTGAAGCATACCTAAAGCGTCCTTCCTCTTCATCTTCTTCAATCGGTAGAGAAACACGTCGAAGCTAGGAACACGCCTAGAACCGTAGTGGCGGCAGAGCCTCCGTTCAAGAATCTCCAACCCTCCCTCAGCATACTCTGTCTCCAAGCTTAGGTAAGTGAGGCTCTCTAAGAGCTCTCTGAGTGTACAGACAGTTGTATCTAGTGGGTATCACAAAACATTTCAAAGCCATCTGGAGGGAAAAACTATAAACCCACAAAGCAGCTCTACTAATGCCGTGAACCACATGCCATCTTTTCAATGATGTTCACTAAAGAGGCATATGGTTCACACTAACAAAAACTAACTCCTTCGCGACCAAAAAACGAATCCTAAAAAGCACTTTCGGAATTAATGAGGGATACAGAAAGGAATATAAATAGTTAAGGGATTACCTTCTAAGGGTTTAGTTCAGTCTCTTACGGAGCTTCTTCGCTCAGAAACATCCTGCCACCAGGAGGGATCCCAAGCCCGAAACCGGCTAAATCAAAAATTCCTGTTGCCTTTACTTGGGCATCAGCTTGTATTTTCCTCGCTTAAAGCTTCAGGGGGTATTTTCCATACTTCCACATAATATTTGTGATCGCCCTAAGGCTAGGCTCCAATATGTCGTTGGGCGCCTTGTAGGGAATGTCTTCAGTGACAGTCAACATGAAGCAATCTCCTGGTGCAACCTCCTTTAGAATTTTTTTAGTTACCTGTTTCACAGTATCCACACCCTTAATACATTCGGTTTCTGGAAAGTTAGCCGAAATAATAATGTCGTGGCCCCAAGCTGCTCTAGCTTCTGACAAGGACAAGTCACCAACTGGCGGAGGAGTAAAGGCTTCAATCATATCAAGCCCAGTTTTCGGAATCAAATCCTTCAGGCATGATAAGGCTCCGTCCATGTGAGCTGACGTTACCTTGTCTTTCTGGTGCAGGATCTCGTTTGCTTTCTTATAGACGGGTAACAAGTATTTTTCGAAGAATGTTGGGCTTGTTACTCTCCCATTAATGTTGCTATCAATTTCTATTACTTTGACTGGGGAGTCCGCAAGAATCTGAATGACCTCGAAGTACTTTTTCTCCATTACTTTTAGTAGGGACTCAAACTCTTTCCTGTGCCTATAAACCGCCATGGCAAGCGTCTTGTAACCCATGTAATCCAAAAGGAGGCTTTGAAACGGTGATCTACAGCCAGCTTTCACGTATCCATCGTCACCAATATGCCTTTCTACCCATGTAGCAGCTTCATAGTTCGGCCTGTAAATTGTGTCCTCTATGATGAACTTGAGTACTTCGAAGTCTGAAAGGCTTTTGATCGGATACTCCAATATCCACGGGTTTGGAGGACTGATACTCCAGTCTTCTTTCTTAGATATGTCCCCGACTGGCGTGTGGTAAATCGTCGTCACAATCGTTCTATTTCCTTGTATTATCGGTCTTTTCTCGATCACCACGTTCGGTGTTTCAGTCAAGTAGACGTTCCCGCAAGGATAGAACCCCATTATACCAATTAAGCCAAGCCCTTTATTCCTTAGTTCGCGTTCCCAGCTTCCCCTAGGCAACATAGGATACGGTATGTCGTATATCAACCAAGGTATTCTCTTTGGAGGCTCACGATGTAAGACCGCCATTACATCTTCCTTAATGGTCAAACACCTGCACCTCACTCAATTTTGACTTCAACGGGTTTGGCAAACTCATCCTTTATCCAAACAGTGAGGAACCGTCCGTCAAACTGCCATCTAAATGAATCTTCGCCAAGCTGTTTGCGATCTATGAATACCTTTGGCGATTCACCACTCCAGTTTTCGACTCTAAAGACTGGATTGATGATCTTCTCGATGGGCGTGAACTTGAATTTCAGCTTGTCTGTTCCCTCAAGCCTAAAGAAGTAGGCCCGCTCAGCGTAAACATATCCTTCGTAAAGGATTGGACCATAGGATAAACCCCACGGGAGCCTCCGACTTTCATATCCTGTCTCAATCTTTGCAGGAGTCGCCCAAGATTTTACAAGCTCCAGAAGCCGTCGATCATCGGGTCTCTGCTGAGCTCCGACTAGGAAATTCCAAGTGCAGCCTTTAGGAGGAACATCCGCAAATATGCTAGTGTAATTACAGTCCAGAAATGATGTATGCGTTGGCACCCGTCCCCATTCATCCTCCTCCGCTTCAACCGCTAGAACAAAGTTCTCCATAGGATTAGCAGGCCAATGCTTCCAAACAGCTTTAGAATGGAATAACCCAAAGAACGGATGGTCACCGCCGCAGTACACGCACGGCTTGTAAGGGAAGAATCTCTGGTCTTTGAGGAAGGCGACGAATGGGCTAGGCTGATTCTTCAGGTTGATTCTTCCTATGAACATTTTCCAGTCTTTAATTTCCGGGTGCAACTTGCATAGCGGTATACGATCCTCAGTTGGCAGAGGCCATTTGAATAGGAGCTTCTCTCCCTTTTCATTCATAAAGATGAATGCCTTATCGTGATCAATAACCTCGTCAGGTCTAGATCCAACGCCATTTATAAGTATGTATTCCAGAACCTGCCAGAACTCTGGGTTGCCTCCGAAGGCGTTCTTGTCACCAGGCCATGCTACGAGTGTTCTGACAGCGATTCCATCCGGGTAGACTGTATAGTACTCGTCAGCCTCAGTATTCCCGTGAAAGACCTCATACTTGATGTTGCAGCAGGCATAATGCCAGTTAACTCTAGCTCTTGCTTCACCAGATTCCACGATTTGGGCAAAGGAATACTTGCATTGCTTATCCATTATCGGTTCGTAGCAATGAAGGTCTTCAGGAGAATTCGTCTCAAGCCATTGAGGAGTGAACCATACGCCCCCGCCCAAATCCATGCATGCAACATATTGGGCTCCCCGCCAGAATAGAAAACGCCAAGGAGTGCCAGGCTGCACGACTACAGCTGGTCCAGACACGCCCGAGAACGTAATGTCTTTCACGTAGGCTTTCATTTTATTTCACCGTCATCTGATCCTAGTCATTTCGCCAGCCAAGTTCAGCGGTTTCTGATGCCCCGTAGCCTCAATCACAATGTCTGCTCCTTTTCCTCCAGTTAACGCCATAACTGTTTTCAAGGCGTCCTGCTCCTTCGGGTTAATCATAATGTCAGCTCCTAGTTTCTTTGCAAGCTTTAAACGGCTGTCATCAAGGTCGATAGCTATAATTTTCGATGGTCCTCGAAGCATTACTCCTTGAATTATTAGAGAATCCATGAAGCCACATCCGATTATTGCAACGACATCGCCAAGTTGGATATCCGATCTTCTTACCCCATTAATCGCGCAAGCTATTGGCTCACCCAATGCCATTTCAAAAGGAACCTCTTCTGGAATTTTAACCACATAATCTTTGGGAACCTTAATGTATTCTGCATAACCTTTTCTCTCCGCCCATACTGTCACATGGTCTCCGGGTTTGAGATCTTTTACGTTCTTCCCGATTTTTTCGATTATTCCACTTGGCTCATGCCCAAAATACCTTGGAAATTCTATGTTCTTGTTTTTCCCGTTCCAGAAATAAAGCTCTGATGTACAAACGCCACATGCCTTTACACGAATTAAGACTTCATCTGAACTTATGGTAGGTATAGGTTCTTCTTCTATCTCGAAATTTTTAACACCTTTCAAAATAGCTATTTTCACATAGACCACCAATTAAGTACATGTTGCTAAACAATCTCTTTAACAGATATATATATCTTACTCTTTAACAGATATATATTTTGTTAAGATATATTCTTCCTTGTCAGTATGGTTAGATGGCATTAACATTTTTTAAAGTGATTTTCCAAACGGCACTACAGAGCATCCGATAAACAAGTCTAAGAAAAGAAAGATTTTGGTCAGCGTTTGGGATTTTAAGCCTCTCCACCCTCAAAGTGAGAGAAGTTACTATTTATGTAATGACCATCCCGCAAAGATGGAACTCAATATGAGCAGGTAGAGTGTATCTTTTGAGAAGCGCATCACCAAATAAAGCAAAGTTGCTGATATATCTTAGATACATAAGGGATATTTGTATGGAATTGCCTTTCATAATTGAACTCACTCCGAGAAGAGTCACCCAACTTATTCAAGGATGCAATTTAAACCCCAACAGCGCTAAAAAATATATTGACCTACTAATGGCTAAAGAATTATTAATGAAAGAAGGCGAATACTATAAAACAACAGAAAAAGGCATAAAGTTCATTAAACTAATAGAAGAAATCTATAAAGAAATATTTCTAAAGTAAAAACCAGAGAATGCCAATTTGCGAAACAAACCTATGATCTTCCTTGTAACAATTTCGGTTAAGGGAAATTGAAAGAAATGAAAAATTGTAGAGATAGTCATCTTTTCCACAGTAAACTTTTCCACAGTAAAAATAAAGCTTGTCAAGGATTGTTGAGTTGCCGGTCAACGCTGATAGTATTATACCAGGCTTTCATTATTTTAAAGATGATGAGGTATGAGTTCAGATGACTTGTTTGAAGCGGTTTCTCATCCAATGCGAATAGAAATTATTAATGTGTTAGCTAAAGGCCCCAGGCGCTTTGCTGATATTAAGAGGGAGTTAAAGATTGAGAGTAGCGGCCTTTTGGATTTCCATTTAAAAAAGCTGAATGATCTAATTTCAATAAATAAGGAAGGCCTCTACGTTTTAAACGAGAAAGGTTTTGCTGCGCTTCAAGCTGTCGAAGCCATATCAAAATACGGCTGGCAGAAAAGAGCCTTTTACATAAATCTCCTGTTTTCAATCATAATGAACATTTACGTCATGCTAAAAATGGCGGAATATCTTCCATTCACGCTGGCTATATCAGCAGCATGGATGACATTTTATAGCTACTGGACATTTGTTGAAAGGCATGTATCCCTTAGGCCAAAATAGAGAAAATGTTCAACAAAACACTTTGCTTCCTTAAGCTAAACAAATTAACGGTCACATCGTTCCCCTTATTCATTTAAATTAAACTTTATTTTGAGTTTAAGTTTGTTGGTCATCTTGTCGATACCGTTAAGAGAAACTAAGAGAAAATGTTTCACTTGTTGGTTTTAAGAGCCGAGAATTTGAGTTGCAATATCCATTATATTTAGGGTAGAGCTCATTAAAGCAGCGCCATAAATGTTACGGGTTCTGCATGTAACCACAATTTTTGCAGCTGAATAGGCCATATTTGTGATGATCCCGGGAGGGGATGAGAGTATGAAGGATTGTGTGGCAAGGATTGAGATTAGGGCTAGTATGACCTTATTTTCATGATCCAGATACCTGTTGAATAGTATTCCTATGAAGAAGAATGTTTGGGCAAAGACTGAGAGGATTGCTACGAGAAAGATCCACAAAATAAGTCCATGATGAGTGTATTCTGTTATCCATCTGCCGCTGAGAAATATGTGGGAGAGTGTGAAGAGAAAAACTATGAAGGCAGCCCCGCAGAGGGCATAGGTTATTGTTTGTTTAGCGTTTTGAACTTTTAAGCCAAGCAGCATGTGGAAAACGGGGCTTCCCAGCAAAGTTAAGGCTAAAACCGGGAAGACAACGTAGGCTAAAATGTTTGTTAGGAAATAATTAAAAGTTAAATTGTTGTCTAAAAGAGGATGCTCCGGAAGCGCTATTGGAAAGATATATTGCAAAAGCCTACCATGTAAAGTAATGAAGGAAAAACTAACGAGTAAGAGTTGGAGGGAAATCTCGAAAAAGTAGGTTCGCCTTCCTCTGAGCTTCTGGATCACCGCCACGACTAACACGAACAGGCTGAGAAGGAACGTGCTTAAGTTAACACCCACTGGACCGAAGTAAATGGTCCAAGGACCAAACAAACCAAACCCTCTAGATACAGTTTATAATATTCACATTAATTAGAAAGCCCATATTAAAAATTATTTATATGCATGAGTTATTTATATGTCACATTGCACATTGAGATATGGTGTTTAAATGGGCTTGAGGACCGGATAATCTAGTTAGTTGTTAGGCATAATCTATTGCCTATGAGACTCCGATAGTGTGAAGGTTTTAAAAAATAGCACTGCCAAAACGACCCGTATCAACTAAAGATTTTTTATCACTAATTTTATGTTATATGGATTAGGGAAAGAATTAGTGCGTGGAGGAAAAAATAGGTGGAAGATGTTGAAAGGATACGCCATAAAAAAGTTAGCGTGAGAACCTAGCAAAACATGATGAAGATGTTGGTTTTAATTGAAGTGTATCATGCGGAAACTAGTAAGGCAACATAAGCTTGAAACAACAATAATTAAATGAGTTGAGTTATGTCAATAGAATGCTGGGTTGTTGGCGCTATTCAGCGTTTTTAGTCTTTAGGTTTCGCTGCTCTGAACGTTTTATAGCCTAACAAAATCACAGATACGCCCACTATTAACACCGCTATGCTTACTGGGAGAAGCCCGGCCATAATTGTGATATGAGCCTCTTCAATAGGTCTCACGGTCATGCTGGCAATTATTGAAGCTGCTGTGAAAGCTAAACCTGCCAGAGTTGCCAGTGCGCCGTAGATCATGGCTATCACACCAACAGATCTAGAACCCATCCTCATAGATCTAAGACATGCAGATATGATGAGGGCGGCGCTCACTATGCCGGGAAGAAGATGCCTAATAAACTCGCCTCCAGGCCATATTGGCAAGGGGCTGGCAACTCCGAGAAGAAGACCCAAAACAGCTAATACAAAATATATCTTGGACTGCAAGCATTACACCCCACTTGAACAATGATGCGTCATGTTCAATTTAAATTTTTCCACCTCAACCTAAAGAAAAGCCTTAAAATTCATTTAAACAATTATAATGTTGTAAAAATTAGAGGTGGGATGGGTTTGAGGAAAATTTGGGTCATGTTCGCTTTAATCGTTATCTCTTTAATGCTGATAACACCTGTTCTCAGCGCTCCTAAAATCACTTTGCCTCATCGTTACACTTGGGATGCCGACATGATAAACGCCGAATGCGCTCACCGTGAAGGTTATACTGGTAAGGGTGTTTACGTCGCTGTTTTGGACACGGGTTTGGTTCCTAACTGGCGGGACTACTTTCCAGCCAATAGGATTGCAACTAAACTCGGCAAAGGCTTCTATGAACCCATACATGTTAACCCAAAAACAGGCGAACTCGTTTACGCCGGCTTCGTCGTTGAAACATCCTGGATAGGCTCAACCGGAGACGGGGGCTCACATGGAACCCACGTTGTAAGCACAATTATAGGCTACAATTACTATGCACCCTCAGACGCTGCAGCCGGGCTCCCTCTTCCACCACTATTCATCGAAGGAATTGCGCCCGACGCAATAATTATACCGATCAAGGTGTTGGCAACATATAACCTGCCGCCCTATACAGGGCCTGAAGGCCTAGTTTTCGGCACAGACCTGATGGTTGCCGCAGGAATCCGCTATGCAACGGAGCTTAAGCTGAAAGGCAACTGCCCCATGATCGTTTCGATGAGCTTAGGCGGGCCGGAGCCATCAGACATAATTAAAGATGCCATAGACTATGCGATTAAAAATGGCGTAATAGTTGTCGCAGCAGCGGGCAACGATGGAAATGAGGGCATGGATTGGCCCGGAGCCTACCCGCAAGTGATATCTGTGGGCGCATGCGGATGGAAATACGAATGGTGGTGGCCTAGCGACACTAATGGTCCTGGGTATGAACCATATGCAACAAGATATCGCCTATGGTGGCTGCAAGACGGCACTTACGGATATAAAGATGTCTCAGAAGAAGAGTTAGCAGGCGAGGTTTATGTGACTGATTGGAGTGGTAGAGAAAATGATTCCCGTGTGCCTGGTTGTGATCAGGAGCTTGATGTGCTTGCCCCTGGAAGCTGGGTTAGGGGTCCATTTCCAGGCTACCCCGGCTATAATCATCTTCCATGGTGGGCTCTTGGGAGAGGCTGGATTAGGGCTCCGCCGAACCTAGTTAACTTCTACTATTTGGGTGGAACAAGCATGGCGACGCCTCACATTACAGGTGTTATAGCGCTCATGCTACAAAAGAAACCCAACCTAACACAAGGAGAAGTTGAAGATATTCTGAAGACCACAGCCTTAGCTATTTCGCCGGGCTCCATGGAAGTATATGATTATGGTCCACAAGGATGGGGTTGGTACACTTACGAATGGGACGAAAACGCCACAGGCGCCGGCCTAATACAGGCTGATGAAGCAATAAAAGCGGTAAATGGCGCACCATAACTATAGG
>Ga0272445_1002990_pt1 | contig 10931 bp, 8 predicted proteins | sample YNPCB0031_FD_194404 | JGI IMG/M metagenome (GOLD analysis project Ga0272445, IMG submission 194404) | Hot spring sediment microbial communities from Yellowstone National Park, WY, United States - YNP-CB-003-1 | ecosystem: Environmental > Aquatic > Thermal springs > Hot (42-90C) > Sediment... | reverse complement strand
CATCTTTATCCTTCCATCATCGAAGACGCCGTAGTACCTGTTTAAGACGGGGAGTTTAGGTAGAGCCTTCGATGGGACGAACACTATCCAGCGATACCTTCCTTCAACCATAAGCGGGATGCCCGTCACACGGGAAGCTTCCCTGCAGAGGTAGACAACTTCCTTACGGGTGGCTCCCTCCTTCTTAATCCAGAGGGAGTCAACTATGCCGTGGACAACCTCAAAGCCATGCTCCTCAGCCACCCTCACCGTTCTAAGAAGCGTGTCCCTCGCGTAGGCGCATACAGCCATGTGGGCGTCAACCCTACCAAACCTAGCGTTCCTATAGCCTAAATACCCGAAGCATGTAACCAGAATCCACTTTAAGGCAGCCTGCCTCAAGCTGTATATGCGTTTAAGCTCCTCATCGCCTGTACTTGCCGTAAGCTCCCTATACTTGAAGCGCTTGCTCAAAAGAAGCTCCAAGGTCTTTGGGACTATCCCCTTCCTTTTAACGCAAATGTTGTATCCCAGCTCGGGGACCCTTAAAGGTGAGTCTGGGCAACACTTACATAGAACGGTTTCAGCTGAGATGTTGTTCTTAAGCATTAGCATGGGGTACATGGATGCATAGTCAACCTCGAAGACATCGGTGTGGAACCCTACCTTAGGCTCGAAGATGAAACCTCCCCTATCAGCCACGAGAAGATCCCATGCAGACTTGAAGGCTTCAGGCACATGCCTCTTCCATGGAATAAGAGTCCCGCTCCTCCAAGCCGTGTAGAGCTGTAATGAAGACATTATGCTCCCAATCGAGGCCCTTGAAGCCCTATGGAGCGGCACCCTACAAGTCCTTGAAACCTCGATCAGGCCCTCCAGCCCGCATGCCTTATAGATGAAGGTGTTCTCCACATCTACGTGTATTCTGCCATAAAGCCTCCTCAAGGGAGCCCTATAGTATACGCGGCCGTAGGAGAAGAAGGTCCTTCCACCAACCTTCCTGAACCTCAGTGGAACGTTATCCCTGCTTAAGATGAAGCTGCTTAAAGCGTTGTTAACGTAAGCTCTATACGCCAGGTAGGGCAGCTGGAAGGAATCTCCACCCCTCGTAAATATGACGTCTGGATCCTTCCCGCGGACCGTCGAGACAAGCTCCTTAAGCTTATGAAGCTCATCGCCGCCCTCCAAAACCACCCTCTCATCATCAAACTCGACGGTTAAACGCTGTATTTCATCGCTAAACCTTGGGGCTGAGGCACCCCTCTTCACCTCAACATCCAGCCACATAGTTTTAAGGCTCGGCACCTCATAATCCGTCTCCTCGACTGAATCGAGCAGGCTGTAGCTTAACCCATCTTTCGAGGCTTCAACCTGAACCTTCGCCAGCGGGAACAGGTCCCTATCATACATGTACGCCTGCGAAACCGGGACGTCGACGTTGAAGACGTGTAGCTTACCGTAGCCTCCAAGCCTTAAAAGCTTCCTAGAAAAGAATGGAAGCCTATTGTAGTCTGTTACGTCTATTTCAAGGACCCTCTTCCTCGAAGCCTCCATGAAGTCCGCGTACATCTCTTTAAAGCGGTATCCTCCAACCGACTTGCTCCCAGCAAGCCTTCTTGGAAGCCTCTCAAGCTCCCCCGCATCTCCATATACATATATTCTCCTTGTAAACCTATCCGTAAGCCTAACACGCCTCCCATCCTCTCCAATTATCCAGACTGCTACGTCGCTTGGGCCGCATGGGTAGACGTCAAGAATCCACCCCCTAACGGCCAAGCCGCTCAACCCTCCTCTCCAAGCCTTCAAGCCTCTCCCTAACATCCATGACTTGCCTCTGAAGGCTCAGGAGGATGCACATGAACATCGCCTCGAGGAGGATAGGCCTAGAAGCATTTCCGCCGGCGGAAGCATACTCCCTGCAAGCCCTCATTAAGGCCTCGAAGGCCTCAACATCCCTCCCCCTCAAAGCCCTCTTAAAACCCTCCCATCGACTTATCTCAGCCTCCAAAGCCCGGCGATACGATGGAACAGTCCTACCCAAACCCGCCCCCCTCCACGTAATCCATCAGCGTCGGGTAAACCAATGAAAAATCAAGCGCGAATGGAGATAACTTTGGATGGCGCTCCAGGCGGAACCTAACAAGGCTCCCTGAAGAGTCAAACCTTAAAACGGTGTTTACGTAGCCAAAAAGCAAAGCCTCCAACAAGAGGCCCCTCCTACAACGCCTTCCAGCCCTATATGTCGCCACAACAACAGCCCCCCGCCTAGCAACCTCAAGTAGCTTTCCACAAACCATCCCAAACATGTCTTCAACATCACCTTTAGCTAAATCCCTATCTAGATAAAGCGAAGCAACATCAGAGACTATAACGGCCTTAGCCTTCACCTGCTCTTGGAACCTTCCAAGCTCCTTCAGTATAAGAGATGAAAGCTGATAGGCCGTGAAAGCCCTTGAAACATAAATGTTCTCTAGCGCAGCCCTAGCGTCGACACCATAACTCCTGGCTAGTTCAGCAACCAAGTAAGGGTTAAAGGAGTTTCCACCATCAACAAATAGGGCAGGCGAGTTCAAGCCTCCCTCATCAATTGGAAGCTGCGCCCTAAAGGAAAGAAGCAAAGAAATGAAGTGGGCCATGCCCCCATGAATTAAGCAGAACTCACCCAACTTTAACCCTCCGAAACCCTCATCCACTTCATGGAAACCAAGACGCAGCGAATAAACATCATCAGATGGAGATGTTGCCAAGCTTTCTCCGTTTGGTTTCACATATTTCGACCAAATAAGCGCGCGCGTCGCGCGTTAGCGGGGCTCCCCTAGGATATCCCTTGAGATATCCGAGAGCTTGACCCAGCTATATCCTTCTTAAACCTCCAACTCTCTCGAGACCACTAATGAGGACGTTAACAGAGCTAGCAACGCTAACCGTCGTTGGACCCTATACGACGATCTAATGCGCGCGTCCTAGCCCTTACATGCTTCCCGATGACACGCAACCAGCCCCTCGCAAGCTAGATAATTTACTGTCAATCAGAATAAAAGATTGCATCGTTTACTTGATGATACTTTAACCTCTAAAGAAAGGTTTTGGAGCATCTGAATAGGCTGATTGTCCATAAAGTTAATGATGAATCTATTGCGAAACTACCTTAGCAGGCTCGAGGGGCTAGCCTCAACATTCCTAGCGTTCATGCAGACAGCATGCGTACTCACTACCTGAGTTTCTGCAGCGGTTTCAATGTTAACCGATTAACTTATATTGATCCTTACCATTGAATGTATGCGTAGAAGAATGGTGAAGAGTGTTGAAATGGGAAAAAGAGCTTTCTTGAGATGTTTGAAAATCATCTAGAGGCGCGCGCATGGTGTCGTCGAACTCCATGAAATCTACATCGATGCCGCTGACAACCTCTCCCTCTAAACTCTCATGGCGGGTCCCCGAAGAGTACAAGTAATCGAAGCCCAGGTAAAACGTGCACATCTATCATATTTTTCTATCGCGGCGTAGACTATTCATTAGGTAAGCTATGAATCGCGGAGGTTTTATATACTCTAGGTTTATGAAATTGAAGTAACCTGAGGAGGAGCGAGATATGAGAAGGCTTACATTGGCCGCTCTTTTTGTTACCGCGCTTCTCATAGTGGTTATAGCCATCGCTCCTGCTAACGCGGCGGAACAAGGACCCCCAGGTATCCTTCCCATAATATATATCTCAGGTTCTGAGTATGAGATGGGCTACCAGTATGGACAGCAGGCTGCAAGTTACATTAATATAGTGAAGGACGGCTTATGGTCCGTGCTCTTAGAGAAGTATGATAGAAGCTTCATCTTGGATAAACTAATGAGGTACGATTCCTACGTGAAGCTGGAGCTACCTAAGGTCAATTATACGGCGATCTTACAAGGGATAGCGGATGGTGCTAGAGATGCAGGGTATGATGTAACTTATTGGGATGTACTGCTGATAAACTACCAAGTAGAGTTTGAATGGCTCCCTCTACCCAGTTCATGCTCTAACTTGGCGGCTTGGGGTAAAGCCACGGCCGGGGGCAAGGTTATGGTGGGCTCAAACTTCGACTACCCCTTTGGAAGGGGCTACTCCTACATACTAATGATCGTTGCTTATCCTAAGAATGGCAACGCTTTTGTATCCTTTGGAATAGCCGGCAGGCTTGGCGACAACTTCGCGATGAACGATAAAGGGCTTATCTTCATGTCTAATAAAGGGCCTAACGCGAGACCGGAGGACATAGGGTTTGGCATTGCAGACTTTATATTAAGCCCTTACATAGCCATGACCTGCTCAACGGCTGAGGAGGCGAAGGATGTAATTTTAAGCCTCTCGCTGACCAACGGCATAAATCGCCTTCTAGTTGACAAGCATGGCGGCGCCTACGTCATTGAAGCCACAGCCTCGCTAAAAGCCGTTAGGAAGCCAGGCGACTTCGGAGAGGGGGATTACATGATATCAACAAACCACTTCCTCAACTCCACCATGATGCCCTCGCAGAAACCTTGGGACCCTAAGCTGTACTATCCATCAAGTTGGTTCCGCTACATCACAGCCGAGAAATACATAAAAGATAACTATGGCAAAATCGACGCTGAGACGGTCATGAAAATCATGAGTAGCACGGACTACTGGAACGGGACTACCTGGATTAAGAACGCAGGATGGACCGGCAACACGATAAACCGCTTTGGCTTAAGCACTGCAACGCTTCATTCCGTTGTAGCAATACCGGTAGATGGCGTCCTCTACGTTTGCGCAGGTAACCCTGGCTATCCTCAATGGGGCCGCTTAGCTCCAGGCCAAACAGGGCAGTATGTAAAGGTGGAGTGGAAGAGCAGCCCGCTAGAGACGACCAAAGCTCTTTATGGAGCAGCCCAGAGGGAGCTCTTCTCCACGGCTCAAGCAATTGAGAAGCTAAGTCCAAGCAACGATTGGAGCAAGATATTATTAAATGAGAAGTTTGACGAGGTCAAGGCTATGTACTGGGAGGCAATTCGCAAATTAGCAATGGCAGAGCTGGAGGGAAACGAGCTTGAGGCCCTAAAGTTATATGGCGAAGCAAGCACAGGCTTCGCCAAGGTGCAAGATTTATGCAAGTACTTAAGGAGCCTCTCCGCCTTTTCCACAATTGAGTCGACCCTAGTCGACGCGCTAAAGGAGATAAACGCGACGATAACTTCCATAAATAAAGCGGTGACCACGATAGAAACCGACTTAGGTAAAGTTAAGGCGGACGTTTCCCTCGTGAAAGGATGGCTTCCAGTCACGGTTGATATGACACCAGTATGGATAGCTGTACTATTAGCCCTGATCGCGGCCATCGCGGCAATCACGAGCGTCATTCAAATCAGGCTGAAAAAGACAAAATAAACCTCCACAACATTTTTTCTTTCTATTGAGTTATTTTAGCGCGTAGAGGAGAAGAAGAATATTGTACCTTATATCCAATACCTAATAATTTGCATCGCTACCGCTCTTTCCATAAAGGCTGGAGCTAGAGAAACATTAGCTTTTGAACATCTTTCTTGGAGAGGTAGAGCGTACGCTTAAGCGATAGATTTGAAGCGAACCCAGAGAGCGCTTCTGAGGTCTACTCTTAAACAAGCGGAAGGTGGTGGTTAAGGCTCACGGTAGCCCTGCAAGGGATGAAGCTGAAATGTCTAGGAGGCGGTTCTAAAATGTCTAGGAGGCGGTTCTAACTCCTTGAAACCTTCGCTGCGGTCAACAGGCTTCCCGATGCGCTGAAAGCCCTCACGGAAGGGATAGCTCACCTGCTTAATTTGCTTTAAACTAGAATAGCGGTTGATGTTTAACAAGGCAGTTCCGAGTGACTCAAATACATCATCAGGAGTAGCCTTTCTTATAGAGCTTGTAGCGTTTATGAGGCTCAACCACCTCTATAACGACCGTGTCCCCCTCCTTAACGTCGTTACGCTTGAACCACTCCCTCAGCCCCTTGGTGAAATATCTTCCAGCGCTCTGGTCGCCCTCCTTATCGTTAGCAAGTCCTCCTGCTATGTGCGTCTCTATCTCTCCAACGTTCGTCTCCAAGATAAAGGGGATCTTGTAGCCTGGAAAGAGGTGCCTATACTTCTTCGGAACGTCTATTAGGGCGTATTTAATGGCGCTCTTCGTCAGCTTGACTTCAATCCTCGATACCGCGGGCCTCGCGGGCCCCTCAACCTGCAGGGTAGGTTGCGGTCGAGGCAGCGACCTTCCCTCTAAGGCCGACACCCGCTTCTCCAAATCCAAAATCCTTACTTCTAATAGGTTTGGAACTTTGTAGTCTACGCTCTTAAGGTAATTTAAGAGGTCGTCTATTTTGACGTTGTGCTTCTCTAGGCCCTCGAGCAGTTCCCTGACCTTCCTAGCCCCGCCCAGACGCTTTTTCAAAGCCCAGAGCTCAAACTCTTCCGGCGTCATAGGTGACTGAATATACATCATTTAACACCTCCAAAACCGAGATATGTAGATAAAACATCGCGTCCATCCGCCGTTAGCCTGTACCCTCCGTTAGTATTTCTATTGAGCAAGCCGCTCTTGCACATCTTATCTAGGATCCGGCTAATTCTGGGTGCGAATGAGAAATTGTAGTCCTCATAGTCGCTATCGGCGAGCTTGCCCTCCCTTAAAAACTTCTTACAGTCCATCTGCCTCAAGCTCTTACAGTTGTCCCACAGCTCCCTCGCGCTCTTAATCTCGCCCCTCTCCGCGGCGTACTTGAGGATCTGGATCGATGAGGCGGCTAAATCATACGACAAGCCCGGTATATCGCCGAGCGACGTCGGCGGGTTGAGCTCAACGACCCTCTCGAGGTCGGATATATCGATGATTGGGATCTCGAAGGCTCTATCCCAGCGCTTATAACCCTTGCAGACGAGCACAGGGTTGATTTTAACACCCATGTTTTCGAAGTATTCTCTGACCTTCGTTAGGCGCGTGAGCTCGGTTCCAATGTCAGCCCTCTCCCCAACCTCCACCTCGACGTGGAAGTTCAACCCTCCCTCAAGCGGATGGCCGAGAGGGGTCGGCACGTTCAAGAAGAGTATATCCAATTCGGTGCTCCATTTCCCAGGTGGAAAGATCTTGTGATAGAGGTCCGAACCTATGTCCACGTTCCTTAAGACCTTCATGTTGCTGCGCAGACCCTCTGCGTGAGCAGGATCGTAGAGCGAGCATAGGTGAAGGAAGAGGTTCTGAAAGGCGACGGCTGCGAACCTCTCATTCCTCCTAGTGACGCCGTAAACCTCGAGGATCCTATCCATGCGCTCTAGGAGGTCCAAGAGGTTCCGTGAAGAGACGGCATCATCGATGAGGGCCATTAAGCTCGCCAATCCAACAGCAAAGTTTGTCGGTGGACATTAGATAAAGCTTTTGGCCTTAGACGAAGACTGGTGACATACCTCTTGAGGAGGCCATCCTCCCTCTGTCCATCCCAGCATGGGCTCCTCGACCAACAGCGCTACACCTGAAGGGCTTGAGGCCCTCGACCGTCGGGGAAGCCGTTTTCTGTAGGGACGGCATGTAATGATGACGTTGTTCAAAGGGTCTCCCCTTAGAGCCTAGGAGGCCTATAAGGGGTTGAGGGCGGCTTGCCTAGAGGTCGCTGCAAGGCGGTTGTGAGGGCTGCCCAATACGTTTAGGCTGCTTTGAGGGCTGACGACGAGGGAAGCATGAGCTCTCGGAAAACTTTATTGGGGGAAAGCTTAATCAAAGCCGCGCGGAAGCCTTAGGTCAGGCGATGGGAGATGGAGAAGAGGGACTTATTGCTTTACTTCATCTACGCGCCGGTGAAGAACTTAGAGCTTATGAGCCCTCTTCAGATAATGAAGGGCCTGTTCCTCATCAAGCAGGAGCTCGGGCTTGAAGACTTCTACGAGTTTGAGCCCTACCTCTACGGCCCCTGCAGCTTCGAGGTCTACCGAGACCTCGAGTTCTTAGCTAAGGAAAACCTCATCACGCAGGTCCCCTCAGCCGCTGGAAGATGGTCTTACTACAAGATCACCCCATTAGGGAGGAGCAAGATTAAGGAAGTCTCGAGCAGCATGGATGAGAGGCTGGCTAAGGGGATCTTGGAGGTGAAGAAATTTATCGCTGGAAAGGGCATCTTTGAGCTGCTGCAGTACGTCTACAGCAAGTACCCAGAGTACGCGAAAAACTCCATCATAAACTTGGAGGCATTGATGAGGTGACCCTCGTCATAGCGGTCAAATGCAGGGACGGCTTAATCTTCGCATCCGATGGGCAGGCCACGTCGTTCTCCTCAGGCGGCCCCATAAGGCAGAGGTACAAGAAGATATACAAGATCGACGACTTGCTTTTCGGCGCGGCCGGCAGCGTCGGCATCATTCAAAGGTGTATGGAGGAGGTTAAGAAGTATGGGAAGCTGATTTCCGAGAAGGGCTTAAACACCCTCATCGAGGAGAGAGGGCCGGATGGGAAGGTGACGCTCATCTCGGCCAGGGATAAGATACGCCAACTGATCTTCTCGGTAAATAAGCAGGAGCTTGAACGACATAGGGCATTCTACGGCAGCGAGGAGGGGGCGCCCGTGGCGAACATATTGATCGCGTTCTACGACCGCGAGGAGAGGAGGTTCAGGATATGGCACATACTGCCGGACGGTGGAGAGGAGTTCCTAGAGGAGCTTGGCTATGGGTGCGCTGGGATCGGAGATACCTTCGCCCACGCATTCATCAAGGACTACTACAGCTCCGATTTAAGCGTGGAGAAGGGGAAGGTCCTAGCCTACAGGGTCGTAAAGGACGCCATAGAGATAGGGGCCTTCGGGTTGGGCGAGCCCATCGACATATGGACGATAAAGATGGTGGACGGAAAACCCGAGATCCGCGACCTAACTAGCGATGAGATTTTAGCACTTAATGACACCTACTTGCTATGGAAGGAGTTGGAGAGGAAGATATTCATGGAAAAGACGTAGCTTTTACTTCAGAGCCTCAAGTCAAGAAGGATGAGCTCCTTATAGCGCTTCGAGAAGCGGTGCGAAGGACTAGAGGGGTTTCGAGTGAGGAGGCTACTTCCTCGTAGCAGACGCGCTGAAGTGAAGGGTCGCTAAGGATGAGGGGCAGCTATGGAGAAGCGCCTTGCGCCCAGGAGCGCTCCGCGCCTCCTCCAAGTCAGATTACGTTTGAGCTTGCGGCTCTCCGATGGCAGCATACCTTCATCAAGGCTTCATCTCCAACTGTTCTCCCATGCGAAGAAGAGCCTGATCTACTATGAGCGAAGCACACGAAATTCAGGTCATAATACTTAGAATTAAATGGCATAACTTCTATGCACAAAAGCTCAGCGGAGGCAGAGCGATTCTTGGAATAAGTTACAGGTGAATTAGTGAAAGCACACCTGGAATGATACTATTGTAATTCCTTATCACTACTGACTCAACATAGTAACGACCTTTTAAGTTGCCAAGCCAATTGATGTTTTCAACTCCACTACTCCTCCCCTCATCTGATGTTAAAGCCTCATAAACTGTACGGAGGTGCAAGTGCGATGATATAGCACGATCATAACGGGGTATGAAGATACCCTTAGGAGCGATCGACCAATCTACCCTAAAATCTTCCGTTGCTCCAGGTTTAGCCATAAGTCTCCAAAAAATGAACGCGCAGCGTCCATTTCCCCTCACGATTCTCATTGCTGTTGACGCGATAGTGGTTTGAAAATCCCTTGATAATCGAAAAAGAGTATCTATCGAGATACCATAGTGCGCAAGTTTCGGCTCGAATAGGTAGCCTGGCATGAGGATTTCTCCAGCCCCCAAGTTGCAAAGAAACTCTATCTCACTGCTCACTATCGGAACGTCTGCTGCTAGAATGCTGTTGGAGGATGTACCGATACTTTTCATGAGAAATACGTGAATAAGCTCGTGAGCAACCGTGAACCTTTTTCTCCTTATAGGTTTTTCCTTTGAAACTTCAATGACAAAACCATTTTTCAAGGGGATGACCTGTCCGTCTATGTTTGGATCTCTAACTTCTCTAACCCTAATTCCATAAAACTTTGCTAATGCAAAAACATCGATGGGTGGCTTCATGCCTGCGCTCTTAACGAGTCGTTGAGCAAGTTTTAGGATCGCGTCCTCTGGATCATCAGAGCCTTCTCTCTTTAAAAAATCTTCGATCAAAAAGCTCCTTAAGTGCCGTTCGCTAACCATTTTCTTCGCCTCTATAATGCTTCAGGCGATGATATAGGCTGCGTAGCTGACCTTTGTCTATACTACTTCCCTTCGAGAGCCGCCTAGCGATGGCCAGGAGTAGCTCATAGTCCCTGAAGGGAACATTATATTCGCGGGCAAACTCAGATACCGTGCGACTTATTTCTAGGCCTCGCAGCTGATCTTCTGTGATGCTGGGATCGACGAGATAGGAGGGCGGCACTCCGAGTATGTGAGCAGCTTTATATAAAAGTACCCATGATGGATTGACAACGTAAAACTCCTCTTCCAGCGCCTTGACGCACTCCGTGTTAACTCCTATCAGATCTGCAAGATGTTGCCGCGACATCCCTTGGCGCTCTCTACTCTCTCTGATCCTTCTCCCAAGGATCCTGGCCTCTTCCCTCATCTCGAGGAGGAAGGCTCTTTGGGCGAGGAGCTTAGGCCTTAGCTCCCTCAGTAGCTCGCTAAGTGATCGCTCCAGATCATCAGGCTCCCTGTATTCAATAATAAACTTGGCTGCAAAGTCTCCCTTGATCATCCGCGTCATGCTTCGGTCCGTCTCGATCAATAGGATAACAGGCTTACATCCTTGAAACGCAGCCCTGTTTTCATACCCAACTCCGTGACTGGGTTTTCCCATGTACGCTATGACAACGTCAGAGTCCATGAGTGCTCGAAGATCCTCAAAGTGAACTGTGGAACTTGGTACATTAGGATGCTTAATAGGATCAAAAAATCTATGAGGTACATAGGGCTCAA
>Ga0272445_1002989_pt1 | contig 10931 bp, 8 predicted proteins | sample YNPCB0031_FD_194404 | JGI IMG/M metagenome (GOLD analysis project Ga0272445, IMG submission 194404) | Hot spring sediment microbial communities from Yellowstone National Park, WY, United States - YNP-CB-003-1 | ecosystem: Environmental > Aquatic > Thermal springs > Hot (42-90C) > Sediment... | reverse complement strand
TAAGGTTTTTTCAATTCTATTCATTCTTTCATTGAACATCTTAAACATTTTATTAAAATCCTCTCTAAGCCTTGCTTGCTCTTCCCTAAGCCTTATTTGCTCTTCACTGAGCCTTGCTTGTTCCTCCCTAAGCTTTACCTGCTCCTCGCTTAAGCTATCAAGCCTTTTTAGCACCTCTAATAAACCTAAATAACCTGCTACAGCATATCTAAATTCTAAATCCTTTTCTAAAAGCTCTAAAAACTCCTTTTTTAATTCTGCCACAAGAACCCCTCTATAAACCGTAAAGAATCAAACCTATTCTATTTATTTTAATACCTTCTCTTTTATTAATTTTAACCCGCTTTTTTCTAACATTTATGCCTGATTCTATACCCATTTGGCTTAAATAGTTGAAATTTTCTCTTGAATCAAAGGCTCCATCGGCTAAGGCTCTTTTTATTTTAGCCTTTTTATTAGCCTCTTCAATTAAAGGCTTTTAAGCATTCTTTTAATGCTTTCATCCATAGCTTTTAAAGCTAAAATTTGCTTTGATTTAACGTCTACAGCCAAATGTATTTTTAAATAGCCTCTTCTAACTTTCCATTTATGCCTAATCCATTCGCCTCTATTTGCTACTTTTATTCCAGAAGCATCTAAGGCTATGATGCTTGCTTAGGCTCATTTAAGCTTAATTTAGGCTTTAAATCTAGCTTAAGGCTTTCTAAGCGATTCCATATTGTTGTATAATCAGGCACCTTTAATTTAGGCTCAAATTTGGCTAAAGCGTTTAAAAATCCTTCCAATTGCCTAAAAGCTTTATAAAGCTCCAAGGATAAAGATATTTCCCTCCTCTTTTTCCTTTATTCATTTCCTCTAGTTCTTTAATTATATTTTCTAAAAAATCAAATTCTATAAGAAATTTCTCCATGCTTTACTAAAGCCTTGTTATATTAATCCAATCTCTAGCCATAACGTATCAAAAGGCTTTATGCCGGATATATGGCAACCATTTAGAAAGCTTATCGGTACTCCCTTACTTGGGCTACATTTTAAAGAGGTGAAAATAGAAGGCGAGGTATACACATGAGAAAATATGAGCGAGTTATTTTTCAAAATAAACTAAGTAGGCCAAAATCCTTTTTTAAGGCGAAAAGCGCTTGGCTTTCTCTTAATCCTTATTCTTTCCGCCAATGCATGTGCGATCACTGGTAGAGCAATTGTTGCATCGCAGTAACATTGTGCAAAACTTCCTTCTAACGTTTCTTTCCCCCCATGAGATTGCCTCTTCAAAATGTACAACCTGAAACTCCGCCCCATTGCAGCGCATCTGTTGTTATTTGAACAGCATATTTATGGGGATAGTAAGTCTCATCTGTTAAGTTGCGCTTCTTGGATATTTTTTCTCTATTCGGAATTCGCTTGTGGGGATATAAAAGATCAGCGCATACGGCAAAAAGTTGTATAAAATCTTTTGGAACCCCCACCTATGTATATTACTCCGGTATCCTTGATTTTTTTCCGCTATTTTCATAAATTCCACATAATCCTTTACAGCATCAATAGTCAAATTGAAACCTCTACTTTTGGCAATAAGAGCTGCATCTCCATAAGGACTGTCAACTATTGCCGGACAGAAAATTGGCACCTTTTTTCTGCAGCTATCGCAACAATGCTTCTAATCCCCTTTTTGCATAGGTACTTCCCAAAAAGGTACAAAAATTCCCTTGAAGAATACTTATAATTTTCATTGTGTTTGGATAAATTCTGCAATAAACTCTGTCATTTTTAAGTAATCATCTTCTCTTCCATAAACATCATAGTACCTATTAACTCCAATCTTAAATAACTCTTTATCATTTACTAAATGATGGCCTTGATAGTAGCTAAATCCCATCGCCTCTACAATGTCCTCGGAAACGTTAGCTCCGGTAGAAACTAAAACGTCAATAAAGTTGTTTTCAATAAACCAGTTAATTATTTTCCATTGTCCTGCGGTCGAGAGAGATCCAGCTAATCCCATCATTATGGTTACATCTTTATCCTTAATCATTCTTTCGATGATTTCAGTTACTTCTGCTAGTTTTCTACCCTGAAACCCTGTTTGCGCCATTTTACGTGGGAGTTCCGAAATCGATGTTGATGTTGTGACTTCAATTGCCTTTACCTTCTTTGAGAGAAATTTGTTAACATTCATTTTATTCATATAAGGGTAAAAAAGTGATGATGAAAAAATGAAAGTTTAGATAGCTTCCACCATTGGCATTTCTCTATCAACTCTTCTAAGATTCTCAGCAACTTCTTTAAAGGCTTCTAAATGTTTTTCAATGTCCTCTTTTGTATGTTGCACCGAAACAGTCCATTGCTCATCAGGTCCGGGAGCCATAGGGATAATACCCCTGTTCATCATGATCATTAGGTATAGGTGCCATCTTGCAACTTCCGTGGTTAGAAAATCCCTCCAATTTTCAACCCTCTTGGTTTTCGTGAAATGCACGGTACCACTTGTGCCAGCCCACTGAACTATTGCGGAAATCCGTGTATCCTGTATTATTTGTTCATAGCCCCTCGCCAGCATTTCAGATAGTTTTGTTGCCTCAATCATAGCTTCTTCCGTTAATATTTGTGAGAGAGTAACTATTCCAGCAGTTATGCTAAGCGGATTAGAATTAAAGGTGCCTGCATGAGAAACTACACCGGGCACAACGCATTCCATTATCTCTTTTCTCCCCGCCACTAGAGATAGTGGATAGCCTCCAGCTATAGCTTTACCCATAGCGACGAGATCTGGTTTAACCTTGAAGTATCCAGTAGCGCCTCTATAGAATTTTCCACAAGTTTTCACTTCATCGAATATAAGAACTGAATTGTATTCATCAGCTATTTCTCTTAATCCCTTTAAGAATTCTGGTTTTGGGAGAACAAAACCCATGTTCATTGGTATGGGTTCCAAGATGATTCCTGCCACATCATTTCCATGAGTTTTCATGATTGTTTCAACGGCTTCTAGATCATTGAATGGTGCCACTAAAGTATTCTTTACAATTTCTTCTAGAATCCCCTGTGAAGCTGGAACTTGATTTGGAAATCGAGGATGCCCAGCCTTAGCTTTGGAAGGCTTCACGCTCACTAAAAGAGAATCACCAAAACCATGATAGCACCCTTCGAACTTCAATATTTTTTTCCTTCCAGTAAAAACCCTTGCAAACCGAATAGCATAATTTGCGGCTTCTCCACCAGTAGATGAGAATTTCACCATGTCAACTCCATATCGTTCACATATTATTTTTGCTAACTTATATGAATCCTCAAATTCAAAGCCTAAAATTGTGCTATTAACCACTCTTTCATTAATCGCTCTCACCAGTATAGGATGAGTATGTCCACTTACTAAAGCGCCAAACGCAAGATTAAAATCTATATACTCATTACCATCAGCATCCCATAGTCTAGATCCTTTTCCTCTACTAAAATAAATGGGATAAGGCTCGAAGATTCTATAATTGCTATGAACACCATAAGGGGTTACCTTAATGGTTTCTCTATAGATTTGCTCAGAACGTTTCGTTCTCTCAATAAATTTCCGCTTTTCCACTTCATAAACTTCGCTCATAATTTTTCCCCTAGAATTCGCTTTCCTCCTTATTATTTCATTTTACTTTAATATAAGATTTTACTCAATGCTAGATAGCTAAATGATAAGGTAGCATTTGATGTTCTACTTAATTTCACTAGAGTGCAATTTTATGATGATGCTAAAATTTTTCTCTGCTTTCACAACCTTTAAGTTTTTTATATTTGTTGATCTTCGCGTTAATATATTCTATTTTCTCTGCAAGATTTAAATGCTTTAAATTTTTGAATATATTTTTCTTTTCCTGTGGTCTACTGTCACCAAAAACAATTTTATTACAAGGAAAGGTACCATGAGTATTATGCTTTTTCTATTCCCTGATACTGTAAGAAGCGGGATAAGAAAATTCTGGAACTCAAAAATGGAATAATAGACTCAATATTATTATGAGAAATGGATTACTTAGCTTGTGCCCTTAAACGCTTCCTAGAGGAATACCCAATCTTCCACTTCGTTATACCATTGTTTTTTGGTTCCAATTTTAGCCCTAAGTTTCCAGTTTAAACTTTTTGGTTGCTCCTCAATGTAGTTAAGTATTTTCTCTATTCTCTCAATTATGATTATTTTATCATTTTCTGTTAATATGTCGTTACCTCTAGCGAAGTCTTTAACTTTTTGAAGATTAGTCGTTACTGTATAATAAAAGCCCCAGTCAGAAGTTAGTCCTGCTCGTGCTAATGCCTCAAGATTTATTGTTTCATTATCTCCTTTTCCAACATCATGAGCTCTCAGCAACACAATGGTGTGTTTGATATCTCTCTCGTTGATTTTCACTATTTGTGTTTTCTGCAATAGTAATTCAGAAAGCGGAATGGTGGGAAAATCGGTCTCCAAGCGTTTTCTAAAGTCTATTGTATGATTCATCTCTAGTTTATCAAAAAACACTTCTACCATTGGAACTTTATCCCCAAAGTATATGTGCCTTTTCATACCATAGTGCATTTGTAGTCTTCGATCAATTTTATATCCTCGTTTCTTAAAGAAGTCTAGTATTTTCTCTCGAAATTTACCATAGCTTGCAAAATCGATGTCTTTGAATATTCTTTCTCCAATAGTCAGCTTTTCCCACAATTCTCTGTATTCCACGGTATGTAGGTAAATTCCTACACTGCCCATTACCCGTAATATGATTCCCTTTTCAGCAGCCTCTTTAACACATGATAAAGCTTCTTCAATAAAAATTGAGGGGGAAGGATACTCTTCTATCGGAATTTCTGATGGCAACCTAAGCTTACTTGTCATGTTTTAGCTTCCCCTATCCAGAGGTAAACTGAACATTCTTAACTTTCGTTTCGTCAAGGGTAATAATTACTCCACGCAAAATTCCTTCAGAATATTCGCTTCCAGGATTAACGCATACAGTTCTTCCAATCTTTTGAGATGCTCTGGATTCATGAATGTGACCATGAAGCCCTAATAATGGTTGATACTCTTTTATAGCTTTTAGGACAGCAGTACTACCAACATTAATCATCTCGTTTACGGATGGTACTAAATCCTTAGAGAGTTTATATGTTAGATCCAAACTTGTGCCATAAGGGGGCACATGAAAATTAAAAATTGCTTTTTCCATATCTTCAATCTGTGATGCAAGTTCATTGATTTTTTTTGCCAATTCATCTTCACTGCATTCTCTTGGAGTATCCCAAGGAGTGGGGTTAGACCAAGATAAGGTTATCATTTCATGATCATTTACAGTAACTTTTCTAGAATCAGTGTTAATAGCATATGTGAAGTTATCTAAAACTTCGTTTACTTCCAATAAATCATCATTGCCTGGAGCGATGAACACTTTTATACCTGAATTTTTCATTTTTTCTTCAATAATTTTGTCCCAGCTCTTGAGCCTTTCTATTACTAGTCGCTTAAACAACTCCTCTGTTTTTCCAGCACCTAAATGTATTTTCCTTATTTGAGCATCTATTCTTCCAGTAAGGGTTTTTCCTTCAGCCATTAATTCACTTACTTCCTCTTGTGTCGTAATAAAGTAATAGTTACCTGTTATGGCAATTCTTTTTTGTAGAGCTTGCAATTCTTCTTCGGTTTTCGCTATTATTTCTTGTCCTAAAAAATTGCATATGTAACTACCATTGGGTTGCTTTATTATTGGATTAATCATTTTACCACTAAGGTCGCCAAGTAAGATGCCAATATTTACTTTATATATTCTTAAGGCATTAAGGAATTTTCTAAGGCATATTTCTGATCCATGAATATCGGTAGCAAAAAAAAGCTTAATAACCATTTTATTTCTCCAGTTGAGAATAATATTTTACTTTTTATTTAATGAATCAGGAAATTATACTCAATATATATTAAATAAAATAAATATTTAAAGTTTTCTAAATTAAGGAGCCGCAATTCTTAATTTCCTAACTAAAGCTTTTTAGATTTTCCAAAAAAAGTTGAGGGTTTATAAAAGCTATTCTGGTGGTAATTCTTTGAATGCTAGTGTTACGTCAATTCCTTCTTTTGATCGTTTCCACTTCCAGAAATAATACCAAGAGATGCCGGCCACTCCTACGAGTATGTAGATGGGAGTCCACACAATATTTAATCCTCCCATAGCTGGAGAGGTGTAAATGGCCCATATTACTATACCTACGAGTATCAAACTCAAAATACCGGACATTACAGCAGTTTTGCGCCATCTATGTGGAGAGGCTTCCCATATATGCCTAACCTTCTTAACGAATGGAAATAGCATAACAGATATTCCCAGTATTCCCCATACAGTTAAAGCATCTAAGCCTGTTATCGAAAGCCCTCCTAATACTTCTGGGAAAAAGCAGTAATGTATAATTGCTGCTTCCCCTAGTATTAATTCAAGAACGTAAAGCTTAACTGGTGTATTAAATCGTGGATGAAGATCCGTGAACCATCGTGGCCCAATTTGATCCATTCCCTGCGCAAATAGAACTCTGGCAAATATAAGATAGCTGATTGGTATCCAAATGAAGTCAAAGATTATAAAATTAATGCCTATCAAAAATTTAAGTATAATGTTGTTCGTAAGGATTGCAGCGAGATTAGCGTAAGTTGGTGGAAACGGCATAGTATACCATTCTGGTCTCTCGTTGTCTATGTATGCTATTGCATGTGCAAATTCATAACCTAACTTATTTTGTAGCAGATATCCTAACCACACACAGAAGAAACTGGGTACTAAGGCAGCAATTATCTGTGCCCCCAATATGTTGCGCTCAGGTCTCTTCACTTCACCACCAATATACCCAATGCAGAAACCATAACTAAGAACCCATGTAACAGTTGGTACCATACCTAGTGTTGCCACCCAATCCCAAGTGGTTTTTACGTAACCAGCTTCCTTCGCCAAGGATATAGTTTCCTCGAAGCTTGGAGAACCATACTGTGCAGCTATAGCATTCCATATTGATATGAAACTCTCACGGGTCACCATAGATAATAGAACGAAAGCTATAATCAATCCTATCATTCCGATTAAAAATAAAGTCCTCTGTATTATAAGGTAGATTCTAAATCCAGAAACTACTATTATAAAGCTTAACACATTTATTACTGAAGCTACTATAAGCATACCTATAGGCGTAGTCCAGAACTCCACAGTTTCAAGGGGTATTCCCAACGTGCCAGCAAGTACTGGTATTCCAGGATTAGCTACCCAAGGAGCAAGTATCCATATCCAAGCAGTCATCGTAAAGAGACCTTGAGCCCAGCTTGTAGCAGTTCCTACAGCAGGGTGTAGTATTCTTGAGTTATAGATATAATCTCCACCGCTTCTGGGCATAGAGCCTCCAAGAATACCCCAGGCAAGAGCAACTCCAAATATTGTTAGAAACGCAGTGATAATTGATGCCAGTATAAGGTTTCCTCCAGGAAAAGTGTAGTATGTCCAACTATGTACATTCCATAACGTTACTCCAATACCATTATTCATGAATCCGAAGAGAAAAGCATCAAGAAGTGAAGCTTCTTTTGTTAATCCGCTAGCTTTTCTAGCGAAAACTGCCAAAATCTCCCACCTCTAAAATTTATGAATCTTTCCCTTCGGTATTAGTGTTTATTCTTACACCTTTATAAACCTTTTCCTTAATTGGGCATGTCCGAATAAATTATTTTTAACATTCTTTATTTATTAATAGAATAATGTTGATTTTTTAATTGCAATTTTAGACAATGTTTTAACCTTTATAGATCTTATTTAAAATTTAAGAAAGCCAAAAAGCATTAGCTTTGAACAATGGTGACTTTTGCTATATCTTCATAAATTTCGTTTTTGAACCTTTTTTCTTCTATTCTTCTTATTAATTCTTTGTACTCCCTATCCCCAGTTATTGGCAGAAGATCTTGAAGTTTAACCCTTTAATTTCTAATTAACCCTTCCCAAGAGATGAATAGCCTTCTTTAAGGAAACTTTTGGTAAGTTTACTAAGCCGTAGCGCTCGGTTATAGCCCTTAGACTTAAACCAGCTAAATAAAGGACTATTGCCCAAACCTTCTTCTCAAGCGAAACCTTATTACGCTTAAATAGCCCATAAACCTTAACAGCCTCTAAAAGCTTTCCAAAAGCGTGCATGACTAAATCACCAAGCCTTTAAGAGGCCTAGAAAGCCGACAAAAACCTTATCTTGCCAGTATCCCGTAAAGTATATTAATAACAAAATAATTAGAAACAATAGGAGCATATTATCAATGAGTATCAACATCATAAAATGTGATATCATGAAAGTTCTAGATAGATTTAATTTAAAAAAATCGATGGGGTTTATTGGTCAACTTTATCCTGTATTATTGGATGCAACAGGCCAATATGTTATAGATGGAGTGCATCGTCTAAAAGCTGATCCTAACTGGCCAAAAGTTAAACTGAGCCAAATTAAACATAAGGAGCAAATCTTAGTTGCACGTATAATTGCAAATATGTGTAGAAGAGAATTATCTGTCTTTGAAAAATCTGAAATGTTTAATCAGCTTGCTGAAATATTAAGAAGAGAAAGAAACATTTCAACAGGAGAAATTGCAAAAACTATTTCAAAAATGACCGGCATCTCCTATCGTACTGTTGCACGTTATCTTTCGCATAAATTTAAGGATATGAATATGGCCCGTAGGAAAAAAGCTGTTGCCAAATTGGCAACAATCAAAATAGATGAAGCCCCTAAATTAGAAGAGATCCCCGCATTTCCCAGAGAAGAAAGATTAGTTACTGATGAAAAAGGCAATGTGATTCTTCTTAAAGCTGTTTTTAAACCTAATGAACGAACTGGCTTTCATTATCATAGCTCTAATTTCTATTTGTATTGTTTGGAGGGGAGGGGAAAATGCCAAGTTGGTGTACCTCCATCCGTTAATGAGGTTGATCTTTATAAAGGGATTGTAGTTTATGTTAGTAAACTTTCACTTCATCAAATCGTTAACATAGGATCAGAGAAAATGGAAGTTATCTCTTTTTATCATCCACCAATAAAAAAGGCGATGCTTTATTTAGAAGAGAAAAATGCATGGTAATTTGCATCTTAAAACTTTTTTAATTGTTTATTTATCTTTTTTTGCTAATAAATATGTATTGTGAAATATTAAAATGGAAAGTTTTGAAATTAAAGAAGTTAAAGCAAGAGAAATACTTGATTGTAGGGGTAATCCAACAGTTGAAGTTGATGTTATAACAAAAGGATGTAGTTTAGGTAGAGCGCAAGTTCCAAGCGGGCGATCTACAGGGAGGTATGAGGCTTTTGAACTTAGAGATGGTAACAATAGATATCATGGGATGGGTGTTCTTAAGGCTGTTAAAAATATAAATGAAATTATAGCTCCTGCATTAAAGGGAAAAGATGTAACAAAGCAGAGGGAAATTGATGAAATAATGATTGAACTTGATGGGACTAAAAATAAATCAAGGTTGGGAGCTAATGCGATTGTTGGAGTATCACTTGCTGTAGCGAAAGCTGCAGCCAATGCTTTAAAACTTCCCCTTTATAAATATATTGGTGGATTAAATGCTCATGTTTTACCTGTTCCAGTTTTAGATCTTATAGAGGGGGGATTGCTTGCTGCTAGCGATCTTGATTTTCAAGAACATCAAGTAATGCCTATTGGAGCTAAAAGTTTTTCAGAAGCTATAAGAATTGGAATGGAAGTTTATCATGAATTAGGAAAAATTTTAGTTAAAAAATATGGTAAACACTCTTTAAATGTAGGAGTAGAAGGGGGATATACACCTCCAGGAATGAAGGATCCAAGAGAAGCTTTTGAGGTGGAATTAAAAGCTATAGAGGAATTGGGATATAATGATAAATTTGTACTTAGTTTAGATTGTGCTGCAACTCATTTATACAATAGAAAAACTCAAAAATATAATTTAATGGGAAAAGAAATTACTCGAGAAGAGCTTATAGATTTTTATAAGGATTTAGTTTCCGCATATCCTCTTAAATCTATTGAGGATCCCTTGGAGGAAGAGGATTTTGAAGGGTTTGCAGAATTAACTAAAGTTTTAAACATTCAAATAATAGGTGACGATCTTTTTGTTACAAATATGGAACGGTTAAGAAAAGGAATTAATATGGGTGCTGCTAATGCTATTTTATTAAAAGTTAATCAAATAGGAACTCTAAGCGAAGCTTTAGATGTAGCTGAAGTAGCCTTTAAAAGTGGTTATGGTGTGCAAGTATCTGAAAGATCTGGGCAAACTGAAGATACATGGCTAGCAGATTTAACTGTTGGATTAAATGCTGGTCAAATAAAAACGGGTGTAACCAGAAGTGAAAGAATCGCTAATTACAATCAACTTTTAAGAATAGAAGAAGAGCTTAGCAATAAAGCTGAATATGCTGGAAAAAACTTTAAAACCCCTTGGAAATAAATACTTTTTGGCATTCATTCATATATAGTTATTCAGAAACGAGAACCTATCGAATAAAGAGTGGATGGAATTGAAATCCTTAATGGAGTCCACCTACTTTTAAAAATGAAGAAAGAAGATAATTTTCAGAATTTAATGGAGAGAAAGTTGGGAAGTTTAATATTCCCTTTTGGAAGAAGAAAAGTTAAAGTGGATATCCCAAAAGCTAATCTACTTCAAATTTTGAAAATAAAGAGGTGTAAAGGTGTTACAAATGAGGTTGAAGAGATAAAAAAAGCATTGCAAAATCCTATAGGCGTGCTTCCTCTCAATGAAATTGTTAAGCCTAGGGATAAAGTTACGATTGTTATTAGTGATAAAACACGCCCTGTCCCAAATCGCAAAATTGTTCCATGTATACTTAATGAATTAAATAAAACAGGAGTAAGGGACATAACAATTTTAGTTGCCCTTGGTATGCATAAAAAAAATACT
>Ga0272445_1002987_pt1 | contig 10931 bp, 6 predicted proteins | sample YNPCB0031_FD_194404 | JGI IMG/M metagenome (GOLD analysis project Ga0272445, IMG submission 194404) | Hot spring sediment microbial communities from Yellowstone National Park, WY, United States - YNP-CB-003-1 | ecosystem: Environmental > Aquatic > Thermal springs > Hot (42-90C) > Sediment... | reverse complement strand
CATTCCAGTTCCAGTCAAAGTGATGGAGAAGGTTGGGACATACAGGTTCGTCTTGCACTTTTATGACGACTATGGTGACAGCTATAAAGACCACGAACCAAAACCTGCTTTGGAGGTGAATGCTACTATAAAGCCAATTATTGTCTGCATCGATCCAGGGCACGGTGGAGATAAGCCTGGGGCTGTTGGACCTACTGGGTTAACAGAAAAGGAAGCCAACTGGGAAATTGCTTTAAAGATTAGAGAACGGCTTGAAAAAGAAGGGTATAAGGTGCGCATGACACGCTTAAAAGACTACTACAGGGGACTCGAGGAATGCATAGAGATAGCACATGGAAAAAGGTCTGAGGAAGGAAAGCTTCTAAATAAACCGGAACCGCCTGCAGATATCTTTGTATCCATACACAACAATGCTGTGCCTCCCGGTTCAGGGAGAGAGCCTTTAGGTGCAATAGTGTTTTACTATAAACCGATAGATTACCGTCTTGCTCAATGTCTTTACAACTACCTTCACAAAGCCAACCCTGGTAACATAAAGGATGGGCTTCGGGAAGGCGACTTTTTTGTGTTAAGAAACACAAACATGCCCGCTGCGCTGTGTGAATGCGAGTTCATATCGTCAAAAGATGGGGAGAAAAATCTAAAGGATGAATCATTCCGAAAGAAAATCGCTGATGCTATTTGTGATGGTATCAATGAGTATTTTGGTAAGCTTTCGAAAGGTAGGTGATAATCTACCATGCGTAATCTTTGGTTTGTAGTGCTTTTGAGCATTGTAATTTTGTCCTTAGGGTTATGGATATTATGGATATTTTTCTCAAAAAGGAATATTTCCTACTATGTTGCCTTCCCTGAGTTGACTTATCTCAAAGTCTCTCCCGACCGGCGCTTTGCCGTTTTTAGAGTTGATTATCCTGACGACAACTTCAAACTTAAAGCGTCTAAAATTGGGAAGCCACCTGGGATTTACTTGCTTGACCTTACTACAAGACATCTCAGGCTATTAATCCCAGAGTCGAAAGATTCATCATGCTTTGCTCCTTCTTTCACCTTTGATGGGAAGGGGATTTTGGTTGTTCGGTATGATCGGAAGATTCAATGTGCAACTATATGGCAATTTGACTTAAATTCACTCAGAGGTAAGCCTATCACCCCTCGAGTTCGCCCTCGTTGGGAAAGTTGCCCACTTCAATCACCTGATGGAAGGTTCATCGTCTATTGTGTCAAATTTGAAGGTCGCGGATCCATTGACGATTTTAATGGCGATTTTGTCGAAGATATACCCCTTGATGGAGGTTGCGATTCATACCCTCCTTCAGTTCCTGTCCCTGACACAAGACCACGAAGAAAATGGTTTTTGTTTGACACAAAGACCCATTCTTGTAGACTCTTAAAGCTTCCATCACTTGCGAGGGTTGTTAGGTGGTTACCTGATGGCAAACTCATTTGCACCAGTGGTTCTTGGTGGCACATCTGTGAAGAGGATTGCTCTACGAAAAATTTTTTGTGGATTGTTGACCCTGCCACTGGAGAAACTGTGGCTGAGCATCGGTTAGGTATGTGCCATATTACAATACCTGAGATAAGCCCCGATGGTAGATACATTCTCACAACATTACATAGACTCCATTTTCCCCCTATGGGGCTTTGGGTGATAGACCTTCACAAATGGACAACTAAATTGCAAATATTGTCAAGAGAAATAAAAGAAATACAAATACCTATGAATCGTTTAACGAGTATCCCTGGTCAGATGATTAGTGAGTTAGAGACCGTGTTGGGAATTAGGGATCTTGCACAGCTAAAGGAGCATATAGAGCAAATAAAAGGCATCTCTTGGGACGATGATCTTAGGGGCTTAATAGCAAAGTATAGTCAGACACGGTTTACCGAACCTGTCACTTTGCGTTCGCTAAGAGAAGAAGGAGAGCTTATGGTTTTGCAAGGTCGTTTAACTAAGGAACTCTTTATAAGACTCATACAAGATGCAGATTTTATCAAACCGTTGAAGGAAGAATTTGGAGAGCGGGAATTTGAATTTCATTGGTGGGCATGGGTTGATGAAAATACTATTCTTTGTGTTGCCGAAGATTTGACATGCCTCCCGGCATACAACGGATACAATGAGTTTAAGAGGGAGCTTGTATCAGGAGGTCCTGAAGATATTTGGCTTATAGACATTCGAACCGGGAGAAGGAAACGCCTGACCAATTTTGGGAAATTGGAAATAAAAATCGCAAAGTGATAAGAAAGCAAATTCAATTGCAAGCCCAACCATCCAAGAGCATCTTGAGCATTTCAGCCATCCTTGACTTTCCTTGCGAGGGCATGCCAAGTGTTTATGTTCTTAGTTTTTGTGGTTGTAGCGTATGGAGGCAGCTGCTATCAGGTTGAGGAAGGACAGAATGGCTGCCATGATGAAGACGAACTCGTGTCCATAGCGATACCAGATGTAGCCAGCAAGTGATGGGAGGAGCATTGCGACAGCATGGTCAAGGCTGACTCCGAGCGATAGGGATGGCGCAACATCGCTTTCATCCTTTGCTATCTTCCGAAGGTATGTTGCCCTCGCTATGCCTGTTACGAAGAGGAGTTGGTCAAGTATGTAGCATGCGAATGCGAGGTGAAGCCCAAACACTGGGACATGCGAAGCGAAGCCGTAAACCATGCACACGATTATGAGCATGACAGCATCAAGCATGAGGACATTCCTTTCACCCCACCTATCAACGAGCCTTCCAACATGTGGGTTTATGATTGCGGTGAGTGGCGCTCCAATTATCCAGAGGCGCGCAAACGCTGACGCTTGTTGGTTGAAGACCTTGATGAGGACCCAAGGACCGAAGGTTAGGAAGAGTTGTTTGCGAGCGCCAAACAATATGTTGAGCAAGTAGAAGAGCATGTAGCGTCTATCAAAAGCAAACTTTCGGCGCGGCGCATTCATCGCTGTCAAATCAGGCATCGATGAGAAAAGGAGTGCAGCAAGCACTGATGCAACTGCTGAGAAAACAAAGAGACCGTCATAGTGCAAGCGTTCAATGGCGAGCCAAACAACACCGCCACCTATAACCGTTGCTATCGCGTCAAGTGCCCGTAGCTTTCCCAAGAAAGAACCCCTTGAATGGGGTTTCGCAATCTGCATAGCTATGCTACTCACCAGAGGCTGTGTTAAGTGAGTGCCCGCACTCCAAAAGAGCAGGGCGATGATCAGCTTAGTGTAGTTGGCTCCTGTGAGCGTTAGCCCTACCATGCCGATGGAGATGAGCAACGAAGCCACTGCAGCAGCTTTTGGCTCGCTCAAAAAGAACAGAGCACCGCTCATGAGCGCACAGAGGAAACCGGGGAACTCCCTTGGGAGCTCAAGCTGTCCCCTTTGAATTGCGTTCATCTTAAACTCGTCACTCAAGAAGTTGTTTATGGTTGTCCCATATATGCCATAGCTTATGCCGAGCGCTATTACTGCCCCTGCAAACTTGATGATGCAGGCGCTATCCGCATTCAACCCTGAGTTTCTCATCTCTCCCCTCCAACGCCATAGCTTACTTTCACTTCACTCATCATTGGCACATTATATCCGCTTACCCGTGAACCAAACATTCGCTATGATGTCGCATGGTGACCGAACACTGAAGGCACATTTTCAGTTGCTCTGAGTTTGCCACGAAAGGTGTTGAGTGATGAGCACCGAAAATGTTCAGCGCAATCGCAAAGGGAACTCTTGTGCGGATGTGCTCATTGCAACGCTCATTTTCATCACGCCTCATCTTGTGTTGGCTCACGATGGGAAGACTCTGGATGCTGGGCGCGTCATCTTGTTCGTGCTTGACAATGTGAGCTTGAGCGAACTCATCGAAGCTCGTCCCAAATGGATGCTACGCCTCGCAACCTCAGGTGGCATCGCTGCGCTTTGCACAAGGACAGGAGGCGCAATGAAACCAGTCAACGCTTGCATAACCGTAGCGTATGGGGATAAGGCTGTAGCGTCTGAGGATGGCGAGCTTGCATTCAATGTCGATGAACCCCTTGAGTTCGGAAGAGCTGTATCGGTATACGAGCGCTGTGTCGGCAGAAAGCTTAAGCCAGATGAAGCAACAATTGTTATCCCATATGTTGAAGGGCTGAAGAAATTGAACATGCAAATCATCCATCGCCCTACAACTCCGTTCGCGCTTGGTGAGATGTTGAACAGGCATGGAATCAAAACAGCAGTGCTCGGATGCGATGACACAAGCTTTGAATACGCACCAACGGCGCTCTACAGGCACTCTGCATTAATCGCCTCCTGTAGCAGTGGCATCGTTCAATGCGGTGATGTGAGCAAGGACATGCTCCTGCCAGATCCGAAAGCGCCGTTTGGCATCACCGCTAACTTGCACGCCCTGAGGGAAAAGCTAAGACAGTGCTTCCTTTCGGGTGTTAGGTTCGTCGTGATTGATATCGGCGAAACTTTTAGAGCGCACCTATGCTCATCACGCATGTCAGATGAAGCTGCGAAGTCCGCAAAGATTAAAGCTATAGCGAAATGCGATGAAGCGTTGGGCATGCTTCTCAGTTGGTTCAACAAGGATCGTGACCTGCTACTCATCTTCACCACCGTAGCTTCTGGGAAGATGCAGAACGAACTCGGCTTCGTAATCTCCTACGGGAAGGGTGTGAAGAGTAGCTCGCTTTTAACATCGGCAACGACGAGGCGAGTTGGCTTGGTCACCCTCACGGACATCGCGCCGACAGTGGCGCATCACTTCGGGATTGAGTTGAATGTGATCGGTCAAAGGATGGATAGCGTGCACGCAGAAGGAAACATTGAGACCGTCCTCAAGTTGATCAATGTCACTTCACAGACAGATAGCTTCGTTCGCCCACTCGCACTCTTCTTGATGGGGATCCTGCAAGCGCTGAATGCGCTACTCCTCCTGCTCTGGTGCGTTTCCATACGCAGTCGATGGGCAAGCAATGTGCATAAAGCGCTCACACTGACTGGCTCATACATCATGGCTTTGCCACTTTCATACCTTTGCGAGATGCCTTTGAGACACATGGTTGTAATGCCATTTGCGTCTTTGCTTCTCGCATGGTTGATTGCGTTTGTGTTGAGCATAGGGCTGTGGACAGCTTTGAACGATGGCTTGCGTTTTGTCGCTGTGATGAGTGGCGTCTCATTTTTTGCGATGCTCGTAGATGCGCTCGCTGGCTCAAGGTTGCAACTTTCATCAATACTCGGCTACTCACCGTTTTACGGTGGGCGCTTCTATGGGCTTGGGAATGTCGGCATGTCAGCGTTGCTCGGGAGTTCAATCGCCCTCTCCTATTCACTTTCGTGCATGTTCAAAAAAACACACTCCAAATCGCTCCTTTGGCTCCTCATCGGTGTAATCACAACATTTGTGGTTGGGCATCCAAGCATCGGTGCTAACTTCGGTGGATTGCTCTCGGCTTTCGCGTCGTTCGCTGTTGGCTACCTTGCTCTAAGGCGAGTGAAACTCAGCACAAGGAACATCGCCGTCGCATTGGTTGCCCTTGCTCTCGTGCTCGTTGCGATCGTAACTGTTGACTTCTTGAGAGGCGCTCATGGCGCAAGCCACATCGGAAGGTTCATAATCATGACCAAGGAACAAGGCTTCGGGGTGCTTACAGGGATGATGTTAACCAAGGTATCAGTGTGGGGACGAGCTTTCCGTCATGTGGCTTTCACTGTCGCGCTCTCTGCATATGTTATCAGCGGTGTTTTGTGTGCGCTACTACTGAAGGAAGAGATGACGGCATTGCTCAAGCGGAATGAAGTGATGGCGTGCACGATGGCGCTCGTCTTTGGCGCTTTCGTTTCTCTGGTGACGAACGATTCAGGTCCGATAACTCCAGTTGTGATGCTTGCTTATGTGTGGACTTCGCTGTCGCTCACGCTCGTTCCAAGCATCTCCGAAAAAGCGAGCGCTCAAAGCATGGTATAAGTAAAGTGACACTACGCACTCTGTGAACTTCGCTGATGCAAAAATGCTTTGCCTGTAGCTTCAAAATCTGAAGCATGAAGGTGTGATGAGGAGATGCGAACAGCTCCGCATCACCGCAACGGCATAAGCTTGATTGAAGTGCTCGTTGTAATAGCGCTATTGGTTGTTGGGCTTTGGTTGATGATAAATGTTTTCCCAACTGGGCAACGAGCTTTAAGGACGATGCAAAGGCGCAACTATGCTAAGCTACTCGCAACCCGACTCGCTAACGAGCTTGCAAACTCAGCAAAACTTCACGGTGGCTTAGTGCCAGATGATCGGGCACTGTGGGATACCCCATTCGCCGAGATCCGTCGCCTTGACCTGCCAATTGATAAAAATGGAGATGGGACGCCAGACGAGCCAGCAGATGGAAAAAGATGCGTTGAAGACCTGCTTGAACTTCACAGACGCTTGAGACAGGTGATTGGTGAAGAATTGAACCCGAGGGGGCTGACGGCATTAGCTCCTATTGGTTCGCAAGTGATAGTTTACAAGCATGTGGCTTATGAGAGAGCAAACACCATTAACGAGGTAACCGTCGGTAGCAGGAAATACTTCGTTGACCGCTCCGTCCAACCGAACCAAATAGTTGTAAGATTTGACCCATCAACATCACCTCGAAGGTTTCGCATATCCTACATTGCATCGGATGGGACTGTGCGTCTCTCGGCATGTGATGAACTTCATCCAAAAGTAACTGCTGATGCAAGCGGTGATGCACGAATAACTCCAACCCTCCTCAGCAACCCATCGTGGCAACTTGTAGCGGTCACTTTGGTCAAAGAAGAAATACCATCATCACTAACCTTAACGAACGAGCAAATGCGCGCTGGGGTTATACTTATACCTGCCAATGACGATGGCGATGGGAGGGTTGATGAAGACCCGATTGATGGCGTGGACAATGATGGTGATGGGAAGGTTGACGAAGATCCTCCTGCCATCGTCGATTACATTTTGGGCACGAGTGGCGCTTGGATAACCTTGTGGGGTAGGACCGAAGTAGCAACTTCAGGGAATGCGACATCGGTATTTGACCCAACTCCAAAACCTCTCCTCGAAAAGAAAATCAACGAGAGTTCCGATGTCGGTGTTGCAGCCTTTGAAGGGAGTTGGAGAGCAATTCCAGATGGGGAATTTGAAGTCAACTCAAGTAGCCTTGTGCTCTTTTCAACGCTTTCACCTGACACGCTCATTCGCCTCGCATATCGTTGTGCCAAATCACAAACGCAAACTATTGACAACTGGTTCTTCATGCCCTTTATTCCTCCGGCAGAATTCACGCCAACTTCTGGGACGCCAACTGAGCCAAGAGAGTATGTTTTTGACCCGAGTGATAGAACACGCATATGGGTAGCTGGCATGTGGACTGGCTTGCTAATCAATATTGTCTATGTTGACTCAAACGGCTTGAAGCGCTCAGTATTGCGGCGTGTGGAATATGACGCGCAAAAGCCAACCTGGAAGGGCGTCATTAATTTACCTACGCCTTACAGCGCCATTGAAAAAGTCGAAGGCGCTTCTGCAAAAGTGTGGGTTAGTAGCGATTTCTTCCTCGGTGCTATAGGCGGCAAGAGAAAATTAGGGTTGAATGAGGTTATTGAGCACGAGGCTCTCATAAGGAGGTGAGGAACTGGATGGTTTCTTTCATTCATAGTCAAAGGCGCATGATAGGGCTAACATTGGTAGAATTGTTGACTGTTTTGGCTCTTTTAGCCATAGCAGTTGCAATAATATTGCCCGTGATACCGGGAGTTAGCACAAGAGGCTTAGGAATTCAATGCCAGCTCAACCTGCAGGCAATTTATCAAGCAATCAAGCTCTATCACCTTGATTATCAAGGCTATCCACCTTTTGACACATGTTCACCTCAGCAATCACCTCCAATTGGCAGAGGCTTACTCGCCCTTTACAGTTTTGTGGAATATGATCCACAAATGGCTAATTACAGGAGAATTCGCACTGGTTACCTTAACTCGCCTTCATACTTACACTGCCCCTTGGATAGGTCGCAAAAGCTAAATGCTGATGATGACAATGATGGCAAAGTTGATGAGGAATTTTTCAACTTTGTTGACGATGATGGAGACGGGAAAGTTGATGAAGACCTAAAATCGGCTGAATATTGCTCATATCAGGTGAGTGAGGATATTGTTAAAGACCCTGGCGACGCTTTCACATATCTTCGAACGAGGACAGGCAATTCGGCAGACCCTGATGCAAGTCGTCAACTTAGCAGGCTTTGCATTGATGGAGTCGACAAAATCCCGTATTTTGCTGATGACACAACAGTGATAACTTGGTGTAAACATCATCGTCGCACATTGAAACGAGGTGGTAGCCCTGCAGATTTGGTTTTGTTTCTTGACGGACACATAAAGATAATGGAAGCTCCTCAACTTGGCAACAATGTTGTTGGATGGAGGAGAAAACCATGAATTTGCGGAACATACATGGCATGACGCTCGTTGAAATACTTGTAGCACTTGCGTTGTTGGGCATAATCTTTTCACTCGTTATATTGCCATTTACAAAGTCATTTGATTTGATGCGCCGTGCAAGGGCAGTTGGCTCGCTCGAGTCAGCAATGATGCTCGCTTTACGCCAAATTGAGCAGGATATCTCAAGGGCAAGGATTTTATACTTCATGAAAAGCCCTTATGACCTCCAAGACGGTGAAATAGGGGACGATGATTCTTCGGGGAGAATTGACATCGTTTTGGCAAACGATAGTTATAGCCTGTTACTCGTCCCACAGGACAAAATCGTTACATACTACGGCAGACCCCGTGACCCAAGTAAGCCACCTCTCTTAAAACCCGACCCAAGGTTGCTTAATCCGAGGGTGCTTTTCCGTGCAGAGCATTCAGCACTTGACAGAGATGGCGATGGAAAATATGCTGAAGACCCGATTGATGGTATTGACAACGACAATGATGGAGCAGTTGATGAAGACCCATTTGACGGTGTCGAAAACGCAATAACGCCCCTTGATGGAACTGATCTTGCTGGCTTGAGGTTTTACTACGATGAAGTGGCAAACGATGTAATTGTTGACATGAAACTGCAAAAAATTGATCCGACAAGCGGCGGAATCCAAATAAGAAGGCAAATCCGCATTAATCTGGACAAATGGGTCGAAGTAATAAAGTGGTAGGAAATCGGGGTGATAGTAAATGCTTCGCAAGGTTGTGCGAACAAATGCGAGCGGGCAAGCTGCCATAATCGCTGTCATGCTTATAACAGGTGTTGCGCTTATTAGTGCTGGATTTGTGGCTTTTGTTGCAAGTTCACTTCATCACGCAAGGGCGCTGACTGGCAAGGTCTCTGGCAAGGAACTCGCCTTAGAGGGAATTGAATATGCAATGCAACAACTTTTGACGGAAGGAGCAGATTGGCGTCCATTTGACCAAGGCTTACCATGGGACGCTTATGAAAAGAGGCGAGGTTGGGATAAGGATTATGTCAAATTTCCTTCAAAAAGCGGTTATTTCTTGCTTCGCCTCTCCTTACGCCCCGATGGCTATATCGAAATTGACTCAATCGGGAGACCTGAGGAGAGATCGCCAGTTTACTACAAAGTTGTCGCAATTGTCCCAATTCCACTGATACAATATGCACTTTTCCTGACAGGAGGGAGAGAGCATTATGTTGGCATAGGGCAAATCGATTTTGACCACGATGGAACAGTTAGCCAATTGGAAGAGAATTCAAGTAAATTGGAAATGAACGGCGGAGTATTTGCAAACGGTGATTTTTCGGTTACTGCTGGCTCACTTCTCAAATTCCTGTTTAACAGAAACAAAGCTACGGATGGGTTGTTTGTGGCAGGGAAAATCAAAGTAAGCGGGGCTAAACTGATTGAGTTATGCGACGAGAATGGCAATTTGATCGACGGGAATAGAACACCACAAGACTCCGATTCCCCAAATTTTTGGATTTTTCCACTAAATAATATCCCACGCTACAGAGATGGCTACTATTACAGGAATCCGCAGTTGGTAGATTCAAACGGGATTGCCATCTACAGGCGTTTAAGACGGCTACCTGCCCCAAGAATCATACGCCCTTCATTCATAAGCGGTGTCCAAATAGTGTATATTGACAACAATAGTGATATTCAGGACAACATTCAAGGTGCGCAAGGACAATCACCAGCACAAAAACAATTGTGGGATTGGCTAAATGTGCCAAAAATTGATGACCCACGAAGAAATGACCCGAAAAGTGGTTGGTATATCCATCCTCCGTCCGACCAATATCACAGAAACCCGTATTACGACAACACTCCCGCAGATTATCTTCGTTATGTTCCGCCGGGATGCGAAATTGAGCTTAAAACCGACACAATAGAAATAAAAAGGCACGATGATCCAGACAGAGACGGCAGAATCTGGGAAGATCCAATTAATGGCTCCGATGACGATGGAGACGGAAAAATTGACGAAGATCCGCCGGTAATTTCCTATTCTCTTACCTCACCTCGCCTTGTCATTTTTGCCGAGGGCAATGTTCGAATAAAAGGGCAAATAAATGCCTCGTTAACTGTCATTTCGATGGGTTCAATTTACATTGAGGGCTCATTAAAGACCTCATACCCAACAACCCAGCATATTGCGCTTCTTGCAAAACACAATGTTTGCTTGAACACTACAGCTCTCTTGCCTCGCATAGTTAGCTGTAATTTGCCAAATGAAGTCAAAATAATGCCTGATGATAGCCAATTTTGGGATAACTATACAATACCCTTGCATTACGAATTCCCAGCAACATCAAATCAACCTGTCGAAATTACTTGGGAAATTCCATCCTTCGATTATTCTGGTCAAAATGTTGTGCTCACTTTGCTCCATAGCGCATTTGGTAGTGATGATGGTCATTGCCCAATTAGCATTGATGTTGCTACTGGCAATGTCTATATGGGAGATCCTTTGTGCTACC
>Ga0272445_1002985_pt1 | contig 10932 bp, 11 predicted proteins | sample YNPCB0031_FD_194404 | JGI IMG/M metagenome (GOLD analysis project Ga0272445, IMG submission 194404) | Hot spring sediment microbial communities from Yellowstone National Park, WY, United States - YNP-CB-003-1 | ecosystem: Environmental > Aquatic > Thermal springs > Hot (42-90C) > Sediment... | reverse complement strand
TACAAAGCCATTGTAAGATATATTGACACAATGAGGAAGGTGATGAAATAATATGAGAAGAAAAACTATGGCTTGTTTGTTATTGAATCTTTTATTTTCCATTCTTATAAGCTTGCTTATTTTTAGCAAAAATACTAAGGCAAAGGTTACAGGGTTATGCGTAAACTGTCATACAATGCATAATAGTCAGAACGGTGCATCTATGATGTTTAATAGTTCTTATAATAATGCAACTGGTCCTTTGCCTTATCTACTGAGGGGGACTTGTTTAGGGTGTCATGGGCAGAACCCCTCGGGCACTAATTATCTGATTAACGGAATACCACAGGTTTTGCATGCGGGGTCAGTAGATTTACCGGGTGGAAATTTTGCTTACATTGTAGGGATAAAAACCCGCGTAGGTTCAGACCAATATACAGCGGGGCATAATGTGGTTGATTTAGGGGTTATTGATGCCTATTTATCCTCTCCCCCTGGTGATGTTTATAGCACTGGGGTAACTAATAATAACTTAACTTGTGCGGGTAAGTTTGGGTGTCATGGAGACCGCACAGTTTCTGACCCCTACTTAGCGATAAGGGGTGCTCATCATACGGATGACAGCGTTCTTAAGTTTGGAAGCATCAATCTTAGCGCTCAAGGGGGAACGGTTGGGACAAGTTTTAGGTTTTTGTTAGGGGTTAAGGGTGGGGAGTTAAGGTGGGACAGGTATACCACGAACGAAACGCATAATGAATATTTTGGGGCAAGCAGCCCGGGTTCAGGAGGAAGTGCCACCTCTCCAGCGGGCAATACTATAAGTGGGCTCTGCGCCGAATGTCATGGTAATTTCCATTCAACCACGGGTGTCGGGACCTCATCTCCTTGGTTAAGGCATCCTTCGGATAGGGTTTTGCCTAACACTTATGAATATCAGTATTATACCACCTATAACATGACAGCTCCGGTTGCAAGACAAGCAACTTGGTCAGGATGGAGCGGCTCTGGACCGAGCAATACAGTAACGCCTGGCAGCGATGTAGTTATGTGCCTTTCCTGCCATCTTGCGCATGCTGGACCATATTATAAAATATTAAGATGGGATTATAAAGGCTGGCCAGCTAATGGGGGGGTGAATGGCTGTGGCATCTGTCATAAGTATAAGGATTAAGTATTTAGCACTCATAGTTTTTATACTCTTGCTAAGTATTTTTACTTCTAAATATTCTGAAAGTGGAAATTATACAAACTCCCAGCATGGGGACCCAACGAGTGGGGTTACGCGTTCCTCTATTGATTCAAGGTATAGTACTTTTTCTCGCGGAAACTGTGCCCATTGCCACGAAGCACATGCAAGCTTAGGAGGCTCTGAGCCTGCGCCTAACACCGGTGTTGCTGCTGGTCCGGATAAGGTTTTGCTCTTTTCTGAGGAGGAGGATGTCTGCTTAAGTTGTCATAACGGTGCTATTGTCCCAATAGATATGCGCACTGTGGTGAATAAAACATACAGGCATCCTATAATAGATTATAGCGGGAGACACACCTTAAGCAAATATGAATATGGGCAGAATGGGGCGCCTTTTAGGGGAACAAACAGGCATGCGGAATGCGTTGATTGCCACGAGCCTCATTATATCGGAAAGCCAGGGACTGCTTATCACTCTTATAACACTACAAGTCCTGCGAACAACAATTTAGTGTCTAATCTTTTAAAAGGGGTATGGGGGGTTGAGCCAGCCACAGAGGGTACTTGGTTATCACCTCCAACAACTTTTACGGAGCTTACGACACCTGGTGTTGGGGCAAGTAAGGAGTATCAAGTCTGCTTTAAATGTCATTCCTACTATGCTTTACAAGCTGCAAATGGTATTACAACGTCCACGGGACCTTCAGGACAAAGAATTACCGACCAATCCATGGAATTTAGTCTAAATCTCAAATCAGTTCATCCGGTAAGGGTTCCTCTTAACAACCAGACCGGTTCGTATGCCCCAAAGGCATTAGCTGCTTCTCAGCTTAGTTCTCCCTGGAATAGTGCCCCTGGGAGCCAGACTATGTGGTGCTCAGATTGCCACAATAACGATGCTTCTTCCCCAGTTGGACCGCATGGGTCAAACTATAAATTTATGTTGAGCGGAACAAGGAAATACTGGCCAGCAAGCTCAACCGGCGTTCTTTTTAGCCTTTATGATGTAGCAAATAATAGGAATAACTGGAGCACTGAGCTTTTTTGTGTTAACTGCCATCCTCTTTATTCTGGAGGCACCTGGATGAACAATGTTCACAGGCAGCATCAGAATAGATCTTATAATCCTGGGAATGGCACAAACAATGTTTATTGTGTAGCCTGTCATTCGGTGATACCTCATGGCTCCCCACGCTCAAGGCTTATCATCTACAGGACTGACCCGCAACCATACGTATATGTAAACGGAACTGTTAATTTTGCTGCTTTAAGTGGCTTTAAAAAGGCTAGTGGACCTAATAATTATGCCGAAGCAAATTGTTATTCTACAGTAAATGGCTGTACAAACCATACAAATCAGGGAGGATATGATTAGTAAGGCTCTTATTAAAAAATTTTTTCTGCTTATATCTAAGCCCAAGTTTGTTGTCTTTCTTATATTTCTTATACTGTTTGAAATTTTTTTGAGTTTTTTAATCCCTCAAATTACCCTTTATGGACCTAACTATTATGAACATTTAAAAATAGAGAAGCCTTTTTTTTATTATATAATCAATATCCTTCAACTTAACAAAATGTATACATCAATTTGGTTTTTGCTACCTATTTTTTTAGCCCTTATGTCTTTAGGATATACCCTATATTTACTTTTTACAAAGAATATAAAAAAAAATACGCCTGCAATTTTCCTAAGGAAGGGTCTTGGTCAAGCATCTTTCTCAACTCTCATGCTGAGCTTGATAGGATAGTATCCCTTATTAAAAAAAGGGGATATGCTCTTGAAAAGAGAGAAGCTAATTTGTTGATATTTGTTAAGAATTCCTTTAGTAAGTGGGGGACTTTTATATTTCATCTTGGGCTTTTTTTATTAATCCTTGCCGGATTTATGGCTTTAGGATTTCAAAAAAGAGGGTATGTTCAATTGATAGAAGGAGATCTATTTTCTGGGAAGCATACCGATTTTTTGGTCTCTGAATTGGGGATATTTCAGAAAAGGTTTGACTTAGGGTTTAAGACTTATTTAGCTCATTTTTTCCATGAATATTGGGATACCGGTGAGGTTAAAGAATTAAAAAGCTATTTACTTTTAGTGGATGAAAAAGGCAATCGATATAAAAAAGTGCTATCCGTAAATCAACCAGTAAAATTCCAAGGTATTAATATCTATCAATCAATGAACTATGGATATACAGTATCTTTTATCCTTGAGCCTGAAAATCAAGAAAAAATTGTCTCTCATTTTATGTTGAATAGGGCAACTAATAAACCTTACTTTGAAGGCTTTTTTGATTATCCTAATACTAAATATTTTTTTAAGCTTCTATTCTATCCAGATATTGAATTTAAATCTTTATACTTAAAGAACCCTAAATTATTTTTACAGATATTTGATGGAAACAAAATGATATATGAAGGACAAATGAAGCTTGGTGATATAATTTTTTTTGATAAAAATAGACTTCAATTTTTTAATGTATCAATGTGGACAGGTTTAGTGTTTGTTCAAAATGTAGATATATATCCTATATATTTTGCTTTTCTATTAAGTCTTTTAGGTTTACTCTTAATTTACTTGTTTCCCTATAAACAACTATTTATAAAAATTTACGATGATCAAATTATGTTATCTCTTTATGTCCCTAAATTTAAACACCTTACTTCTTATGAATTAGAAATTCTAAAGAGTGAAATCGAATGTTTGGTATAAATACTATGTCCTTTGAAATATTTATCTACTTATATGGAATAACCTTTATTATCTATTTCCTATCCTTTCTTTTTTATGTTTATAACTTTCTTTTTGAAAAGGATAAAGTTTTAAAATTTGCAATGTTGCTCTTGAGCTTAGGTTTAATTCCCCATGGTCTTGGCATACTGATTATGTGGTTCATAACCGGGCATGGACCCTATTTAACTAAGCATGAAGTTATTTCTTCTAATGTATGGCTGATAATTTTTGTTTTTTTATTTTTGTCTAACAGATATCCGGGAATAAAAAGGGCTGGATTAATCGTTTCTGCTATATGTTTAATCTTAATGATGTTTGTTTTTTTAACAACCCCTAAGATAGTTAGAACATCCCCTACCCTAAAAAGTTTTTGGCTTATATTTCATGTCCTTTTTAATAAGTTGGCGGCGGCTACCATAGTTTTAGCGCTTGCTTTCTCTGTATTGTATATTTTAAAAGAAAGGAACGAGGGAAAGAGTCATTTTTATAAGAAACTTCCCCCATTACCGGTCCTTGATGAGTATGTTTATAGATTTATGAGCTTAACCTTTGTGTTCTGGACTATCACGATAGTAGCAGGTTCCATGTGGGCGAACCAAGCCTGGGGTAGCTATTGGAGTTGGGACCCAGTTGAGGTGTGGTCTCTTATTACTTGGTTGTTTATAGGACTGTATTTACACTTAAGACATTTCCTAAGATTGCGAGGAAAAAGGTCTGCATATTTTGTTATTCTATGTTTTATTATCTCCTTTTTAACCATATTTTTAATTCCTTTCGTTGTGGAGAGTTTACATTCGGTATATTTTAAATAGAGGCAAAATGAGTAAGAGGCGCAGAGTTCTTTTGATAACTCCGCCCTATCATTCAGGGGTTGTAGAAGCGGCTGGGGTATGGTTAAACCTTGCTTTTGTGTATTTAGCTGGGAGCTTGAGGGTTAAAGGGTATGAACCAATAATCTATGATGCCATGAGCTACTGGCATGGGTATGAGGAGATAGAAAAAAGGATACTTGAGGTTGATCCTAATGTAGTGGTATCGACTGCTATAACAGCAGCCATAGTGGATGCTTTAAAAGTTTTGAAATTAGCTAAAAGGATTAACCCTAAGATAGTGACTGTTATCGGAAATGTGCATCCTACCTTTTGCTATGAAGAAATCCTTAGGGAACATCATGAGTATGTGGATTATGTAGTAAGGGGGGAGGGTGAGGTTACGCTTGTTGAGTTGTTAGAGACGGTGTTTAATGGGGGGGATGTATCTAAAGTTAAGGGGATCGCTTATTGGGAGGAAGAAGGGGTAAAGGTTACTCCAGATAGGGAATTAATAACTGATTTGGACAATTTACCTACAGCTTGGGACCTTGTTGATTGGTCTGTTTATACTTATAAACCTTTAGAGGGTTCGGTCCTTGCGGTAGTGAGTTCTTCAAGGGGATGTAGTCATCATTGTGCTTTTTGTTCTCAACAGCTATTCTGGAAGAGGAAATGGAGGGCAAGAAGCCCAGAAAATTTTGTTAATGAGTTAGTATATTTGCGGGAGAAGTTTGGGGTTAATGTGGTGATGATATCTGATGAGACACCAACTCTTTCCAGAGAAAGATGGGAAAGGATCCTTGACTTGAAGATAGAGAAAGGGCTTGATACCATCATACTAATGGAGACCAGGGTTAGCGATATTTTAAGGGATAGGGATATTATGTGGAAGTATAAAAAAGCTAGCGTGGAGCATATTTATGTAGGGGTAGAATCCGTCTCTCAATCAACCCTTGAGCTATTTAAAAAGAATATAAGAGTAGAAGAATCTAAGCAGGCTTTGGATATTATAAATGAGCATGATATTATATCTGAGACTTCTTTTGTTTTAGGCATGCCAGATGATACAAAAGAGACGATAAAAAATTGCGTAGAGTTAGCTAAGTATTATAATCCTGATTTAGCCTTTTTTTTAGCTATTACACCTTGGCCTTATGCTGAGTTATATTCAGAACTTAAGCCTTATATAGAGGTTTGGGATTACAGCAAATATAACCTTGTAGAACCGGTAGTGAGGACTAAAGAGATGAGCCGAGAGGAGCTAAAGGAAGAACTTTTTAAAGCAACCATGGAGTTTTACATGCACAAAATGAAAAGCTTTAGTTCTCTTAATAGTTTTAAAAGGGAGTTTATGATAAAGGTCATGAAATTACTCGCTACCAATTCTTATTTATCTCAAACAATGAAAGAAACTGTTGTAAAAAAGATAAAAAAATTTATAAAGTTAAAGTAATTAAATATAGGTGATTGCTCAGTTATTCTGTAGTGTTTCATTCATTTTGTAAAAATTTGAAAAAAAAGAAGGCATGGTAGCCTCCCTAAGGAATACCAACCCAAAATTATCTAAAGGAAAGGAAGCTACGCACTAATGAGGCTGTTTCAAAAAGTTCTGCAATTGCCCGATTGTTCCTACTCTATGAAAACAGCAGGAGAAAAAGGTTGGGGTGAGCAGCTCCTCGCCCAGAAAAGAAATTGGGCACCAAGCCGAGAGTCCTATGGTCCATCTTTTTACTCACACGCCGTTTGCCCTATGGTTAACAATTTTTTGAATGGGTAAACCGCCTGTTACCCCTACGATTGACTTTTTTGCGGAGAGAATACTCAGCACTGTAACATTAAAAATGGAAAATAACTTCTCTTTATTACCTTGGCAAATGAACGAAATATCATGAAAATCGGGCTAATAATTGAGAAGGGTGAAAAATATGGAGCTTAGGCATTACAAATATCAATGCATTACTTTCGACCCATAAAAGTGTTTAGGCACACTTTGCATCAGAGGATTTCAGTATAACTCTCCCTCGGTTTTTGATTTTATAAAGTTTATGATTTTTTCGGCTAATAATATAGCTCTTTCGGCATCGTCTTTATCAAAGGCTTCGGATGGTATTATACCCGGAAGAGCATCAGGATATCTTGTAGGAATGTTGTGCCAAAAAGCAAGCAACATTAAACCTTTATCCAGAAAAGTTGAATTTCGCGTCATCTAAATCTCTCAAGGCTTGTAAAAACCATCTCTTCGCTATTTCTTTTTTATCCTTCTTTTCTCTCATAAATTACCCGTCCATGTTTAAGTGCCGACATGATAAAAGGATTGTTCTTCTTCATCTCTTCAAACTCTTCAGGCGTATAAACAAGTAAGTCCACTGCTACCTGAGGGTTTAGATAATTATAAAATTCTTCAAGCCTTTCTAAAAACTTCTTTTCGGTTTTCTTAACAATTATAAGGTCAATGTCGCTTGATTTATGCACATCTCCTGAGCTCAACGAGCCAAACAGAATGATTTTTTCTACGCCTAATTTGATTATATCTAAGATAATTCGCTGAAGCTCAGCCTCTAATTTTTGCTTTCTCTTCTGAGAAAGCCCTATCTTATACCCCATTTCTAACCTCTCTAAATTTTACTATTTTTCGTCCGCTTCATTATTAGTTTACAGAAGCCTCTCCCCCTAAACTCATTTCTTTTGCATCTGTTAATTCATTTTTAGTTTGTTAAATTTCTCTAATTTGTCAAGCTCTTTTGAGGACCTTTCGAAAAACGCTCAGCAATTGCCCAATTGGTTCTACCTTATTAAGAGAAATATAAAGGAGAAAAAAGAAAAAGCGAACGGCAAATCTTCTTGTCCCTACTTTCATCTCGAAAATGGACAGGGCTTTATCTCTGCATGTTGTCTTGCAACAGTAAAGGAGAGTGTGGTATCTTAAAAGGTTTTCATTTGAGCTCGAAGATGGACAGTAGAATGGGTTATTGAAGTAGGCATCGAGTTTTGTCAGGTTTTGTTTTTAAGGGTTAATTTTAAAGAGAAACTATTTTTATTTTCTTAAATTTCTTAAACTCTTTAAGCTTAGCTGGGTCGTCTAAAAGCCTACCTATTATGTTAACTTCGCTTGCAGGAACTGGATTTTCATCTACTGAAGCTGGAGTAGGACCAAAAAAAATAGCTATTGCTTTTCCAGGAGGCCAATATCCAATATCTCCTGCCTTAACTTTAAGGGTTGCGGTATCATCAAGAGGATATTCTAAAGGGATAGAAAAATAGAATTCATCTCCCCAAGTATTTAGATTTGCTTCAATAGGTAAAATACTGTAAATAGCTTTTGCACAATCTGTATCAAAAAGCTCTGCTAAAACCTCTTCTTTTTCATCAAAAATAAGCTTTATTTTCATTTTTTTCACCTCCTGCAATTTTAGTCTGTGTATACTTTGCTTACATCTTTCCAATCACCAGATGGAATAAGTAGTTTGTTATCTATTTTTCTGTTATAGATATAAGCGTAGGCATAAATAGTTTGACCGTTTTCAAGCGTTAACTCAATAAGCTCCCTACGATATAAATCTGGAACACCTTCAACCCAATCGAGCCTTTCAAGCAAACTTTCAGGTATTTCATAGACCTCGCCTACAACCTCCCCGCCTCCTTCAACCATCCCTGGGTAAGAACCAATATTGTAAAGAAGAAATCCCTTTGCCCTTGCATATCCAATAAATTGAGAATCCTCTAAAAGATAGTTTCTACACTCGCCCTTTCTTAAGGTTCCATAAACAAAAATCTTTACCATGGCTAATCCTCCGCAATTCTTAGCTGGTCTTTTTAATACTTAACTAGTGAAGAAAAAGTTTATTTTACCTTTATTGCACAGCCACAGATTATAAAATAAACTTCATCCGCTATTTGAGCCACCTTTTGATGAAAGTTTCCAGAAAGGTCTATAAACTTTCTACTAAGTGGATTATCCGGAATTATACCTAATCCAACCTCGTTTGAAATTAAAAATAGATCAAAATCTGTTTTTATCTTTAAAAGGATGTTAAGAAGCTTATTAGTTTTCTCTTCAACATCGTAGTTCTCTATCAATAAATTGGTTAACCAAGTTGTTAAGCAGTCTATTATAATTATAGAACCTTTAGGAATTTTTTTTAAGACTCCATCCACTTCGATTGGTTCTTCAATGGTTATCCATTTTTCTCCGCGTTCCCTCTTATGCCTTTCTATGCGCTCTTTCATTTCTTCATCAATTGCTCTTGCTGTTGCTATGTAGTATAGCTTACCTATGTTAAGCTCTTCAGCCTTTTTTAAGGCAAACTTAGTTTTTCCGCTTTTAATCCCACCTATAACAAACGCTAACATCTTACTTAGCTAAGCTTTTCTTTAAGGATCCTATAGATGATTTTATCAACTTTTTCTATCAAGTTTTTATACAACCCTCCATAGCTTTTTTTATTACCAAAAAGCTCATTTCTTATTGAACTTAGCGTTTCATCTTCTGAATAGTTAAATGTTAACTTAGCTTTTTGTAGAGCTATCCTTTCTTTGATTAAAAGCTCTTTAGCCTTTTTAATAAAGCTTTTTAACTCTTCTAAAAGCTTTTCTAATTCTTCTTTACTAATTAGAGAGAATAACTGATTGCTTTGATTTGCTTCACTTTTTATTCTTTTTATCATAAAGTAAAGATTTACATATTCAAAACCTCTTATTCCTCTTCTCCATTGATACATAAAATCATATCTTTTAAAAAAGAGAAAATTTCTCTCTCCAAACGAGATTAAATTCTTTGTCTCTTTATACATTTCCTCAATGATTTTGATCTTTTTTTCATCTTTCCCAAATTTATTTTTATTGTTTTGATATTTTTTAAACGAACTTAACTCAGAAAGGTTTAGATATTCTTTAAGATTTTGGAAAACCTTTATTCCCCTTTTATCCTTTGGGGTATCGAAATGAATAAGCGAAAGAAAGGCTTTACCTTTTTCTACTTTTGCTTCGACAAAAAGAGGACTGTTTTTCATCCTATTTGGGTTCAGTTTTATTTCGTAAAGACTTTCTAATTCTTCCCAATTTCCTTCAAAATCAAAAACAGGTAGGTCTGAACTATAGGCTTGAGCTAATGCCTTCTTAAATGTTGCTAAAACCTTGATTTCCGTGCCTTCGATTTCAAACTCAGAAGGCCACCATAGGTAAAACTTTGGTTTTTTTATATCCTTCCATAAAGGATGTTCTGAGAGGTTTGCTAAGAAAGGTCCGCTAAAGCTTGGAACCCTATCTTTTTTCCTTCTTACATCAACTAAACAAAGTCCTTCTTTAGTAGCTAAGCCCGCCCCACCGCATATTCCAAAATAAACTCCACCATTCTTGACGAATTCTTTTATAAGCTCTTTCCCTTCTTCATTGATAGCCTTAAGTTTGTTGCTTGCCCAACCACCCGGAACAAAAAGCACTTTGTATCTTTCTATACTTTTTAAATCTTCAGCTTTTATTAAATCAAAAGCAATCCCGCTTTTTATAAGAGCATCAAAAAGCCAAATACCCCAAAGATGAGATTCATCCCACAAGATGGCTGATAAGTTCATACTCCTTTTCATACTTCCTTCTATATCCTCTTGGAGTTATAAAGAAATCTTTATAGATATAGCTTTGGGAATTGCCTATAATTATGGTGGAATTCATATCAACAGGATAAGAATCCATTTCCTTTAAAGTAGTAAGAATTGCCTCTTCTCCTTCTCGAGTGGCGTTCTTTACTATGGCTACCGGCGTGTTATTATCTCTATACTTAAGTATTATTTCTTTTGCTTTGGTTAAGTTTTCTTTCCTTTTTGAGCTTTTTGGATTATAAAGAACGATGACAAAATCTGATTTGGCTGCATATTCTAATCTTTTTTCTATTTCATCCCAAGGAGTTAGCCTATCAGAAAGACTTATACAGGCAAAATCGTTCATGATGGGAGCGCCAACTTTGCTTGATGCCGCATTGAAAGCTGAAATACCTGGTATGACCTCTACTTCAACTTCAAGATTGTTTTGAGCTAAGATTTCAAAGATTAAACCTGCCATCCCATAAACTCCAGGATCCCCTCCACTTACCACAGAAACTATCATCCCTTTTAAAGCATACTCAATAGCAGTCTTTGCCCTTTTTACCTCTTCAGTCATACCATAAGCTAATACCTCTTTGTCTTTAATTAGACTTTCTATTTGATTTATGTAATTTTTGTATCCTATTATAA
>Ga0272445_1002983_pt1 | contig 10935 bp, 8 predicted proteins | sample YNPCB0031_FD_194404 | JGI IMG/M metagenome (GOLD analysis project Ga0272445, IMG submission 194404) | Hot spring sediment microbial communities from Yellowstone National Park, WY, United States - YNP-CB-003-1 | ecosystem: Environmental > Aquatic > Thermal springs > Hot (42-90C) > Sediment... | reverse complement strand
CTCCTTCGCGAAGCGGTCGATATTCGGCGTTCTAATCCAACCGTTACCGTAGCATCCAACGTGATCCTTTCGGAGAGAATCCGTCATAACCAGGATGACATTGTAACGCCCACTGGACATATCAACCGCCCTCACTCTACCTACTCTACTGGGAGACTTATTTTTTGCTCTATGAGAGGGTCGCCGACCCCTTTTGTCGTGGATCTATAGAGCTTCTCCAACCTTCCCAGCAACTGAAATGCTAAGTCCTCGTTTTGGTCCACCAAGTTCACGCTTTCAATTGGATCTTTTTCCACATCATAAAGTTCAATACAGCCTGCCGGTTTTCCGTAAATATCTGGTCGTAACGTTTCTATAAGCTTCCACTTTTTCGTTCTTATAGCTCTCTTGGTCATTCTTGTATTTTCGACTATACATAGTTCGGTATACCCGTTCCACTTCTCTTCGAACAAAGCTAAGAGACTTTTTCCACTTATATTTTCGGGTACTGGTATACCAGAGAATTCTAATAGCGTAGGCGCGATATCCATGTGCGATACCATAGCATTAACTCTGGTACCTTTGGGCATGCGTGGAGGGTACCTGATTATCAATGGGACTTTAATGTCCCACTCGTAAAGCCCGTGATGGTCGTAGTATATTTCATGCTCGCCAAGCCCCTCACCATGATCTGCAGTTAGCACTATAACAGTATTTTCCGTTAGCCCCAACTCATCTACCTTGGCTAGCAACTCACCTACTCTCTCGTCAACGTACGCGATCTCTGCGTCATAAGAGGCGTCTACATAATTTTTATCCTTAATACCGCACTTTATAAGATCGCCAATCCATCCTCTAAGGAGGAGCCTACCCCACAACAATTTGTCCAAGCGATCTTCAAGGTCTCCCGCATACGGGTTACCTTTATAGAACCTTTCAATGTACTCTTTTGGAGGTAAGTAAGGCGCATGAGGATCCCAATAATGTATGAACATGAAGAAACCGTTTTTATCTCTACTTTTTCTTAAAGCTAGCTCTAAGGCTTCAAATGCAATCTTGTTCACGATATCTGCGTTAACCTTTATCCCATGCGATATGACTGTTATGCCCCCAGTGCTGAAGTAGTAATCGTATCCCCGCGCGAACCAGCCGGCTCGTGCTACACTTTCGGGAGCCGTAGCCAAATTGTCCACTGCGATCGTGACGTAACCATGCTTATTGAACATCTCAGGCAGCATGGCTATTTCAGGGGATAAATTCACGCTACCTGCATGGCACACTATCCCGTGAATAAGCGGATGCATACCAGTCATGATAGTTGTGTATGCAGGATGCGTAGGTATGCCTAAGGCAAAACAATTTTCGAACACTACTCCATCTCTAGCAAAATGATCTATATTTGGACTTGTATTCTTAGTATATCCATAGCATCCGAAGTGATCAGCTCTTAGAGTATCTATCGCGATTAGAATTATATTTATCCTTTCTCGGTTCTGCATCGATTTTACGATTGAAAATATTCCTAATATGTTTTTCGTGCGCTGCATCTTAAATAGTCAAAGAGTACATGCTACTCTATTTCCTTCATGAAGTACGTGTGTGTCAACCTCATCTCCGCCTCTACGGCCGCTTTGAGCTTCTCGTACTTCTCCTTCAGCTCCTCGTACCTTTTCCTCAGCTCTTTAAGCTCCCTAACCTTCGAGTCCGGATCCTCGAGCGCCTGGTATATCACCGCCCCCTCCGCGTCCCTGGGTATCGGCAGCTCCATGAGGCAGCACACCGTCGGCACGATGTCGGTAAGCCACACGGTCCTGCTCACCCTCACGCCCCTCTTGAGGCCCGGACCCGCCATGATCAGCAAGCCCCTCAAATCCCCTATACCCCAAGCCGCGGTGGGTAGGAAGGGGCCGTGCTGCCCCCCGAACTCCGGCCTCAACGCAAACACCACGTCGCCCACCCTATCCCCGTACAGCCCCAGCACTCGAGCGTCCTCCCTCCTGAGGGCGAAGAGGACGGGTTTCAAGCCCGTCTCGGGATCCGTGTAGTCGTAGAGCGCATTTATAACCTGGTCCACCACCTCCTCGTACTCGCTGGGCTCCACCACGCCCCCCGGATCCCTACCCTTGAGGTTCACGTAGATGTAGCACGACCTCTGAGGCACGGCTTTCGTCCGGCTCCAATCCACCTTCCTGATGCCGCCCTCCTCCCTGTAAGCCAGCAGCCCCGCCTTCACCAACACCTCTCGCACGTCGAACCTACGAGTCGTCGGTTTAGCCCCGTGATCCGACACTATGACTACGAGCGTCTTGCTCAAGTCCACTTTGCTCAGGATCTCGCCGACCATGCGGTCCAAGCTCCTGTAGAACTCAAGCTCGACCTTGAGGTAAACCTTGTTGACCTCCTCTGAAGGCGCGGTCTTGGGGTCCACCTTGTTTATGAACGCGTGGTAGGCCCAATCCGGGCAGTGCGCGTGCATGATGAATATCGACCACGACGGGTAAAGCTCCATGAGCTTGCAAGCCGCCTTAGCTAGCCACCGGTGCTCCATGTCGATGACTTCCAGGAACGTCTCCTCGTCGATCCAACCCAAAGTTAAAGCGCGGTAGACGCCATGAGATGGCATGGGATAGACGTCTTCAAACTCGAGCTTGCTCGCTACGTCCTCGGGGTAGCTCCACCCCGACAGCGCGCCCACCGGCGTGACGTAGAGCTTAACCTTCGAACCATCGTTGGAGAGTTCCAAGAGCTTGATCTTGAAAGCCGCGCGGATAGGCCCCTTCTCCGTCTCGAACGCATCTTTGATCAAGGGGCTCCACTCGCCCACCCTAAGCTTTGCGAAAGCGGTCCCGTAGTCCTTGCTCTTACACACGGCGGCTTCAACGAAGCCGGAGCCGTAGTCCAGCAGGAGGAGCCACCACGAGGTCGGCTTCACGCGGTACAGGGCTCTGGGGTAGTACAAGTCGAGCCTAGCTTCGCGCGCGCGCTTAACCCCAACCGGAAGGTTAACCCAACCCTCACCCTCTTTAACCTCTATCCTCGCCGCCAAAGGGTATTCTTCAGTCGAAAAAAGTATGTCCTCACACAAGGTAACACCGTACCACGAAGCATACTTTTCTACTTCAGCTACGTGGGAGAGATCGGGGTTGATCCTCCACTCGTTAACCGCCAACCCGGCGCCCCCCACTTGGACGATGTTCTTCCCCCGTGGGGGCCACGTGGATGGGTAGTTTAGGACTATCGTAAGCTTACCCTCCCTCTCGGCGGCTTCCCAGAGGTACTCCGCTTGGCAATCCCTCGAGTCGAAGGCGGCGTAAGTTTGGTCGAGGGGCATGCCCGGCTTGTGCATGTTGAAGCACGTGATCCCGTGAGTCCCCGGCCAAGCCCCCGTAACGATCGTGGTCCAGTTCGGAGGGGTTATGGTGGGGTAGGGCACTAGGCAGTTCTCGAAGTACACGCCACCCTCTATCAGCCTCTTGAGGTTAGGCAGGTGACCTTTCACGGCGTACTCGTATAGCCTCATGGCTATCGGAGCGTCAAAACCTATCAGAACAAGCTTCTCAGGTTTCGCCATCAGAGCAACTAAATTCTAGATTCCTATTAAGTTTTTCTCTAAGAAGAAGTTACTAAAATACAGCCGTGTGCCATACAATATTATTCAGCTAAAAGCCAGCAGCTAATCAACCTCCCTTTTACATTTAGAAGAGGTGGGCGTGCTTTAAGACAACGGTTTGTAGCATAGGGGCATCTATTCGCGAACTTGCATCCTAATGCTTCAAATTCTTTAACTTCTAATCCAGAAAGTTTTATCTCTTCTTTCCATCGATTTTTAGGATCCGGTTTTGGCAAGGAATCGAGCAGTATTGCAGTATATGGATGCAGGGGTTTGGTTAATATTTCCTCTGCAGGACCTTGCTCAACAATACTACCTCTATACATTATCGCAATGTCATCGCTCACATAGTATGCGGTAGCTAGATCATGTGTAATATATAGTATAGACATCTTAAGTTTTTGTTTTAAATCTAGCATTATATTTATTATCTCCATTCTAAGTGAGGCATCGATCATCGATACAGGTTCATCAGCAATTAACAATTTAGGATTTGTTAACAACGCTCGCGCTATTGATACTCTCTGAAGCTCTCCCCCTGAGAATTCGTGAGGATATTTCCCCTCGATTTCATCTAAACTTAATCCTACTAAATGCAAAGTATTGTCTGTTATTCTTTTAGCATCTTTTTCATTATTTGCTATTTTGTAGTTTAAAATAGTACCTATTAAGTATTGATCAACCTTCTTAAGAGGATTGAAAGATTCGAAAGGATTTTGAAATATTGGTTGAACTTCTTTTCTAAATTCCATAAGACGCGCACCTTTCAGCTTAAATACATCGTTTCCTCTATACGCGACTGTTCCCTTTGTAGGTTTTATTAACCCTAATAGTATTCTAGCTAGAGTTGTTTTACCGCTGCCGCTTTCTCCTACTAAGCTAATAACCTTAGTCTCTTCTTCTTTTACGGTTAAACTAACGTCGTCAACCGCGGTAAGTTTGCTACCAAAGACTAAACCTCCAATTTTGAATATTTTTGTCACGTTTTTAGCCTCGATCAATGCCGCCATGATTCGATCACCCCGAATACAGGTGGCATGCTACATAGCGTGAAGGATTACGTCCAATCTGCGCTAAGAGCGGCTCGGCGCTTTTACACATATCTGTGGCGTAGGGGCACCTCGGGTGGAACCTGCACCCAGAGGGTGGTTTTCTAAGTGAAGGTGGTTTACCGGGTATACCAGCTCTCCTAGCCTTATCGCCAATCATGGGAAGTGCTCGGATTAAGTGTTTAGTATAGGGGTGTAAAGGATCTTCAAATACTTCCTCTACAGTTCCTATCTCTACAATTTTTCCAGCATACATTACGGCTAGCCTATGGGCGATCTGGGCATGAACACCCATATCGTGGGTAACTACGACTAGGGTGTTTTTTAACTCCTGTTGCACTCTAGCTAAAAGTTGCAAGATCCCCCTCTGAACGACGACGTCCAACGCTGTAGTAGGCTCATCCGCAAGTATAACTCTGGGTTTAAGCAGAGTTGCTAAGGCTATTACAACTCTCTGTCTCATACCCCCACTAAGTTGATGGGGATATGATGATAGAACTTCTCTGGGCAATCCTAATCTATCGAAATGCTCAATCATTAACTGCTCCATTTCATCTACATTAAAGTTCTCGTAGTGAGATTTTATTACGTCGAAAAATTGATCTTTTATCTTTCTAACGGGATTTAATACACTCATCGATCCTTGAGGGATATAGCTGACATCCTTAAACCATAATTTACTTAGTTTTGATTTGTCAAGCTCCAATAACGATATTTTCCTCCCCTCTAAGTTGTATGTAATGGATCCATCTACTACCGTCAAGGGCGGTTCAACCAACCCATAAATGGTTTTTATGAGGGTGGATTTACCGCAACCGGATTCTCCAGCTATACCCAATATTTCTCCAGAATGTACTTTCATCGATACTCCGTCTACAGCTTTAATTTCTGCATGCACGATTCCACCAACCGCTTTTAAAACATAATAGGCTTTTAGATTTTTGATACTTATTATCTCCTCGGTCATGATCATTCCCCCTTTATACGGTATAGCCTACTACGCGGATTCAAGTATTCAGCCGCACCTATGGATACTAGATATAGGCTTACAACAATGAGAACGACGGTCGCAACTGGAGCGGCTATCCACCACCATAAACCTCTTACTAAAGCCTGATACTTTAAGGCCCAGTATATAATGGTACCCAGCGTAGCTTCTTGTAAGGATGATAGACCGAAAATGGCTAATGTAACCTCTGTCCCTATGCACATGTTTATTCTACTCATGAAGCTAGCCGTTATCCATGGGAGCGTATGAGGCAGGTATTCTGAAACGATAATGTTGAAAGTTTTAAAACCTGAAAACACAGAAGTGTATGTGAAATCTCTTTCCCTCAAACCTAGGACTATGGATCTCACGTTTCTGACAGGCATGCCCCAAGTGAGCAACGCCATCATTAACCCTAGCAAAACGATATTCAGCTGCGCTCTCAGCAGAGTTGATATTAGTATTAGAACCGGGAACGTTGGCAATACTATAAAAGTATCTGAAAGTAAAAGTATTAAGCGATCGGTTAATCCCCCTTTGTAACCAGCTATGAGACCTAGGCTAGCTCCGATGAGGAGACCGATCGCTGAACCTATCACGCCTAGTATAAGCGAGTTCCTTATGGACCACGTTAAAAGCCAAAATACATCCTGCCCTAAACTGGTTGTTCCCAATATATGCTGAGACGATGGGGGTAAATCTCTTGGTGCTTGGTTCCACCTACGTGGATCATAAGGCGCAAATAAAGAAACAAAGAATCCCAATGCGAGTATAATTGCGAGCATGGTTACCCCTATGGTGACGCTAGGGCGGTACCTCGCAAAGCCCCAAAATAGCTTTAAGAAGCGTATCGAACTCGCTTTGAAACGCATCAAACTCCCACCTCACTTATACCTAATTCTCGGATCTACGAGCGGGTAAAGGAGGTCCAGAATAAGGGCGGCGGTAGCTACCGCTACGATGGAGAACGTTACGCATGCCATCATAAGATTAAAATCTCCATTTAATACGCTTTCGAAAAGTATCCACCCCACTCCCGGGTAGGAAAATGCCACTTCTGTCATCATGGCACCACTAAATATTCCTCCCAAGGAGATCGAGAGTCCGGTTACTTGAGGTAATAAAGAATTACGTATGACATAGTGAAATAAAAGTTTACGTGAATGCATCCCTGTAGCTTTGGCAAACTGCACGTAATCTTCGGTCTTAACATTAATTACAAGCGCTCTCATGCTTAGGAACCACCACCCGTAGCCTACAATCACCAGAGATAGGGCTGGTAGGAAGGAATGGTACAAGTAGTTTGCGATAAACTCCAAGGTAAACGAAGGAGTGACGAGGACTGAATAAGCACCATAAAAGGGGAATAAGTGGATTGCATAAGCGAAGAGCAGCACTAAAACTAAAGCCATTATATAGTAAGGTATGGGGTACACAACAGTTGCAAACACTCCTAAAGCTTTAGCCCATCTTTTTTCATTAAAGTATCCTGCTAACCCACCCAGTAGATTTCCGAAAAGCCATGATATAAGAGTAGAAATTAATAGCAAACCAATAGTCCAAGGCAATGATCGAAGGAATATCGAGATAGCTGGTGTTGGAAAGTAAATTAAAGAGGGCCCGAAATCCCCTGTCATAAGTCTTCTAAGGAATGTTACGTATTGTTCTAACAAGTTACCTTTAAGACCATATAATTCTTTCATAGATTCTATAAACGCTTCAACAGATTCAGGATCGTAATAGGCACCGTATTCTGAAAATCTGTTAATAACTGTTAAAATTGGATCTAGAGGCGTAAACCTAGGGATTAGGAAGCAAAGGGTTACTCCTAAATATATTGTAAGAATATAAACGCCAATACGTGGTGCTATGTATTCAGTCAGAGCGCCCATGGCCCTCGCAATGACTTTATTTTAATGTAGTACTAAAGTTTTTCGTACCGCGTGCTCCGCGCGCTAAGCTTATATAAGGGATGCAGAGGTAAAAAATGATGCGGGCAGAAAGAAGAAGGTCCGTAACGTTTGTCTCTGCTGCGGCTTTGATTGTTGCGGTTTTGATCGTTCTAACATTGCTTCCCTTCACACCTTTAGCATGTGCACAGCTACCCCCGGGAATACCGAGAGGTGATATTTTAGTGGTAAGATGCGAGTTTAGAAGCGCCGTGCCGGACGATATGAACATATGGAAGCCTGGTGTCACTAACCTTGCCGTAGGAGGGGCTCCTATATTCGAGCCCCTATGGTTTTTAAACGTTACGAACATGAAGCTTGTACCGATGCTTGCTTCCGCTCCCCCAGAGTACGAGGCTAATTTCACCATCATGCGTGTTCGCATCAGACCTGGTGTGTATTGGAGCGATGGTGTAGAATTCACTGCCGACGATGTTGTCTTCACCCTAAAGTTGCACTTGAACGTTACAGGGTTATCGCAATCTGCTTTTGTCCAGACTTGGGTTGAAGATGCTTATGCAGAGGATAGGTACACTGTTGCTATCAAACTCAAAAAACCCAATCCCAAGTTCCACTTGACCTTCACTACGGTTTTAGGTATTGGAGCTTTCACAATAATGCCTAAACACGTATGGGAGAAAGTTTCTGATCCGCTCACTTTCAAGTTCAACCCTCCAGTAGGTACTGGACCCTACGTTCTAGATACCTACGACCCGGCTGGGTACTGGGCTCTCTACAGGCGCAGAGACGATTGGGAGAGGAGCGCTACCGGGAAGGTCCTAGGTAAGCCCAAGCCAGAGTACATACTTCGTATCTACTACGCTGCCGACGATCCCAAACAGATAATAGCCATGTCTAGGCACGAGCTCGACTTCACAGAGCTAACACTAGAAATGTGGGATACTATCAAGGCTGCCAACCCGTACGTTTCAGCCTACTGGCCGGGTTACCCCTATGCGTGGATGCAGGGAATATGCGATCATGGACCTGTTTTTAATCTCGCTAAGTACCCTTTCAACATCACGGACGTGAGGTGGGCTCTAACTTTGGCTATAAACATTACTGAAGTGGAGATTACTGCTTTTGATGGTAAAGCGCGTATAGCCACCTTCCGTTCTCTCTCTTTGCCTTATCTTCAACCATTTTACGAGCCTAAGCTTCTGCCTTGGATCAGAAACTTTACTCTCTCTGACGGTTATAAACCATTCGATGAAACTGTAGCTTATAAACTAGCGAAGTATGCTGAAAGCAAAGGTTACACATTGCCAGCGGATCCGGTTAAGATATGGGGGTTGGGCTGGTGGAGGTACGATCCAGCAGAAGCAGCTAAGTTGCTTGAGAAGCACGGTTTCTATAAGGACAAGGAGGGTAAATGGCATTTACCCAGCGGTGAAGTTTGGAAAATTGACTTCCTCATACCTACCTGGCACGTACTTGGATCGAGAATAGGCTATGCAATCGTGGAGCAGTGGAGGAAGTTCGGCATAGATATTACCGATGAAGCCTTAGAGGCTGGCGTTTACGGTTCCAGGTACAATACCGGAGATTTCGATGTGTTAGTGCAATGGCCTTTCTGCTCTGCTCACGTGGATACTTGGCAGTGGTGGCAAGGATTCCATGTAAGGTACCTTAAACCTTTAGGTCAGGTAGCCACTAGTAACCAAATGAGATGGAATAGTTCTAGGTTCAGTGAGCTTATGGATCAGTTGAGTATGCTTCAGCCCGAGGATCCTAAAGTTATCGACCTTGTTGCTGAAGCTCTGAAGGTCAGCATAGAGGAGATGCCTGTCATAAATCTCTTCCTCGGAAGTAAGCTTATCGTGTTCGATACATATGTATGGAAGAACTGGCCTACGGCTGATAAGTGGTACTGGGAGCCTGCGTATTGGAACGCACAATGGATTTTACCCATACTCGTGAAGTTGGAGCCCACAGGTAATGTCCCCTCAAGCGAGCTGGTAGCTCCACCCACTGTACCAGCCGTACCCTCCGAGCTTAGCGCCACAGTCTCAAGCTTGGTTAATGAGACAAAAATGTTAAAAACTGATTTAGAAACTTTGAAAACTGAAATGGATATTTTAAGAACACAAATAAGCTTTCTGAACACTATAATCGCCGTAGAGGCCGTTGTCATAATAGCGTTAGTAATAGGGTTTGCATTTAGTATAGCGAAAGGGAGGAAAAAGGGTTAATTCTAACAAATCTATTACTTTATTTTTTAAATTTTTAGCGCTCGCTTAAATTTTTCGTCGAACTTCTTTGCTATATAACTTAACTCTCTCTTTTGAAGAATTAACTTTACTTGCAACAAACTTTTTAGAAAAATAGTGGAGAATTGAAAATTTAAATGTTTAAGATCTTATATACGCTTTTTATTTCTTCCTCTGATAGATCACGTAGTTCTTCTACTAAGCGAGAGGGGCACGAGGCGCAATGCCATGGTAGTAGCTCTTCCGGAACCGAGCACGCTAGGAAAGCTTTGCTTGGTAGTGTAAGTTTTCCCATTATCTGGTTCCATAGGTTACCTGATGGAGCTCCAATAATTACAGCGCGTATGGTACCATCCTCCAGTAGGACGATAACAGGTAACGGGACGTCTAGGTTTAGCAATAGATTGCATATCTCAGTTTGAATTTTTATATCATATTTTACTATGAATTTACTAGAAAATATTTCGAATTTCGATTTAGCCGCCCTTTCTATAATGTTACCGTAATCATATATAATCACGGTAACTTTCTTCTTATAAAGAGATCCGATGTTCGATGATAAGAATGTACAAGCGAGCATAATGCTGACGATGCTTGCGATAAGAAGGAAGAATGTTGCGCGCGCTTTTATAAGTTGGAACAATCTTTTGGGCAATGGGGCTGACATGGCATGCCCGAGTGCTCGTACACGTTTTGTCTTTTCTATTTTTCGTTGCCGGTTTAGTTGGAGGAGCCTTCTCGCACTTACAGGCACTTTAGGCCTGTTTCTCGTTGCAGCACTACTGCTCTTGGAGCTTCCTCCTCACGTTGCCCGCGGTACAACGCTTGTGAGAGAGCTCGTGCGCGCGCTTAGGCAGCATAATTGCCATTTTTGGAGCACTAGCCTTCGCAGAAACCTAATAACAGCATACCTACTCTCACCCTGAAATCGTGCCGCTTTCCCGGCCATTTCTCGTGCTGAGTAGCGCGTGAGGCTGATGGCGAGAGCGAAAATTTCATATTCAAGCACGATGCGCGCGAAGCTGGAAGCTGATTGGGGTAGGAGGGGGGGTATGGCGTCAGGGGGGCATATTGACGCCGCGCAGGATTTCCTAAAGATGAGTGTGTAGGAAGCGGTGAACGTTTTGAAGACCGATTTAAGCGTAGGTTT
>Ga0272445_1002980_pt1 | contig 10945 bp, 11 predicted proteins | sample YNPCB0031_FD_194404 | JGI IMG/M metagenome (GOLD analysis project Ga0272445, IMG submission 194404) | Hot spring sediment microbial communities from Yellowstone National Park, WY, United States - YNP-CB-003-1 | ecosystem: Environmental > Aquatic > Thermal springs > Hot (42-90C) > Sediment... | reverse complement strand
TTCGTATTCCACAGCGATCGCCCGTAGGGCAGCCTCGGCCGCCTCAGGGGTCTCGGCGGCTACCAGGGCTACCGGCTCTCCGACGTAGCGGACCCGCTCCCGAGCTACCACCGGCTGATCCTTCCGCTCCACCCCATAGAACAGGTGTGGTGCCCCAGGGCGCTCGAAATCTGCTGCCGTGAGAACAGCGACCACTCCCGGTATGGAGAGGGCCGGCGCGGGGTCTAACCGACGGATCCACGCATGGGGCAAGGGGCTGCGCAACACTTTCGCTACCAGCATGCCGGGTAGGCGAAAGTTGCTTAGATAAGGCACGGTGCCCCGCACTCGCGCCTCAGCGTCCCGCATCGGGATGGAGCGGCCCATAGCCATCGCGCACCTCCTTCAAAGCCCGTCGGACATGAACTTCAATCATGGCCTTCCGGTAAGCAGCTGAGCCGCGCAAGTCCCCCAGCGTCTCGATCCGTTCTGCATAGCCAGCAGCGATCCGTCGGATAATTGGATCGCTCAGAGACGTCCCAATCGCCTCGCGCTCCAAGTCAGGCAGACGCTGGGGGATTTCACAGGCGGCCCCGACCGCCACCCGCAAGTCTGTGCAGATTCCCTCCACAAATACCGCCAAGGCTGCCACTCCCACGCATGGGCGGTCCTCGGCAGAGCGGGTGCGGAACTTAAGATATGCCATGCGGGCTCCGGAGGGCGGATCGGGAATGCGGATTCCAGAGATCAGCTCACCAGGAGCTAGAGCGGTAGCATAAGGACCATGGAAGAAATCCGCAATGGGGATCTCGCGTTTTCCCTTTGGACCCTGGGCTTCAATGCAGGCTTCCAGGACCATCAGAGCGATCGGGGGATCGGAAGCATAGTCGGCCTCTGCCAGGTTCCCCCCCAGAGTGGCTTGGTTTCGGATCCGCAGGTTGCCTACCTCGCTACAAGCAGCCGCCAGAACAGGAAGCCGGCGGCGCACCGCCAGGGCGCGAGTCACCTCTTGCAGCCGGACCATGGGACCGATCCAGAGCCCTCCTGTCACTTCACGGATGCCATGGAGCTCCGGGATCTCTTCGAGGCAGATCAGGATCCGCGGGGCAATCAGGCCTTGGCGGATCAACAGCACTAAGGCAGTCCCACCGGCCAACGGGCGGGCTTCATCCCCGTAGGCGGTAAGGGCGGCCAGAGCCTCCGATATGGAAGAGGGATGTAGGATTTCAGCGCTCATGAGCCTCCTCCAAAGCCTGCCGTAGCCGCCGGGCGAACTCCTCAATGGTCCGGCGAGCAGTGGCCTCGATGATCGCGCTCCCGAACTGGGCCAGTCGCCCTCGCAGAGAGAGCTGGAGCTCGCAAGATAGACGAGTGTCCATCTCTCGCGGTTCGAGGATGCCAATGAAGAACGCTTTCACTCCTGAGCCGGAGACCCTGTCCTGTCCCTCAATCTCTGCCTCTATGCGCATAGGGGGTATGCGGCGAATGATCCGTACCAGCCCCTCGAAGGAGGTCGCAATAGGACCGACCCGCACGGCCAGTCGACCTCGATAACGGTTGGGTTCAATCATCTCCACTGCCTCCACGCCTGGCACACACGTCGCCAGACGGGGCACGTCCTGGAGAAACTCCCACACCTGCTCCATCGGTTTTTGCACAGTAAATTCTTCACGTATCACCATGCCGATTCCCCTCCGATCACAACCACGTGCAGGACTTCAATCCCCTCCGCACCGGCTTGGGCATAATATTCATCCCCAGGCTCCAGCCAGACCACCGTCTCTGGGGCTAGGCGATAAGAGGTCCCGTTCACCCATAACCAGCCATCCCCACGCACAATATCACAATATAAAGAAAGCCTTCAAGGCCCTCGTGGTGGTGCACGGGGCCCCTGTGCTCCGGGGCAATCACCCAGCACCGGAGCCAGGCACCTGGTGCGCCGGACCAGGAAGGGTCGGCCAGGATCGTCTCCCGCCATCCCTCCCCCTGGACTTTCGGCATCTCTCCTGCCGCTATTCGAATTGACACTGGATCCTCCTCGCTTACACCCGGACGATAAGCGGCTCCCACGGCACACTGTGCAGCGAGGTGGCACCCTCATCACCGATGAGGGTAAGAGCACCGAGCTGGAGACCTATCCGCTCGTCTGGCGTGATAGGGTTTGGCTGGATGACGATAGCCATGTCTCGCTTAAAGCGATATCCCTCAGGGATCAGATGGCTTTCCTCCCAGGGCCAGTATTGGGCGCATGAACGATCAATCACCGGGGGCAGCAGGTCCACACCGAAGCCGTGGAGCAGGTCATCGTAGATCGTATAGCCAGCCTCGCCGATCACCGACGCAGCTCGAATGGCATCCCGCTCGGAGGCCCCAGGCCGCAGGACCGTTGCTATCCGTCGGTAAGCCTCCAGAGCGACGTCAAACAGCCGTCGCCACTCCGGAGTAGGATCCGCTCCGACGAAGAAAGGCCGCTGGATCTGGCCCGAATATCCCCCGTAGGAGGCGCTGATCTCCACGAGCACGATATCCCCCCGCTCCACAATCCGTCCCCGCGGGTTCTGGGCTGGCACGCAACCGTCAGGGCAGTCCATAGACATGACCCGGATATAAGTTACGTGAGGATCCCCGCCTAGAATGCGAAAGGCCCCCTCTGCCAAGGCAAAGAGAGCGTAGTCCGGCATACCCGGACGGATCTTCTCCCATAGAGCGTAAATGGCCTGGTCGGTGAGCTCAGCTGCCTTTCGCAGTCGACCGATCTCCTCCTCGGACTTCACCTCTCGCAACCGCATGAACTCCGAAGTGATGTCTACTAGTTCAAGCTGGGGCAAGACCTCTCGGAGATGAAGATAGTGAAGGTAAGGCATGCCAATCTCAAACTTCGCATTGACCCCTACCAGCCCCAGCCGACCCCTCGTGAGGCCAAGCCGCCGAAGGTGTTCAGCAATATGGGCTGCCGGCTTATATCCTCCCCACTCCACATGACGCACAAAGCTTATCTCGCGAGCGTTGACGACATGATTGGCCAAGCCCACCCACAGGACAGGCTCTATCCCCTCTTCTAAAGGCACAAACAGGTAGGCGTGATGCCAATCCATATAGTCGGTCAGCCAGAACACATTGGCTTGGTTATGGCGGTGGAGGCCAGAGTTGCCGTGCACCAGCAGTCCAGATAGCTCATAGCGCCGCATCAGCTCCCGGACTATCCGCCAGCGGCGCGCCATCTCGGCCTCTGAGAAGGGCTCAGGTCGCATTCAGCACCTCCCACATCCAATCGGCTACCAAGGGCCGATACTTATAAGGAATATTGTTGCAAACATGGTTGCCCTCAGGATATATCACCACCTCTCCGCAAGGCAGCTCAGCGGCCATCTGCTCCGCTTGAGTCCATGGGATCAGGCGGTCTTGTCGGCCGAAGATCGCCAGGGCTGGTTGCCGCACCCGGTGCAGGATCCCCCGCAGAGTCAGCTCGGCCGCACGCCGTCGTCCCTCTGTCTCGTCCCGAGCGCCGGCATGGGCAATGAACACCTCCCGGGTAAGAACTGGCAACCCGTTCCAGCAGGCTCCGAAATCATAAGGGCCGCTGATGGAGGCCACCGCCCGAATCCGAGGCTCGAAGGCAGCGCTACGCAGGGCGTAGTAGCCTCCTAAGCTAACCCCTGCGACCCCCACCCGTTCTAAATTGAGGTCTGTCCGCCCCGCCAGCGCATCTAGAGCTGCTGTCACTGCCACCTCATAATCCGGCCGGATCGTTGTGCTCTCCCGAGCCTCTCCTTGCCCAGGTCCATCTAGAGAGAAAGTGGCCATTCCGCGGATCAAGAATACCTCCTCCCATGTGAAGAACTCCTCCTTAGCCGAGTCCAGACCGGGGAGAAGTAGCACCAAGGGAGGACGTTCGACTCCCGGCGGCCGTCGGAGGTTGCCCGCCAGCCGTGCTCCCTCAAAGGGAACCTCTACTCGCTCCGCCGTAGGGTCTAGATAGCGATGGGCGGCGTAGAGCGCTTCGACCGCCCGACGGTGGGCAGCACGCCGGCGCTCTGGATCCACCAGCCAAAGAAACTGGGCAAAGTGGTAGCATAGCGCCGCTCGCCCATACGCTTCCCCCGCTGTCCGACTCCGGCCCCGTGCTTCTGCCTCCCGGGCAAGGGTCCAGTGCGTGTCTCCAGCCTCGCACCAGGCCTCCAGCCACTGCTCCCAGCGCTCGATGCGAGCTGTGGTGCGGAGGAAATCGTTGACGTCCACTCCCTGGGCGACGAAGCGAGGCATCCAATGTTCGATGACCGTTTGGACCCGCGGATCTGGCATTTTGTCTTCCCTCTCAGTCTGGAAGCGGAGCACGGAGGATGGTCTCCGCAGGCAAACCCAGGTCCTTCAGAATTACCCATGCGGCATTGCGCCCTGGCCCTGCCGTCACCGACCCGCCCGGATGGGTCGTCGCCCCTGTCTGGTAGAGCCCGGGGATGGGCATACGATGGGCCGCCCAGCCAGGAACCGGCCGCAGCTCGTCGGATTGCGCAGGAGACATATCGCCGCCATGGCAGGTCCCATGCCAGTTATGGGGATTCCGCCGCTCCAGGTCCAACGGGCTCTCTATGTAACGGGCCAGGATCACCTCCTCACGTAGGTTGGGAGTAAAGCGGCGTAGATGCTCCAGAAGCATGCGGGCCACTTCCTCCTTGAGAGCATCCCACCGAGAGGGCCCACCATTCGCCAACTCGTAGGGCAGGAAGGAAACCACCTTCAATGTGTGATACCCTTCCGGCGCCCGAGTCGGGTCGGCCACTGATGGAGCGAGGACAAGAAGGATAGGCGTGTCAAGATGTAAAAGCCCTCGCCGGAAATCGGACATTAACCGAAGTAAGTTGTCCGAAGAGCCAGCTACGCCAGCGGTGACGACCGGGATGCGCTCCCCATTTACTGGATATAATGGAGGCTCTCGCAGAGCGTAATGAGCCACGAACATCGTGTACCCTGCCTGCCACTGATCCACACCCCGCCGGAACGCCTCCCCCCACATCTCCGAAGGGGCCATCCCCACGAGATGTTTGATGTGGATGGAGGAGACAACCGCTTGGCGTCCCCGATAAACGGAGCCGTCTGCTGTCCGGACCCCTGTGCACCGTCCGTTCTCGATTAACAGCTCCACCACCCACTTTCCAGTTCGGATGGCTCCTCCATGAGACTGGATAATGTCGGCGAGAATTGCTGGAAGCCGTCCTGCGCCACCGGCCGGAATCGTCCAGGAGTTGGCTTGGCGGCCATAAGGCAGCGCATAGGCTAGGCGGCCGGTGTAGGGCCGGTCCACTGGCTGGAGCGTCATGAAGGCTAGCCAGAGCATAAAGGCCCGCACATGATCATCCTTGAAGTATTCCGTAATGATCTCCAGAGCGCTCTGGCGATAGCGGCGCTTCCAGTATCCGCCATTCGGCAGCGCTTCCAATCGCTCCTCCAGAGAGGGCCCGAAACCAATAGGGGTATAGCGATGCTCATTGAAGACGTCCTTAACTTGGTCATATTCGGCCAGCAACTCCAAGTAAGCCTCTGCATCGTGTCGGGAGAAGCGGGCAATCTCAGCGGCCGTGCGCTGCCGATCCCGCCACATGGTCAGCGAAGATCCATCCTCAAAGGGCATAGTCACCACGGGATCCGGGTACAGGAAGCGAAGGCCACGGGCGCGCAGGCCGAGCTCGTCATTACGGAGGGTCGGGCTGCTCTGGAAAAGCTCGAAGGCCGTGGCGCACGGATCATGGAGGAAGCCCGGCAAGGTTAGCTCCTCCGTCGTGGTGTCACCGCCAAGGATCTCCCGCCCTTCAAGGACCACCACCGTCAACCCTGCTTTGGCCAGATACGCCGCACAGGTCAATGCGTTATGGCCGCCACCCGCGATTACCACATCAGATTCCAGTTCCTCGCGCATCTCTCTCCTCCTTTATTTTGAAAGCTCCTGAGGGCCTGAACCTCAGGCCTGAGGTGCCCACCTTCAGGTGTCGTCTGTGATCCACACGGTTTCTCGCGGCGGAGGAATCCAGAGCTCAACGAAGACGAAAGAGGCGTCCGTATCATTCTCAAACCAGCGAATCTCTCCGGACCTCACCACTGCGATATCGCCTGGGTGAAGTTGTATAGTTCCTCTTCGGTATGGAGCAGTCCATGCCCTTCTAGGATCCAGAACAGGTGGATGCAATCGGCATGATAATGCTTTGCCGGTGTGTCCCCAGGATGATAGAGGATCCGGTCAGCCTGCAGACGGGTTGCCCCAATCGGCATGTTCTCTGTGATCAAGTCCAAGCGGTCCCGCTTGTCCCGGGTAGAGGTCCAGTGAGGGAGCGCTTCCTTTGGGAACACCCGCGCCATCGCTTCATTCCTCCAGACCTATGAGGCGTGCTGCGTTGCGGCCCAGAATGGCGCTCTCTACCTCGGAAGGGAAGCCCAAGGTTCGGACGAACGAGACCGGCTCTTCCAGACCCATATCGAAGGGCGCATCGGAACCAAGCAGCACGTGATCAGCTCCAGCGAAAGCGACCACGGCGCGCAACAGCTCCGGGTCGTGAGTAACCGTATCGAAGTAGAGACGGCGAAGGGATTCCTCCGGCGGCTCCCGGAGCCGTCGGCGGGCCTCTGGACGTTGCTGCCAAGCTCGGCCGAGCCGGCCCTTCAGGCAGAGGAGCGTTCCCCCGCCGTGGGCGAGCAGGATCTTAAGTCGAGGGTGACGCTCCAGCACTCCGGCCATGATGAGATGGGAAGCCGTAAGAGCGGTCTCCAGAGGATTGCCCACAGCATTCCACAAGTAATACTCTTCCAGGGCATGGGAGGCTGCTCCCCGCCCAGTAGGGTGGATGAACACCAGAGCCCTGGTGGCCTCTGCCACTTCCCAGAAGGGCTCAAACTGGTCACCCCCGAGGAGCTCCCCGCGCACCTGTGCGGGCACTTCCACTCCCACTATTCCCGGCTCTCGCATCAGCGCCTCTAGAGCTTGAGCTGCTCGCCTTGGATCGTGGAGGGGAACAGCCCCCAAGATGCGCAAGCGGTCAGGATGCCGCTGGGCCCAGCGGGCCATCGCTTCGTTGAGGCAAGGGAAGATCCACTCCTCGGTTGTTGCGTCCACACCTAACAACAGCTCCACCCACGGCGAGAGCACCGTAATCTGAACCCCCGCTGCCGCCTGGGTCTCCAGGATAGCCTCCACCATCGTGAAGGGCCTCACCACCGAGGTCAGCACTCGTCCATCCACTACAAGGCGTTCGCGCCCCCCTATCCGCCGAATCTCCAGACGCCCCGGCCATCGGGAGGCAGTCTCGCGGACAAACTCCTCCGGCAGGGCATGAGCGTGGATGTCGATCACCATCCTGTCCTCCTAGCCTGAACCGATCAACAAAAAGGTGCCGAGGGTGATCAGTCCTGCTCCAATCCCTAGTCGGAGGGTGAGCCGCTCTATAGATCGCCCGACAATGAGCGGGGAGAGAAGCACCACCAGTGGGACCGACAGTCGCCCCAGGGCGAGGACGATCCCGACGGAGACCTGTTGCAGGGCCAGCCACTTGAGCCACGTTGCCAGCGCAACGAGGAGCGCAGCCAGGATCTGCCAGCCCAGGGCATGAGGGGAAGAAGAGCGAGCGGGACGCCGAATTCTGAGAAGCCCTCCGTAAATTCCTACACAAGCCAACAGGCTGAGAGCAGCTCCCCAGAGAGGAAAGGGGAAGGCCCTCAAGCCCCAGCGCACGAATACTGGGTCGATGGCCCAGCAAACCGCCGCCCCCAGCCCCCACCAGATCCCCCGGGAGAGATGGGAGGTGGAGACTTGAGTCGAAATCCGAAGCCCCATAATCAAGAACTCTTTCAAACGCGAATCTGTCGAGACAAGATAAACACCGGCAACAATGGCGGCCACCCCAAGGAGTGCAAGGGATGGAAGATGTTCCCCCAGAGTGATCCAGGCGATGGCCACAGCGAACAGCGGGCTGATCCCAACCAGGGCGCCGGCCCGCGCCGCTCCCAATTCTCGCTGGCTGAGGCCTAACAAAGTCCATCCGAACGCATAATGAAATAGTCCTGCCAAGCTAAAGATCGCAAGGGGGAACAAGGAGAACTGGCGAAGTGGAGTGAGGCCTTCAACGGCCAGGGCCACTCCGGTGAGGACAAGAGCACTGATCAGAATCAGGAGGAAGGTGCCGAACAGAACATCTATCCCCAGGCCAGCCCGGCGATTCGCTGTCTGGAAGAGAGCGAAGCCGAGTGCGGAAAGGAGGGCCCACATGATTCCCATCGGACTACCCCTCAATCCCAGTCTAGCCAGCGAGGGAGACGCCCTCGTTCCCGCAACGTCCCTATAATCCCTCCCGGGAAGAACAGAAGAGCCAACAGCATGATCAGACCAATCGCACTCAGGTTCAGCTCGGTGGAACCAAGGAGGGCGATCATGAGCTCGTTAAGGGCGACTACGATCACTGCCCCTAACACCGGTCCCGCCACTGTGCCCCGGCCGCCGATCAAGCACATGAGCAGCGGGTCGGCGGCCATCCCGACCGTCAGGAAGGCGGAAGGCCGGAGGTAAGACAGCTGATAACCCCACAAGGCACCGGCTACAGCGACGAAGAAGGCGCTCAGGCTGAAAGCGAGGACCTTATATACATGGGTAGGGATCCCGGCGACCTCCGCCCGGATCTCATCCTGGGCAATCGCCCTCAACCCCAGCCCGAACCGGGAGTGCCGAATCCGATAGGAAAGCCCAACGGCTCCCGCTGCTGCGAACAGCAATCCATAATAGAATGGGAGTTTGAAGAGATGAGGGGGCAAATTTGGTAGTGGCAGGCTTATGCCGTTGGAGCCCCCCAGCCATGTCCAGTTATCCAGGAGCAGGCGGGCTAGTAGCAACAGGGCAATCGTGCCAATAACAAATGAGGGGCCCCGGGTGCGCAGAGTAATCAGGCCCACTCCGAAGCCCAGCAGGGCCGCCAACAGGCCAGCTATGGGGGCAGTGAGAAATGGAGAGAGTTTGATGAAGACCAGTAAAGCCCCGGTGAAATAGCCCCCCAGTGCAAAGAAGACAGGGTGCGCGAAGGAGATGTATCCTGCATAGCCGCTAATGATGTTCCAGCTAGAGGCGATGGCAATATACATAAACGTCATCATCATCACATGTAAGAAGTAGGTAAGTCCCCGGTTGCCCACCTGCAAGAGAGGGAGCAACAGAAGGCCGGCGAGCAAGCCTGTTAGGACCAGATGGCGAATCTCCCGAGTCCGGATGGAAAGCTGGGATTCCAAACGCTCGTGCTCACGGACCGTTGCCCAGTTCCCCATCTCAGGGTGCCTCCCCTTTGCCGAGCAGACCTTGCGGCCGCACCAGCAGAGTTAAGAAAAGAGCCAGATAGAAGAGAGCCGAGGACCACGTCGGACCAGCTAAGGTAGTGGCGTAAGCTGAGATCACTGCCAACGTAAATGCTCCCATCACCGTCCCCGGAAGGCTTCCCAGCCCCCCAAAGACGACCAGGGCCAGCAGGATGGCGATCCACTGCCAGTGACGGGAGGGGAAGAATGGGAAAAGGAAACTCAGTAAGGATCCGGAAGCCCCAGCCAAGGCTAGCCCCAACCCAAAGGTGATCATGGAAACCCCATTAACATCCACACCTACGATTTGGGCAGCAATCCGATTCTGCATTGTGGCTCGCACAGCGCGCCCAAACCGCGTCCGATAGAGAATAAGCCAAAGGATGGACAGGAGGATTAAGCTGGTCAGAGCTGCATAGAGCTGTCCAGCAGGGATATACCACGGGCCGAAGGAATACGAGCGGGCGGCATAGGGCGGGTTAGCGGCGCGATAGATTCCAGTCCATAGATAGCCCATAAGCCCCTCGAGGATCAGCGCTAGGCTGAAAGTCAGAAGGATCGTGAGGTGAGTGTAGTCCGCCCGCCCTGCAAGGCGAGAGAAGAGGATTCGATAGAGGATGATCCCTATAGCGAACAGAGTTCCCATCATGAATGGGATAGAGAGGAGAGGATCCAGCCGGTACCGGACGAAGAGCCAGAAGGCTAAGTAGGCGGCAAGGATCATGAACGCTCCATGGGCCAGGTTAAGGATCCTCATCACTCCGAAGGTCAGGGAGAGGCCAATTGCCATCAGGGCGTAGATCCCACCCAGGGCGAGGCCGAGGAGAAGGATCTGAATGAAAGCCGTCAGGCTCATGGATGTCCCCTCCGCTGCCCAAAGTAGGTCACCACTAAGCGGGGCTCCTCTAGGATCGCCTTGGCAGGCCCTTCGAAGCGCAGACAGCCCTGATCCAGGACGTAGCCCCAGTCGGCGCACTCGAGGCCTTTACGGACATTCTGCTCCACCAGCAACACAGTGAGGCTCATGGCCTTCAACTGCCGTATGATTTCGAAGACTTGTTCTACTACAAGAGGGGCCAACCCCAGACTGGGCTCGTCCAGGAGAAGGAGAGCTGGGCGCAATATCAATGCGCGCCCGATGGCCAGCATTTGTTGCTCTCCACCGGAGAGGAGGCCAGCCCGCCGTGATCGATGTTTTCGCAAGACGGGGAAGAGCTCGAGGATCTCCTCCACCCGTCGCGACAAGGCGCGAGGATCCCGCATCAGATACCCTCCCATTAACAGGTTCTCCCAGACCGTCATATCTGGAAACAGGCTGCGATCTTGAGGAACGTAGCTGATGCCGCGGGCCACAATCTGGTCGGGACGCAAGCCTGTGATGTCCTCTTTGTTGAACCACACGCGGCCGGCGCGTGGGCGCAGCAACCCCATGATTACCCGAAGCAGCGTTGACTTCCCCGCGCCATTGGGTCCAATGACACAGTAGATCCGGTTAGGCTCAAGCTCCAGGGAGAGGCCGTTGAGGATGTCAGGGCCGTGACCGTATCCGGCACGGATCGCTTCAATCCTCAGCAGAGCCATCATGCCCCCCGAGGAAGGCCTGCAAGGTCTTGGGATCACGCTGAACCTGATAGGGTTCTCCTTG
>Ga0272445_1002979_pt1 | contig 10945 bp, 14 predicted proteins | sample YNPCB0031_FD_194404 | JGI IMG/M metagenome (GOLD analysis project Ga0272445, IMG submission 194404) | Hot spring sediment microbial communities from Yellowstone National Park, WY, United States - YNP-CB-003-1 | ecosystem: Environmental > Aquatic > Thermal springs > Hot (42-90C) > Sediment... | reverse complement strand
ACAATAAATTGGCAAAACCTTGCTCTACACCACAAAAATTTTCACATCATTAACAAAAAAATTGTTAGAAACAGTCTCACCAGCGTAAAGTTCTTGTAATTAGCTTTGACAAAAGAGTGAAGAGATGCTGCTTTTTATGGAATCACTTTTACATTTCTATTGATAGCTATCTTTCTAAGCTTTTTATCAAATGTTGCTAACATGAGATTATATTTTCGTGCTGTTGAGAGAATTATGTAATCGTTTATCTCTTTAACATCTTGCTTATCTTCAGCAAGCATGTTTAAGGCATTGACGAGAACATCTACGCTCTCCAACACGTATACTGTTCTTGGATCCTCGAGGTAGTCACGCAGCTTTACTTCGATAATGCTGAGAGGTGCTTGTAGTAGCCTAAGTATTACCCATAAGTATTCATGTATAACGATAGATGGTACAAAGATTTGCGTAGCTTTATCAACAATTTCTGATGCTGTACTGTGGTATTCACTGTCTTCGACAGTATCATAGATAAGTACGTTAGTATCTGGTAACAGCTTCACTTATCATTCCCTCAACAACTTCCTCTATTTCCTCAACACTAATGCTCTTACCCAATCTAATAGTAGTCCTCTTTCTCTTTATAGGAACAATCTTTATAACCCCTTCCTTCTCGTCATAAATCACCTTAACAATATCGCCCTCCTTCAGTCCAATCTTATCTCTAATAACAGCGGGAATAGTAACTTGAAAATTGCGAGTAACTTTGACAATTTGCTCCATTTTAAAACTCCTAGTACAGCTCAAGATTTACTAGTATATAAGTTTTTCTAGTTTGCTTAAAACATGAAGTTGCTAAACTAATCAACTTCAATTGTTAAATTAGGGCTTAAGCAACTTCAATAGCCATTAATGCTTCTGATAACAACAAGACTAGAACTTCGTGGTGTTATTTATCTGCATCAATGCTGGCTACAAGTAGAGATAGACAGAGCTCTCAAGACCTCTACATATTCACATAATTTACATGTAGCAGTGGGTGTAGCAACAGGCAGTTCATGACCAACTCTTCGCATGTGTTAGCCCGTAAACTTATAAATATGTGGTCAATGACTGGTGTCAATGTCTGTGCTAAGCAGTTTTTCCTCATTTGATATTGTATATAATGATTGTAAAGCATGCAATGGTGTGAAGTATATGGTCAAGCCTGCAGAGCCGGAGGTCAGAGGTTCAAATCCCTCGGACCCACCACACAATTGAATGCTGAGGCGTTTATGAAAAGTTGACTAGGTATAGGAACTACAGTGCTTTAACTATGAACTCTACAGGTAGCTTTTCAACAAAGTTCGTCCTTTTCTTCATCTCTTCCTCAATCTTCAGGAATAGAGCTGTGGCACCCAAGACCTCTGCTGCTGCAATGACGTAGCAGTCTGTTAATGCTATCCCTAGAAGCTTCTTAAGTTCTCCAGCTCTCAAAGCAATATCCAGCGTTATTTCAGTAACCTCAGCTACATTTTTAATCCACAATACTAAGTCTAAAGCCATTCTATTGTGTTCAGCAAACCCTGCTGCACTATATATTCTGGACGCTGCGTACAGTACTTCGCTTAGCACGGGGTAGACCATATACAACTTTACCTTACCTTCTTTAGCTACATTAAAAATCTCTACAACCCTGTCTCTACCAGGAGCATTTTCAACTATGTAAGCTAGCGCAACACTTGTGTCAAGAACGTACCTCTTTGAGGATTTCACGCAGCTTCTCCTCTTCCACCTTCTCTTCCTCATGCAAAATCTTTTCAACAGTAGCCCAGTCAACTCTTACAATAACCGGTTTAAGTGACCTTAACAACACTTCATTACCCCTAATCTCAGCAACAACATCAGAATTCTCTTCTATACCAGCTTTAGTCCTCAGCTCCTTAGGCAGTATAACTATGCCCTTTTTTCTAACCTTCAAAATAAACAGTGCCATAGATGAGCTACCGAGATATAGCGAGATTAACCAACCTTAAAAAGTTAACCAATCAAAGCTAAGTAAACATAATTCATGTTAGCCAAATCATGAACAGCCTAGCGAGATTAAAAGAAGTGTCCTAGCCCTTCTATTTCCAGGCCCTATTGTCCACGCTTCTGTCTGTATAATAACAGTCTTTAAGCCCCTTTCTTCAAGTATGAGCTTTACTTCAAGCATTTTCGCTAACTGTTGGTCTCTTCAGCCATCTTCTTCTGAATGTTGGGAAGTAGTCTAACTGTTACCTGTATGCTTGGATCTATCGAAGCAATTGTTTGCAAGTAGCGAAGAGCATTCTTACCTGTCTGCCTACAACCTACTACATGTAGTTGTAGATTCTGCAGGATCCAAGGCAAAGGCACTTCTCTACTTGTTTACAACTGAAAGCCTCACCCCTTTAGGACGGGGAGGAGGTCAGAGGTTCAAATCCCTCGGACCCACCACACAATTGAATGTAAAAGATTTATTTTAAGTCTTTATAAATTTTCTGATAGTAAATAGTGTTTAACCTCCTCCTTACTCTAAAGAGTGAAGATTTTCGTTGGAATAGAGAAGTTTTAAGACTACATACCCTCTATTTAATTAGTTATATTGTCATATAGATAGCCTTTATATTTTAAATAGAAATATATAATGTTGTGAATCAATATGCTAGATAAAAAAGTTGAGGAAGTCTTAAATAAACAATTAAACCAAGAGCTTCAAAATGCATATCTGTATCTATCGATGGCTTCATATTTCACGAGCTTGAATCTCAATGGATTTACACACTATTTCCTTGTTCAAGCAAAGGAAGAGGTTGAACATGCTATGAAAATATTCAGATATATCAGTGATAGAGGAGGTAAGGTAGAGCTCTATGAAATCCCTAGACCTAGATCGAACTGGAGTAGCATTGAAGAAGCAATTGAAGATTTCTACAATAGTGAAGTTGCAAACAGTAAAAGAATTTGGGAACTTGTTGAAATAGTTAATAAAATCGGTGATAAAGCTACAGAGTCGTTTCTAAAGTGGTTTATTGATGAACAAGTTGAAGAAGAGAAGAACTCTCAAGAACTTTTAGCAAAAATAAAAATGGTTAAAGAATCCCTACCAGCATTACTAATGTTAGACAATATCCTTGGACAAAGAAAATAATGCATAGAACTAATAAACAAAACATTTTTAATGTTTCGTCTTTATGGTCATGAATAAAGGTTTAGTTGAATATTTATTGGATCTAACTCATTTCATATTTATTTCATTTATTTACTTTACATCCATTACTCTAATCTTTAATTGACAATTAAACTTCTAAATAGAGATTATAACTATATAGGTTTTGCAGACTTCAACAATATTTGCATATTTGCTATATCTTCTTCTATAAGATAACATTGAATAATATAATTAATCTGTTTCATAATAGTTATAATAATCTTTATAGCTATATAAAGTATATATATTGTTTAATGGCTAGTTCCTTAGATTATATCAACATCTATAAAAGTTTAGCTTAGATGTTCAATCTTAAATCTTTGCATTTAATTTTTGTATTATTTAAAAGTTCAACTTTTTATATTATTCAATGACTCTTCACTTAGCTATGGAAAAAGAGAAAGAAAGGTTATTAACTTCTAAAACACTATTTATCAACCAATGATGGAGGTTTTAAGAGCTGAAAAATGATGATAAACCCACGCAATGATTTCATCTATTTGAATCTTTAATATTTCTAAGCATATTTGCTATGATATCTTTTGTCTTTTTAGGATCTGCTCTCCCTTCAGTTTTCTTCATTACTGCTCCAATGAGAAAGTTTATTGCTTTTGGATCTTTTAAAGCATCTTCAACAGCTTTTGGATTCTCTTTAAAAACCTCTAAAACTATATTCTCTATATATGTCTCATCATCGATTTTAGTATACCCTTTTAATTTAATATATTCATCTATATCCACATCACCTTTTATGATCCGAGGCATAAGCTCTTTAACCATCTTTATAGATAAAACACCCTTATCTAAAAGTTCAAGAAGCTTTACAATTGTATGGGGTTTAATGCTAAGTCTCTTTGGATCTATAGAAAATTCTTTAACCCATCTAAGAAAATCTGTTATTAAAATATCTGCAAGTTTTTTATAATTGCTATAGATTTTTGCTCCTTCCTCAAAGAAGTCTGCAAGCCATTTATTTAGCACAAGTATTGTTGCTCTATATTCATCTAAATTGTATTGTTTTATAATTCTTTCTATTCTTTGATCTGGCAGCTCAGGCAAAGCTGATATAACTTTATTTATCATATCACTTGATATTTTTATAGGTGGTAAATCTGGGTCTGGAAAATATCTATAGTCTTCTTCAAATTCTTTAGCTCTAAGTGGCACTGTTACACCTTTTCTCTCATCCCAATGTCTAGTCTCTCTAGATATTACACCACCTTGTTCAACAATTCTCTTCTGTCTTATTATTTCATATGTTAAAGCCTTTTCAACATCTTTTATAGAGCCTATATTCTTTACCTCAACTCTTCCATAACCCTCTATTGAAATATTTGCATCAACTCTAAAAGAACCTTCTAAATTAGTATCGACTACACCTAGATATTCAAGAATAGCTATAAGTTTATCGAGAAAAATCCTTGCCTCTTTAGGGCTACCCATATCAGGTTCTGTAACAATTTCAAGTAGTGCTATACCTGATCTATTATAATCTATCAAGCTATATGGCGTTTCCTCAATACCTCCTATATAATATATTTTACCAGGATCCTCCTCAACATTAATTCTTCTTATTCTAATATTCTTTGATTTACCATCAATAAATATCTTAATGTAGCCATTTCGAGCAATAGGTGTAAAGCCTGGACCGTCGTATTGAGATATTTGATAGTTTTTAGGTAAATCTGGGTAGAAATAATGCTTCCTTACAAATATCACCTTATCATTTATTTCACAGTTCAATGCCTTAGCAACAGCTATAGCATATTCTATAGCCTTTCTATTTACAACAGGTAGAGAACCTGGTAGACCTAGACAAACAGGACATACACAAATATTTGGATTCCTTTCTCTATAACTTGAATCCGTTGAACAAAACAGCTTACTTGCCAAAGCTGTTAACTGTACATGTATCTCTAACCCTATCAAAATTTTCATTTATCTACACCTCTGCAATAATGTCTCTAAGCTTTGTTCTATCCTCTAATTGTGCAGATAGATATAAAAGTATGGACTCTGAAAGAGGTTTTGACATAAGTTGAAGCCCCACTGGCAAGTTATTGCAAAACCCTGCAGGAATGCTTATAGCTGGATAACCCGATAAGTTAGCGATAACTGTCGATATATCCGCTAAATAAATCTTTAATGGATCTTCAAAAAACTCGCCTAGTCTAGGTGGTGGAATAGGCATGGTTGGGCTTGCCACAGCATCAACATTGTTAAATACATCACCAAGTTTCTCTCTAAGCATTCTTCTAAATCTTAATGCCCTTATATAATACATATCCCTATAACCCATACTAAGAACATATGCACCTAAAGCAATTCTTTTTTTAACTTCATAACCAAATCCCTTAGTTCTAACCTCTGTATATACATCTACCCAATTCCTACCATCAATATGAGTCTTAAGACCATATCTAATACCATCAAATCTAGCTAAATTAGAGCTTGCTTCAGCCATAGCTATTATATAATATGCTGCTACAGCCTCTTTGGTATATGGCATAGATATCTCTATACAATCATGATAAGAACATAGCTTATCGACAGAGTTGTAAACAGTTTTCTTAACACAGTCGTCAGAGCCTTCAAAAAGCTCTTTAAAAATACCTATTCTAAGCCTCGGCTCTTTATACATATAATCATCTAAAGCCTTTACATAGTCTATAGACTCTATAGGTAAAGAAGTTGAATCTTTAGGATCATTTCCAGATATAACGCTGAGCAGTAAGGCTAGGTCTGTAGTGTTTCTAGCCATAGGTCCTATTTGATCCATACTACTTGCATATGCTATTAAACCAAATCTACTTACAAGACCATATGTAGGTTTAAGTCCATAAACCATCGTATATGCTGCAGGATTTCTTATAGAGCCACCTGTATCTGAGCCAAGAGCTATAGAAGCTTCACCAGCTGCTAGAGCTGCTCCACTACCACCTGATGAACCACCAGGCGATCTGTTTAAGTCCCATGGATTCCTGGTTGGGTAAAAAGCACTGGTTTCTGTTGTAGAACCCATTGCAAATTCATCCATATTTGTTTTGCCATGGATAAATACACCAACATTCTTAAGCTTTACAATAACAGTTGCATCATAAGGTGGAATATAGTTTTCAAGTATTTTCGAACCACATGTTGTTCTAATACCCATAGTTGTAATATTGTCTTTTACCCCTATCATTACACCAAATAGCTTTGGAATAGCAGAACCGCTAGATTTTATCTTCTTCAGTAAAGCTTCTACATTATTATACATATATTCCCTTGGAATAATTGTTATGAAAGCTTTTATCTTGTTCTCTACACGCTCTATTCTATCATATATAGCATCTATATATTCAAATATTTTATTTACATCAGAAGAAAACTCTTCTATAAGCCTATAAACAGGCATGGAGATGTATCTATATGACATTATTATTCCACCACAGTCTTTGGTGCTTTTACATAACCTTGAACCAATACAGCATTTTCTTTAAGCATTTTATATTCTTCATCTAATTTATCTAGAACTTCATCGTCTCTTAAAGGAGATGAAATTTCATGAACATGAAATAAAGGCTCATATATATCCAACTCCTTCACATTTTTTAACACATTAAATAAATCAACAATTCTATTTATCTCTACCCTTATCCTCTCTTTCTCATTTTCATTAAACTTTACTAGTACTAGTTTCTCAAGGTATGTTATGATATCCTCAGACAATATCTACACCAATACAATCTAAAAACTATCTGTTACATAAAATATAAGTTTGCTATCAAACAATAAGCTTTGGTGAAAAATAATAAAGATAGAAGAGGTAATTAAAACACTTGAAAGCTTCATTAAAGATCCAACTATTATATTCATGAGCGTTGAAGAAGCTAGACTTTTAGGTCACAATATAATCAATTATATTTTAGATTTGGGTAAAGATATAGCATACTCAGCAATATCATTTAAATACATTGCATCAACAGATGAACTTGTACCTATAGCTATTATAATCCATCCCATAGACAATATATTTAAAGATCTATCAATAAACATTATCTCGAGGATACTAAATGATGTTAAAGGGTATATATATGGTTCTGGTAATGATGCTGGAATTTTACTTCCAATAAATAACAGTTTTGATCTATATAACAAAATAGCTACAATTATTCCTCAGATTATTAAGCAATTATTAAATAAGGATGTTAAGCCTATGATTATAGATTACGATACTGAGGTGCTATAGCAGCTAAAGAGCATATTTCCTAAATTGTAGAATTACAGCTATATTGAATTCTTGATTTTAGGTTTATATAAATTTTTACCTAAGATAAATAAATTTATACTTGTTGTTAAATATTATTTAATGGTAATGTATTATGATTGAGCTAAGGGTATTAGACTCTTCGGATATAAAACTATTATTAAAAATGGATAATGCCATAAAACTTGTTGAAGAGGCTTTTAAAGAAAAAGCTCTAAAGAGAATTCAGATGCCTGCAAAAGTCTATCTATTCTTTGATAAATATAATGGAGACCTACGTACAATGCCTGCATATTTTCAGCAACTAGATATAGCTGGTGTGAAGATTGTAAATTCTCATCCTAGTAATCCTGTAAAATACGGTTTACCTACTGTTATGGCTATAATAATTCTTATAGATCCTAGAACAGGTAAGCCGTTATGTTTAATGGACGGTACTTGGATTACAGGTATTAGAACAGGTGCCGCAGCAGCTATTGCTACAAAATATCTTGCTAGAAGAGACTCCAAGAATATTGGAATTATTGGAGCAGGTTCTATGGCTCCTTTCCATATAGAGGCCTTGTATCATATAATAAGGATTGAATCCATAAAAATATTTGATATTAATAAAAACAGAGCCGAAAAACTAGCTAGAGAAACAGAACTTAAATATAACATTAACGTTAAAGCTGTGGACGAATGCAGAGAAGCTGTCAAAGATATAGATATACTTGTAACTTTAACCCCATCGAGAGAACCTATCGTAAAAAACGAATGGATCAGAGAAGGAATCCACATAAATGCCATGGGTGCAGATGCACCTGGCAAAGAAGAACTAGATCCATTAATACTCAAAAGAGCAAAAATTGTTGTTGATGATATGGAGCAAGCTATTCATAGTGGTGAAGTTAATGTTCCTATAAGTAGAGGAGTTCTATCGCCAAGTGAAATATATGGCGAATTGGGGGAGATTATAGCTGGTATGAAAACTGGAAGAGAGTCTGACAATGAAATAACAATATTTGATTCAACTGGTCTAGCTATTCAAGATATTATAACTGCATGGTATGTTTATGAAGAAGCTGAGAAAAAAGGTTATGGAAGGAAAATATCACTTTAACTAATAAACCATTTAATCAGATAATGGAGTTACATCATTAATATTATTTCAGAGGGGTGGAGTATCATCAGCTTATTAATATAATTTAGATTGCTTTTCTATTTTACCTCTAATTGCTGGGTCATCTGTAGCGAAACCATCGACACCATAGTTAATTATCTTTAAAGCTATTGAAATATCGTTTACAGTCCATGTATATACTTTTAATTTTTTACTATGGATTTCTTTTACAATATTTGGCGTTATTAAATTATATCTGGGTAGAATTGCAAAGGCTTTCAACTTAACTGCTTGACTTATTGGCAAAGGTCTTGTATATGTCAATAGTCCTATCTCTATAGAGTTGTTTAACTCTTTTATCTTTTTTAAATATTCATAGTTAAATGATATAACTAGAGACTGGTCTAAAACATTATAATCATTTAATAGCTTAACTATATATTTTTCATCAATTAGTTCTTTAATCTCGATAAACATAGCTATTTTACCTCTAAATTCACTTAAAACTTCATCAAGTGTTGGAACTTGTTCCTTTCCCATTATTACAATCTTTTTAAGTTTATCTAATGTAAGATTACTCACTCTTTCTTCTATACCCGCAACTCTTTTCAAATCCTCATCATGTATAATTACTGGTATTCCATCCCTTGTAAATCTAACGTCAAACTCAATGGCATCGGCACCCATTTCAATTGCTTTTCTAAATGCTGTTAAGGTATTTTCGGGTTCATATGCTGAAGCCCCTCTATGTGCTATTAAAAGAAATTTATTTCTCCATGAACTCATACTCTCACATCAATGAAGCTTTCTAAAAACACTTTTTGTAGATAGCTCTTGATAGATCTGATATATATTAGATTTTGATGGATCTGCACCTATATCCATTAAATCTGTATAGATTTTCTTAACAAATGTTTCAAGTTCTATACAAGGCTCTACACATATTATTGTGGGCTGTAAATGTCTTGCAATAGCAAGAGATACAAGTGTTATTGCTGCTAAATCTGATTCATTTACATCACCTTGAGTAAGTTTTGTTTCAATTAACTCTAGTGATTGTGCTAAAAGAGGCTCTTTTTGAATTTCTGGTGTGTTGCTAAGTGCATTGATTACAAATTGTATATATATCTTGCTATTTGCATGCATTGGCGGAAGAAAATTTACATCATATAGACAAAGTGTTCGAATCCTTCGAATAGGTTCATTTATATGTTGATCGCTCTCTATCAACGTAATAACCTCCTTAATAAAGTTAAGTATTCTTATAATATCCATTAACTTTCTATGGTCAATCATACATCTCCTAGCAACAACATTAACATCTTCACCTAGTTCAGAGGGCATTAAATTAAGCATTCTTTTTAAAAATTCGATATCTGATTTATTTGCCTGTAGTATAAATTGCGCTAATCGTCTATGTATATATATTATATCGCTATAACTGAGAACATTTCTCCTCATCATGTCAACAGCCCATATAGTTACCGCAAGGACAAGACATGAATGTGGCTTTGTAAGAAGATCTACTCTACTAATAACATCGTTAGGTAATAACATCTGTACTCTATAACATTTATGTAGCTTTAGCAAATTTTCTGTAAGCTCATTATATGAAGTTATACTACTCATTAGTAGTCACTAGCATATAGTAATATTTGTTTAACTAAAATAAAAATATTTTAATTAAATAAACCATTATGTGTTAAGATAAAAGATGTTGCTAGGCATTTAATGCTCAACAACTATAAGTGTTGTTGTACTTTTTATATGTGGAAACCTTCTAACTTTTGTTATAACAGCACTTCTAAGGGCATCAAATGTTTCAGCCTCAACTACAACTACAACATCATAAATTCCATAAACTATATGAACCTCTTTAACCTCTGGTATCTGCATTAATGCCTTTGCCACTTCCTCCTCCATACCAACATCAGTATTTATGAGCACTATAGCTCTAGGCATAACTACAGCCCCAATCATATAATTGTAAACAAATTTTTATAAAAGTATTTATGAAAAATAGAGAATATAGAAAATAAATGATACTATAACATGAATTTAAATAATGAACTTGCAGAAATTATATCAAAAGAGATGAAAGAAGATAATATGCTAAAATATTAAATGCTTATAAAGAAAATTCAATATTCTTCTCATCTAAAGAACAAAATGATGAATTGATATTGGATTTTGATTATTATAACAATACTAGTTCTTAGTATAGTAAATTCCTTTGAATTCATTACAATGTTCTAAAAGCCACCATTTTTATTAAGTGTTTTATAATTATAAAAATTCTCTAAATTATTATATTTACATAATCTATATAAATATGTAATTTAAATATCAGTAAATCTATAAAATACCGTGGTGTTGAAATGAGTATTTCAGGGTTTATATGCCC
>Ga0272445_1002976_pt1 | contig 10957 bp, 12 predicted proteins | sample YNPCB0031_FD_194404 | JGI IMG/M metagenome (GOLD analysis project Ga0272445, IMG submission 194404) | Hot spring sediment microbial communities from Yellowstone National Park, WY, United States - YNP-CB-003-1 | ecosystem: Environmental > Aquatic > Thermal springs > Hot (42-90C) > Sediment... | reverse complement strand
CGCTATAAACCTCAGCGACTTTCTCGACAAGATTGGGGTTCCAAAGACATACCCAGAGGTGGATCCAAAGAAGCTTCTCTTCAAGAACCTCTACCCACTATCCCTAGCAGTATCATCTACAAAGAAGACTATGCCCAACAGCCTTAATTTAGATGTTGATAACTCATTCGCGGTTTTAATCACCGGCGTTAATAAAGGTGGAAAGACAACCTTCCTGAAGAGTGTTGGCCAAGCAATACTGCTTACTAGAGCAGGATTATTCGTGCCTGCAGAGAGGTTTATTATTCCATCAACTGGCACTGTGCTTACACATTTCTTGAGGGAGGAGGAGAGAACGTTCTCATATGGAAAGTTCGAGGAGGAGGTAAAGAGGTTTAAATCACTGGTGGAGAGCCTTAGGAGGGGAGACTACGTGCTAATGGATGAGAGCTTTGTCTCAACAAACCATGTTGAGGCATCTGTAGTGGCTGAAAACGTTGTCTCAGCGCTCATCGACTCAGGTATTAACATATTCTACATAACCTTCCTCCAGGACTTCCTACACATGTTTATATCTAAGTACGGTAAAAAGGCAGTATTGCTAGTACCTGAGAGACTTAGCGATGGAACAAGGACATATAGGTTGATTAAAGGATCTATACAACCAGGCTACGTACTAGAGCTATGGAGGAAAATAGCTGAGGATATCACAGAAAACCAACCGATGTACATGCATTAAGGGTTTCCGCAACAATCCTTATTGAGGCCTTAGAGAAAAACCTATGTAGCGACTCTACATAGTGAATACCGATATAGAGATAGCCATCCTACCCCTTAAGAATGCTATCAAGTATGGAGCCGAGGTTAAAGGCAGTAAAATTTTATTAGGGTTTTTTAGGGTTGTTTATTGTTGGTTAGGGTCTAGATATGAGTAATGGATCTGAGAGGTTGTTGAAGCCTCGTGAGTTCTGTGGGATTGTTGGTATTAGTTATCGTACTTTTAAGAGGTGGGTTTCTGAGGGTAGGATAAGGGTTGTTAGAACACCGACGGGTAGAATTAGAGTCCCCTATAGCGAAGTCGTGAAGATTCTTGGTGGCAAGCCTAGTGGAGGCGAGGTTAGAGCTGTTATCTATACACGTGTAAGCTCATCAGACCAGAGGAGTGATTTAGAGAGGCAGGTAGAGTACTTGACACAGTATTGCTCCTCTAAGGGATATAGAGTTATAGATATACTAAGCGATGTAGCGAGCGGTTTGAAGACTGATAGAAGAGGCTTGCTGAAGCTCTTCAACTACGTTGTTGATAGGCAGGTAGATGTGATCGTGGTAACATATAGGGATAGATTGACGAGGTTAGGCTTTGAGTACTTGGAGTACTTCTTCAAGCAATACGGTGTTTGGGTAGAGGCTGCCTTTGGAGAGGAGCCCAGAGACGCCTACCAAGAGCTCGTAGAGGACTTGATAGAGATCGTGACTTCCTTCGCTGAGAAGCTCTATGGGATGAGGAGTCATAAGAAGAAGAGGTTGGTTGAGGGATTCAAAAAGTTGCTAGAAGAGGTTGAGAAAAGTGAGTGAAGTTGTTAGGACAGTTGTTGTCAAGTCCACTCCTCTATCCAGGAAGTTGTTTAGAGTCTTTGTTGAGCTTGAGGGTATGTATAGGAATATGGTTGAGCAGCTAGTTCTATACGCTGTGAGGAGTGGAATAGCCAGCTTCACTAAGTTGAAGGCTTTGAAGTACAGGGAGTTGAGGTCTCTATATCCACAACTACCATCACACTACGCATACACAGCATGCCAAGATGCGTCCACAAGGGTTAAGAGCTTCCTGAGGTTGAAAAAGAAGGGCTTGACGAGAAGGGATTACCCGGAGGTTAATAGGGTCTCTATATGGCTTGACGACCACTTGTGGAGATTGAAGGGCTTGACGAGTATTGAGATCGCCACTCACAAGAACCGGGCTACTATTGAGTTAGAGCCACATAAACAGTACTGGAAATACCTGAATGGTGGCTGGAGACTGGCTTCTGAAGCCAAAGTCAAGCTTGATAAGAAAAACAGGCGATTAATTGTCTGCTTAGTCTTTAAGAAGTGTGTTGAGATGTATAAGCCCAGCGACTTCATTAGCGTTGATGTCAACGAGAACTATGTAGCTGTGCTAGTTGATGACAAGGTGTTCCTCTTTGAGACAGGCTTTAGAGACATAGTCTTAGGCTACTACTACCGTAGGAGGAGAATCCAGGAGAGGTATGACAAGCTCTACGGGGTTAACTGTAGGGTTAAGAGAAGAATCTTTAGAAAGTTAAAGGAGAGGAGAAAGAAGAGTGATTTGAAGTGGAAGTTGGCGAATATTGTTGTTAGAGTTGCCAGGGAAAAGCAATACGCTGTTATCTTAGAGGAGCTAGGTGAGGAGCCAGCTAGAGAGATGATAAACCACATTGGGGACAACCAGCTCAGACACAGGATATACCAGGCGTCATTCAAAGGAGTTCAAAAGGCTATTGAGGAGAAGGCTAGAGAGCACGGTGCCCCAGTAATCTATGTAAACCCGAGAAACACCTCTAGAATGTGCCCAGTACACAACGCTAGAATAGTCTACAGTAATGGAGGCAGAATCGGCAAATGCTCCAAGGGTGGGGAGCTATGGCATAGAGACGTAGTCGCATGCTATAATCTGCTTCTCAAAGCCCACCTAGGCAATGGGAGCACAGCTCCAAGCCTAGGTGGGTTAAACCTAGATGGAAGCCCCATTCCGTTGGGCTCAACAGCCACCCATGAACCTACAGGGATTCCTAGGACCCTGTGGGCAAGGTGGAAGTCCCTAGATGAGACCCTGAAAAACACTAAAATGAAGGGGATGACCATCTAGGGACAAACGGTGCATTTAAAAATGGGTGTTGAGATTCTATGCTTAGATCCTTGATATGAGTATTGATGATAGTAGTAGGGTCGTTGTTGCATATATTGCTGGTATTGGTTGGGGCTGTAGTAGGAGGTATACATATATGAAGCTTCCAATTGCCCATGAGGCTCCGTATACCAGTCCATATACTCCGTATCCAAGAGCCCTCTTTTCTGGTGGTAGTAGGTCTGCTATCGATGCTCTCATTATTGTCTCGAAGCATCCCATTGTTACTCCCCACAGAGTTGCCATTACGTAGGCGGCTGTCCTTGCAGTTGCTTCTCCTGCTCCCATGAATGTTGGTGTATAAATGAATAGAATTGTTGATACTAGGCCTGATAATGGTGCTAGGTAGAGGGATTTGAACTTGATCTTGTCGTAGAGAGCTCCTATAGGTACAGCAGTGATCGCATCAGTGAGCATTGCAATCATGTAGGCTAGGGCTATGTCTGCATCTCCAAGAACTCTCCAGTACTTTAGGAAGTAGGATACGTTCATCCAGTGGACATAGCCTAGGGATAGAAGTATTGTTGCCAGTGTGTATACATAGAACTTTCTGCCTAGACCTCTAAACGATATGCTTGGTCTTGAAGCCTCTAGAGACTTTAGCTTTGGGTATAGAGCAAAAGCTGTTAAGACTAGAGCTATCGAGATTGTCCCTGGTATTGCAAGTGCTAGGAATGCTGATCTATAGCCGTAGAGGCTGATCATAAACGCTACTAGAAGCGGCCCTGCAACAGCTCCTGCCTGATCCATCAACTCATGTACCCCGAAACCCTTTCCCATGCCAATATCCTCAGTAACCTCAGCAAGAACAACATCTCTAAGAGGTGTTCTGAGACCCTTACCAACTCTCTCAATAAGGTATAGAGCTGTTGCAACACTCCATGAATATGCAAAGGCGAGGGTTGGCATTGCGAAGAGTTGAAGAGCATAACCAAATATTATTATGCCCCAGAAAACCGATGATGATGCTAGGTAAGTGGCTATAACTGCTGACACAAACCTAAGCCCATAGCCTATAAGGTCGCCGGAAGCAATAGTAGCTGAGGCTACTGGGGGCCCTCCAAGTTCCTCAATATATGAGCCGCCAACGCTTCTAGCACCCTCATAAACCATGTCAGCTGTTAGAGACACTAAACTCAGTATTATGAAGACTATCAATGTTCTCCTCCTCAACCATCATCACCGATGGGATTCTTGAAGAGCTTAGCCATGGAGCTGGCTAAAAGCATGTTGTACATACCTTAAAAAGCTTTATGAATGAGCTTCAGCTATCTTCCTCCACAGCTCTGAGCCTATCAATCCTTTGAACTATCTTGTTGAACTCCCTCCAGGTACTGCAGGGCCTTGTAGACCACGATGTCCGGCACAACCCTAATCCCCTGGAGGTAGTTGTAGAGCGAGCCCCTGGCGATTCCAAGTTCTCTAAGAGTCCTCTCGAACCCGAGCTTCTTCTTGACTCTCTCGAGGATGAGTCTGCGGGCCTCGTCGCTTAGGGCGCTAACGTTCACTCTATCATGCCAGGGGCTAGCAGGCATGATTTCACCCAGTAAATCATATAGTAGTTCACGCCCCCACCACGGAAGCGTGAACTGTGGAAAACAACCCCACAGAATTTATCTGGGTATTTAAAAGGAACCGCGGGCCCGCCGGGACTTGAACCCGGGTCCTCCGGCTCCGAAGGCCGGCGCCCTCTCCTGGCTAGGCGACGGGCCCTCTGGGTTGGTATTTGTATTGGTCTGTAAAAAGCATTTCTTCGATTTCTACGTGTTCGTTTGGGTTTTTATTATTGCCGCTTATATATTCTCGCTATTAACTTCTTCCACTACTGCTCTACGTGGTAAATTATTAGCTTCTGTGACACTCAGAGTGCAGCTCTTTCTAGTGATACTCATAATATTCATACATCAAAGTTTCACACTAATTATAGGGACTAGATACCCGTGGACTCCTCGAGGAAAGCCTCATTACAATTACATTTCTGCTTCTACTTTCACCAGCTATTTAGCCCGACCTCCTCCCCGTTATGAATGGCGAGGATTCCCTGAGAGCGGGGGTTTGGGACTACATCCCCCCTTCCTAAGGATTCAACCCCTGGCTGAGTCTCCGGCCTATCACCCATATCCTGAACGAGACTCGAGGGTAAGAGTATTGGTAGGGTTATAGAATACAACGATTACAGATGACGCTGGTAACTATCAAGACTCTGCAAGGCACATATCTAACGGCGACAACTCTATTATAGTGTTAAAATTAAATGAAGCGCCTAGACAACTCTCTCTAAACCTCAAGGACAATGCGCTATATACTTGAAACTACATCAACCCTGGTTACACTTCCACATATTCTCTTCGCGTCTCTAAGCATTTCCCTATATACTGGGTCATCGAGGTCGCTTCTACGAAGAACTATTATGTCTAGTGGTATACTTGTCTTCTTCAACAACCTCAATTTAATAGCCACGTCTAGTATGTCTACGTCATCCTCCACTACGACTACTACGTCGAAGTCGCTGGAGGGAATACTGTCTCCACGTGCCCGGGATCCAACTAGGTAGGCCTCTACGACGAGTCCACTACTACATAGTAGTTGTGTAAACTCCTTAAAACCCCTCTCATACGACTCTACTTTCCTAGCCATAGTGGAGTAGAATTTATGGGTCTGCAGTTCTCCTCACCCACTCCACGACTTTCTCAGCATACTCCACGCATAGTCTACCTCTCCCGGCTGTGTAGCTATATACCCTCTTACCAGGATATCTCGCGAGGGTGTAGTGTGGAGTCAGTAGCTCACATGCTAGTGATACCTCACTAGATACCTCGATACCTACAGCTCTAATAGCATCAAGTAACTCGACTAAGTCGTGTGTATAAGGGTGTATGCCCGTCAAGGCGACGATTAAGCTCTTCAAGTACAGCTCGACAGCCTGGTGAGCGCTAAAACATGTTAGCCAGTAGACTCCTTCATCATAGTTGCGCCTAGCATTGCGTAGAAATACTTCTGCTTTCTCAACCCACTCAATCGGTAACTTTATACCCTTCATAGACTACCTCCACGTACTCTACAAACACATGTAACTATGTCTATAAAGACACTAAAATAATGCCAGAGCAAAATAACCTAGCATTATTCGTGGAGAGCGCGAATTCAGCACCACATTCTCGATTCGGGTTTCCCCGAGGCAATCATTTGTAGTTACCTGTGAATATTTCTAAATACTTTTTTGCCTCGGGGTTCGCGGGCTCCGTTCGTGGTGTCATTGCATCACTGCCCGGGCTATCAGGGCTCCACTTAACCCAAAAGCCCCTCATCCGCGTTGGAGACATTAACTTATGTCCCAAGACTCATCATCCACGAGAAAACACACTTAGAGAAGCTAATGAATATAAATCAACTATCCATAGCTATCTACAACTAATCGCAAGTAATTATAGATCGGTCACAGGCTTCTCATATGTCCTTCTTCAACCCCTCTAACTAGATTAATAGATAATCTATTCCACACTAACTACTATCCGTGTTTTCATTAGTATTATGGTCAATATTGCGAACACCGTGATCCACAGCGATAGTATCAGCCAGAGTATTAGTGGGTCCAATGGCTGAAACGAGTACTCACGTATTTAGCTATCTCTGGATCAAGCATTCACATTTTCACACTTGCAAGCTCTAGTGTGATGGGAGCCTACGTAATATAATGCTGTACGCATCCAGGATCACTGGGTTCCTCCTTGGACTAATGAAAGCAGTTTAGCCTTAGGAACACATTCATAGCATGCAAGAGTACTTTGAGCAGACCCCATTAATAAGTGAAAGTCGGGATCCCCGGGCCCCATTTCAATGCGTTTAATTTCATTTTTCTCGTGTTTTATTTGTCTTAGCTTTGCGGCTTTGTGTTTATTAGATTGCTTTGTACATTTATGACTCCTAGAGCTATGTTTGTTGTTGATTATCTACGCTGTTTCCACTGATCTACTTATGTCTTTATCTATGGGGTGTTTTAATTGAGGAGCGTTATTGCCTCTAAGTTGACTGGTGCTTATAGGGGTTTTGTCTACTCGGCTTTGTTTTCACTACTTGGCTTACTCATTGAGTCATTGTTCTTTATCTACTATGGTGGCATTATACTGTTAACCGACATTGTGCACTGGGCTGTTGACACATTGGTTGAGGTTTTTGGTTTAATTGCATTATACTACGCTGTGAGGTTTGGTAGGAGGTTTCCATGGAGTATACTAGTACTGGAGAGCGCTGCAATGCTACTATCTATAATAATGGCACTTGGAATATACATCTTCTTCTTCAGTAGCTACATAACTTCAGAGTTCGCAATGGGTGAGCCCACAACGAAAAGCCCCATTCCCGCATTAGCCACTACTATAGGTGGGTTATTGACTGGATTAACTCTAGTCATACAGGTGAAGAACTATAGATTATACGAGCTTGAGGTTTTAAGGGTAGACTACACTCACGCCTTAATAGACTTAATTGCGGCGTTTTCTGCAACGATAGGTATACTATTAGTATACATCACTAGGAGTCAAAGCCTAGAATTACTATTCACATTGATAACTACAATGTTCATAGTCCACGGTCTTCTCGAAGTACTGAGGGATATAGTGAAAACCATCACAGGGTCGAATATAGACTACGAGCTAAGTAATAGACTACTAAAGAAATTAGTAAATGAACTTAAGGGAGTATATATAGAGGACATTATTGCACGGAAAATAGGGTCTTTCTACATTGTTGAAGCAAGAATTGGTGTAGACCCATACGAGAAGCTAGTAGCAATCCATAAACTAAGAAATAGGATAGTAAACACTGTTATTAACGAGTCTGATCTAATATACCACGTCGACGTGAAGTTCTACCCATTGAAAACAAAGTATAGGAGGCGAAAGTAAATCAGGCTATTAAATCAATTGGTGGGGTCAATGAGTTATAAACACCGTAAGTGACAATTAATTATCGAGGGGTTATGCGGTGAGTAGGCAAAACCCAGACATTGTGAGGGTTTCAACGGGTATAAGAGAACTCGACAGTGCACTAGAGGGTGGCATACCTAAGGGTAGTTGGGTAGCTATTACAGGTGAACCCGGGACTGGTAAGTCTATTCTATGTATGCACTACGCATGGGCAGGCGTACTGGGTGGAGACCCCGTTGTATACGTAACTACAGAGGCTGAGTTCCGCGATGTATTGAGGCAGGCTAAGATGTTTGGCATGGATTTTGAGTCTTATAGATTACACGATATATCTAGAGGGGAGCTCCCCGCAGAGACGCCTGATATTGTTGTAATTGACTTGTTTGGTTTATTGAAGATTGCCAGGCAGATGACGGAGCAGGCTCAACTAGACGCAGAGGCGTTGAAGAAGAAGAGGTATGCAGCACTAGACATTCAGACCCTTATAGCGGCTATACATGAAGCATATAGAATACTTGGTGTTTTAAGAGACGACAAGGCGAAGTCTCCATATAGACATGTAAGGCTAATAATAGACTCTCTAAGTGCATTCTGGGCTGATAAACCAGCCATGGCTAGGAAGTATAGCTATGACTTGAAGATAGCTACTCACAGAGAGAATGTAACTGCATATCTCGTATCACAGTACGCTATGACCACGAGATCCACGTTTGGATTCGGACTAGAACACATAGCAGACGGTGTATTCCACTTGTGGATGGAAGATGTTGAGTCGACAAGGGAGGTTAAGAGATACATGATAATTAAGAAAATGAGAATGACTAATCACAAGAGAACAGCGTTTAAACTAGAAATCAACCCAGGTAGGGGAATAATCCTCAGCGATTAATAGCACTACAGAAGCCATACATATTTAGAGGAGACTGCTTCAACCCAGGATCTGGCGTGAGCTTACCACACCTAATTCTCTCGAGGGCTTTCCTTAATGGCTCAGCATCTAGTGCTATTGTTACAGCAATAGATGCTAGTGCAGACCAAGAACCCCACTTCTCAACCCAATACTCCTCAGAGTACTTCTCGTCAACCCCGTAGACAAAGCCTATAATCTTACTAAGCCACCTGTCGATTGGCGGTAGTTCATACCTCCTCTGGGACAGGGCTATGGCTAGGCGAGCTGTGTATTGTCCAACACCCTTTATCCCCTTCAACTCCCTCTCTACTTCAACGGGCTTCATTGAGCTAAGGTCGATCTCAGAGCCTCCATTAGTGAAGTACTTAGCTACATTTAGAATAGTCTTCGCCCTATAGCCAACTCTAGACTCTAGTAGTGGGGAGGGCTCCTCTAGTACTTCGTGTGGCTGTGGAGGCCTAGGTATTACCTCTCCATCTATAGATACTCTGTATCCATAATTCAATACTATTTTGTGAAGCATACTCCACCCCTGCTTGAAGCTGGCATTTTGCTGGCAAATACCTGTTACTAAAGCCCACCACATACTAGTGGATCTAAGCCTCCAACCAGGATACATTGATACAAACTCGTTAAGTAATGGGTCCCTCAAGGCAACCTCGTGGAAGCTGGATACATCTTCACTTAAGCCAATAACTTTGTATAAATAGTGTTCAATCCCACTAATACACGTCGTTGAGTAAGCCTCATAGTAGCCACTTGGATATAGAGCCACAATTGTTGTTGGCTCTATTGGAAGGTATAAGTACGACTTCTCGCTACTAAGCCAGAAACATAGATTATAGGTCTTAGCGGTGATCCAGTAGTCAATACCCATACTTGGAAGCCTCCCATCACCGCAAAACTCTAGTTTTTCAGGTTCTCTAGTCAATCTATTCAACCACCCCTTGAATCCAATAGTAGTGTACTAGGATATAAGCATTAAGGCTCTATATCTCAAAAAGTGGGTTGGTTTAACTTGATCAAGCAATGCTACGAGACCAGCTCCAAGGGTCTTTTGTCGAAGGGTGTATCGAGAGTATTAGACTGCGCCGTCGAGGAACACGCTGTTAGAGATGTGCAAGAGATCATAGACTACACTTTATCACTTGTAAATAGAGCCCTGGGGAAAAACACTAGTTTATTATTCGACTCTAGTGAGTGCATTGGCACTACACATACACTATATAGATTTAGAATACCATTGGAGAAGGGTAAATACATAGGTGTTCGAGTAATTGTGCGTGGAAGAACCGTAGTTAGGGTTTTACTCACTTTACCTATGGGTTTAGATATAGATCTTCATTACCAGAGGGCAATATATAATCCAACACGAGAACTCACCGAGAACCAAAGTATTACTCAGACTGATCCTCCAAAGGGACAAGTCTATGTAGACCTACCGGTTGTGTATGCAATACTTGGCATTCCAGAAGTAGACCTGCGTAATTGGGGACTAAGCATTAATGGATTAGTTGAGAATCCTGCCGTGTACACTTTACCAGAACTATACGATCTAGGAGTAGAAACAGTAAAGACTAGTTTCCACTGTGTGACAGGTTGGAGTGTGCGTGAATTAGAGTTTACTGGTGTTCCCGCAGAGAGAATTATTGAGGTAGTTAAGCCGCTGAAAAGCGTTGAATGGGTCTACATAGAGTCTCTAGATGGATACTCAACGATCATACCCTTCACGGAGTTCAATAACCCTAAATCACTCATAGCGATTGAAATGAATGGAAAGCCACTTGACATACTACATGGCTACCCAGCGAGACTTGTAATACCGCAACTATATGGATGGAAGAGTGCTAAGTGGATTTCTAGGATCTCGTTCATAGATAAATACATTGATGGATACTGGGAGTCAATGGGTTATCATCCACGCGGCCGAGTTGACTTAGAGGAGAGATTTAAGAGCACGTAGTGCATCTTTATTAACTACTCGCTAATTAACAGATCATGGTGAATAAATTGGAGTACACAAGTCTCGGCTGGACAGATGTAAAGATTTCTAGAATAGGTCTTGGAACATGGCAATTCAGTGAAACATGGGGTGTTCTAGACTACGAGACTGCGAAGTCCATTATTGGGAAAGCACACGAAGTTGGAGTAAACTTCATTGACACAGCTATGGTTTATGGAAGGGGTTTAAGCGAGGAGTTTATTGGTAGAGCACTCAGAGACCTAGGGATTCCAAGA
>Ga0272445_1002973_pt1 | contig 10965 bp, 6 predicted proteins | sample YNPCB0031_FD_194404 | JGI IMG/M metagenome (GOLD analysis project Ga0272445, IMG submission 194404) | Hot spring sediment microbial communities from Yellowstone National Park, WY, United States - YNP-CB-003-1 | ecosystem: Environmental > Aquatic > Thermal springs > Hot (42-90C) > Sediment... | reverse complement strand
GAGGTTTATCCAAGCAGGTTTGGAGAGCTGAAGATCTCAGGGGCTAGGTACGAAGACCTCTTGAGCGAGGCTGACATTTACTATTCAAAGTACCTGGAGAAGCTGCGCGAACTTGTCTATTCCTACCACGTTTCAGAGAGCCGTGAGCGATACACTTCAAGTCAATGACAAGAGCCAATGACTTCTGCCATTGCATGTCTAATATCCATCACATACAATGTGAAATCAGTTTAACGATAAGAAATTGAAAACGGATTTCTTTGTTATACAATTGTGTGGCGGGCCCGAGGGGATTTGAACCCGGGGCCACCGGCTCCGAAGGCCGGCGCTCTATCCTAGCTAAGCTACGGGCCCTTGTTTCATTAATTTTTATTAATTTTCTAGCTTTTATTTCTATAATATTTTATGTGATGAAAGGCCCGCTTCTGATTCGTGATGTGAGAATCCGAGACTGAGTTTAATTGAAGAAACATTATTGTAAACAAATGAAAATATTTCAATATACCTCTTAGTGTTAAGAGATAGGTAGATGTGTCTATTTGTTTCATGTGCACTGTTTTGATTTTCATATAATTTTTATATCTGTTGAGATTAATCCCTAGCTATTATTATTGTATATACTCTATATCAAATACCAAATGTAAGGATTGGTAGGCTGATAGGAGTTGTTTCGTTGCTTATGATAGATAAATTTTATATAAATTACAAAATATATAAAACGATTAACTTGAATGTAAAGAATCGATGACTACTCACATTATGTGAGTACAGTTTTTATAGTTTTCCAATTTTTTGAGTAATATGTGGTGTTGATGGGGTCTAGCAATTTTATAATTGAAGTTAATAATGTGTGGAAGGTGTACCTAGTTGGGAGAGTTGAGTATCCAGCACTTAGAGGTGTAACAATGAGTATTAGAAAAGGAGAGTTTCTTTGTATAGTGGGTCCATCTGGTTCTGGGAAATCATCATTATTAAATATAATAGGTGCTATGGATAGGCCTACTAAAGGTGAGGTTATTTTTGAAGATATTCCGATAAGCAAACTATCTGATGACAAACTTGCAGAGCTGAGAAATAGAAAAATGGGCTTTGTGTTTCAAACAATTAATTTAATTAATAATTTAACAGTTGTAGAGAATGTTGAGCTCCCTATGATAGCGCATGGTATGCCACCTAAAAAGCGTAGAGAAAGAGCTATAGAGGTGCTTAGCAGGTTTCTACCAGAGTCTGTATATTATAAAAGACCTTTGGAGCTTAGCGGAGGAGAACAACAGAGAGTTGCAATTGCAAGGGCATTAGCAAATAATCCAGCTGTGATTCTCGCTGATGAACCTACAGGAAATCTAGACTCGGTTAATGCGCATCTAATTGCAAAGATATTTAAGGAGCTTAGAGATGAAGGAAAAACCATAGTTATGGTAACACATAACATAGAGTTAACAAATTATGCAGATAGAATAGTAAAGCTTAGAGACGGCCAAATTATTGAGGTTGTTGAAAAATGATAAAAGGGAACATATATAAAAAAGTATTAGCCATGATTATAGCTTTAATGTTTACCCTTCTCTACATACCATTACATGTATTTACTGTGTATTCTCAAGGAGATCAATTTGAAGTAGTAAGTGTTGCATGGGGTACACCAACATCCCCAATTTGTGTAGGTCCAGGAATGCAAACACAAATGTTAACAGTTACACTTAGATATAATGGAAATGATAGTTTTTTAGGACTTAAAGCTGAGCTATATTTGCCATGGCCTCTTAGAGATAGCTTAAGCAAAACAAGTATAGCTGAATCTAAATACACACAACTAGTAGCAAAGAGCCAGTCAATTACGTTAACATTCTGGATAGACATAGATGAAAATGCAGCAGTAGGTGACTACACTGCTTATCTAATTCTGTACAGAAACTCAAATGGAGAATGGACTAAGGTTGAAGAGGAAAGCATCAATATTGTTCTTACATATACTGAAAAACTCTCAATCAAACCTACCATCATCTCACTTTACCCTGGATATACAAATATAAGTATAAGTCTAGAGAACATAGGAAATGGCTATGCCTATGGCACCTCTCTCGAAGTGTCATCGCAATCCCCACAGATATCAATTGTTGAACCAAGTATTTGGATAGGAGATATTCCACCATACAGCACTATAGATATAAAAATATCTCTTTACATAACACCAGCGTTAATGGGCTCTATAACCTCTTTATATCTAAGGATTAATTATGTTGATGAATGTGGCCTTAATAGGGTATTTACATCAACAATATATCTATTGATTAAACAACCAAAACCTCCACAGATTATGTTAAAAATCTCGCCCACAACAATTATAGCAGGTATAAAGAACAATATAACAGTAACGATTATTAACAATGGATCTACAGCTATCAAAGAAGTTGCTGTTTCCTTTGATTTTCCACAACAAATAATCCTAGTTAATGGCACATCAAAATGGTTTATAGATGAGTTAAAGCCTTACTCAACATCAAATATATCTTTTATCTTAACCTCATTAGGGGTTTCAAGCGATAAAACAGTATCTCAAATCCTTGCTACAGTAAGTTATAGGGATCAATATGGTATAGATAGAAGCGACAAAATAACCACCGCTTTAACTATAATTAAGCCACAAACCCTCATAGACATAGATATAGAGCCGAGAAATCTTACCCCAGGAAGAATCAATGAATTAATATTATCTGTAAGCAATATAGGAAATGTTTCAATATATGGACTAGACTTGTCAATAACATTACCACAACCTCTTATTTTTAGGGATTTCGATGGGAAGTGGTATATAGGGGATTTAAAGCCAGGTGAAGAGAAAACAAGGAAGCTTTATGTCATCGTACCTTCAACAACCAGTGGACCTATTCAAATAACTATGATGCTTAGCTACATAGATATAGCATTTACTCCAAGGACTGAAACTAGATATATAGGATTCACAGTAATAAAACCTCTAGAGTCTTTAGTTATACAGCTACTCCCACATGAACTAGAATATGGAGAAAACGACATAGAAATAATAGTGTTTAACAATAACCCTGAAAAAGTGTATGGAGCTATTGCAACAATATCATCATCTCAACTTATTTTTAGGGATTTCGATGGGAAGTGGTATATAGGCGATCTAGAGCCTGGAGAGTCAAAGGCATTGAAGCTAAAGGTATTTGCCCCATCAACCACAGCTACAGCTATTCAGATCTCTATATCACTACAGTATAGAGATGTAATAGGTACTGTAATGTCTGAAAGTAGAGTTCTTGGAGTGATACTAAAGCCTACTACAACTCTTCTCGCTACATTAATAGAGCCTAAACAAGTTAGTACAGGGGAGAACAATGTTACTATACATGTTGGAAACTATGGAAATACATCAGTGTATAGCTTACAAGCAACAATCACAGTTCAAGGGGCAATATTTAAAGGGTTTGATGGGAAGTGGTATATAGGGGATTTAAAGCCAAATGATACAAAGAACATCACACTGTTGTTTATAGTACCTTCAACAACAAGTACTGTTCAGATTACTATAACCTATAGCTATATAGATGTAGGTGGAGGAAGTAGAAGTGAAACCAGGGTAATAGGATTAGAGGTTAAGCAACCTCTAATAAATATAGCCGTAGAGATAGAGCCGCAGATCCTATCTATAGGTGAAAATAACATTACCATATATATTAAAAATAAAGGTGAGAGTAGCATATATAATACAGTTATAGAATTTTCAATACCACAGCAAATAGTGTTGCTTAGATCTGATGGAAAGGTATATATTGGCGAGATTAAGCCTAACGAAACAAAGGCTCTTCCTCTAAAAATAGCTATAGTTTCTGAAATCACAACAATACAGATACCTATAACTATAAGATACACCGATATAGCTGGTTTATCTAGAAATGAGAATAGAGTACTTAGCTTTAGAATAGCTGCACGATCTACCACACCAAACTTCAAAATATCTATAGAGCCTAATACTATAGTAAGTGGAAGACAGTCTAAGCTAAAGCTAGCTATAGCGAATATAGCTAATAGAAGGCTAGACAACATCACAGTAACAATATCATCAACAACTATAGCCCTTATAGGATTTGATGGAAAATGGTTTATAGACTCTTTAAACCCTGGTGAAGTTAGAAGTATGGAGCTGATGGTCTATATAAACCCTGTTCAAATTACACAAAGCATAGCTATAACAATAACACTTACATATATTGATACATCTACAGGAAACAGCATTTCAGAAGCTACTTCACTCACTATAATAGCTATGCCTAATACTTTAAAAGAACCTTTAGAAATCACAGTTTATCCACAGATACTAGTTGCAGGTCGTGTAAACAATCTGACTCTATCTATTAGAAATCCAAATAATTTCAATGTAAGCTCAACAACCCTTAGTGTTACATCTCCAACTGGAACAATATTACTAGCCCCAGATACATATTTCATATCTTTGCTTAAACCCAATGATAGAAAAGATATAGAGCTATCTCTATATATTCCATCAACCAGTGTAACAACACTTTCACTACCAATATCTATAAGCTATTTTGATGGTACTGCTACAAATACTTTTTCAAAGAATATAGCATTTCTTATAGCTCTACCTCCATTGCTAAAAATAACAAACTATGCTGTTTTGCCACAAACCATATCATCTGGGCAAACATTTTCGGTATCTCTTACAATAGCTAATATAGGTCTTGGATCAGCATACAACGTTACAGCAATGGCTTTACCAAGCCAATTCTATACTCCACTTCTAGGTTCTGAGACATTTATTGGTGAAATATCTAAAGGGGCATCAACGACAATTACATTTAGCTTTAGAACATCCAGCCAACTAAATGTTACAGTTCCAAGACCTAGCAACATCACAAGACCCTTTAACGCCACAAGAACATTTCCTACAATAGCTAGAAACATAACATATCCTCAATATGGCGGTTTACAACCAAGAGTTACTATATTGATTACGTATATGGATAATGTTGGTAGGTTATATAATTTAACACTCTCAATACCACTAATCATAGCCTCTAGCAATACAGCTACAATTACAACTCACATTTCTGAGGGCATCTTCAACATCAATATAGCATTGATATTGGTTGCTATTGCTGTTATAGTAACTGTAACATATGTTATAATCAGGTTGAGAAAGAGATGAGAATAGCGGATATATTTCTTCTTGCATTTAAAGCATTATCAACACATAAGATTAGAACAAGTCTTCTAGTTCTTAGTGTTACAGTAGGTGTTGCTGCTATAGTTACCTTAACTGCTCAAACAGAAGGTGTTGGAAGAAGCATTATTTCCACTCTTCAGAGTTTAGGCCCTGATACTATTATAGTAAATGTATTTGGTAGAGGGTTAACGGATGCTGATGTAGTTGTGATATCTACTTTAGAAAATGTAAGAAAGGTTATACCAGTTATAAGGGAAATAGGGACTGTTAATATAGGTGGTAGCACAGTAAATGCTATGATTTACGGTATATCATCGGATGGTTTAAAGGAGATTTTAGGGGATTTAAAGCTTGTTGATGGCTCCCTATATCAAGAGGCGTCTATACCTCTAGCAGTTGTAGGAAACCAGATAGCAATCTCAAACACTACAAACCAGTTAATTGTATTCCCTGGACAAGTACTTATGGTGAACATTAGAGGAAGTCCAACTTTGTCAACAGCTATAGGTATTGTTGTTAGTGGCATCCTTGATAAATATGGTGCTATGAGCCTTATATCACCAGATACAAGCATCTTTATATCTCTTCAAGCAGCTCAGCAAATACTTAATAGAAAATCCTATAACATGTTAATAGTTAAAGCCAGTGACCCTAATTCTGTAGATAGTGTTATAGAGAGTTTGAGGAATATATATGGAGGAACACTAAACGCGATGTCTCCAACACAAATAGCTCAAACAATGCAGAGTATAATTCTACAGATATCTATACTTCTAGGAGGCATTGCAGCAATATCTCTAATTGCCGCGGCCTTAGGCATATTTAATATGATGTTGGTGACAATTACTGAAAGAACTAAGGAGATAGGGACGATGAAAGCCTTAGGATTTAAAAATAGACATATATTAGCTCAGATAATTCTTGAAGGATTTTTAATTGGGGTGCTTGGAGGAGTAGTAGGTATAGCTGTAGGGGCAATAGCATCATATATGCTACCAAATATTTTTATGGGAGGAATGATTAGATCACCTACTACACCAACTGCTAGAACACCTCAATTCACATCACCTACTCTAAGCATATCTTATAAGCCATATATAAACCCATTTATAGTACTTATATCATTTATGTTAGCATTACTGGTAAGTGTGTTCTCAAGTCTTTACCCAGCCTGGAGAGCAGCAAAAATGGACATTGTTAAAGCTCTGAAATATGAATAGCATTAGAGTTGAGTATCTTTCACTGTGAGAGAGTATGGTAAGTAAAAGAAAAATTAAATGGTTTATGACTGTAGAGGGTAGATGCTATGCGTAGAAACATAATTGTGGTATTAGCTATAAGTTTAGCTATAGCTGTTTCCTGGCCTTTAACAACATATCTAATATATCCAATTTTACCTGAAGGTGTTGAGGCTATTGTTGATGTTGGTGATGTTGCTTTTCCTGAAAGACCACCAAGTTTTCTAATTGGTGTAGGAGGACTTGCAACATTTAGAGGAACAGGTTTTAAGTTTAAAGGAGTACTTATATCTACTCGTGAACATATAGGTGCTTTAAAGCTAGAATCTGGTGAGATTATAGTAACATTGTTTATGCCAAGATATAGATGCATTGGTGAAGAATATGAGTTGAGAGGTTATGAACTAGCTAAGCTTATAGCCAATGAAAATGTTATGTTAAAGGGCCATATATTCTTAACTCGTAGAGGTATTGTGTTTATACCAATTGAGGTTGTTGTAGAGAATAGGACATGTATAGCTATACCTCCCCAACATCGATGATTATGGTTATAATTGTAGGTGAATCTATTGTATTTATATATAACCATACTCTTAGTAATTGAATTGATTAGTGTATCAGCATTTACCTACCTATCTATATTGTTTGTTAGGGTTTATAGAAAAATTAAATTAGATAGTATTCTACTCTATACAATATTTATTATATTCCTTCTCCTTAGTCAACTCAGTGGAGTCTTCTCTATTATTATACCTGATACAAGAATAGCTACAACATTATATATTGCTACATCATCGTTTGCTATTGCAGGGTTTACAACAATGCTCATGTTATCTTTTAGCTCTAACAATCTATATATATTTATACCTATATTTATTGCTTCGCCAGATATATTAGCAGGAATATTATCAACATTGATTGTATTGAAGAGAATAAAGGGAGAGACAAGATATTTTCTATCCCTTTTATCAACATCCTACTATATTAGAGGTATAGGAGCTTTATTAACAGCCTTTCAAGGAACATTGCTAACACTATTAATCTCTGAAACCATAAGAGCTACTGCAGCTGTTCTTCTATCTCTACATCATACAGCTCAGGTATTAACCTATGGTAAAGAAAAGGAATAAGTTGGAGATAGTATTTGAGATTATTGATATACTTTCTAAAGAAACGCTAAATCCTACAAAGCTAGCAATGTTGGTAAATATGCCATATGACAGGCTTAAAAAATTATTAGAGGAATTAATAGAGAAAGGAATAATACAATTCGAAGAGCAAGGAAGATCAAAAGTATTTATGTTGACACCTCAAGGGTATAAACTTTATGAAGAGCTGAAAAAAGTTAGAAAGATATTGAAAGACTATGGAATATTAGATTAAATTAAAATCCATTTCACAACTCTCACAATACTATCTAAGCTTTGGCATTACAAGAATGCTGTACTAGAGATATCTACAGACATCTATGAATTCATTAAACAAGATGTAGCTTGCTAAGCTATATTTATGTTTGTATTCTATACATCTTTCTATCTTGATTATAGAGATATGTATTGTGTGGAATAGATTTTGGTTATTAAAGAATACAAAGCTGTAATGATTATTTAGCAAAATATTTTCAATTCCATAGGTGGTAGGAATTGTTAATAATACCATTGAAAAGTTTTTTAGAGATGTTTAAAATCTAAAAATAAAATAATAAATTCTTAGATTTTATTTATATATAGTAGCTATATGAGTTGTATCAAGAGGAATTAAAATTTATAAATCTTCGTTTACATTAATTTCTTTAAGTTTTGGGTGGATATAATGAAGATAAATAGCTTAATATCATTAATAGCTGTAGCTATGATTATATTAGCTTCAATAGGGTTTATAGTACCAAGTATTTCTGCACAAGCACCTCCTAAGGGTCCTTGGATAGATGAGATAACGTTTATAATGGAGCCAGATATGGCTAAGGCTTTAGATATGCTTAAAAAGAATGAAATCCAAGTATATTTTGATGACTTTGGGGATCCAGAGCTTTTTAAGGATATAAAGGCATCTGGATTAAGGTATGCTATGGTGTATGGTCTATACTATGAGTTGACGTTTAATCCATATGGGCCTGAGTTTAAAACAGGTGATTTGAATCCATTTAGTGTTCCTAGGATTAGAGAGGCTATGAACTATATTGTTGATAGAGATTATATAGTTAATGAGATTATGGGTGGGTTAGCTGTACCTAGATATACAGCATTAGCACCGAGCTTTCCAGACTATGCTAGATATGCTGATGTAATGTTCGATATTGAGAGTGGGTATAGATATAACTTTGAGAAGGGTAAAGATATAATATTTGAAGAGATGAAGAAGCTTGGTGCAGAGTACAGAGATGGTAAATGGTATTACAAGGGGAAGGAGGTCGTCATAAAGTTTCTAATTAGAGTTGAAGATGCTAGAAAAGCTATTGGAGACTATGTAGCCTCCCAAATTGAAAAACTTGGATTTACTGTAGAGCGTATGTATAAAACTGCTAGAGAAGCTTCACCAATATGGATAAGAGGAGATCCTGCAAAGGGTGAGTGGCATCTATATACAGGTGGGTGGATAACAACAATGGTGTCTAGAGATGAGGCTGATAACTTTGGCTACTTCTATACCCCTCTAGGAAGACCAGAGCCTCTATGGCAAGCATATAAGCCAGACCCAGAGTTCTTTGACATTTCTCAAAAGCTTTGGAATAGACAGTTTACATCTATTGAAGAGAGAGATGAGCTTATGAGAAAAGCACTGGTACTTTCTATGAAGGATTCTGTAAGGGTTTGGCTAATCCACTTAACAACTCCATGGGCATCGAGACCAGAGGTTATATTGACATATGATTTAGCCGGAGGATATTCTGGGTCAAGGCTATGGCCATACACCATAAGATATGTCAATAGAGTCGGAGGCTCAATGAAAATAGCAGTACCAAACCTATTCGTCGAGCCGTGGAATCCTATAGCTGGTACTAACTGGATATTTGATCTAGCTATTGTTAGAGCAACCGCAGACCCTGCTGTTATGCCTGATCCCTACACGGGTTTGTATTGGCCTAATAGGGTTAAGAAGGCTGAGGTTTATGTTGTTAAGGGCTTACCTGTTACAAAGACTCTTGATTGGGTTGATCTGAAGTTTGTTGATGGGATAGAGGTTCCGTCTGATGCTTGGTATGGGTGGAATGCTTCTACAAAGCAGATGGTGCCTCCACCACCAGGGACAACAGCTAAGGCAAAGGTTGTTTTATACTATGAGGATGACTTGTTTAAGAAGGTTAAGTGGCATGATGGTAGTGCTCTAAGTGTAGGGGACATTCTGCTCTCATTTATACTAACATTTGATAGAGCAGATCCCGCAAGCCCTATCTACGATGAAGCATATGTGCCAAGCTTTCAAGCATTTAGAGAGGTGTTCAAGGGTCTTAGAATTATTAGTGTAGACCCTCTTGTAATAGAGTACTACACTGATGCTATTTATCTCGATGCTGAATGGATTGCTACATCAGCTGTGCTATGGCCTGAATATGGCCAGGGTCCTGGCCCATGGCATACACTCGCAGTTGCATGGCTTGCTGAATCTGAACAAAAACTAGCTTTCTCTGCAGATAAGGCTGATAAGCTAAAGATTGAGTGGATGAACTTTATAGCTGGACCCTCTCTAGATATTTTAAGAAGTATGTTGGATAGAGCTGTTACAGAGAACTTTATACCTTATAAAGAGTTTTTAGGGAGATATATAACGAATGATGAGGCTAGAGCAAGATATGCAAATCTAAAGAAATGGGTTGATGCAAAAGGTCATTTCTGGGTTGGTAATGGACCATTCTATCTAGATAGATTAGATGTTACTGCAAAGACTATTGTTGTAAAGGCATTTAGAGAATTTCCAGATACAGCTGATAAATGGGCAAGATTTGCTGAGCCAATGGTTCCAGAAGCATATGTAACTTTACCACTAACTGTTACACCAGGCCAGCTAATAGAATTCGATATAGATGTGACATATCATGGAGCCCCATATAAAGTAAATGACATTGCATATGTAAAGTACATAATAAGACATGGAGATAAAACTAAGGTAGGTATGGCTACACCTATAAGTGATGGTAAATGGGTAATAAGGCTTACAGCAGACGAATCAAAAGAATTAACACCTGGCTCAGCAGAGCTAATAGTAATTATTGTCTCAAAGCTTGTAGGTACCCCAACAATAGTAAGACAACCATTCACAATACTTACACCCACTCCAACACCTACACCTACGCCTACACCGACACCAAAGCCCACACCAACACCTACGCCATCTCCTACTCCGAGTCCAACCCCAACGCCTACTCCAACACCAACACCTACTCCAACACCCAGTCCTGGTGTTGTTACTGTAACTGTTAGATCTACATCTACAGTTACATCAACATCTATATTAACATCTATATCAACAGTTATATCAACAACAACCAAGGTTGAGACTGTTACAGAATGGACAACAACA
>Ga0272445_1002965_pt1 | contig 10984 bp, 12 predicted proteins | sample YNPCB0031_FD_194404 | JGI IMG/M metagenome (GOLD analysis project Ga0272445, IMG submission 194404) | Hot spring sediment microbial communities from Yellowstone National Park, WY, United States - YNP-CB-003-1 | ecosystem: Environmental > Aquatic > Thermal springs > Hot (42-90C) > Sediment... | reverse complement strand
ATTTTAGCTTGAAAATTCAATTAAAAATTGAATATTATTCTTTTAACGCCTAAACAGACATATGAAATCGACGCTTAAAAACTGGCTTAATCCGAGAAAAAGGTTATCCAGACATAGATTGAACCCAATTAAGGTCGAAAATAGGCTAAACCCGGCTACTTCCTGGATGACCCCGGCTGCATGCTAGTCCATTACTAAATTCAGACTAAATGGATAAAAATGTTCAATTTGTATATCAGGAGGAATGCGCAAGCTACCATCCCTCTATTTATAGCAGATGAAGGTTGTGGAAATTTTGGACACGCCCTATATTAAGAAGCTGCTGATAAACGCGCGCACAGAGTCTTCGCCGAGCTTGAGGAATTAGCCGTTCTGGTCTAGCGTTAACTTTCATCCCTTCCCTCCTCCTGTCATGGGAGGGCTTTTGGGGTGAACGGGTGAAGCCCCCACATCCATCTGTGGTATCTTTCGAGTAGGTTTTTTACGGCTACAATATCTCTGTCCTCTTCCAGTCCACATTCAGGGCATTTCATTCGCCTGTACCCATTTGGGCTTAGCCTGACCCCACATTTCGGGCACAGGCTTGAGGATCCTCTGGCGTTAACGTACTTTACGTTTAAGCCTGCAAGTTTAGCCTTATACTCTATGATGTTTTGGAGCTTCCTGAAGCTCCACCTGTTAAGTCTTCCATTAATGGCTTTTGAACCTCTACTCTTCTTCCTCATGTTCTTGAGGTTCTCTAGCACAACAGTTGAAGCTCTAACCTTCTCTGCCTCAGCGATTATTTGATTGGCAATCTTGTGGCAGGCGTCTTCAACTCTCCTACGCTCTCTGCCTCTATATTTTGCCAGCAGGGGCTTCTCGTTCAATCTAGGCTTGGACTGGAGCCTCCTACGCTTGAGGAAGTAGGCTGTTCTTATGGCTCTCTCCCTAGTCTCCTTGTTGTCTACATGCTTCTCGGAGCCGAAGGCGACGTTATTTTCGTTTATGTCCACAGCGATCGCTTTACCATTCACTTCAGTTAACTCGACGGCTCTGGAAAACACAGCCTTCAGGTAGAATCCGTCTTCCTTCTTCACAAGCCATGCTTGACCAACCTTCATCTCTTTGAACTTCTCGTGGTACGTTCCGTGGAGCAGCTTCAGCTTAATCCTACCGTTCTCAGTAGCTATCGAGGACTCCCAGCTCTCAAGGTCTAGGCTGAAAAGGTGATCATCGAGCATCACAACCTGCCTCTTAAAGACTGGTTTTTCGGCCTTCGCCAAGCCTCGCCTCTTAAGCTTTCGGAAGCTCTTGTAGATTGAGCATGCCATTTGGCAGGCTGTGTAAATGTAGTGTGATGGGAGGCTTGGATACTTCGCCCTCAACTCATAGTATTTTTCCGCTTTTAGTCTTCTGAAGCTCGTAATCCGTTTTTCCCAAGCATAGTTGAGCAAGTAGCTTAAGACCTCTCTATAAGTTGAGAAAATGTCCTGTGGAAGCAGCCCATCCAGCTTGAAACTTGCTGTGAGTTTAACAGTCTCTAATGGCACTTTCAACCGCCTCCACTATCCTGCGCCTCTTATGACTCCTCGCCCCATATATTCTTCCAGCGAAACCTGCAACTATGGATATTAAGTCTTCAACGAGCTCCTGTTGAGGCTCCTTAAGTTCCTCAGCATCAATGGTTTCTATCCTGCAACCATGGGAGCTGAAAAAGGCTTCCAAATACCTGAATCCAAACCGTGTGAGCCTGTCTCTGTAGGTGACAAATACCGCCTCTATCTGCTTCTGAATCACCAGTTCGAACAGTTTAGCTAAGCCCTTCCTGTTCTCATTTAATCCAGAGGCTACATCCTCAAGTACAACTATGTCTTGGTAACCTTTGCCCTTAGCATATTCGATGAGCCTCTGCTTCTGCCTCTCCAAATCCTCCCTCTGGTCAGCGGAGCTAACCCTCACGTAGACGGCAACCCTACCCTTCGGCATCTGCTCGCCCAAAAGCCTTTTGATCTCGCTTTCAGGATATCTGTACTTTCCACCTGGAGTTTTAATGTATTTAATTTTACCAGAATAGGCCCACTTCTTCACAGCCACATAGGAAACACCGAAGATTTTCGCAACCTCACCAGTCGTGTAAAGTTTCTCCGGCATCAAAATTACTGAAGTCATTATAGTTAATAAACTTTACGCTAAACAGAAGCAGCTTCACAGCCCCTTTGAAAAGCGAACCTCCAGCGTTTAGAGGCAGCTTCACACCTATCTCCTCACCTCCCACTTCAGGGAGTTGCCGCGTCCCAATGATAACCCTCAACCTATAAATGCGCCTGTTTTCACGCTTCAATAAGCCTCTCCCCAAATGAAACTTCAAGCGTTTAAGCTCCTCAACCGTTTCCCTCTTAATTTTAATGAGCATTAAAATACTACATCAAACTACGAAAAGCAGCATAAAACTTAACGGCAATTCATCCCCAAAGGCTTTCCCGCTGAACCTATATTTCGAAAACGTTTTTCGTCACGCTCATCCTCACAAGCAAGCAGCTATCAGCAAACATGTTATAACTGAGGTTTTCAGCTACACATGTTTCCGCACAGCAATAAATCATCTTCTTTCTTAACGCTCCCCCTCACTGTTTGCGTGAGCAACTATTCGATCTATTAATGCCTGTATTGAAGATTCAAACGCTGCATAGAGGGTTCTCCCAGCATCATACACTAATATTATGGAGAATGCGAAGGCAACTATTGATACCGCTAAGCTTAACCATCCGCCTATAGTGGGAGCTGAAGATATTAACGGTGAGGTTACAGACACCACCATAGCTATCGCAAATACGATAGCCAACTCCTTAAGAGCTCTTATAACTGATGGACTTTTATTCGGGTTGAAGCCAGGTATACGCTTAAGAAGCGTTTCGGAAGCTAAATCTATTAGCCTTATAAGGTCCAGCATCACCCTCAAAAACATGAAGAATAATATTACTATGATAATTAACGCTGCAGCTATTGTAAGAGTGAAGCCTCCAGCTGGTATAATTATGAGTATTGATGAAAAACTAATATTTAGGAAGCTTAATGCTAAAATTATTGCAAATATTATGCTGGAGTTCACTAGAACCCTCAGAACCCTCTTCTCCACCTCCTCCCTCATACCGACTCCCCCATAGACCACGCATGCTAAAGTTTTCCGTAAGCAACCTTTCACTCCAAAATGCTTTGTGACTTAATTAATTTATTTGTTTAGCCTTCTTTTATGGATTAAGGGCGCTGTTAATGAAGTGCTTATTAGGCGTAGTGAACCCCCCACTCAGCATAAACTTCCTTGACAATTATGAGCTTAGCTTCTTGAATAATGGTAAAGTTGGGCATCCATGCTTTGTGGCTTAATTAATTTCTTTGTTTAAACTTTCTCTTATGGATTAAGGGCGCTGTTGATGAGAGGCTTATTAGGCGTGGTGAACTCCTTCTCAGCCTAGATTTTCTTGACGATTATGATTACAAGCTTAACCTCTTGAATGATGGTAAGGTTGGGAGGCCATTCAAGATTACATATGGGTATATTGTTTTCTTGGCTGTTGTCCGATACCTATTCTCCATGCCATATAGGCAGATTGAAGGTTTCACTAGATCCCTTCATAGGTTTCTTCAAGGCTTCCAACAATAAACTACTCATGGGTTAAGAGGAGTATTCTCAGGCTTGATTTAAGCCCATACAAATCCTTAAGCAGATATAATGGGCCGGTTACTATAGCTGTTGATTCAAGCGGCGTCAGCATTCATAGGTGGATGGGTTAAGCGACTATATGGGTATGAGGGAAGCGTTACATTAAGATGCATTTCGCAGTTGACGTTAAAACTAAGGAGGTTGCAGCAATGCATGTAACTACAGGTGACATGCATGACTCTGTGGTTCTGCCAAGCTTAATGGCGAACGCTTCAAGGCATAGGGCTACTATTGAGGCATTTATGGATGAAGCATACGATTCATCTAAGACGTATGCTCTTCTCTGAGGGATGAGCATAAAACCAATCATTAAGCCTAGAAGAAACTCTAGGATGGATAGAGGTCCTCCAAAGAGGTGAAATTCAGCTATAATTCTCAAAACGTTTGGGGAGAAGGCGTAGGGTGGGTTGATGGGTTATGGTGGAGCGCTGAGACAGCATACTCAAACGCCTATACGGAGAATACTCAATGGCTAAAAGCATGGAGAAGGTAACTAAAGAATTGTCAGCTAAAGCATACATATACAATATGCTAATAAACCTACAAAAATAAATTGGAGGCAAGCAGATAAAAACTAGGAAAAGAACCGAAAGAATTAAGCCGCAAAGTTTCCAAAAAATATTTTGGGCACAATATATTTTGCTTTCTCCATAAGTTTATAGGGAGGATAATATTCAGTAAGAAAAAGGCATGGATAAAATTTCATCAAGTGAAAACGAAAATAAGGGTTTAAATCTCCTCTATAAGAGAACGATTCTATCATCTTTCGGATCAGGATTAATAAGCCCATTTATACCAATATATGCAGCTCAGCTCGGCGCATCTCCATTGGATTTAGGTTTAGTTCAAGCTATAAATAGTGTTTCACCCAGCATAGCGCAGATACCATGGGGCTTCGTTATTGACAAAATTAAGCGGAGGATACCTTTCATAGCGTTAAGCAGCCTATTATATGCATCCATGCTCCTAACGCTACTATTTGTAAGAGATATTACAGGCTTCATTGCGGCAATATCTTTCGCCTACATTTTTTTAGCTATGGCGGCTCCAGCTGTAAACTCTTTAGTAGGGGAGTATTCAAGCGCTCAGGTTAGGGGGAAAATGCTGGCTAAGCTTAATGCTATGGCATCTTTAGGAAGCATGCCTGCTACACTCTTATCCGGATACATAATTTACGTGGTTGGTGGAACCGTTGAAGAAATGTATAAGATACCTATAATTTTATGTTTCATATTTAATCTTCTAGCAGCATTAATAATTATGAAGTTTGGGGAGGAACCTCTTTCTAAGGAAACCTTCTCAATTAAAGGTTGGGCTAAAGCCCTAAAAACGAATCGATACTTCAAAAGATTATGCTTTCTCTCAACTATACAGGGCTTCTCTATGGGTTTAGCGTGGCCGCTCTTCACATTAACAACTGTAAGAGTGGCTCAAAACATGTTTCAAATATCGCTTCTAAGCGTTATCAGCGCCTTAACAGCTATTGTTGTCCGCAGGTTTACTGGAAGATTAGCGGATAGGGCTGGCAGGAAACCGCTTATAGTTATTGGCAGAGTAGGGCTTTTTCTGATTCCATTAATATACGCTTTAGCGAAATCAGTATATGAGCTTATGCTTGTAAACTTTGTTGTGGGAATTTTAACCGCCGCCTCAGATGTCGCCTTATCAGCCTATTTACTGGACATATCACCTAAAAACATGAGGGGATCCTACACGAGCCTCTACAGCGCTATAGCTGGCTCATTTTCTTTTCTAGGCTCAACTTTTGGAGGATACATGATGAATTCGCTTATGGGAGTCGGTTTCAGCTTCACTGACTCCATGAATATTATGTATGCGATTTCAACTGTTGGCAGAATAATTTCAGGACTACTCTATTTAACTATTCAGGAACCATACAAGTATCCGGCTAAGTTTGAGGAGGAGCTTAAGAAAATATTTGAGGAGGAAATAGAGGCAGTGGAGGAGATGATCAGCGAATATAAAAGGGTTGAAGATGAAGATTTAGAATGGTTTGAGAAATTATCCAACAACATAAGGAAGTGATCTACCCATTTAGAAGGGTGAAGCTTCCAGTTATAATCCATTTTATTCCGACAAATTTATTTAGGAGCCGAATACTTCTTCATTTATGTCTCAAACAACAATTTTAGAGAAACTTAAGGATGACTTAAGAAAGATTGAAAACGCGTTAGCGCAGCTGGAAGCTGAATTGAAAACTATTGATGAAGAGTACTCAACTATTTTAAGCGAGGAGAATAAAATAGTTGAAGAGATGAGAAGCTGCAGAGACCAGTATAAGTACACTCAGCTTGAAATGAAATTTAATGTTGTTTCCAGACGCAGAAGAGAGGTTGAAGCTAAAAAAGCTGAGGTTGAAAGAAAAATTAGGGGATACCGTGAGGAGAAAAGCAGAATTCAAATGAGAATAGAATACTTGAAGCCGAAAACTGGTTGATACGCTTTCATAAACATGAGCGCCCAGAAAAGCCCATATCTTTACGGGTAGCTTAAGCGGCGCCTCCCCCTCAAAATATTTTTCCCTAAATTAAATACTTCAGATCTAATATGGTTCCTTAATGGTGGAACTGCAGGCGAAAAACTTAAGTCTTCCAGCGTAATCTACGCTTCCATCGAAATATTACGTATGCTGCTTTAGATGCCATCAATCTCCAGACAGGTTTAAGTGGTTCCTCATTAATTCCCTCTCCAGCTAATAGTAGCCTTATGGGATCCGCCTCTAAACTGGAAGCTCAACATGAGCGTGGAGGATACATCACTTTCCCAGAATTAAGCGTGCTGAGTATATCCATAAGATTGCTGGTATAAGGAGGCCGAAGGAGTTAAATGAGAAGTTAAAGCATAAGGATAATGTAAATGCTGCAAGAATTAATATTGAAGCCGCTATTCTTAAAGCAGCCTCCCTAAATCTTTCTCCATTCCCACCCCTCTTTTCACTGAATGATCTCTCTGTTGGAAGCCAAACGCTTTCTTTACCAGTTACAATCTCCAGTAGTGGCGTGAGACAATTTAGAATATTATCATTCCATATTAGTGCCGCTCCGAAAACAGCTTTAATATTAATCCACCTTAAACTGCTTCCATATTTAATTAGAAATATTGATGTGAAGAGGAGCGCGATAGCGATCACTAAAACTGATGTAACAAATGATATTACAAGCGCAATATATGGAAAAGTTAGGAGCATTGCTAGAGAACATAATAGCCCAGCTGGCGAAAGCCAGAAGCGATCTATGAAGGCTCCGGAAACATAAAGGTGCACTGCCACCGTTAAGAGTAAACATATTAGCCCAAGCGGATAAACCAGTGGATAGGAGAGTTGAATAAGCCCCTCAATCTTCGCTGGAAGACTGAGGTTTCCATTCTTAAGGATTGCTACGCCATGCTTAATCAAATTTTGTATTACTCCCTTAATATGCCTCTTAAATCTTTTAACGGCTGCATAATAGTTTGGCGGAACCTCCTCTAAGCTTACAGCGTCCTCAACAAAAGCTGCCCTCCAACCCATAAGCTGAACCCTATACGCCATATCCATATCCTCAGTTATCGTATCGCTCATCCATCCGCCAGCCTCCTCCAACGCTTTCCTCCGGAAAACCCCTGCATGCCCAATGAAACTCATAATCCCCCCACATTTATATAATGATGATTGAGTGAAGAAAGCGAACCAATCGTTCACTAGAGCGAACGTTTTATGCAGCCATGAAACTTCAGCGTTCAAGTACCCCGGCTTACCCTGCACGAAGCCAAGCTTATCGTCGGCGAGAAATAACGGTACAGTTTTCCTCAGGAAATCTCTTTCAGGAACAGAGTCTGCATCAAGTATTAAAATTAGGCTTCCTCTAGAATGTTTGAGGGCTTCATTTAATGCTCCAGCCTTATAGCCTGCCCTCTCAAGTCTATGAATAACCTTTATTTTAGGGTAATATTTTCTCTCGTAATCTCTAAGTATATTAATTGTTTCATCAGTTGAATCGTCAACCACAATTATTTCAAGTTTATCCTCTGGATAATTGAGGTTTAGGCAGCTCTCAATAAGTCTACTGACGATTCCACCCTCATTATACGTTGCAACTTGAATTGTAACAAGCGGCCAATCAGCGATTTCAGGAAGATTTTCAGCGTTCACCCCACGCCTGCAAGGTTTAATCCTCAAGCAGAGCAGTATAAGGTTATTTAAGCCAAACGAGCATAGAAGCATAGCTGTAAACGCTAATGCTGAGCATACAATTAATTGCGGCGCCGTTAAATCCAACATTTCCATTAGCCTCCATTAACGCTTAATATTTTTCGGCGGCAATAGGCTGAATAACGCCATTACACATTATGTTAACTAGAACACCATTATTATCGAAGCCGCATAAGCGGCAACTAGTAACCTGAATAACCCTAAGCTGACTGAAACCTTTAACATTAACCATTATTCCGGAGACCACTATTTGCGCGGGACTCATAGATAAAACTCCATCCATAAAATACTCCATCCGCCCAATAAATGATTCAGCATTATGCATGCTAGTATGCGCTATAAAGATTCCTGTAACACCGAAAAACCTGTTGGCATCAATTATTTCAGCCATAAGCTCCTCAGCTAATCTGTAGTCGCCAGCTTTCACCATACAGTTTACTGGATCTAACACCATAAGGTCAACGCCGCTAATAATCTCCCTAAATTCCCCAATAATCTCCTCATTAATGCTGCGGGGATTTAACACGTGCAGGTTTACAGCTACACGATTCCAATCCAGGTTTAGTAAGTCAGATTTAATCTTCATGCGAGAATGCAAATCAAAAGTTTGAGCTTCAGACCTCCAGGAATCATCCAAAAGAACATATAGAACCCCATGTCCTGAAGAAGCTAATTTAAGGGAGATTTCAGAGGCAAGCAGGCTTTTACCGGCACCTAACGGCCCTACAATCATAAATTGCCCTGAAGCTGGAATGCCACCTAAAGGTTTACCATCAAACCCTAAAAAGAGAGAGTCTAGAAAAGTTCCAGTCTTAAGAGCCTTAAGAGTTTTCGCTTCCTCCACCTTCATGGAGCATCCTTCAACATTCACGGTAATCGGCGTAGCTGAAATCTTCCCCCCTAAAGTCGCCTCCCTAATAGCTTTAGATAAAGCATCGATTGCTCCCTCAACATTTGCTTCCACCCCAGCATTCATTAGCCCATTTTCCTTAGGGACGTTTTCCTCACGCCTCACTAGAATCCACCTGCCGCCTCTCTTCTCAACAATATTCTTTAGCTTAAGCGAGTATAGGAAAGCATACGCTGAATTTGGACCATACTTTGGAATTTTCAGCGATGACGATATTTCCTCTAAAGTTGATTCACCATGCTCCATTAGAAACTTAACCACATCATTCTCGCTAACCATTTTCTTCACAAAAAAATATTCTGGCAGATCCACTTTAACTTTTACATTTCAACCATATTTTGAAATTTTCTCTTGGCGCCACCCGCTTTTCAGCATGTTTTTCGCGGTTCTCCAAGATCTCCTAACGAAATCAGGATATGAACCATACCTCTCAATCCACTCCCTCAGAAAATTTATCGTTTTAGGGTCAGTCACATATCCTGAACCGAAATCCCCATACTTCCGCTTTAAACCCTCTATTTCAGCATCCCTTTCAACCTTAGCCACTATTGAAGCTGCTGAAACAACCGGGTAATTTTTATCAGCCTTATGTTCCGAAACAACCTCAACCTTAAAGGGCAACTCCTCAAGAATATGCTGCTTAAACCTTTCAGGCAATATGTCTGACGCATCCACGTAAGCTACGTTAGGCTTAAGATCCCTTATAATAGATGCCATAACCCGCGCTTCAAGCCTATTTAATCTATTAAGTCTCCCACCAGTTTCAACCACGCGATCAATCTCAGAAGGCTGAACCTTAACAACCCTATAATCCTTAGCAACCTTAAGTATTTCGCGAGCTAAATATTCTCTCCTCTTGGGAGATAACGTTTTAGAGTCTCTAACACCTAAATTGATTAAATCAGTCACCCCTAACTCGTCAACTAATATTCCAGCTATTACAAGTGGGCCTATTACAGGGCCTCGACCAGCATCATCAACCCCACATATAAGCATCCTCTCACCCACCGCTCTCCCCAATCCTCCCTAAAATTGCTTCAGCTATAATTTTTGGGAGGCTACCCCTATTTCCATATGTAACTTCAATTATTTCAGTATCCCTCCTACCCCTCACCATACTTGTAAATGATGTTTTAGCCCTGTAATGTATTGTTCCCAAAACTATTTTGCCGCTCTCCAACGCTTTTAAAACAGCCTCCTCAAACGCTTTAGAATAAAGCTCCATAGGTCCAACCTCATCTACAACAATTAAATCGGCAGCTTCACATGCGCTTAATATTGCCCCTACACCCACATTTTCCAAGTCTCTTAAGCACACCCTATACTTACCTACTTTAGGCCCATCCTTCTGATTAACATGCGCCAATATGCCCTCAACACCAGACCCCAAATCTATTATTTTAAAGCCAACCCTAACACCATTCTCGAGAATCTCGCTGCTCACCATCCCTCCAACCCTAACACCCTCACCCCTCAATTTTTCAGTAACCTTCAATATCACGGTTGTCTTACCTATTCTTGGAGGACCGGTCAGAAAAATATGCCGCTTATCTACATCACCCACCAAAACGCAGCTCACCTGATAATGGCGCTTAACATCCACTTCTAGAATTGCTTTAAAACATCCTCCCTCCCCATTATATGCCCACAATAGTGGCATCTAAGCTTTAAAGGCTCCTCCCCCTCAACATAAAAGATTGATTTAACAGGTTCAGTTTCACTATTAGATATACATGTTGGATTAGCGCATTTAACAATCCCATATATTATTGATGGAAGCTTAACTCTCTGCTTCTCAACAACCCTATAATTCCTTATAATATTGATTGTTGCATGCGGAGCTATAAGCGCTATTTTATCAACCTCCTCAGGATTCAACTCGCGCCCCTCAACCTTCACAATATCTTTAACGCCGAGCTTCTGGCTTGGAACATTCATAGCTATTGTAACAACACCATCACCACGCCCATCAATCCCCAAAATTTTAATAACGTTAAGGGCGTGACCCCTAGTTATATGATCAATAACGGTTCCATCCTTAATTTTGCTAACCCTAAGAGTTCTCTTAGCCATCCCTCTAACACCAAAAATATTTAGGAAACGCTATGTAAAAAGGTTTTCATAAAATTTTTCCGTCGATAGAAAGCCGCATCAGTCTAAG
>Ga0272445_1002964_pt1 | contig 10988 bp, 10 predicted proteins | sample YNPCB0031_FD_194404 | JGI IMG/M metagenome (GOLD analysis project Ga0272445, IMG submission 194404) | Hot spring sediment microbial communities from Yellowstone National Park, WY, United States - YNP-CB-003-1 | ecosystem: Environmental > Aquatic > Thermal springs > Hot (42-90C) > Sediment... | reverse complement strand
TCGCTCAAATTTTGAAGGATATATTAAATAGGCTAATAAGAATAATGAGATAATAACAGGTAGTGAAAAAAGATAAGCCAATATTTCTAAGCCGAACGCAACATATTTTCCTTCTGTTTGGATTGAATAGGGAGGTAATGAAAGTTTGAATAATATTAGATGAATGGAATAAACCGCAAATATCAAGATGCCTAAAATTATAAGCGCTATTGATCCAATCTTCCTTATTTTTGTTCTATCCATCATTTTGTTTTTCCCGGTTATATGAATCTCATTTTGCATTTTTAAGATTTTAAATAGCATACGCGAACGCAATCCCCGATTACAAACTTCCAATTGTTCCTAGCGGGGTATACTTTGCTCTCCTCCTTCTCTCCTAAAGAGAGCTTGCTTTAAACCCCCCTTATAAAAAATTAGGGGGTTGGCGTGCCGGCCGTTCCCAACTCCTAGAGGCTGGGTTACTTCAACTTTTAACTGGTAATATATTTCTATATTTAGCTTTCATATTGTTCGGATCTTTATTATTCTTGCCAACTCTCTCTTCCCTGTAGAAATAACCTATCAAATTTAAGGCAAACTGAGAAATTTAACGATACCTACGACAAATTTTCTCAGATTTCAGTTTGAATTTATTAAAATGAATCTTAATTGAACTTATAATTTTAGCTTATATGTTCATATCTTAAATACGCTTAACTCCCTATAAAGTATTAAAAGTACTTTAAGTTTATGCATGAAGGTTAACATTTTCACAGTATAAAAATGAATTATTTAACAAAAACACTTTAACCATAAACCTTAAATATAATTAATTAACTTTCATATCATTATTAGGGTGCTTTCTTTATGAGTGAAGAAAAAAAGGAGGAGAAAAAGAAGGAGGCTATTTCTAGGCGTAAATATTTAAGCACAGTTGGAGGATTAGCAGCTGCGGCTGCTGTTGGTTGGGGTGTAGCAGGATATTTAGCTTCTAGGCCACCTGCGCCAGCAGCAGTAAAAACAGTGACTGAAACTACAACAGTAACACCTCCGAAACCGTTAAATATTAAATTTGTAAAAACTCCCACAGTTGGAGTTTTCGAGCAGCCGGTTGTCACGGTAGTTGTTGAAAATCCGTGGGATGAAACAAAAACAGAAACCTATACACTTATAATCGATGGTAAGAAAATTGAGACTAAAACCTTCACTATACCTCCTCATAAAGTTAAAGCTTGCTGGTTTGAGCCTCCTCCATTCACAGAGCCGGGTACTCATGAAGTTAAAGTAGCTGGCGTGACTCAAACTCTTAAGGTATCAGATGAAATTACTACTGTTTATGAAAAATATCCAGGAAAGATCTGGCTGGATTGGCATGGGTATACTCCCTTTAGCTTAGCAGATATAGAAAAGTTAGTTACACCAGAACTTAAAGAAAAAATTAAGAGAATGCACCTCAAATGGGCTTATAATGCGCATGATATAGCAGATTATTGGATTGTGGTGAGTTCTAAAGTAATTAAGGATCTTAGTGAAGAGTATGGGATGGAAATGCTAGCAATTACAAGTGCGGATTGGGATACTGAGAAAGAAATAAAAAATGTTGAAACTATAATTGCTCTTAAACCAGACATTCTATTCTCAATGCCAACAGATTTTGAAGGATCCGCTGAGGTCCATAAACGAGCCGCTAAGGCTGGAATTCGTATTGTGTACACGGATGATCGGCCGGAAGGTTTCGAATGGCCTAGAGATTATGCTGGTGTAGATACATGCGACTATAGAGGATACCACTTATTAGCGTTAGAAAGTATGGCTAACATGCTAAGAAAGAGTACAAAGAAACCACCTTACAAAGTATTACAATTTTATTTTGGTTATTATTTCCTGCCAGTTACTACTAGGGATGAGATTACTGAACTTTTTATAAAGGAACGCCCAGATGAGTTTGTACTGGTTCATAGGGAAGGATTTACTGATCCGGATGCAGAGGTTTTAAACAAAACGGAAACACTTCTTCCCACCTATCCGGATTTGGACGCTATAGTTACACCATGGTCCATGCCAGGAATGAGTGCTATTCGTGCTGCTATGGCTTTAGGAAGAACAGACATTATTCATGCGACATCTGATATTGGTGATGAGATTGCTATGGAAATGGCTAAGCCTGGGCCTCCTTATGTGGCTCTTGGAATGGCAAGCTGGCTTGAACAAGCAAAAATTAAGTTTTACATAGGAGTGCTGGATAAAGCAGGCGTGAAACTACCCGGTCCTGTAGGAATGGCTTTACCTATTCCAGTTAACAGGAAGAATTTATTGGAGATATATAGAAGGGAATGGGCAGAACCATTAGGAAAAGAAGTCCCGAAAGAGATGGAGGAATGGCTTAAAGAGGAGGAAGAACTGCCATAAAACCTCTTTTCCTTTTTTTAAGTTGAAAAGTCTTATAAGGTTGCTATATTATGAAGGAAGTTATACGTGCAGAGAATATAACTAAATCATTCGGAATGGTAAAAGCCCTTGATAATGTTAGCATTAAAGTAGATGAAGGTGAGATTGTAGGCTTACTTGGTGATAATGGGGCAGGCAAAACCACTTTACTTAGAGTTTTATGTGGAATATATAAACCAGATTCTGGAAGCATCTATTTTGATGGAAATAAAGTTCAATTTAGAGATGTGAGAGATGCGTTAAAAGCGGGAATAGCCGTTATTCATCAAGATTTAGCTTTATTAGAGAATCTATCGATTGCTGAAAACTTATTTTTAGCTCGAGAACCATTTATTAAATTAGGTTTAGTGAAATTAGCGGATAAAAAAACTATGATGCGCAAGGCAAAGGAAATTTTAGAAGAGTTTGGTTTTACACACCTTAATCCCAACACTCCAGTAAAGAAGCTTTCAGGAGGCGAAAGGCAATCTATAGCAATTAGCCGTTGTGTATATTTTAAAGCAAGGCTTATACTAATGGATGAGCCTACAACCAATCTTTCTCTTAAAGAATCTGAACATGTGCTTGAGATGATTAAAAAATTAAAAAAAGAAAAAGTTTCAGTTATTCTAGTTTCTCATAACTTAGCTCATGTATTTTCAGTAGCTGATAGAATTGTGATTCTTGAGAGAGGAAGAAAAATAGTGGATACTGATAGGATCTCGATTGAGGAAGCTGCCGCGATGATAAAAGGCTTACCGCTTAAATCTTCCTAATCCTAAAAAGGCATTTAATAACTTCATTTCTAACTATAAAGATGGTTGAGAAAATCGAAATCATCAAAAAACTTTATGAAGGAGTTATAAATTGCAATCCTGAACAGGTTTCAGAAACAGCCAAGAAGGCTTTAGAACTTGGTGTTAATGTTCTTGAAGCTATTGAAAATGGACTTATATTAGGTTTAAAGGAAATAGGGGATAAATTTGCTAAAGGCGAAGCATTTTTAACAGAGTTAATCCTAGCAGCTGAAGCTGTGAAAGTTGGAGTAAATATTTTGAGACCAATTATACCTAAGGAAAGTGAACGCAAATTGGGAGTTGTTGCAATAGGTACCGTTCAAGGAGATATTCACGACATTGGAAAAACATTGTCGCTTCAATGCTTGAAGCCAATGGTTTCGAAGTTCACGATCTTGGTGTTGATGTACCTGTAGATAAATTTGTTGAAATCGAGACCTTAAGCCTGATATTCTTGCAATGTCAGCACTATTAACCACTACTGCCCCACTCATGAAAAGTGTTATTGATGAATTAAAGATAAAGGGACTTCGATCGAGTGTGCGTATAATGGTGGGAGGAGGTGCTGTTACAAGGGAGTTTGCTAATAAAATAGGTGCCGACGCATATGGGGTTGATGCAATTGAAGCTGTAGAGGAGGCAAAGCGACTCTTACGTAAGTCCTATTAAACGTATCATATAAACTAACTAAACATAGCATGAAAAGGTGAACTTTTATGAAATCTCGTCCTAAATTGGAAATCCTTACTAATGAAGAGGTATATGAAATTCACCAAACGTCTCTTCAAATCTTAAATCGAATTGGCATAAAGATTCCTGACATTAGTTTATTAAAGAAATTGGACTCAATGGGGGCGATAGTAGATTACAGAAAGAATGTTGCCAAGTTTCCTGAGTATCTTGTTATGGAAATGGTAAAGAAAGCGAAGAAAAGATTTACTATTTATGCAAGAAATCCTAAAAAAATATAAGGTTCGGTTATGGTGAGATTCTTTTTCAATCAAATAGTGGTGAGCGCTATATAGTAGATCTTATAGCTAAAACTAGACGCGAGGGAACTAGGGAAGATATGATTAAAGCGATAAAGCTAGGTGATGCCCTTGAAGGAATTAATATTGTGGGAAATATGGTTTGGCCAATGGAGATTCATCCATCAGTCAGAGATGTGTACACATTTGCTGAGTTAATTAAAAATTCATCTAAACCTGTAGCCTCATTCATATTCTCAGGTATTGCAAGCCAGTATATTATTAATATGTTTGAAGTGCTTGCAGGAGGAAGAGAAGAGCTACAAAAAAACCTATGCTTTATTGTGCTATTGAACCAACAAGTCCTTTGCTTTGGGGAAGTAATGTCTTAGAACTTCTTTACGAATTTGCTAGTAGAGGTCTCCCTATCCTCTTCGGTCCAATGGTCCAAGCAGGTGCGAGCGGCCCAGCAACACTAGCTGGAACTTTGGCACTTGAGAATGCAGAAATATTGGGTGCAATTACACTTGCTCAAATACTACATCCAGGACTTCCTGTTATGTATTGGGGTATTCCACATTTAATTGATCAGAAAACGTGCTTTATGCGTTTTGCATCACCAGAGGTGGTACTGATGGGAATGGCTATGGCTCAAATAGCACGATACTATAATATACCTTCTGTCATTAACCTTGGTATGACTGACTCTAACTGCGGAGATGCCCAGTTTGGAGTAGAAGCTGGTATGGTAATATTGGGGATATTAGCTGGTGCAGATTTGTATGGACATTTGGGTATAGTAGGGCAAGATCAAGGATCTTCTTTAGAGCAATTAGTAATTCACGATGAAATTATTAGATATCTTTTAAGAATTGTGCGTGGTATTGAAGTTAATGATGAAACATTAGCGCTAGACGTGATTGAGAAAGTGGGGATAGGGGGTACTTTCCTTAAAGAAAGGCACACCTTAAAATATATAAGAAGCGAATATTGGTTTCCAGAGCTTTTTAATATAGGCTCATGGGATAGCTGGTATAAAAAAGGAGCGAAGGATGTATTAAAGTTGGCTGCTGAAAAGGTTGAAGAAATATTAAGAAGCCATCAACCTGAGCCTCTTGATAAGGATGTTGAAAAACAGATTAATGAAATTGTTTACGAAGCGGATAGAACAATATTACGGAAAATATAGTAGCGAAACATCAAACTAAACCATTAGCTAAAGCTTTACGTCCCTATCTAATTTATATGCTTTGTAAGTTATTTCTATCGTCTCAGTTTAATCAGTGCATGTTAGCATGAAAAGACTAAATAAAGTTAGGTATGCTTAGAATACCCTTTCCTCATGTTGACTTAACGCTGGAGTAGATGAATTTCTTTCCATATAACAAATGCAGAAAGGTTTAAATAGATCGCAAAATTTCATAAGCTACTATGGTGTAATTGTATAGATGAAAAGTGAAAAAGAAGAAATCATTAAGAAAGATAAGGAATATATTATTCATGGTTGGGCTTATTCACCCCTTATTTTAACAGAAGGTAGGGGCTGTATTGTAAAGGATATTGATGGGAAAGAGTACATAGATTGCATAGCTGGAGCTGCAGGACCAGCTTGGGTAGGTCATTCGAATCCAAAGGTTATAGAAGCTATTAAAAATAATTTATTTACACTGGGAATTTATGGGCTTGGAAATGTAACTATTCAGCGGGTGAGACTTGCAGAAAAACTTATAAATATACTTCCTAAGGGAATGAATAAAATATTTATCGGTAGCGGTGGTACTGATGCTATATCTACAGCGCTTAAAGCCGCTCATATAATAACTGGAAGGAAAGAAGCTATTGGTCTATACTTTGGATATCATGGTTTTACTTTAGATCTAATTGGATTGGGGGGAGCATGTGTAGCAACACCCGAATTAAAAAAGGGGCTTCCAATCATGCCAGGCTACCGGCAAATTCCACCACCCTACTGCTATAGATGTTTCTATGGAAAAAGTTATCCTGATTGTGATTTTGAGTGTGCCCGTGCATTAGAATATGCTATAATTTATGGCTCTTATCGTGATGTTGCAGCATTTATAATTGAGCCAATTTTAGGTAATAGTGGTATGATAATGCCCCCTAGTAAAGAGTATGCTAAAATCATAAAAGAGATTTGTGAGAAATATGGTGTATTAATTATAGCTGACGAAGTGCAAACAGGATTAGGAAGAACCGGAAAGATGTGGGGCAGTGAGTATATTGGCTTGGAACCTGATATTATCTGCTTAGGTAAGGGTCTTGGTGGAGGATTGCCAGTTTCAGCAACCATTTTTAAGGAGGATAAATTACCCATAGAACTAATGAGGGAAAAGTGGTGGCAAGCATTTTCAAGTAGTGGAGCACCAATTTTATGTGCAGCAGCTGAAGCTGTTATCGATTTTGTAGTTCAAGAAAAAATTCCCCAAAAAGCTGAAAAGATGGGAAACCTCTTTATGCAAGGGCTTAAAAAGATGAACTATGAAATAATAGGGGATATACGAGGTGCAGGGCTCTTTATTGGTATAGAACTAGTTAAAGATAGGAAGACTAAGGAGCCGGCTATAAAGGAAGTTAAAGAAATCATTACTAACTGCTTAAATAGAGGTGTTATACTTGAGAGTTATCCTTGGTTAAATTACATACATATAAAACCACCAGCAATAATTTCTGAAGAGCAAGTCGCTAAAGTATTAGAGGCTTTAGATTATGCGATGAGTAAGACACTCGCTAGCTAAACTCTTTTTAATCTTTCTTTAAAAGTAGCACTCCCTTATTTTATAGTTGGTTTGATAACTCACAAGCTTATTTTATAAGGTTACAGTAGGGGTTACTTAATTCACTTAGAGCGCGCTTTAAAACATGAAAAGGTTTTAATAATATTAGCTTTTGAAGGTGAAACTTGAGTTTAATCCAGCTATTAGGGCTAGTTGGATGAAGAAGGACTTTAAAAGCTTGTTTTAACACTTAAGACTAAGAAAAAAATAAAAGAATGAATGCCCTTTATAACATCGCTTCATCTAATAAAGGTTTATTAATATTTTTAAGAAATAAAGAATTATTTTTTACCTTTATTTATTATTGGCTATAACAGAGGATACTTAGCTGAATTAAGCCTTAGCCACAAATTTTATAAAAACATTTAAATTATGTATAAATAAAATAAAATAACAATAAATTATAAATAACAAATTAAGCAATTAGGAGGGTTATTTGTTGGATTTCTTGGAGGTGACTATGCGTCGTAATCCGGAATTAATTAAGGCTGCTGTTGAGCTTCATCAATCAGGTGAAGTTCCACCAAACACAATGCTCATTGATTTAGATGTTGTTAAGGAGAATGCTAAAGTGATGAAAGCCGAAGCAGATAGATACAAAATTTCAAATTATTATATCACGAAACAGTTCGGTAGGAACCCTCTGGTTGCTCAAGCTATAGTAAACGCAGGCTTTGAAAGCTCCGTAGCGATAGATATAGAGGAAGTTAAGAGTCTCCATAGATACGGTCTCCGCATAGGTCATGTAGGACACCTATCACAAATTCCAAAGGCTGATGTTAAATTTGTAGTTAAAGACGTGAATCCGGAGGTTATAACCGTTTATAGCATTGAGAAAGCTAAGGAGATTGCAAAGGTAGCACAAGAATTAGGAAAAACACAGGAATTATTAGTTCGTGTCATAGGTGAAGGAGACTTCTTTTATCCAAACCAGGAGGGAGGTTTTCCGGAGGGGGATGTAGTAAAGATTGTTAAGAACATAAACAAGCTTGAAGGTGTCAAGGTAGTTGGGGTAACGTCGTTCCCAGTTCTACGCTTCAATTTAAAGAGTAGGAAGGATGAACCTCTACCAAACTTCTATACAATCCTTAGGGCAGCCAAAATACTGGAAAAAGAGGGTGTGGAAATTAAGCAGATAAATGCTCCAGCTGATACCTCTGCTAAGGTTATGAAGTTGCTTGCGGAAATGGGCGCAACACATGGAGAACCTGGACATGGACTTACCGGAACTACACCATGGCATGCCTTTGAAGATTTGCCTGAGCTTCCCGCTTGTGTTTATGTGAGTGAGATTTCTCATAAGCTTGGGGGTAGAGCGTTCGCTTATGGGGGAGGATTGATGAGCGCCGACATGTGTTTAGGCATTTGGACATACCTATACCATCCATTTAGAATCTATGTACTAGTTGGAAGAGATGTGGATAAAATCCTTGAATGCAAGTTAACAGCTCTCCCTGCTGGATACGTTGATTACTATGGAACTATATTCACTACACAGGATGTCTCCGTAGAAGTTGGCGATACTGTCGTGTATGGAGTGCGAGAGCAAATATTTGTATCGAGGGCGAAGGTAGCTGTAGTTTCTGGGATACATAAAGGAAAGCCGAAAGTACTGGGGATATTTGATCGAAACGGAACATTACTGGATAGAAACGAGATACCTCAAAGCATAGAAAAAGTGAAGGAACTAATGGAGCATTTAAACTAAATCAAACCTTAATCACAAAATTTATGAGCATGGTTTAAGGTATAAATTTAGGGAGGGACTTAAATGAACAGTCTTACAAAAAGAATAATTCAAAGACTTTTTGGCGGAGTTGCTTCAATCTATATTGTTTGCTTAGTGCTTATGGTGATTATAAGCATAATTAAACCTCAATTTTTTTCTCCTACTAATTTTTATGTTCTAGCTAGGCAGATACCTATTTTAGGTATATTAGCTATTGCCGAAACTATTGTAATTATTGGGGGAGAAATTGATTTATCGATTGCAAGCGTTGCTGCTTTATCATGTATGATTGGTGCTATAGTAATGTATAATGGTTATGGATTTTGGCTCGGAACAATAGCAGTGCTTACTATTGGCTTAATATTTGGATTACTCAATGGAATAATAACCGCTAAATTTAAATTACCTGCTTTTTTAGTAACTCTTGGATCGGCAACAGCAGCAAATGGACTTACCTATATAGTTTCGGGGGGGATCTCAATACCAATTCGGAACGAAGCATTTGTTAAAATATGGGGAACTGGTGAAATTGGTCCTGTACCTGTTTTATTTATTTGGTTAATATTGATTATCTTAATATCATATATAATACTTCATAGAACAGTATTTGGTATACATTTATTTGCTACAGGAGGTAATGAAGTGGCAGCAAGCTACTCAGGAGTAAATACCCGTTTAGTAAAAATGAAGGCTTTACTTATTTCTGGATTAATGTCTAGTTTTGCTGGTCTTTTATTATTAGGTAGATTGAGTTCTGGCAGAGTTGGTGTATTATTAGGATCGGAGCTAGATGCTATTGCAGCCACAATCATTGGAGGGACAAGTCTATTCGGTGGGGTAGGTTCCATCTATGCACCATTAATAGGAACTTTTGTCTTAACAATTATAAGTAACGGTGTAGTAATGTTGGGACTTGTTCTAGGTTACGAATGGCTTGTTAGAGGAATAATAGTTATTGCAGCAGTAATTATGGGAAGGAGAAAAGTATGAATTAACATTAGTAATTTTATGAGTTTAAGGTTTTAACAATTAATTGCTGTATTAAATGGTTCTATTTCTTAGGTATGAAAATGTTAACCTTTATGCATAAACTTACGGTATTATTATTTTTGTTATATTAACATTTTTACAGCATAAAAATGAATTATTTAAGCAGGTTGTTGTGGATACAATCAAGCATAGAAGCGCCATCGCTAGAATGGTGAAGTTGTCGGTATCCTATACTAGCTCTAAAATTAAGGTTTACTTCTGAAAACAACATCTTAAATTTGGCTTTTCTAAATCGCCTAAAATGCTAATTAAAGAGACAAGGTTATAGCACATTGAACCTAATACAAGGAATCTAAAAAAGGCGTAAATAGTAAAGGATACTTCAAAAATAAGCCTTAAACTTTAGAGCTTCTCAGTCATAGGATTTTATGACACGATCTTCATCTTGGCACTATTCTTATAGGTTCATCTAATGGGGATAATACATTAATTTCTCCAGGTAAGGTTTTTAAGAATGTGGCTGGCAATTCTGGATTTGGCTCGGCGTAAAGCGCTACATGAACTGCCATTTGCTGCCAAGTCATTTCAGGTCCAGCGCAAATTCCATCACACCAAAATGATCTATATTTAACTTTAATTTCTTCATCTCCTAAAATTAAGGCTGGCCCAACTGTATTTGCATGGCTTGGGACTGCCCATTGATTGCTTCCCCATGTATGAAGAGCATTTTGATATATTGTTGATGCATCAAGCTCTATTGCCTTTAATATTCTAAGCTTTTTCCAAGCATTCACATCTCTTTTAGCCCATCTATCGGATGTAAAGGCTTCTCTATCAACAAAGGCGAAATGAAGTCCCCAGCCTATTCCTCCATAAACCACGTCTATGATACCTCCACCATCTATTATCCTTTTTGGAATTTCATCAATTAACTCGCTTGTTGGAAACAAAATTTGCTTCCAAGGCATTCTTATGTGGCTATCCAATTTTTCCCAAAAGTTAACACGAATAGTGTTTTGAAAACTTCCAACAACATCTACTGATGGTGTGTTACCTTGAGGGTCACTATACTCATCCATCATAACTATATGCACATGTTTTAAATTAAACCCCTTAAATAATGAGCCGTACTCATTTAAGTTTTGAGCAAAAATTGTCCATTGAGGGACCGGGCCTGTTGGTGCAATCATCCAAATATCTCGTTTTTCAAGAAAAGCTGATAAAACTCGTTTAGTCATATCTCTAGCAAAAGCTGCATAAAATTCATAAGGGCACTTCCAAACTTTAACCTTAAATTCTTGAT
>Ga0272445_1002963_pt1 | contig 10989 bp, 9 predicted proteins | sample YNPCB0031_FD_194404 | JGI IMG/M metagenome (GOLD analysis project Ga0272445, IMG submission 194404) | Hot spring sediment microbial communities from Yellowstone National Park, WY, United States - YNP-CB-003-1 | ecosystem: Environmental > Aquatic > Thermal springs > Hot (42-90C) > Sediment... | reverse complement strand
ACGGTATCGGAGGGCCGTGCCAGCCACCGAGGTAGAGGAGGGCGCCGAGGATGCAGAGCGCCAGCGTCTTCTCGTACGTCGCGAGCTGTATGATTACGAAGTGGGCTCCGGAGTACTCGGTCTGCCACCCGAAGACGATCTCCGACTCGGCCGTCGGTATGTCGAACGGAACCCTCTCGGACTCGGCGAGGGCAGCGACGAAGAAGACGAGGAACCCCAATACCTGGGGCACGATGAAGGGCACTACAGCCTGAGCCTCGACGATCCGCTCGATGTTGAAGCTTCCAGCCATCATCACCACGCCTGCAAGGGCGATGAAGAGGGGAACCTCGTAACCGAAGAGCTGGAGGGCAAGCCTGACGAGTCCTATGAACGGGTACTTGCTGCCGGAGGCGTAGGCGGCCAGCAGTATCGGGACCGGTGAGAGGGCGAGGACGGCGAAGAAGAGCAACAGCCCTATCTCGCTCGGGTAGATGATCCAGCCGGCACCGAAGGGAAGGAAGGCGTAGAGCAGCAGCGAAAGTATGAGGGCGACCGAGGGCATAGTCCAGAAGAGGGGTTTGATCGCACCGCTCGGCGTGATCAGCTCCTTCGCCAGGAACTTGATCGCGTCCGCCACAAGTTGCAGCACACCGGAGACCTTCCCGACGTGCAGGGGCCCGACCCTGAGCATGACCCGTGCCAGGAGCTTCCGCTCGTACCAGACGGCGAACATCCCGAGGACCGTGCTGAAGAGGGCTCCGGGGAAGACCGCTGCCTTGACGAAGGCATCGGAGAAGATCCAGGTGAGGAGCGTCCTCAGCGGCTCCGGCATCGAGGTCACTGTCTGGGCGATCTGCTCAGCTACCATGCCTCATCCCCTCTTCCCTCCTGCGACCTTGAGCCTGGTGCCTACGTAGACGGAGACGACGGCAGCCACCGCCAGGAGCATCAGGGTCATCGGCGTCACACCTACCTCGATCACCGCCAGGAGCGAGAAGAAGACGAGGACAGCGACCACTGCATAGGCGATGTAGATTATGACGTATGGGAAGTACTCGATGGGGAAGGTGGATATCGCTGAACGTATCGGTGCCTGCCCCGACTCGAAGGCCATCCTCTTGACCCTTGAGGGCCTCGAAGGTGCGATCAGCCAGGAGACGATGTAGAAGACGTCGGGCGCCAGCAACACCAGTATCACGTAGAGTATGAAGGGATCCCAGAGGAACCAAAGCGGCCCTTCTGGAGCTGCCATCGGGATTCCCTCCCAACCTCCGCAATTTATTCCCCTCGCCGTTGTGCGGGCGTCATCGAAGGGCACGGGCTGAGTGAGCTCAGGCTTGGGCAGGAGCTCCAGGCGCATCGCCCTCCTCGAAAGGCTTTAACCCGATCGATTGACGAAAGTATAGATCGGGATGAGCACCGAAGAAGAGGTGACGAAGGGCACCGTCAGGACCGGTTACGTCTCGGCCGGAGGTTACGCCTACAAGGTCAGGAGGGTCCTATACGCCCAGCTGAAGCATCTGGTCCAAACGGGGAAGGTCGACACGAAGGAGGTCGCAAGGGCCGCGGGCTACCTGAACACACTGCTTTACCACCTCGTCGTGGAGCAGATGGGCTTCAGCAAATCTGATGCGTTGCGGATAACGGTCAACTACTCCGTCAGGAACGGCGTGATCGAGTGGGACCTCGACTCGCTGAAGGTGGAGATGTTCAAGAGGGTGGAGGACGAGCAGGTGAGCAAGGCCCTGAGCATGGCCAAGAAGGCGATCGAGGGCCAATATCCTGAGGAGGAGGGGCCTGCGACCGACTGAGGGAGAGGGACATACATATCACCTCACCATAACTTTTGGAACGGTGAGACCGCCGGAGGAGATGCTGCATGAGGTCTTGCTTCCTAACCTCAGGGGAGTGCTTGCGCACCGCCTGAGGTCCCTCGGCTACTCCCAGTCCAAGATCGCGAGGATCCTCAACGTCACCCAGCCCTCCGTGAGCGGGTACCTCTCGGCGAAGGAGTCGAGGTTCGTGGAGGACCTGCTGAGGCTCGGCATACCGAGAGAGGACCTGGAGGCGCTGGTCGACTCGCTGGTGAGGTCTGCGGAGCTGGGGCCGACGAAGATGACCGAGACGCTCGTGACTGCCTGGAGGCAGCTCCTCTCCTCCGGGAAGCTCTGCGGCTACCACAGGTCGATGTACCCTGAGCTGGCCGACTGCGACGTCTGCATCAGGCTCGGGAGCTCGGTCGATCCGGAGCGGGCATCTGTCCTCCAGAGGTTGGAGAGGGCGGTGCAGATGCTCGAGTCGAGCCCCATAGCCCACCACATGGTACCCGAGGTCTCGACGAACGTGGCCGAGTCGGTGGGGGAACCTAAGGAGCTGAACGACGTGGCCGCTGTGCCGGGAAGGATCGTCAGGGTCGGAAGCGCGCTCAGGGCGGTCGGGAGGCCCTCCTTCGGCACATCAAAGCACCTCGCGTCGCTCCTGCTCAAGGCGAAGCGTAACGGCATCGGCTGGTCGGCGGTCGTCAACATCAGGTTCGACGAGGACGTCTTGAGGGCGCTGAGGGAGACGGGGATGAAATACGCCGTGACAACATACCCAGCCGGGTCGCCGAGGAGCGAGGAGGAAGTCGTCGAGGCGGTCGTCGAGGCCCTCAGGAGGGATCCGGGGACAGAGGTCGTCCTCGATGCGGGAGGGCCAGGGCTTGAGCCGGCGGCCTACGTCTTCGGAAAGGACTCGGTCGACGCGGTCAACAGAGTCCTCAAAATAGCGAGGGCCTACGTGGCAGTCAGGGGCAGCTGAGCTCCAGAAGGATAATCCATTTCTCAGGGCAGGGCTGACATTACGCGGGTTGCCGAAGCTGATCAAGGACCCGATCCACGGTTACGTCACGGTCGAGGACGAGCTGCTCGGCGTTCTAGACTCCTACGCGCTCCAGAGGCTCAGGAGGATCCAGCAGCTTCCCCTTTCGCACTACGTCTACCCGACCGCCAGGCACTCGAGGTTCGACCACTCGCTCGGTTGCATGTCCCTTGCGGAGGAGTACGCGACGCACTTGGGGCTCGACGGCGGCGAGGGGAGGCTACTGAAGTTGGGAGCTTTGCTCCACGACGTCGGCCACACACCGTATTCCCACCTGCTCGAGGTCGTTTTGATCGAGAAGGGGAAGAGCCACGAGGAGATGGGGCTGCGGATAATCCGGGAGGACGAGGAGCTGGCTTCTGCTATTGAGAAGTCCGGCACATCGACGAGGGAGCTCGTTGACCTCCTCTCGGGGAGGCACAGGCTCAGCAGCATCGTCTCAGGTCCGCTCGACGTAGACCGCCTCGACTTCCTCCTCAGGGACTCCTACTTCACCGGAGCGACCTACGGCGTCGTCGACGCCAGGAGGATAATCAGGCTGACGCGGCTCGATTCGAGGGGCCTCTACTTCGAGTCGAGGGCACTGGGTGCAGTCGAGGAGCTCGCGATCGCCAGGCACCACTCATTCCTGAACATCTACTTCCACCACGCCGTCAGGGCAGCACAGCTCCTCTTCCTGAGGGGCTTCACGGTCCTGAAGGACGAGGGCCTGGACTTCGCGGAGATGAGCGTCCCCGAGTACCTCTCGCACGACGACATAACGGTCTGGGCGAGGCTGAAGTCCGATCCGAGGACCAGGCCGGTAATCGAGGAGCTCGAGAGGAGGAGGCTTCCGAAGATGGTGATGGAGGTCCAACTCTCCGGCGACGTCGAGATCCCGACGAGGATGGAGGAGTGCAGGGCCCTGGAGGACGAGATCGCATCGAGGCTCGGGGTTCCGGCGGAATGGGTCTACTTCGACTCGACGAGCCTTCCTCCTCTGCTCGGGTACGCGGCCCAACCCATCAGGATCGAACCAGCTGAATCGGAGCTCAGGCCCAGCTCCTGGATCCTCGAGATGACCTCGAGGCCTCTGAGGGTCGTGAGGGTCTACGTGAGGAGGGGCTCGGTCGACATCGAGTCGGCGCGTAGCGTGGTCAGGAGGATCTTCGAGGATAGAGGGTGGACCGCCAGGCGATGAGCCTCCTCAGCCCTTCCTCAAGCCCTATCAACGGCTCGTAACCCAGGAGCCTCCTCGCCTTCTCGACGGAAGGGTAGCTGATCATCGGCTCCTTCTCCTGCTCAGTCCTCGGCGGGAGTTCGAGGAGTTCCGAGCTCGAGCCCGTGAGCCTCCTTATCAGCTCCGCCAGCTCCCTGATCGATATCCTGTTGCCCGTTCCTAGGTTGAAGACCTCACCAGCGATCCCGTCGGCCTTCAGGGTAAGCTCGACTGCCCTGCAGTAGTTCAGCACGTGGTAAGGATCTGTCACGTCCCTCCCTCCGTTGTAAAGAGGTATGGGTTCGCCCCTGAGGCACGCGTCGACGAACCGGGTGGTCACGCTGGTCTCGGGCTCTCCCTCGCCGAAGACCTTCCAGGACCTGAAGATGACCGCGTCGAGCCCCTTCGAGACGACGTAGGACATCACCACGCTCTCGGCAGCCACCTTCGTGTGGTCGTAGGGGGACCTCGGCCTCAGCTGCTCTTCCTCCGTGACGGGGGTCCTAGGCCTGACGCCGTAGACGTTGGCGGAGGACGCGTAGATCAGCCTCCTCACGCCGTGCCTCACCGAGCACTCCACGACGTTCAGCGTTCCGAGGACGTTGACCTCGAAGCAACGGCGCGGGTCCCTGATGCACTCGGGAATGTTGGCGATCGCGGCTAGGTGGATCACAGCCTCTGGCTTGTGCTCGGAGAAGAACCGGTGAACCTGATCGAAGGAGGTGACGTCGATCGGCCTCTCGACGCCCTTCACGTCTACCTTCAGGACCTCATGCCCCCTCTCCGAAAGGTATCTGGTCAGGTGAGAGCCGATGAACCCGGAGGCCCCTGTAATCGCTATCCTCAAGGCGCCTTTCACCAAATACTCCGAGCCCTCAGGCGGTCTTGACCTTGGTCAGCTTGATCGACTCCTCGACGAGCGAGATCAGCACCGGCATCATCTTGGGCAGGTCTGGAGGCAACCTCGAGGTGACGAGGTTCCTGTCCCTCACGACGGGTTCGTCGACGAAGAGGGCTCCTGCGTACTCGAGGTCGTCCTTTATCGCCGAGACCGCGGTGAGCCTGTAACCCTTCAGGACTTTAGCCGATATCAACAGCTGGGGACCGTGGCATATCGCACCCACCGGCTTCCCTGAGAGGAAGAACTGCCTGATCCACTCGACGGCCCTTCTGTCCCTCCTGACCCTGTCCGGCATCCAGCCTCCGGGTATGAAGAGCGCGTCGAAGTCCTCAGGTCTGACCTCGTCGAACGTCGCGTCGACGTTGACGGTGAGGCCGTGCTTCCCCGCATACGCCTTCTTCTCAGGTCCTATCACCTTCACCTCTGCGCCCTCCTCAAGGAACCTGTAGTAGGGATAGAACAGCTCGAGGTCCTCGAACTCGGGCCCCGCAACGATAGCGACCCTGACGCCCTTCAGCCGCTCCACGGAGAGACGCTCCTACCAGGAGCTAATAGGTGTGCCGGAAGGACGAAATTCTGTTCACCGGACGACCGGTTTGAGCACCTTCCCCTCAGGCGAAATCTCGGCGATCGCGGAGAGGGCCTCCCTCACGGCTACGTCGAGCCCGAGCCTCTGCCACTCGGCTTCAATCTCTGCAGGCCTCGGCCTCGTCTTGGGGTGCCTCGAGACGATCGAGCAGCAGTCGGCGTACTCCGATATCGAATCCTGGAAGGTCCCTATCTTCATGGCGAGGTTGACGATCTCCTCCTTGTCCATCCCGATGAGGGGCCTGTAAACGGGCAGCTCGAGGCCCCTCGTCACGGCATGCATCGACTCGAGCGTCTGGGAGGCTACCTGACCCAGCGAGTCACCGGTCACCACGCCTAGGGCACCGATCCTCGCTGCGAACCTGTCTGCTACCACATGCATGAAGCGCTTGAAGACGGCCAGCTCGAGCCTCGGATCAGCGTCGAGGGCCCTCTTCAGGAAGTGCGAGTAGGAGACGGTGAAGAGCCTGACGCCTTTGTGGTACTGCCTGAGCGTGTTGAAGATCCTGAAGACCTTGGAGCCGACCACGTCCTCGTCGGAGGGCAGAGCGTGGAAGTGGAGTAGGTTGACAGGGCATCCGCGCCTCAGCATCAGCCACGCAGCCACCGGCGAGTCTATCCCTCCAGAGAAGAGGACCAGCACAGGCGGAGATGTTCCCACAGGAAGCCCTCCCACGCCCTCGAACCGCTCCCAGAGCAGCAGGATCTCAGAGGACATCACGACGACGTAGAACCTCCTCGACGGCTCGGTCAGATCTACGGCCGCCCCCGTGACCTCAGCTATGGCCCTTCCCACCTCGATCTGGATCTCAAGTGAGTTCAGAGGGAAGCTCTTGTCGGCCCTCGAAGCCTTGACCGAGAAGTTCTCGCCCGGTTTGAGGACCTCCGGAGCGATCCTTTTGACGGAGTCTAGGAGCGCGGCCATGTCCCTCTCAACGCTGAGTCCCACCCCCACCCACCTGACGCCCGGGACCTTAGCGGCGACGGCTGCCACCTCCCTCGCGACCTCAAGGTCGTCTACGTAGGTCAGGAGCCTGCTCTGCTTGACCGTGAAGGAGAACCTCCCGTCAAGAGCGTCCCTCAGGTTCCTCGCCAGCACCCTCTCGTACTTCGACCTCTTCCTGCCCTTGACGGCCACCTCGGCGTACTGCGCCGAGACGACGTAAGACGCCATAGCGTGGTCCCCCCGCTCCTCCGGATATTGCCGGGCATCGCGCTATATTGCCCGAGAGGGAGACAAGGAGGCGGTGGAAGGGTCAGGGCCGACGATCGGGTCATCCCCGGCTGCGGCAGAGGCGAAGGGCGAGCGGGTGTTCTGCGAGGTCTGCAGGAACGTGGCGAGGTTCTGCAAGCTCTCCAAGTGCCCGTTCTACAGGGAGCTGCTGAAGGAGTTGGAGCTGGAGCGCCAGCTGCGGGGCGAAACCGTCTCCGGCCCGACCCCTCCCTTCCTCCTCGTCGGCGAGAAAGGGTATCCCGAGGTCTTCGCGGGGCCCTACGTCTCCCTCAACCCGGAGGCTCAGCTCTCAGAGGAACCGAGGTCTTGGCTCGAGAAGAGCGTCGAGGAGCTGCTGAGGGCCAGGCTCTCCTTCGCCTTCTGCAGGACGCGGGTCGACGTCAGGATGGTCAAGAGGCCCGGGAGGCTCGAGGAGCTGAGGGAGGCTACAGCGTCTGTCAAACCCGTCGAGCTCGAGGTCAAGCGCTCTGGCTCCGTCTCCTTCAGGCCCGGCTTCGGGCTGAGGTCGATGCCCCACGGCCCAGCCCTCAGGATGGTGGAAGCGAGGTCCGTAGGCAACCCTTCGATACCGAGGGTCGTCGACGAGCTGATCGAGGAGAGGGTCAAAGCAGAGGCCGCGGTGAGGGAGCTGGCCGAGAGGGGCTTCGACGTCTACTACATCACGAGGCTTCTCTCTTCCGGGCTCCTCGGATCCGCATCGAGGAGGATGGTGCCGACCGAGTGGAGCATAACCGCCGTTGACGACATGCTCGGAAGGAACGTCATCCGACGCGTCAAGCGCTTTCCGATCATCAACGAGTACAGGGTCCACCGCTTCGAGGCGCTCCACAACAGGGCGGTCGTTCTCCTGACGCCGACCGTCTGGATGTTCGAGCTCCTGGAGGGCTGGCTCAGGTACCCGGATGACTCTCCCTACGCCGATCACGAGCTCCACTTCGGCCGGACCGATTACGCCGAGAACACTGGAGGCGCATACTACGCCGTACGCCTCTCTGTATCGAGGCACCTAGAGCGCATCAGGCGTCAGGCAGGGGCGATCGTCTTCTTCGAGGTGGGGAAGGGCTGGATACCGCTCGGCGTCTGGAGGTTCAGGGAGATAACAGCTGTGGCCCTTGAGGGCGGGTACGAGGCCTTCGGCGACCTCAGGGAGGCGCTGGAATACGTGGCTCGGTTCCTCGAGATCCCGCTGGGCAGGTATGTAGCGAAGAGCAATCTGATCAAGCATATCGAGGTGCAGAGCAAACTCCGCTGAATTTCATGAGTTTGCAAGAAAACTTTATACGCGGTGAATAGGAAAGAAATTACGCTGATGGGAAATGAACGGACATCGTGAGAGATCTGTCGGTCTGCTGGTCTTCGTTGCGGCAGCGCTGGTGATCGGTCTCCTGGTCTCGGTGGCGCCTGTCCGAGCTCAGCAGGCTCCGAAGGGACCGTGGGTCGATGAGGTCAGCTTCTTCATTGAGCAGGACCAGGCAAAGGCAATCGATATGCTCCAGAAGGGAGAGATGCACGTCTACTTCAGGGACCTCAGGGATCCAGAGCTGTTCAAGAAGGTGAAGGAGTCGCCCGATCTGCAGTACATCTTCTCCTACGGCCTCTACTACGAGCTGACGTTCAACCCGGTCGGTCCCGAGTTCCCCGCGACGGGCAAGCTGAACCCCTTCGCTGTTCCGAGTATCAGGGAGGCGATGAACTACCTCATCGACAGGAACTACATCGCGAGCGAGATCATGGGAGGGCTGGCCGTTCCGAGGTACACCGCGCTGACACCGGCGTTCCCTGACTACGCGAGGTACGCCGACGTCGTCAAGCAAATCGAGAAGGAGTACGCCTACAACTTCGAGAAGGCGAGGCAGATAATAACGGAGGAGATGAGGAAGCTCGGAGCGGAGCTGCGGGACGGCAAGTGGTACTACAAGGGAGAGCCTGTGACCTTGATCTTCCTGATCAGGGTAGAGGACCAGAGGAGGCAGATAGGCGACTACGTGGCTTCGCAGCTCGAGAAGCTCGGCTTTACCGTTGACAGGCAGTACAAGACAAGCAGAGAGGCAGCGCCGATATGGCTCAGGGGCAACCCTGCCGATGGAAAGTGGCACCTTTACACCGGAGGTTGGATAGCGACTGCGATTGACAGGAACGAGGGTGGGACCAACTTCGGATACTACTACACGCCGAGGGGTGCACCGGTTCCGCTCTGGCAGGCATACAAACCCGATCCCGAATTCGACAAGATAGCCGGTAAGCTCTGGAACAACGAGTTCACCACCCTCCAGGAGCGCGACCAGCTGGTTACCAAGGCCCTATGGCTCTCGATGAAGGACTCGGTAAGGGTTTGGGTTGTCCACCAGATAGCCCCGTGGCCGGCGCGGAAGGACGTCTCCCTCACCTACGACCTGGCTGGAGGCTTCTCCGGAGCTAGGCTCTGGCCGTACACCATCAGATTCGTTGACAAGGTAGGAGGCTCCGTTAAGATCGCGTCCTCAGACCTGCTAGTGGATCCCGTCAACCCGGTCGCCGGCAGCAACTGGATCTACGACCAGTTCTTTGTGAGGGCTACATCAGATCCGGCCCTCATGCCTGACCCGTTCACTGGTCTCTACTGGCCGAACAGGATAAAGAGCGCTGAGGTTTACGTGACCTTCGGGAATCCCGTAGGAGCTACCCTCGACTGGGTGACGTTGAGGTTCGTCCCCGAGATCAGAGTGCCTGAGGACGCGTGGTACGGCTGGGACGCGGAGAAGCAGGAGATCGTAACCGCACCACCGGGAACCACAGCGAAGGTCAAGTCCGTGATCTACTTCGACGACAACCTGTTCAAGACGAAACTCCACGACGGGAGCACCTTCTCCCTGGCTGACATAGTCTACTCGTTCATCCTGACCTTCGACAGGGCTGACCCGAAGAGTCCGCTGTACGACGAGTCCTACGTTCCAGTATTCGAGGAGTTCAGGGCCGTCTTCAAGGGCCTGAGGATCATCAACAAGGACCCGCTGGTGATTGAGGTCTACTCCGACAGGATTTACCTTGATGCTGAGTGGATAGCATACGAGGCGGCCTCATGGTTCTTCACGGATTACTCGTATGGTCCTGGACCGTGGCACGTGGTAGCGGTGGGAGGACTCGCTGAGGAGGCAGGAGAGCTGGCTTTCTCCGCCGATAAGGCCCAGGCGCTGAAGGTCGAGTGGATGAACCTCATAGCAGGCCCCTCGTTGCCGATACTCGCTAAGCACCTTGACAGGGCCATTCAGCAGCAATACATCCCGTACGAAAAGGTCCTTGGTAAGTACGTGACCAAGGAGGAGGCGGTCAGGAGGTACCAGAACCTGAAGAATTGGTACCAGAGCAAGGGCCACTTCCTGGTCGGGAACGGCCCGTTCTACCTCGAGAAGGTCGATCCTACCGCTAAGGTCGTCGTCCTGAAGGCCTTCAGGGAATTCCCTGACCCCGCTGACAGGTGGCTGAGGTTCTCAAAGCCGAACATCCCCGAGGCGAAGTTCACGAAGGTGCCTACAGCAGTCGAGCAAGGATTCCCGTCGGAGCTGAGGCTGTCGGTCACCTTTGAGGGCAAGCCCTACAGGACCGCCGACATAGCCTACATCAAGTACATCCTCTCGAGCCCGGCCGGAGTCTCCGTTGGTTACGCTGAGCCCGTAACCGACGGCGAGTGGAGGATAATCCTGAAGCCGGAGGAGACCTATGCGATGCCGGTCGGAGCCGCAACGATCGAGGCGATAGTCGTCTCCAAGCTCGTCGGCGTTCCGGTCTCAGCCACCGCTTCCCTCAACGTTCTGAGCTTCAAGGACGCTGTCCTCAGCGAGATCGCCAAGGCTAAGGCCGATGCCGACTCGAAGATCGCCGGCCTCAGGTCTTCGGTCGATAACGTCAACGCCCAGCTGAAGGAGATCAACTCAGCCATACAGGGAGTTCAGGGCAACGTCTCGCTCGCCACAGGTCTCGGTGCTGTCGCAATCGTGCTGGCGCTGGTCAGCATAGGCCTGGCCCTCGCAAGGGGAAGGAGGCCGGCTTCAACGCCCAAGTGAGCTTAACCAAACCCTTTTTTCCTCCAATTTTTCCCTTCTATGCAGAGGATGCGGCTACGGGGGGTGGTGCTGTACCTTCTCAAGCGGGCAGCCGTTATTCTTCTGACGGTGGTGGTAGCGGTATACGTCACCATATTGATTGCCAACATGGGAGGTTTCGTCGACGAGATCGTCAAGAGCGAGGTGC
>Ga0272445_1002959_pt1 | contig 11009 bp, 12 predicted proteins | sample YNPCB0031_FD_194404 | JGI IMG/M metagenome (GOLD analysis project Ga0272445, IMG submission 194404) | Hot spring sediment microbial communities from Yellowstone National Park, WY, United States - YNP-CB-003-1 | ecosystem: Environmental > Aquatic > Thermal springs > Hot (42-90C) > Sediment... | reverse complement strand
CGCGCCGATCACCTTGGCCGAGAAGCTGAGCATAGAGCACAAGTTCTTCCCGTTGCTCAGCGGAGGGAATATATTTCACGTGTGGTTGGGCGAGGCGTATCCAGATCCCGAGGCCCTGTTAAAGCTTTCATGGAAGATTGCGAAAGACACGCAGGTCGGGTACTTCGCCTACACCAAGGACTTAACGATATGCGAGGACTGTGCTACCGTCAGTGGTGGGATCTTAGACTCTTGTCCGAACTGCAATTCGCCTAACGTCAGGTACTGGAGCAGGGTGACGGGGTATTACCAAGAGGTCTCGGGGTGGAACGAGGCAAAGAAGAGGGAGCTGAGGGATAGGTATAGAGTTGGTGTCCTAAGCCTATAGCGATGTGTAACCTGCCTTCACTTCAAATACTTTTTGATTAAAGACTCTATGCGCTTTTCAGGAACCAAGCCGATTACGCGTTCTGCTTCAACGCCATTTACAAACAGTATTAGGGTGGGCACAGCCATAACCTCAAACTCTTCAGCTAAATCGGGGCATTCGTCCACGTTCACTTTAACGAAGACCACCTTGTCTGAGTACTTCTCAGATAACTTTTCAAATATCGGGGCTAGCATTCTACAAGGACCGCACCAATCAGCCCAAAAGTCCACTAATATTGGCCTAGACTCACTATCTAACAGACTTTTGAAAGAAATGGAGTTCAAGTTTATGATATTGCTCTTCTTAGTCTCCTTTAAGAGTTCTTTTAGCTTCTTATCCTTTATTCTCTCGACTTCCTCATCGAATTCGTTGCTCAATTCTTTAGACCCCTATGCAGGGGGCGATAAGCTCTACTTATTCAGCTTTTCGCAGAATTTATTATCAAAGAAATGATGTCCTCTTAGGGGGTTAAGGATTTTGAGGCTCGCTGTTATCCACGATACAAAGAAGCCGGATTTGCCTTCGCGAGAACTGTTAGAAGCCATCAAGAACAAGGGCTTGATCCCCGTCTTCTTGAGGATATCAGGCTTATCCACCTCAATTGAGGGACATGGAAAGGCCACAGTCTTCTACGGCAAGCAAAAACTCGCTGAAGTAAATGGAGCAATAGTTAGGTCGTTAGGCACAACTACAAGCGTCGAGCAGTACGTCCGCAGGCTAACTTTACTGAAAGAGCTCGAGAGAGAAGGGGTAGTGATAATGAATCCTGTAGACGGAATGATTAGGGCCCGCGACAAGTACGGAGCTCTAAGTTCTCTTTCGAGAGCCGGATTGCGCGTTCCAGAAACCGTCGTGACGGAGGACATAGGGCTAGCCTATGACTTCGTCACGAGATTTGGCAAAGCCGTTATCAAGCCCCTCATAGGGTCTAAAGGCTTTGGCTCGGTTTTGGTCGACAACCCAGAGATTGCCTTCAGGATATTCAAGACTCTTGCAAGCTTTAATCAAGTGATCTACGTTCAAGAATACGTAGAGAAGAGGTCCTACGACTTAAGGATATTCGTCGTGGACGGGAGGGTACTGGCCTCAATACAGAGGTTTATAACCAAACCGGGCGAGTGGCGTACCAATGTAGCTCAAGGGGGTAAGGCCAAGGCCTACAACCCCCCTGAAGAAGTCAAGGAGATGGCCATAAAGGCTTGTGAAGTGCTGAGCTTGTGGTATGCGGGAGTGGATATAGCCGAGACTGACGACAACGGCTATGTGATATTCGAAGTGAACGCGGCCCCAGATTGGCAAGGACTGGCAGAGGCTACTGGAGCGAGGCCCGCCGAGGCGATAACAGAGGCCCTCGTAAAGAAGTGTAAGCGTTAATGGTCTTCTAATAGCTCTTTATTAACCTCAAAGAAGTGAGGTCCCCACCTAAATTTTGATAGCAAGTTCCTCGCATGTTCTTCGAATTCAAGTATGTAGAGGGAAGCCGCAAGTGCCTCTGCAGTCGACAGAATGTGGGGATTGCCGAAGTTTATGGGGTTTACGGCTATAAGCCTCGGGAGCCTCCTGTGAGAGCCCTTTATCCTGGTTCTATTGAAAAAGTCTTCAGCGTTCTTCCACGAGCAATCCACGGCCAAGATCCCGTGTCGCAGAGCAATTCCTCTGTCTTTGATCGACAGTATTTCGTCTGCAAGCGGGTTCAACACTACGCAACCGTGGGGTACCTCCTTAACTCTGTAAATTGGCTTTGCCAAGTTGAACTTGACCAGCTTATTGGCCGTGCACTTTTCCGGATCACACTCCCCCATTATCAAGACGTAAAGCGTTACTTCGTCCTTTTCCAACATTACCAATACTCCTTAGCGAGGTAAAGTATATAAAGTGTGCAAGCTAAAGCTGTTGCTATCATGAACTAAGGCTATAGACTTCGTTGACCTCGTAGATGACTTAGAGGTGGTCGACGACAGATGACGTTTGAGTTCCTTACATTAGATGATGTAGACCTCAAGGGGAAAAGAGTGCTAGTCAGAGTGGACATAAACTCCCCCATAGGTCTGAGGGGAGAAATACTTGACGAGAACAGGATTAGAGAGGCCAGCATCACTCTCAAGGAGCTCAAGGAAAGCAAGGTCGTAGTGATGTCACATCAAGGCAGGCCCGGAAAGAGTGACTTCGTGTCTTTGGAGGGACACGCCGCCATTTTGGAGAAATACGTTGAAAGGCCTGTGAAGTTCATCGACGACTTAATGGGACCTGCCGCTCGAAGTGAAATAGCCAAGCTTAAAGACGGTGAGGTGTTGCTTTTAGAGAACACGAGGATGTACTCGGAGGAGGTCATAGAGGCCTCAATAGAGGATTGCGCCAAGACGCATCTCGTACGAAAGCTGAGCCCACTATTCGACGCGTTTGTCAACGACGCATTTCCAGCGGCCCACAGGTCTCAGCCGTCGCTTGTCGGCTTTGCCTATTTGCTCCCAGCTCTTGCTGGGAGGCTCGTCGAGAAAGAGCTCAAGGCATTGAGGGAGATAATCCCCTGCCTCAAGAGGCCCATAGTCTACGTGCTTGGAGGAGCAAAAGTGGGCGACCGGCTCGAAGTCATCGACATCCTTACTAAGACTGGGCTCGTGGACAAAATAGTCATCGGAGGGCTACTAGCGCCGGTGTTTCTCGAAGCGAGGGGGGTTAAGCTTTCGAGCAACAACGTGAAGAGGGACAAGGAATTTCAGAGCAATGTTGAGAGGGCCAAGAGAATGCTACGATGGAGAGAAGACGTGTTCGTACTGCCGGTTGACGTTGCCGTCGATAAGAACGGCGAGAGGGTCGATTGTCCGACCAGCAACATACCGAGCGAGTACAAAATCAAGGATTTAGGGCTAAAAACCACTGAGATCGTCGTAAAAGAGGTTTCGAGAGCTGGTAGCATTATAGCTAATGGACCTCTAGGGGTCTTCGAGGAGGACCAGTTCGCCTTGGCGACCATGGAGGTGTTAAAGGCTATCTCGGAAAGCAACGCTATCACTATAGTCAGCGGAGGCCACTTAACGGCCGCTCTGCGTAAATTAGGGACCGAGGGTCGGGTCGCGTACACCAGCACGGCTGGAGGGGCGCTGTTACACCTGCTGGCTGGCAGGAGGTTACCGATAATAGACGCACTTGAGATGGGAAAGAAAAACGCAGAAAGGCTAAAACTTATCAAGCACAGAAGTTAGATGTGAGCAACTATGAGGGCTAAGGTAAAAGTCCTCGTAAATGGTTATGGCGTCATAGGAAAGAGGGTCGCCGATGCCGTGGCCAAGCAAGAGGACATGGTTCTCGTGGGGATTTCAGACGTCGTCGCTGACTGGAGAGTGAGGATGGCAACGAAGAGGGGCTACAGGGTCTTCTGCTCTTCGCCTGACAGGCTCGAGCATATGAGGAAGGGAGGGATGAGCGTCGAGGGGCTACTAACCGATGCGCTAAAGGACGTGGACGTCGTGGTCGATTGCACTCCAGCTAAGGTCGGTGCTAAGAATAAGGAGCTTTACGTGAAGTATGGCGTGAAGGCAGTTTTTGAGGGAGGCGAGGCCCACGAGACCGCCGGAGTATCGTTCGTTGCCACGTGCAATTACCACGAAAGCTTAGGTAAGCAGTTCACGAGGGTGGTCAGTTGCAACACCACAGCCCTCTGCAGGGTCCTCAATGCCATAAACAAGGCCTACGGGATAACAAAGGCTAGGGCCGTGATAGTCAGAAGGGCCTGCGACGTTTGGGAGTCACACAAAGCAGGGGTGATAAACACCATAGTCCCCGAGCTACACGTTCCATCGCATCACGGACCCGACGTTAAGACGGTCCTCCACGACATAGACATAGTCACCATGGCCGCCAAAGGCTCTCACAACCTTTATCACATGCATTTCTGCATAGTCGAGACTAAGTCCAAGCCGACGATCGAGGGCGTGATAAAGGCACTCGAAGAGGAGCCGCGCGTGGTCTTAGTTAGCGGGCGCGACGGCATAGAAGCCCTGAACTCACTAGTTGAGCTAGCAAGGGACTTGGGGAGACCTCGAGGAGACCTCTACGAAATACCTGTGTGGGAGGATAGCATTGCGATCAACGACGATGAAGTGTACTTAATGTGGGCCACTCCCAACGAATCGAACGTGATACCGGACAACGTTGATGCCATCAGAGCCTTGACCGAACTGGAAAGAGATTGGAGGGCTTCGGCGAGGAAGACCGATGAGAGCTTGGGGGTCCTAAAGAGAGTCTAGTGAGTATAAGCTCTACGCTTCTTTATGTAGTCAACTAGCCCCCCTTCTTTCAATATTTCCACTAACATGTCAGGCATGGGGACAGCTTTAAAAGACGAGCCCTTGCTTAGGTTCCTGACGAGCCCTTGCTGTAAGTCAATTTCGAGGACGTCGCCGCTATCGGTCTTCCCAGATATCCCCTTAACTTCGAGGACCGGCAGGCCTATGTTTATCGCGTTCCTAAAGAATATCCTAGCGAAGCTCTCGGCCACTACGGCCGCGATGCCTGCCGCCTTTATGGCCAATGGCGCCTGTTCCCTGCTCGACCCGCAACCGAAGTTCCTCCCTGCTACGATCACGTCTCCGGGCCTCACTTTCTTAGGGAAGTCCGGGTCTATCCCTTCCATCACGTGTTGAGCAAGCTCTTGAGGGTCTATGGTCCTGGCCTTGTACTTGAATGGTATTATCACATCAGTGTCTATGTTGTCGCCGAACTTCCAAGCCCTTCCCCGAATAACACTCATAGAAAATCCCTCGGATCAGTTATGACCCCTCTTATTGCTGACGCCGCCACAGTAGCTGGCGAAGCTAAATAAACTTTTGAGGACGGGTGGCCCATCCGGCCCACGAAGTTCCTATTGCTAGAGGATATGGCTATCTCTCCTTCGCCTAAAACCCCTAAATGAGTTCCCACGCAAGCCCCGCACGTGGGGTTAGTCACTACAGCTCCAGCCTTTAAGAGAATCTCCAGAATCCCTAGCTTTAAAGCGTCTAAGTACACCTTCCTCGAGGCTGGCGTCACGATGAGCCTTACGCCTTCCTTAACCTTTCTTCCTCGAAGTATCTTCGCGGCCTCAATGAGGTCCTCGAGCCTTCCGTTAGTGCAACTTCCGATGAAGGCTTGGTCTATTGGAGTCCCCTCTACCTCCCTCACTGACTTGACGTTATCGACTCTGCTGGGGGCAGCCACCATCGGTTCGAGCCCAGGGCATTCCAAACGAAGCTCGTCCTCTACCTCCGCCTTCCGCCCCGACCTGACTATAGCCATGGAATGCCTCCCGAGCTCCTTCAAGTATTCCTCCGTGACAGCATCGTGCTCCACCACGGCGTTTTTAGCCCCGGCCTCCATGCTCATGTTACACAGGGTGGCCCTCGACGCCACTGAGAACTTCGACAAGGCCTCTCCAGTCCATTCTATTGACTTGTAGTTCGCACCGTCAGCCCCTATCTCCCCTATCACGTGCAACGCTACGTCTTTGGCGTACACGCCCTTTGGCAACGACCCCTCGAGGCGCACTTGCATTGTTGAGGGCACTTTGAGCCATATCTTCCCTTCGAGCATGACGGCGGCCAGCTCAGTACTCCCTATGCCCGTGGCGAACGCCCCCACAGCTCCGTGTGTTGTAGTGTGAGAGTCTGCGCCGACTATTAGCATTCCGGGCACGACGTACTCCTCGAGTATCACTTGGTGAATGATGTCCCCCTCTACGACCCTAATGCCTTGCCTGCGGGCGAAGCTCCTCATCAACTTATGCAAGTTGGATATCTCAGCAGACGATGAGGGATAAGTATGGTCTATCACGAAAAGTATCTTGCTCGAGTCCCAGACCCTTTCTCCTCCCATTTCTTCAAAGACCTTTATGGCCAGAGGAGCCGTGCCATCTTGTCCAGCAGCTAAGTCCACTGAAACTATTACTATCTCTCCTGCCCTTTTAACGCTCTTCGGCTCTACTTGCTTAATTGTCAGGATCTTCTCTGCGAACGTCAGTTCTTCGCTGTCGAGGACCTCCTCTACGTTCATGAAGTATATCACCTTGCCTTAGGTTGGAGGGATCTTGAACCCCGCATATTTAAGCCTTTAGGTGGTCTTAGCGGACCTGGCAACCTAGGATGTCAGTCGCAACATGTTAAGTTGCCAAGTCCGTCTTAGCGAGGAGAGCAGATCAAGGGTTCTTGGGTCAGCTCGTCGCGAGCTCTTCACGCCTCAGTAGCCTGGGACGGCTTCTTCATCCCCGCTTCCAACTCGGCCCAGTGAGATTTAAGTTTTTCAGCAAGTCGAGCTACCCTTAATTTCGCCTTTTTGTACGTGCCGCTGACCTTCATCACGTGAATGGCCGATGGTTCTCCGTTTATCATGCTTAAGAGCGCGAGCGCTGCCCTTATGACCTCGAGAGACTCATGGGCACACTTCAATATGCCTAGCTTGTTCTCCTCGTCGTAAGCCATGATCTTGAAGGGGTTCTTCGAAAGTCCGTAGGTGCCTAATAAGACCCTCATGTGCTTTTTCAAGGCGACTCTTAGGTCCTCCGGCTTCAGGCTCAATGGCGAATGGACGTGGAAGATCACGTAACGCCATCTCACTTCCTTTACCATTCGCTCACAACCCTAACCCCCGGTTGCACAAAGCTTGGAGAGAGTTTCTCTCTATTTAGGCGCACAAGCTCCATGGGCTTTGTCGACACGGCCTCCCTCGCCACCTCCCCTTCGTCTAAGAGCAAAAACGCGATGGCATACAGCTCTCGCGGGGCCCTCATGTCTACGATCTTCGATGCCCCCGACGAGACCGCTATGGGTATGCCCCTCCTCGTAACCCTCTTGAGCGCTAGGCCGTAGCTCCACAGGGTTTTGGCCTGCCTACCGGGGGACGCGTGAAGAAAGTCTACCAAGTTGACTTCGACGTAGTGGCCGCTCTCGGCCAGTAGGCTCAACTGCCCTTCATCGAGGATCGAAAGAACGTTTTCTGGGTCGTAGAAAGTAACATCTACTCTACGGTCGCGCGCGGCGGTCCTCGCAATCGACGTATCATAACAATATACCCCTATCACCTCGACGCTCCGCCGCAACTTCCTCAAGCACTCTTTTAATTCACTGGGGCTCGAGGGCCTTAAGTCTGCTCTTATCGCCACGTCAACACCAAGAGCTCTAGCGCGGTCCTTAATGCCCTTGAGGTCTTTCAATTTATGAGGGTCGTCAAACGAGAGAGCTATCAACGAAAAGCCCAAGTGCCTTGCCATTTTAATTAACAGCTCTGGGGCGTCTCCCTCATCGGTCACTCTGACGTGAAGGTCTGCGTAGTACCTTTTAGACATTTTCACACGGCCTTGGAATTGTGGCTTAGCAAAAAGTCCCTCGCCGCCTCTCTAGGCCCCTTAAAGTTAAAAACGACCTTAATCACATCGTCACTCGACGACAGCCTAACATGGCCCAAGAAAGCTTCTTGTTTGTCGAGCCTCACATAAAGCTTCGACTTGTCATCGAGGTGTAAATCTAAGTCTTTCATGAGGCGTGCCCTATCTTCGTCGGAAAGACGCGCCCAAATCCAGGCAAACGCTTGGCTCGCATACTCGGGATTTCTAAACGAGACTCTAGCTATGCGGATAGGGTTTTCGTAATGCCCATGAGTTTCTTCGAACTCGACTTTTTTCCGCTCCCGAAGCTTGGGAGGCATGAGATTCTCGACGGCCTTGATGACCTTGTCAAAGTCCTCAGTTGCATGTACGAAGACCGTGTATTCCACAGCCACCAGCCTAGCCTCTCGGATCATAGCGCGATCAATCCGGCCTACAAGGTCACAGGCTTGGCTCTCTCCCATCTTCGATTGAATGCGTCATTAAACACCTTTATCAGACCCGGGTTTTCAGTGTAGTGTGGCTTGTAGTAGGACAACTTTTTCTCCGTAGTCCAGATGAGGAAGACGAGCTTGCTCTCATCGACTAATGTGCCCCTGACGGGGTACCAATCCTCGGTCGCGTACCTAACGTCTGCTCCGTTCTCGGCGAGGTCCTTAGCAATTCTCTTTGACTGCTCATCTGCGGCCCGCATTAAGACCCTCACTGCGACCTTACGATAGAGCGCATTAAGCAATAACTCTCTCACTTTAGGATACCACTCAAACGAGGCCGTGAATATGGAGATGTCGCGTTGCGCTCTCGATATTATCTCAGCAGTCTTAACTTCCATGGACCTTAAGTCGTCGAGGGGCTCAATCAAGAGCTCGTCTCTAATGCCGTACCTCTTCTCCCAGTACCTGTCCTCTAAGTCGCTCTTCATTGCCTGCAACTGCTTCCTCAGCTCTGCCAGCTCGGCTTCTACGGACCTCGTCTTGACCTCGAGGAGTATCTGAGCGGCCTTTGACGGAGGGATGGCGTCGTATTTTTCGCTATCCAATATCTTCACAAGGCCCTTTTGCAAAAGCGAGGCGATGGCCGTCTTAATGTCGCTCAGCGAGACGTTGAGCGAGTTGCATAAATAGCTTTCGCTCGCTTGAGGGTTTTGGACCAAAAAGAGGTAAACCTCGGCTTCAAGTCTTGTCAAGCCAGCTTTCTTGAGGGAGTCTATGATCGTCAATGCCATGCTCAGAACCCACCACGAACTAGTACTCGGCTTTTCCTTATTAACACACCGTAGACGATGTCTCGCAGAGCGCCTTGTAAACCTCTTCAGCTATCATTGACGCAGCCGCTACTTGAGCCTCCCAAGTCTGAGAGGCTATGTGAGGTGTCACGACCACGTTCGGTAGCCTTATGAGCTCCCACTCTTCCTCAGTCTTGGGGGGCTCGTTTTCAAAGACGTCTAGCGCCGCCCCCGCCAGCTTGCCTTCCTTCAAGGCCTTTAAGAGAGCCTTAGTATCTATTATCCCTCCTCTTGAGGTGTTTATTATTACGGCGCCTCTCTTCATAAGGGATATCTCCCTCTCACCTATCATGTGTCGCGTGCTTTCATTCAGAGGTATGTGGAGCGTTATTATGTCGCTTTCCCTCAAGAGCTCTTCGAGCGTCGTAGCGACCTTAACGCCCATGTTCTCGGCCTCCTCCCTTACGTCCCTTACGTCGTAGACCATCACCTTCATGTCGAATGCCAAGGCCCTCTTGGCGACAGCCTTGCCTATCCTACCGAACCCTATTATGCCCAAGAGCTTGCCTCTCAACTCAAAGCCCATGAACTTGCCCTTCAACCACAGCCCTTCTTTCAACGTTTTATTGGCTTCAGGTATCATTCTAGCCAGCGCCAAGATAAGGGCCATGGTCGCCTCGGCCACTGCGACTGTGGATGCTTGAGGCGACGCTACGACCTTTATTCCCTTCTCAGAGGCGGCCTTGAGGTCTATGTTGTCGAGTCCCACGCCAGCCCTCCCTATGACCTTTAGGCTCTGTGCCTCCATTATCACGCCTCTAGTGAGCCTCGTCCTCCCCCTAACTATGATGGCATCGTACTCTTTAACTGCCTCAATCAGCTCGTCCTTCGTCAATGAGGGCTTAACGGTGACGCGGCAACCCTTTGACCTAAGAGCTTCTGCGCACGATTCGTGAACGTCGTCGGTGATGAGCACTTTAAACTCGGTCATCGGTACACCACCGCATTGTCGGAGCGTTTTACGATTAGAGCGCTTTTATAGTTTAGCGTCTAGAGTCCATGAGGCCTTGACAAGAAATATACCTCAGACCACGTCATTATATGGTGGGCTATAATGCCAGAGGTAGCGTTAGTTGGAAAGACGAACGTCGGCAAGAGCACGCTTTTCAGCGCCCTAACCATGCTACCGGTCAAGATAGAGCCACGGCCCTTCACGACCATAAAGCCCAACGTGGGGATCGCGTACTTGAAGGTCAAGTGCGTGTGCAAGGAGTTTGGCGTCAAGGACAACCCTCAAAACTCTATATGTCGAGATGGCACAAGGTACATCCCCGTAAAGGTGATAGACCTCGCTGGGCTCGTACCCGGAGCACACGAGGGCAAAGGCCTCGGGAATAAATTTCTAGATGAGATGCGAGAGGCCGACGGAATAATACACGTAGTTGACGCCTCCGGCTCTACGGATGCCGAGGGGAGGCCTTGCCCCCCAGGCTCCCACAACCCTCTCTTGGACGTCCAGATGATAGAGAGGGAGGTCCATTTATGGATCTTGGGGATGCTGAAGCAAGACTGGGCTAAGTTAGCGAGGTCCGTAGAGCACGGCAAGTTGAAGGCGGATGAAGTCTTGGCCTCGAGGCTGAGCGGTCTGAAGATCTCCCTGAAACACGTGAGAGAGGTTCTCGAGGAGCTCGATCTGAAGGAGAAGAGGCTCGGAACTTGGAGCGAGGACGACTTAACTGCATTCGTTAAGCAAGTGTTCGAGAAGGCTAAACCGTTCGTCATAGCCGCTAACAAGTGCGACATCCCTGAGAGCGTCGAGAACGTCGAGAGGCTCAAGAAGGTCTATGGCGATGACGTTGTGATCCCTTGTAGCGCTGAGGCAGAACTGGCTCTCCGAAGAGCAGCTGAAAGGGGGCTGATTGAGTATACACCTGGCGACAGCACCTTCAAGATAGTCAACCGCGAGAAGCTAACTCGAGAACAATTGAGAGCTTTGGAGGTCATAAAACAGCGAGTTTTAG
>Ga0272445_1002958_pt1 | contig 11010 bp, 12 predicted proteins | sample YNPCB0031_FD_194404 | JGI IMG/M metagenome (GOLD analysis project Ga0272445, IMG submission 194404) | Hot spring sediment microbial communities from Yellowstone National Park, WY, United States - YNP-CB-003-1 | ecosystem: Environmental > Aquatic > Thermal springs > Hot (42-90C) > Sediment... | reverse complement strand
AGAGGTTCTATTAAATCAGCTTCGTCTTCATTAACAAATGCAACAATTTCTCCCTTATTTTCCCTAACGTAGCCATCACCTAGTAAATAACCAACAAAGGCTCCAAGTTCAGGGTACCATTTGTCGGGAATTTTTCCACGGAATTTTGGTCCAAACTTTCTATTTGGTTTTTTCCAACCAGTCAAGACCAACGATTTTTTCCAACATGATATACTTGGTACAACTGCAACACGATCACCTTTTTTCAATTCATCGAGTCTTTTCCATTTTCTTTCTTGCCCCTCCACAACTAAAACAGGTTGATTTGGGGTTCCCTTTAAACTTTTCCCACTTTCAGTTATTATTTCAATTACTGGCTGATTTTCATAAACATGGAATGTTTTTGCTATTTGGATTTCTTTTCCTCTTACTCTAACTGGAACGCTTATATCTTGCAAATGATAAGATCCCAAATTTTTAATTTTGGCTATCGTCCCATCTCCCAGAAATACACGCTCGTCTCCAATCAAACAAGCAGGATCCCCAACGAGCAAAATATGTATGTTTCCTCTTATTCTTGTTCCATCTTCAAGTAAATGTGGCTCACCTCCAACAAGCTGCAAAAGCAAAGCCTCTTTCACTTCCTCCATTCCATACATGGTAGGAGCAATTGAAGCAATAAACTTGGAATAAATATCAGGATCCTTAGCTAGTTCCAAAATTTTTTTCTCATCTTCTGGAGTAATTTCAAGTTCTTCCCAACCAACTTCAATACTTTCAATAGAATTTGCATCGAGATAAATTTCCATTTGCCTTGATCTCGTTCCTTTTACTTTTCTTGGCAATTCTTTCAAAACACCAACTACTTTAATTCTGTTTCCAGGCTCTGTTTTGTTTTGCATTTTTGGAGAGGTTAAATCCTCTTTTAAGTAAATCATAAGTTCTGAAGGCCTTTCTCCAGTGGTAATTTCGTAGGGCTCTTCAACTACTATCCATCTTGCATCGTAAAACTTCTGCTTAACAAGTTTGAAACCTTTTTTGTTTCCACACGCTTCGCACCTTTCAGGTGTTTTTAAGGCTCTCTCTTTTTGTGTTATTGTAATTGTGTTTCCGCATTCCGGACATTGATAAACTGTTTCGCAAACTTCAGGTCTAATTTCGCTTGCCCTTTTAACAAAACCGTCAACAACAATCATTTTTCCTAAATGTTGAGAACGAATGTTCCTAATTCTTATTTGCCTATCTTCTGGTAAATTTACAAATCTCAATCTCAACTCAGCCTCTCCCAAACCAGTATCTATTTGTTTTATTGCTTCTTCGCAAGCTTCAATTGTTTCTTCAGGATTTTCCAGCAAGTAAGAAGCAAGTTCTGGAGAAAATTTGTCCAAAAGAGAAAAATCTATCAGCAAAAATCCAACATTTTCACTTACAGCTTTCACAAGTTTTTCGTAATAATTTTCCCTTATGAACTGGCTAAAAATCTCTGCAATTTTCTCTTTTTCCATGCTATTTACTTCTACTAGTTTATTAAATTTATTTTTTTTCTTTTTTCTATGACCTTTCAGAAATCATTTAACAAAAGCACGAATAGATTTTAGTTTTGAGTAAATTTTTTCAATAGCAGCCTTTATATCCTTTACATTTCTTCCTCCGGTGCAAATTAATTTCCCCGAGCTAAATAAAAGAAATGCAACTTTTGGTTGATCCATTCTATAAACTAAACCAGGAAACTGCTCAGGCTCGTACTCAGAATTTTCCAAGTTGAAAGCAATTGTATCGAGATTTAATTTTGAATCAAATTTTACAGAAGCAACAATATTTTCTATTTCTATTTTATAATCTTTTTTGATTTCAATTCCAGCCTTTTTTATAACTCTTGCTACTTTCTTGAAAATTTCCTCAACTTCCTCTTCACTTCTCGCCCCTGTGCAAATTACCCTTCCTGAGCTAAAAATTAAAGCTGCAGCTTTTGGCTTGTCTATTCTATAAACTAAACCAGGAAACTGCTCAGGCTCGTACTCCATACCTTCTGCACTTTCAAAAATTTTTTCAAGTTTGATTTTTTCCCCAAGAGAAGTCGAAGCTACTATGTTTTCAATCCTGATATTAAAAACCATATATGTAATTTTTTAAAGCTTATTTAAATTCTTAAAAGTACTTTTCAAGGTCAACCAAAAAGTTGTTGAGCTTGAAGACTGGAATAATTATGCTTTTACTTTCTTTGATCAAATCTTCCTCAAGCAAAGTTATGATAATGGATTTAAATTTACTTCCCCTTTTTACTTTCAATTCATTTCGCAAAATTAAATTCTTCCTTAGAAATTTTTTCAATTCTTCAACTCTTTTTTCCTGTTTTTTTACAGCTTCTTTAAGCTTGCTTTTTTTCGATCCTTTTGAAGCCCAGCTTTTGCAATCTGCGCACAACAAAAAATTTCCGCGAGAAGCTATCAAATCAATTTCATACTTTTTATCTGTTTTAAAGACAAAATTTTGCTTTACAAAAAAGTCGTTTGCTTCAAAAACTTCTCTTACAAAATTTTCAAAAAATTTCCAGTCAAACTTTTTGAGAATTTCCTCTAATTCTTTGCCCTTTCTAATTTCTTCTACTATTTTTTCTAGTTCCACAAATAATTAAAAGTGAACTTAAAATATGCTTTTTTGCTACGAATTTATTTGAGATACGATAATCTTTAAAATGGGAATTAAGCGAAATAATATGAAAGGAAAAGAAAAAAGCATCTGCGGCATAGACGAAATCTTTTGACGTCAAGCAGGCCGCGGAGCTTTGATTGGCCCAATGGTAATAGCTGGGGTAAAAATTTTGAAAAGGGATGAGAAGAAACTTATTAAGCTTGGAGTAAGAGATTCTAAAGAATTGTCTCCAAAGAGAAGGGAGGAATTAGCAAAAGAAATAGAAAAAATAGCTAAAGATATAGTTGTTTTGAGAGTTCAGCCTTGCAAAATTGATAGCTATAGGGCAAGAGGAATAAATTTGGATAAAATAGAAGCAATGAAGATGGCCCAAATTATTGACATGCTTGATGGGGGCAAAATTTATGTTGATTCTCTTGAGCAAAATACAGAAAAATTCAAAAACTTGATAATGAGCTTTTTGGAAAGAAAGGATTTTAATTTAGTTGTTGAAAATTATCTCGATGAATCAATTCCTGTTGTATCGGCAGCTTCTATAATTGCGAAAGTGAATCGAGATCAAGCTATAAAGGAAATAGAAAGAAAAGTTGGCCAGCCTATTGGCGTTGGCTACAGCCATGATAAAAGAACGATTGAATTTATAAAAAAATTGATAAAGGAGAAAAAGGAATTGCCAAATTATGTTAGAAAATCATGGATTACCGTAAAGGAGATTCAAAAGGAATCCTGGCAGAAAAAGCTTAAAGATTTTATTTTTGGAAAGAAAGAATGTAATGAGGAAAATGAACAATAGAAAAACAACTTTGCTTTTCATTTTTCTTGGTTTTTTAGCAGGTTTTTTGTCAAACTATTTCAAAAACTTTTTGAATTTGATTTTGCCTGCAATTCTTTATTCTTTTTCTGCCTTAATTTTGAGCTTTCGTTTAAAACCAAGAAATAGGAAAAAAATTTTGCTCGATGGTTTAATTACTTTTATTCTCATTTGGATTTTAGTTTGGACAATACTTTACAATCTTACGTAGAAGATTTTTGTTTTAGAAAAAGTTGTGCAGCAAGTATGTGTGAGCAAGTTTTTTCACGCAATGTTAAATACATACAATCGCAGCTCCACTCCTTCTTTATTTTGTCATAAATTACAGAATGAGTTTCTGTTTCGCCTTGAACTGTAAAATGAATTCTTTTTTCAGTTTCTATATCCTTCTTTACTTTTCCTTCTCTTAAAATTCGCAAAGCTTTTTCTCTCACTTCTTTTGAAACTTCCATCAATAAAGTAATCTTCTTTTAAATTTTTAAGTTTACTTTTTAAGTTTATGCAAGAAGTGATAAAAAAATTGAAAAAATTGGGAGCAAAAAAAATTTTCATACAGTTTGGCGAGGGTTTGAAACTTCAAATACAAAAAATAGCAGAAAAGTTTGAAAAGGAGGGATTTCAAGTTTTCATTTGTCTTGAACCTTGCTATGGGGCATGCGATGTTCGCGATAATGAAGCTAAACTTCTTGGTTGCGATGCAATTTTGCATATAGGGCATGAGAAGTTTGTTAAAAAAACTTCTTTACCAGTAGTTTATTGGGAATACTTTATTGAAGCAAATCCTTTGCCAATTTTAGAAAAAGAGTTTTTGAAGTTAAAAAATTTTGAAAAAATAGGATTAATAACAAGTATCCAGTTTGTTAAGCTAATTCCAATTGTTAAAAAGTTTTTGGAAGAAAGGGGGAAGAAAGTTTTTTCTCAAAAATCGTTGCGATATGCAGGACAAATTCTTGGTTGCGATTTGAGAGCTGCAAAAGCTATAGAGAAAAAAGTTGATTGCTTTCTTTGCATTTCTGCTGGAAAATTTTATGGTGCAGGAGTTGTTTTAATAACGAATAAGCCTGTTCTCAATTTGGATTTGGAAAAAGGAGAAATTTATAGCTTGGAAAACTTTAAGAAAAAAACTGAGAAAATTTTAGCTTGGAATAAATCGCTTTTTAATGAAGCTAAAAACGTTGGAATTTTGGTAAGTTGGAAAAAGGGACAATTGAAAAATCCTTTGCCAGTTAAAGAGGAAGTTGAAAAGCTTGGAAAAAAAGTTTATATTTTAGCTATGGATGAAATTACGCCAGAAAAGCTGGAGGGATTAAAAATTGATTTTTTAATAAACCTTGCTTGCCCTCGCATTGGCATAGATGATTTAGAAAAGTTCAAAATTCCAGTTTTAAATTTTTCGAGCTTGAAAGATTTAAATGGTTGAAAAACTAAAGATAAGCATGGAGCTTAAAGTTGTAAAAGAAGATAAAGATTCAATCCTTCTTGAAGTTATCGGCGAAACATTTACACTTACAAACGTTTTGCGCGAAGAGCTTTGGGAGGATAAAAATGTGAGCGAGGCAGCCCAAGTAAAAGAACATCCTTATCTTGCAGAGCCAAAAATTTGGGTGAAAGTTAAAGAAGGCTCGCCAATAGATGCTTTAGAAAAAGCTGCAGATAGAGCAATTAAGCAGGCAAAAGAATTTGAGGAAAAATTTAAACAGGCTCTTAAAAAGCATTAGCAAATCTTTTTTCCAAATTCTTTCAAAAGCTCAGTTTTTACATAAATTGGCGAATTTGTTCTTACAGCTATTGCTGTTGCATCGCTAGGTCTTGAATCCAAACTTAAAATTTTTCCATTTTGTCTTAAAATTAGTTTTCCAAAGAAAGTGTTGTTTTTTACTTCAGTAATTTTTACCATCAAAACCTCTATCCCAAAGTTATTAAAGGCAGCTTTGATTAAATCGTGAGAATTTGGTCTAAATGCAATTTTTCCTTCCAATCCGTTTTTTATGGATTCTGCTTGTGAAGCTTCTGTGTGGGCAACAATTTGATAGCAATCTGAAGTTAAAGTTATTACCCCTTCATCATCAATGACTTCTGCACTTACTTTCACTTCTTCATAACCATAGGTCCAAAGTTCAGGGAAGAGAATTGATTGAATTTTTTCTGTTTTAAAAGGAAAGATCATAAAAATTCCAACTATAAAGGCAAAAATGAGGAAAATCCAAAGATTTCTAAATTTTCTAATTTTTTTTCGAGCCACTTTATTTACTATTGGCTAGCTAAATTTAAAGCCTTTTATCCTTCAACTAAGTTTTTAAGCCCAATTTTTTTAGCATATTCAACTACACTTAACCACTCTCTATAACTTAATGGTCTGCTTATTTCCTCAAATTCAAAAGCCTTCCAACATGGTCTGTATTGCGATAAAATATTAACTCTTGTCCATTCACCTAAATTTTCTTTTATCCATTTTAATATCGGTTTTGCGTCGCATTCTATGTGATTTGGCATGACTAGAATTCTTATTAAAAGTTCTCCTGCTTTTGAAGCTAGTAAATGATTTCTTTTTGCAACTTCAGGATAATTAGGTGCTGAAGAAAGTCTGACTGCACATTTTTCATTAAAGTAACGAAAATCAAGCAAATAAACATCAATTATACCATCTAACAACTTTGCAGTTTTTTCCGAATAATAGGAATTGGAATTCCAAATTTGTGCAATGTTTACATTTACACGTTTTAAAGCACTTAATATGTTAAAAAGCCAACATGTAGGACTTCCACCAACCCAATTTATATTGCGCATACCTTCTTTTTTTGAATTTTCTATCCAATTTACAACTTCTTCTATTTCCCAAGTTTCTCCTAATTCTGGGGAAACACTTTCAGGTGCATTTTGGCAATATACGCATCTCATAGTACAGGCAGCTTGAAAAATTGTACCAGAAGGAACAAGTTCAGCTTCCTCACCATAATGGGCATGAGCACCAAAAATTTTCCACTCTAAGCCTGCTTTACAAAATCCTCTTTCTCCCTTAATTCTATTCACTTTGCATTTCCTTTCACACAGTTCACATTTTTCTAAAATTTTCTTTGCCAAAAAAATTTTCAAATCGAGTAAAGATACTTTAGGATTTTTCAATTTTTCAAAACTAATTTTTCCTTCATCGATTTTTCTCTGTGTGTCGTAAAATTTTTTCATTAATTCTGAATGCAGCTTCCATGCATCATCCTGCGACAAATTTTCGAAGTTTTTTGTTTCAATCTTTTTTGCTATTTGAAATTTTGCAGGTAACTTATTTTTAACAATTTGTACATAACGAGGAAGTCCTTTTTTTACTAAAGGATCTTCTAAAGCTATTAAAGCATCTGGTCGCAAAATCCACATATTATTTTTTCTTCCAATAGCGATAAATTCTCCAATACTTCCATTTTCTATCCAAATAAGCTCTAGCCCTTTTAAGAGCTTGCTTCACCCCACGAAACCTCTTTTTAACCCTCATTGAAAAATATTTAATTTATAAAAAGAAATTTTAAATGATAAGATGAAAGGAATTTCCCCTCTTGTAGCTACAGTTTTGTTAATTGCAGTTACGATGACAATAGCTGGAATGCTAGCTTATTGGGCTTCTAGCTTTGTGAAAACTCAAACAACTCAATTTGAAAATCAAACTTTAGCTAGTGAATGCAAGTTTGCTGAATTTAGATTTTATAATTGCAACTATAATTCAACTTCTCAGCAAATGACTTTTGTACTTGAAAATTTCCGTAGCGTTACCCTTAAAGATTTAGTAGCCTTCATTGTTTATCAAAACGGAACTGTTGCAAATTATTCGCTCAACGCAACTTTACCAGGAAACTCAATGAGAGGTTTTACGATAAGCAATGTTTCACCAGATTATTCTTCAATAACTATAAAAACACATTGCCCTGAAGTTGATGCAAGGAGTGCATGCAGATGAAAGGAGTATCGCCATTAGTAGCAACGATTTTATTAATTGCATTTACTGTAGCAATAGCAGGAATAGTTTCTCTCTGGCTTACAGGATTTGCAAGGACAAGCACTTCCACAATTGGCCAAGAATCCGAGCGTCAGCTTATTTGCAGTAATGCTGCATTGTCTTTAAAAAATGTAAAGTATTCAAATTCCTCAAGCACGCTTACAGGAATTATAGAAAATTCTGGAAGCGTTGCAATTGGAAACATCTCTTTGCAAATAATTTATGCAAATGCAACAACTCAAAAATTTGAGCTTTGTTTATTTGGAAATCAAGCTTTAAACTGCTCTGTTTCAAACATTACTTTGGCAAAATATGGTGATGCAATAACTTTTAATATTAGCACATCAAGCAATTACGATAAAATAATAGCAACTGGAAATTGTAGCACGCGAGCTGAAATTAGCGCAAGCGAAGTAACTTTAGCCTAAGAAACTAAATATAACACCACCAACAACCATCATTATTATTGAGTGTTTAATTCCTCCAATTATTGCACCTTCTACCATTTTCCCTATTGTTAAGCCTGCAAAAAGTCCTTGAATGAGAATAAGGTTTCTAAAGAGGTTTTTGTATTCTGCTGCAATTTCAGTTTGGGGAATTTGAGTAGGAGCTAATCCTATGCCAGGCATAGATGCTTGAGCTAAGCTTGGAACTAAAAATCTTTCAAGCCCAATCATTACTCCGAGAAAGACGAAAAATATTATGTAACCTGTAATAAGCTGCGATTGCAAATACAATTTTCTTTCAGTTCTCAATCTTTCTATATCTAATGCTGTATTGCTTAATGCTTCAAAAGTGTCGGCTAAATTCCCTCCAAATCTATGGCTTTCTATAACTGAAGAAACTATCCTTCCTATTATCCTCGATTTCGTCTCTTTAACAAAATTTTGAAGAACAACATCTACAGGAATACCCCAATCCATTTGAGCAGCCATTTTTTTAACATAAGGGGATAAGGATTTGTAGTCGTTTGAAGAAATCAACTTTAAAGCATGAGGAACAGTTAAACCTCCTCTTACTGCTTCAACAAAATCCATTAAAAAAACTGGGAAGAGCGATTCTATTTCTTTTTTTCTCTTATGTTGAGAATAGAAATAGAAGGCTGGAGGGGAAGCTATTATTAAGCCTGCAATGATGTTCAAAGCCGAAAAAATTGATGGAAATTCTCTAAAATACAAAAAGTTTGTTGCTAATAACAAAAAGCCTAAGAATAAATTCAAAATGAATAAGAGCAAAATTTTCTTTTCTATCATATTGGAACCTCCACCCCTTTCAAGAAGAGGAGGAAAACTATGTTTAAAAATGGGATTAAAACGTAAATGCTTACTTTTGTTAGCTCCAAAATGCTATAGCCAGCTATTGTTGGTTGAATCATTGACATGACGGAAAAAAGAGCTATAATAAACAAAGGTGCTGCTATTAAAATTCCTGTGTAAAATTCTGCATATGCTGAAAGCTGCTCAGCAAACCTTTGCCTTCTTGTTCGCCATTCGAATAGAGCTTGCTCACCAGAAGTTTTTAAATAAAGTTTAAGATCCCCTCCAGATTCTGTTGTTGTAACTATACCATGCAAAACTTGTTTTAGGCTATCTGAAGGGCAACGTTTTGCAACTTCTTTTACAGCACTTAATGGATCCATCCCAAAAGCTTCTATATTTCTAACAATTTTTTCCATTTCCTTAGCCACTTCGCCATATTCTTTAAATTCGCTTATTAGCTTGAACATTACATAAGGAGGAACACCAGATTCTGCAATAGCACCCATGTGAATTAGGACAAAAGGAACATTTGCTTCCATATTTTTCGCTCTTGACATAACTTTTCTTACAGGATAGAAAATCAGAACTGCAAAACAAGCTATTGTAATTAAAATTGGCACAAAAATAATGTATGCTATTTTTAACATACTTGAAACTTCTATAATTTGCAAAACAAGCATTGTTGCAATAAGGCTAGCGAAAAAAACTATTGAAGAGAGGAAAAAAACTGTTGAAAGATATACAGCAAGAGGAATTTTTACATCAGCTTTTGACAAAGCATCTTTCAAAAAAGGAAAGTGAGGAGAATATTTTTCAGCTATTTTTCCGAATAGCTTGTAGGCTATTCCGCTCAACATTACTTTTCACCAAATAGGCCAAGAAGACTTAAAATAGAGGTTCTCCTCCTTTTTTCTGTTTTCTCTTCTTTCAAAGGCTTAACTTCAATCGGTTTTGCAACTTTTGCTAATTTTTCCACCGGCCTTAATTTTTGAAGAGGCTTTCCAATCATTTCTTCAAGTTTGCTCGGATCTTTGTAATAAAGGTTAATAAGCTGAGTAACTTCTTCATATTTTTCTATCCCTTTTTGATAAATCCAATTAATAATTTCAGCTCTTTTCTCTATTTCATTAAAAGCATCTTCAACTCTTTCCCCTCTTGCTAAAGCAAACTTTTCAATCTTAACACTTTCGTTCACTTTTTCATATTCATCTGTAGCAGGATTCCAGCGAAATACAACGTTTGTTTTTGCTTCCCCAGTTTTTGGATCAACACCAACAATTTCCACAACCTCTTTTATTCTTCTTGCAGATTTTCCCTTTTGCTTTGCATATGCCATAACAATTATTACGTCCAAGCTTTCGATGAGTGTTGGGGAAAGATTTATTGGCGGGCTAGTAAGCCTTCTCATCACAGTATCTACACTTCCTGCGTGAAAAGTTGCAAGGCTAGGATGACCGGAAGCCATACCTTGGAACATTACATAAGTTTCTTCTCCTCTTACTTCCCCTACAATGAGGTAATCTGGATTTTGTCTAAAGCTTTCTTTTAAAAGATCAAAAAGTGTTATTGTTCCATATTTTTCCCCAGTTGGCATTGGAATACCAAACCCTACTCTAGCCAAATTTGGAATCCAGTGCTGATGGGGAATTTTAATTTCCCTTGTATCTTCTATGCTGACAATTTTTGCTTCAAGAGGAATGAAACTGCAAATGCTATTAAGAAAGGAAGTTTTCCCTGTAGCAACACCTCCTGCTATAAGTATTGAAGCCCTATGCTCTATTAAGTACCATAAATAGGCAAGAATTTCAGGAGAGGCTGTTTTTAGCTTTATTTGTTCTGTAATTGAAAATGGTTTTTCAGGAAATTTTCTTATTGTAAAAGTTGCTCCTCTAGTTGCAACATCGGAAGCTAAAGTTGCAGCAACTCTTGAGCCATCTGGCAAAGTTGCGTCCAAAATTGGTTCAGCATAGCTAACATATCTTCCGCACCTTTCAGCAAGCTTTACAACAAACTGTCTTAATTCCATAGGGTCAGTAAAAACTATGTTCGTTTTAAGTGAGCCATATTTTCTATGTATAACGTAAATTGGAATGTTAACACCATCACAACTTATATCTTCAATATTCGGATCCTGCAAAAGAGGTTCAATTTGATTATAGCCAATGAAATTCCTGTAAATGTAATACATGAATTTGACATAGCGCAATGGTTTAAGGCTAATTCCTAAAGATTTAATAACTTTTGCAACATTTTTTTGCAAGTATTCGATTGCTTTAGAAGGTTCTTTAAGTGCTGAAAGATCAACTTCAATTAGTTCTATGAGCGTG